>Ga0214471_10001802_pt1 | contig 16936 bp, 13 predicted proteins | sample RVTome_5_FD_207665 | JGI IMG/M metagenome (GOLD analysis project Ga0214471, IMG submission 207665) | Soil microbial communities from uranium-contaminated site in the Upper Colorado River Basin, Wyoming, United States - RVT142D155 | ecosystem: Environmental > Terrestrial > Soil > Contaminated >... | reverse complement strand
ATGCGCACGCCGATCGCCTATGCGCTGGCCTGGCCGGAGCGCATGACGACGCCGGTCGAGCGCCTCGACCTCGCCGCCATCGGCCGGCTCACCTTCGAGCCGCCGGATCCCGTGCGGTTTCCCGCCCTGGCGCTGGCGCGCGCTGCGCTCTGTGCCGGCGGCACGGCGCCGATCACGCTGAATGCCGCCAACGAGGAGGCGGTCGCCGCCTTCCTGGCCGGCCGGCTCGGCTTCCTCGGCATCCCCGAGATCGTCGAGCGCACGCTCGAGGCCCATCCGGCGGTGCCGCTGGGCAGCCTGGACGAGGTGGAGGCGGCCGACGCCCTGGCGCGGCGCACCGCGCGGGGCCTGCTTGAAGCGCGCGCCCCCGCTCCCCAAATCGATAGGGGTGCCGGCCGCTAAGTCCTTTCTTTCTTAATGGTTTTGCGCTATCTAGCTGGGATCGTTTCGGGGCGTCTCGGGCCTTGCCGGGGCGCTGGCGTCGAGGCAGGGGCCACTACTGCCGGAACCTCCCAGAAGCGCGGCGCGCGCCGCCACATCCTGATAGATAACAGTAGGATACGCTGTAGATCATGGATTTTTCTGGAGGACTCTACGGCTTCGGCCTGCCGTTCCTGGCCGTGCTCACCGCCTTGGTCTTCGTGCACGAGCTCGGGCACTACCTAGTGGCGCGCTGGAACGGCGTTCGGGTCGAGGTCTTCTCCATCGGCTTCGGACCCGAGCTCTTCGGCTGGAACGACAAGGCGGGCACCCGCTGGAAGTTCAGCCTGATCCCGCTCGGCGGCTACGTGAAGATGTTCGGCGACGCCAACGCGGCCAGCATGCCGGCCGAAGGCGGCGAGCACATGAGCGCCGAGGAGCGCGCGGTGGCCTTCCCGCACAAGCGGCTCGGCCAGCGCGCCGCCATCGTCGCGGCGGGTCCGATCGCCAACTTCCTGTTCGCCATCGTCGTGCTGGCCGGCCTGTTCAGCATCGTCGGCCAGCCGTTCACGCCGGCGGTCGTCGGCGAGGTCGTGCCGGGGTCGGCCGCCGAGGCGGGCGGCTTCGCGTCGGGTGACCGCATCGTGACGGTCGACGGCCGCTCCATCGAGCGCTTCGAGGAGCTGCAACGCATGGTTGCGCTGCGGCCGGGCGAGACGCTCACCTTCACCGTGCTGCGCGACGGCGCCCAGATCCAGATCCAGGCGACTCCGGAGCGCGTCGCGCAGGACAACAACTTCGGTGACCGGCAGGAGGTCGGCCGGCTCGGCATCCAGCGCAGCAGCGCCGAGTTTGTGCAGCACGACCCGCTGACCGCGGTCTGGCAGGCGACCCGCGAGACCTTCTCGATCATCGACACGACCTTCACCGCCCTCGGCCAGATCATCCGCGGCGACCGCGGCACCGAAGAGCTGGGCGGGCCGATCCGCATCGCGCAGATGTCGGGCCAGGCGGCCGAGTTCGGCATCGTGACGGTAATCCACTTCGCCGCCATGCTGTCGATCAACCTCGGCCTGATCAATCTCTTCCCGGTGCCGATGCTGGACGGCGGGCACCTGCTGTTCTATGCCATCGAGGCCGTGCGGGGGCGGCCGCTGGGGGAGCGGGCCCAAGAATACGGTTTTCGGATTGGGCTGGCTCTGGTATTGACGTTGATGGTCTTCGTGACCTGGAACGATCTTCTGCGGATCGACAGTTTGGTGAGTTTCGTGAAAGGCCTGGGCACCTAAAAACAGCACCAGCGCCACGGGGGAAGGACAAGGGGACGTGTTTCGCGGACGGTTACTCGTCATCGCTTTGGCGTATCTGCTGTCCGGTGCAGCATGGCTCTCTCTTCCGCCAGCCTCGCAGGCTCAGTCGATCCTCTCGGGCGGACGCATTGCCGACATCCGCGTCGAGGGCACCCAGCGCATCGAGGCGGCGACGGTGCGCTCCTACATGCGGGTCAATCCCGGCGACCCTTTCGATCCGGTGCGCCTTGACGACTCGCTGAAGAACCTCTTCGCGACCGGCCTCTTCGCCGACGTGCGCCTCGAGCGCGAGGGCGACACCCTCATCGTGGTGGTGTCGGAGAATCCCATCGTCAACCGCATCGCCTTCGAGGGCAACGATCGCCTCGAGGACGACACCCTGCAGCAGGAGATCGAGCTCAGGCCGCGCGTGGTGTTCACCCGCACCAAGGTGCAGAGCGACACCCAGCGCATCCTCGAGATCTACCGCCGCTCCGGGCGCTTCGCGGCGACCGTCGAGCCCAAGGTCATCCAGCTGGAGCAGAACCGCGTCGACCTTGCCTTCGAGATCGACGAGGGGCCGCTCACCTCGATCCGCTCGATCAACTTCATCGGCAACCGCGAGTTCTCCGATTCCACGCTGCGCGACGAGGTGACCACCATCGAGGCCTCGTTCTGGAATTTCTTCACCAGCTCGGACACCTACGATCCGGACCGCCTGACCTTCGACCGTGAGCTGCTGCGCCGCTTCTACCTCAACGAGGGCTATGCCGACTTCCGCGTCGTGTCGGTGGTGGCCGAGCTGACGCCCGACCAGCAGGACTTCATCGTCACCTTCACGGTGGAGGAGGGGCCGCGCTACCGCTTCGGCAAGATCGGCCTGCAGACCGGGTTGCGCAATCTCGACCCGGAGGTCCTGCGCGATCAGGTGACGACCGAGGAAGGCGAGTGGTACGACGCCAGCGAGGTCGACAAGACCATCGAGGTGCTGACGGACGCCGTCGGCGATCTCGGCTATGCCTTCGTCGACATCCGCCCGCGCGTGGAGCGTGACCGCGACAACCTCACCATCGATATCGTCTTTGACATCCAGGAGGGCCCGAAGGTCTTCGTCGAGCGCATCGATATCGAGGGCAACACCCGCACCCTGGACCGCGTGATCCGCCGCGAATTCCAGCTGGTCGAAGGCGACGCCTTCAACACTTCGAAGCTGCGCCGCTCGCGCCAGCGCGTGCAGAACCTCGGCTTCTTCAAGACCGTGACGGTGGAGAACGAGCCCGGCAGCGCGCCGGACCGCACGGTCGTGAAGGTGGCGGTGGAGGAGCAGTCGACCGGTGACGTCACCTTCGGCGCCGGCTTCTCGTCGACCGACGGTCCGATCGGCAACATCGGCCTGCGCGAGCGCAACCTGCTGGGCCGCGGCCAGGATCTGCGCCTCGGATTCACCCTGGCCGGTGCGGCAACCGAGCTCGATTTCAGCTTCACTGAGCCTTATTTCCTCGACCGCAACCTGGCTGCCGGCATCGACCTCTACCGCACGACCAGCGACCGCGACGACTTCAGCTCCTACGAGGAGGAGCGCATCGGCGGCTCGCTGCGCGGCGGCTTCGACATCACCGACGAGCTGCGCAACGTCGTGCGCTACACGCTGGAAAATCGCGACATCACCGACGTCGACAGCGACGCTTCGCTGCTGGTGCGCTCGGAACAGGGCGCGACGCTGCGCTCCGGCGTCAGCAACGAGCTGACCTACGACACGCGCGACTCCCGCTTCGATCCGCGCGAGGGCTTCATCAGCAGCCTGCGCAACGAGTTCTTCGGCCTCGGCGGCGACGTTACCTTCGTGCGCAGCACGGTGAGCGCCGGCTACTACTATCCGGTCTTCGAAGACTGGACGGTCAGCGTGCGCGGTAGCGGCGGCACCATGGTCGGCATTGGTGAGGACACGCGGATCTCCGACCGCTTCTTCAAGGGTGGCGGCCAGCCGCGCGGCTTCGAATACGGCGGCATCGGTCCGCGCGACCGCAACACCGATGATGCGCTCGGCGGCAAGAATTTCTATACCGGCACCGTGGAGCTTGCCTTCCCGCTGGATCTGCCGTTCGACCTCGACATCCGTGGGCGCGTGTTCACCGACTTCGGCGCGGCTTGGGGATTCGACGACAACTCCATCCCGGTCTCCGTCGACGATTCGAGCGCGCCGCGCGTGACGGTGGGCACCGGCCTCTCCTGGAACTCGCCCTTCGGCCCGGTGGTGGTCGATCTCGGCATTGCCGTCATCAAGGAAGATTTCGACGAGACCGAGCTGTTCAGCTTCAGCTTTGGGACGCAGTTCTAGACCGCATGAAAAGGCTACGCCGCTGGTCGCTGCGCGTTGCCGCAGCTCTTTTCGCGATTGCGCTGACGACAACCTCCGCGCCAGTGCAGGCGCAGCTTGACCGCGCGCCGGTGACCGGCGTCATCGACATCCAGGGCGTGTTGCGGGCCTCGACGGCGGTCCAGGCCCTGTCGCGCGATGTCGAGATGCTGCGTGAAAGGACGCAGGCCGAGATGCAGGATCGTGAGACCGACCTGAGGGCGGCCGACATCGACCTCGCCCAGCGGCGCTCCTCGCTCACCCCGGAAGCCTATGCCGAGGAGCGCGCCGCGCTGGAGGCGGAAGGGGTCGAGCTGCAGCGCCGGGCGCAGGAGGAGCGTCGCCGCCTCGACCAGCGGTTCAGCCAGGGCATGGCCCAGATCCAGCAGGTCCTGCTGCAGATCTCGCAGGACATCGCCCGCGAGAACGATCTTGATCTCGTGCTGGCCAAATCCACTGTTATCATCGTGCGGCCGGAGTTCGATTTCACCGACGAGGCCCTGCAGCGGCTCAACACCGACCTCAAGGAAGTCCCGCTGCCGCCGACGCAGAACTGAAGGTGCCCCATGCCTGACCGCAGATTCTTCGACAACGCGGGCCCCTTCGCACTCTCCGATCTGGCCGCGATCGCCGAGGCGGAGCTCTCCGCCGGCGCCGACCCTGGGCGGCGCTTCTCCGACGTGGCGCCGCTCGATGTGGCCGGGCCCGACGATGTCAGCTTCCTCGACAACCGTCGTTACCTCGGGCAGTTCAGCGAGAGCAGGGCCGGTGCCTGCATCGTCTCGCCGGAATTCGCCGAGCGCGCGCCGGCGGGCATGCTGCTGCTGCTCACCCGGCGGCCCTACCGCGGCTATGCCAAGGTGGCGCAGGCGTTCTACCCGCAGCCGCGGCCGCGCCCGGGCGTGCATCCCTCGGCGGTGGTCGACGCCAGCGCCGCCATCGGCGAGGGCAGCGAGATCGGTCCGGGCGTGGTGATCGGGGCCGCGGCCGAAATCGGGCGCGGCTGCCGCATCGAGGCCAACAGCGTGATCGGCGCGGCGGTCACCGTCGGCGACGGCACGGTGATCGGCCCCAACGCCTCGCTAGCCTACTGCGAGGTCGGCCGCGCCTGCCAGATCCACGCCGGCGCCCGGATCGGCACCCGCGGGTTCGGCTTCTCGATGGACCCGGAGGGCTTCGTCGACGTGCCGCAGCTCGGCCGCGTCATCGTCGGCGACGGCGTGGAGATCGGCGCCAACACCACCATCGACCGCGGCGCCGGGCCCGACACCGTCATCGGCTCCGGGGCGAAGATTGATAATCTGGTACAGATCGGGCACAACGTGCGCATCGGGCGCGGCTGCGTGCTGGTGGCCCAGTCCGGCGTCGCCGGCAGCACGGTCCTGCAGGACTTCGTCGCGGTGGCCGCGCAGGCTGGCGTTTCCGGTCACCTCAAGGTCGGTACCGGTGCCCAGATCGGTGCCAAGTCCGGCGTGATGCGCGACGTTCCGGCCGGCGTCGCAGTCCTGGGCAGTCCGGCCCGTCCGGCGCGCGAGTTCTTCCGACTCTGCGCGCTGTGGGATCGGGAGTTGAAGGCAAGAGGCAAGAAGAAGGATGAATAAAAAGACCCCCGAACAGAAGGGCGCTGGCGAACGGCAGGATATCGGCCCGCTCAACGTGCATGATATCATGGGGCTGCTGCCCCATCGCTACCCGTTCCTCATGATCGACCGGCTGGAGGACATCGTCCTCGGCGAAAGCGCCGTCGGTACCAAGAACGTCACCATCAACGAGCCCTTCTTCCAGGGCCATTTCCCGGCCCAGGCGGTGATGCCCGGCGTGCTGATCGTCGAGGCCATGGCGCAGACCGCCGCCGCCCTGGTGATGTATACCCTCGGGAGCGAAGCCCACGGCAAGGTCGTGTACTTCATGTCGGTGGACGAGGCGCGCTTCCGCAAGCCGGTGGTGCCGGGCGATACGTTGAAAATCCACGTCTCGCGCATCCAGAACCGGCGCAGCGTGTGGAAGTTCAAAGGCGAAGCCAAGGTTGAGGGCACCCTGGTCGCCAATGCGAGCTTTTCTGCCATGATCATGGGCTACTGATGGCGGACATCCATCCGACCGCCGTCATCGACCCTGGCGCGAAGATCGCCGACGGCTGCTTCATCGGCCCCTACTGCGTGATCGGTCCCCACGTCGCGCTGGGCGAGGGCGTGCGGCTGCACAGCCACGTGGTGATCGACGGCCGCACCACCATCGGCGCGCGCACGCAGATCTACCCCTTCTCGTCGATCGGCCAGCCGCCGCAGGACCTCAAGTACAAGGGCGAGCCCTCGGAGCTGCACATCGGCAGCGACACCGTGATCCGCGAGCACGTCACCATGAATCCCGGCACAGAGGGCGGCGGCATGCTGACCTCGGTCGGCGACCGCTGCCTCTTCATGCCGGGCAGCCACGTCGCCCACGACTGCCGCATCGGCAACCACGTGATCATGGCGAACAACGCCACCCTGGCCGGCCACGTGGTGCTGGAGGACTACGTCATCATGGGCGGCCTCTCCGGCGCGCAGCAGTTCGTGCGCATCGGCCGCGGCGCCATCGTCGGCGCCATGGCCGGCGCCAAGAGCGACGTCATTCCCTACGGCATGGTAATGGGCCGCCCCGGCCTGCTCGCCGGCCTCAACCTGGTCGGCCTGAAGCGCGCCGGCGTCGAGGCCAAGGAGATCCAGGAGCTGCTGAAGGCCTACGACGACCTGTTCGGCGCCGAAGGCACCTTCGCCGAGCGCATCGACGCGGTGGCCGTCAAGTACGGCGGGCGCGGCACCGTCGAGGCCATGGTCGACTTTCTGCGCGCCGACAAGTCGCGCCCCATCCTGCAGCCGGAAGAGGACTGATGGAAGGGCCGCTCGGGATCGTGGCCGGCGGCGGCGCGCTCCCCCGCCGGCTCGTCGAGGCCTGCCAGGACAGCGGCCGCGGCGCCTTCGTCGTCGCCATCGAGGGCCAGACCGACCCGGCCACCGTGGCCGGTGCCGACCACCTATGGATCCGCATGGGCCAGAGCGAGCGGGCGCTTCGCGCGCTGCGCGCAGCCGGCGCCCGGGAGCTGGTGCTGGTCGGCGCGGTGAAGCGCCCCAGCATGACGGAGCTGCGCCCCGACCGCCTGACCTTCAAGTTTCTCGCCCGCATCGGCTTCAACAGCCTCGGCGACGACGGCCTGCTCGGCGCCGTGGTGAAGGGCCTGGAGGCCGAGGGCTTCGTGCTGCGCGGCGTCGAGGAGTTCCTGCACGACCTGCTGGCCGCGGAGGGCTGCTTCGGCCGCATCCGGCCCGACGAGGCCGCCTGGCGCGATATCCGGCGCGGCATCGCGGTGGTGCGCGCCATGGGCGCCGCCGACGTCGGCCAGGCGACGGTCATCCAGGACGGCCTGGTGCTCGGCGTCGAGGCGCTGGAGGGCACCGACGCGCTGCTCGCGCGCTGCGGGCCGCTGCGCCGCGCGGGGCCCGGCGGCGTGCTGGTGAAGCTGCGCAAGCCGGGCCAGGAGCGCCGCGCCGACCTGCCGACCATCGGCGCCGCCACGGTCGAGCGGGCCGCGGAGGCCGGGCTGCGCGGCATCGCCGTGGAGGCCGCCGGCACCCTGGTGGTCGACCAGCCGGCGGTGGTCGCGGCGGCCGACCGCGCCGGGCTCTTCCTCATCGGTATCGCGCCCGATGCCGCGGCGCCATGACTGAAGAGCCGGTCGAAGACGCCGGGCCGCTGATCTTCCTCGTCGCCGGCGAGCCCTCGGGCGACCAGCTGGGCGCCCGGCTGATGGCGGCGCTGAAGCAGGAGACCGGCGGGCGGGTGCGCTTTGCCGGCATCGGCGGCGAGCAGATGGCGGCCGAGGGCCTCGCCAGCCGCTTTCCGATCCGCGAGCTTGCCGTGATGGGCTTCTTCGAGGTGCTGCCGCACCTCTTCCTCATCCTGCGGCGCATCCGCGAGACCGTGGCGGCGGTCAAGGCGCTGCGGCCCGACGCGGTGGTCACCATCGACTCGCCGAGCTTCACCCTCGAGGTGGCCCAGCGCCTGAAAGGGCAGGGCATCCCGCTCATCCACTACGTGGCGCCGCAGGTGTGGGCCTGGAAGCCGTGGCGCGCCCGCCAGGTGAGCCGCTACCTCGACCGCCTCCTGGTGCTGCTGCCCTTCGAGCCGCCGTTCTTCGAGCGCCACGGCCTCGCCGCGCCCTTCGTCGGCCATCCGGCGGTCGAGGCCGCGTCAGCCGCCGCCGCTGCCGCGGTGGAGGAGGGGCGGCCGCCCTGCCTGGCGGTGCTGCCGGGCAGCCGCCGCGGCGAGGTCACCAAGCTGCTGCCGGTCTTTGCCGAGGTGGTGCGCGCCCTGGCGGTGCGCCACCCCGGGCTCTCGGTGGTGATCCCGACAGTGGAGACGGTGGAGGACCTGGTGCGCGCCGAGGTCACCGGCTGGCCGCTGTCGGTGGAGGTGGTGCGCGGCGCCGAGGCCAAGGCGCGGGCGTTCCGGCAGGCGACGGCGGCGCTGGCCGCCTCCGGCACCGTCGCGCTCGAGCTGGCGGTCGCCGGCGTGCCGACCGTGGTCGCCTATCGCCTCGCCGGCCTCGTCGGCCAGCTGCCGCCCGCGCTGCTGAAGGTGCCCTTCGTCAGCCTGGTGAACCTCATCGCCGGACGCGAGGTGCAGCCAGAATTCCTGCAGCGCCGCTGCCGCGCCGGCGCGATCCTGCCGGCGGTCGAGCGGCTGCTGACGGACCCGGCGGTCCGGGCCGCGCAGCGCGACGGCTACCGCGGCGTGGTCGAGGCGCTGGCTCCGCCGGAAGGCGCCCCCAGCCGCGCCGCCGCCCGCCGCGTGCTCGAGTGTCTCAGGTGAGGGACCTGGCGATCGGTGGTGGCGGGCGATGTCACTGGTGACGCCGATGGGTCCCGGGGACAAGCCCTACTGGATTCACACATCGTCCGGGGTGGTCGCACGAACGGCCCTACAACCCCCACTGTCACCCTCGGGCTTGACCCGAGGGCCCCCAGAGGCCCTTGGGGTCGGGCCATGCGCCCGGTCCCGCCATGGTTCCCGGATCGCGCTCGCTTCGCTCGCTTGTCCGGGATGACTACCGAAGGGACGAAAGAGATGTGTGAATGCCGTAGGGACAAGCCCCGGGACGACAGCGGTGTATGTTTAGAGCCGTTTTGAGACCGCCGCGCGAGATCTGCGAATGCCTCAAATGAAGGGCTGAGGACGCCGGCCTCAGCGCTTGTCGAGCGGCACGTAGTCGCGCTGCGTGTAGCCGTGGTAGAGCTGGCGCGGCCGGCTGATGCGCTGCTTGGGGTCCTCGATCATCTCGCGCCACTGCGCCACCCAGCCGACGGTGCGGGCAACGGCGAACAGCACGGTGAACATCGAGGTGGGGATGCCCATCGCCTTCAGGATGATGCCCGAATAGAAGTCGACGTTGGGGAACAGCTTCCGCTCGATGAAGTAGTCGTCCTCGAGCGCGATCTTCTCTAGCGCCATGGCGATGTCCAGCAGCGGATCGTCCTCGATGCCGAGCTCCGCCAGCACCTCGTGGCAGGACTTCTGCATCACCTTGGCGCGCGGGTCGTAGTTCTTGTAGACCCGGTGGCCGAAGCCCATGAGGCGGAAGGGATCGTCCTTGTCCTTGGCGCGCTTGATGAACTCCGGGATGCGGTCCTTGGAGCCGATCTCGGTCAGCATCTGCAGCACCGCCTCGTTGGCGCCGCCGTGCGCCGGGCCCCACAGCGAGGCGATGCCGGCGGCGATGCAGGCGAAGGGATTGGCGTTGCTCGAGCCGGCGATGCGCACCGTCGAGGTCGAGGCGTTCTGCTCGTGGTCGGCGTGCAGGATGAAGATGCGGTCCATGGCGCGCGCCAGCACCGGGCTGATCTTGTACTCCTCGCAGGGCACCGAGAACATCATGTGCAGGAAGTTCTCGGCATAGCGCAGGTTGTTGCGCGGATAGACGAAGGGCTGGCCGACCGAATACTTGTAGGCCATGGCGGCGATGGTCGGCATCTTCGCGATCAAGCGGTGCGAGGCGACCATGCGCTGGTGCGGGTCGTTGATATCGGTCGAGTCATGGTAGAAGGCCGACATCGCGCCCACCATGCCGACCATGACGGCCATGGGATGCGAATCGCGCCGGAACCCGCGGAAGAAATAGTTCATCTGCTCATGCAGCATGGTGTGATAAGTGATTGATTTCTCGAACGCCGCCTTCTCCTTGGCGTCTGGTAGCTCGCCATGCAGCAACAGGTAGCAGACGTCCATGAAATCGCTGTGCTCGGCGAGATCCTCGATGAGGTAGCCGCGGTGCATCAGCACGCCGATATCGCCGTCGATGTAGGTGATGTCGGAATCGCAGCTCGCCGTCGAGGTGAAGCCCGGGTCGTAGGTGAAGTAGCCGGTCTCCGCGTAGAGCTTGCTGACGTCGATGGCGCGCGGGCCGATGCTGCCGGAAAGGATGGGCAGGTCCAGACTCTTGCCGGTGGTGTTGTCCGTCAGGGTCACGGTGTCCCTGTTGGCGATCGGTTTGGCGTCGTTCATGTTCCCATCCCTCGGCTGTAGAATGGCCCGCACGCTGCGTCCCACGTTGGGCGCGAGCATAGTGACCCGGCCCGAATCAATCAATTGCCGCGGCGCAACATAATCTGCCGCTGCGGCTCAACCGGCAGCGGCCTGATCGGCGATGCGCGCGAGCGACTCCTCGTGCCCCAGCACGGCCATCACCTCGAAGATACCCGGCGAGGTGTTGGATCCCGTCAACGCCGCGCGCAGCGGCTGGGCGGCGTCGCCCAGTTTGCAGCCCTCGGCCTCGGCAAAGGCGCGCACCGCCGCTTCGATGGCGGCTTCGGTCCACTCGGCCAGGAGGCTCAACGCTGTGTGCAGGCGCCCCAGGCGGCTGCGCGCTTCCGGGCTCAGGATCTGCTCGGCCCTGGGGTTTAGCGGCAGGGGCCGTTCGATCACATAAAATATCGCGTTCTCCGTGAGTTCTACAAGATTCTTCGCCCTTGCCTTGAGCCCGTCCATCCCTGCGGCGAGGCGGCTGCGCGCGAGCGCGGTCAGCGGACGGTCGAGCTGCTTTTCCAACCGCGGCGCCACCTCGTCCACGAGGCGCGCCGCCGCGGCCTCGCGCAGGTAGTGGCCGTTGAGGTTCTCCAGCTTTGCGAAGTCGAAGCGCGAGGCCGACTGGCCGACGGCGTCGAGATCGAACCACGCGACGGCCTGCGCCGTCGAGATCACCTCGTCGTCGCCGTGGCCCCAGCCGAGCCGCAGCAGGTAGTTGCGCAGCGCCTCCGGCAGGTAGCCCATGTCGCGATAGGCGTCGACGCCGAGCGCGCCGTGGCGCTTCGACAGCTTGGCGCCGTCCGGTCCGTGGATCAGCGGGATGTGCGCAAAGCGCGGCGCCTCCCAGTCGAAGGCCTCGTAGAGCTGGTACTGCCGGAAGGCGTTGGTCAGGTGGTCGTCGCCGCGGATCACGTGGGTGACGTCCATGTCGTGGTCGTCGACCACCACCGACAGCATGTAGGTCGGCGTGCCGTCGGCGCGCAGCAGGATCATGTCGTCGAGCTGGTCGTTGCGCACGGTGACCGGCCCCTGCACCAGATCGTCGATCGTGGTCTCGCCCTCCTGCGGCATCTTGATGCGCACCACCGGGGCCACGCCGGCGGGCGCCTCGGCGGGGTCGCGATCACGCCAGCGGCCGTCGTAGCGCATCGGCCGGCCCTCGGCGCGCGCCGACGCGCGCATCGCCTCGAGCTCCTCCGGCGAGGCGTAGCAGTGATAGGCGCGGCCCTTGGCCAGCAGCGCGCGTGCCACCTCGCCATGGCGGGCGGCGCGCGCGAACTGATAGACCACCTCGCCGTCGTGATTGAGGCCGAGCCAGGCGAGGCCGTCGAGAATCGCCTCGATGGCCTCGGTGGTCGAACGCTTGCGGTCGGTATCCTCAATGCGCAGCCGGTAGGTGCCGCCGTGGTGCCGGGCGTAGAGCCAGTTGAACAGCGCGGTGCGCGCGCCGCCGATGTGCAGGAAGCCGGTCGGCGAGGGCGCAAAGCGCGTCACGACGGGGCGCGGGTCGGTGGTCATCTGGGTATCGCTTGCTGGGAACGGGCTGCGGACAGGGTTCGCGGGTGTACCACAGGCAAGGGAGCCTCGGCAAACCGGGGCGGGGCCGGGTCCGCGCCTTAGCCGTTCCCACAACTATTGCCGTTCCCACAACTGTCACCCCGGACAAGCGAGCGCGAGCGAGCGCGATCCGGGGCCCATGTATGAGCCGGGCGCCTGACCTTGCCGTGGATCCCCGCTTTCGCGGGGATGACAGTCGGAGTTGCGGCGCCGCCGTGCGCCCTCAAGCCGTCAAACTCGTCTCGGTCGTCTTCACGCCTTTTGCGCGCATTCGGGGCCGGCTAAGATCGCGGCAGTGTTCCCGCTGGCGCAAGGATGGTCCGCAGATGGCGACGGCCCTTCGCGACGACGCTCCAGCCTTGCCGCCGCATCTCGCCGGCTGGGGCTGCGGACTGCGCGACCGCCTGCTGGCCGAGCGCGACCGCTGGCCGCTGTGGCTGCCGGTGCTGCTGGGGGCGGGCGTCGCCGGCTACTTCGCCAGCCCGGTGGAGCCGCCGGTCTGGCTCGGCGCGGCGGCGCTGCTGATCCTGCTGTCGGGCGTCGTGGCGTTGCGCAGGCTGGGCGCCCCGCGCCTCGCCGCGCTGGCCTTGCTCGCCGTCGCGCTCGGCCTCGCCGCCGCGCAGGCGCGCCAGGCGCTGGTGGCGGCACCGGTGCTCGAGCGCGCCTGGGGGCCGGCCAGCCTCACCGCGGAGCTGCTGGCCGCCGAGCCCCAGGCAGGGGGCTGGCGACTCACCCTGCGGCCCCTCGAGATGGCGGGCCTGGCGCCGGAGGCGCTGCCGGCAAAGGTCCGCGTCACCGTCGCCGGCTTGGACAAGCCGCCGGACCCGGGCAGCCGCCTTGGCCTGCGCGCCGCGCTCAGGCCACCCAGCGCGCCGGCGCTGCCCGGTGCCTTCGACTTCGCCCGCCAGGCCTGGTTCCAGGGCCTCGGCGGCGTCGGCTTCGCCTACGGCGCGCCGCGCCTGCTGCAGGGGCCGGCGGCGGAACCGGGCCTCGGACACGCCTGGCGGCTGTGGTGGTCGGCGCTGCGCCAGAGCGTCACCACCCGCATCGCGGCGCAGCTCGACGGTCCGCGCGGCGCCGTCGCCATCGCCCTCATCACCGGCCAGCGCGGCGGCATCCCGGAAGCCGTCCAGGAGGACATGCGGAATTCCGGCCTCGCCCACCTGCTGGCGATTTCCGGCCTCCACATGGGCCTGGTCGCCGGCCTGCTGTTCTTCTTCCTGCGCGCCGGTCTCGCCCTCGTGCCGGGCCTCGCGCTGCACCATCCGATCAAGAAGTGGGCGGCGATCGCTGCGGCGGCCGGAGGCTTCGTCTACCTGAACCTGGTCGGCGCCAACGTCCCGGCCGAGCGCGCCTTTCTCATGCTGCTCGTCGTCCTGCTGGCCGTGCTGCTCGACCGCCGGGCGCTGTCGCTGCGCCTGGTCGCCTGCGCCGCCGCGGTGATCCTCCTCGTGCAGCCGGAGAGCCTGATGACGGCGAGCTTCCAGATGTCGTTCGCGGCCGTCACCGCCCTCATCGCGGCCTACGAGGCCTGGCAGCACCGCCGGCCGCACCACCGCGAGCCGCCGGGGCCGCTGCGGCGCCTCGGCGGCTACATCGTCGGCGTCGCGGCCACCTCGGTCATCGCCATGCTGGCGACCGCGCCCTTCGCCGCCTTCCACTTCCAGCGGCTGGCGCTCTATGGCCTGCCGGCCAACCTCGTGGCGGTGCCGCTCACCGCCTTCTGGATCATGCCCTGGGCGGTGCTGGCGGTGCTGCTGATGCCGTTCGGGCTGGAAGGCCTGGCGCTGGTGCCGATGGGCTGGGGCATTGACGTGCTGCTCGCCACCGCCGCCGCCGTGGCCGGTTGGCCGGCGGCGGCGCTGCAAGTGCCGCCAACGCCCGACTGGGGGCTGGGCCTCACGGTGCTGGGCGGGCTATGGCTCTGCCTCTGGCAGCGGGCGTGGCGCTGGGCGGCGCTGCTGCCGATCCTCGCCGGCGCGCTCTCGCCGCTCGCCTTCGACCCGCCGGACCTGCTGGTCGGCGGCGACGGCCGCCAGGCCGGCCTGCGCGATCCCGAAGGACGCCTGTGGGTCGCCTCGCAGCGCGGCGGGCGCTTCGTGCTCGACAGCTGGTCGCGCCAGGCCTTCGTGGCGGAGATCGCCACCTGGCCGCGGCTCGGGACGGCGGCGGAGGGCCGTCTCTGCTGCGATCCGCTCGGCTGCCTCTACGCTGTGGAAGAGTTGCGCGCGGCCATCCTGCTCGACCCGCGCGCGGCCGACGACGACTGCGGCGCGGCCGACGTGGTGGTGAGCCTGGAGCCGCTGCGCCGGCAGCCCTGCGCCGGCCCGGCGCTGGTGATCGACCGCTTCGACCTCTGGCGGGAAGGGGCCCACGCGGTATGGCTGGACCCCGCCGGCATCCGGCTTGAAAGCGTTGCCGGCCAGCAGGGGCTAAGGCCTTGGTCGCCGTTTTCCCGGCGCCGGCCGTCCTGGGAGCTGGAGGAGGATCAGTAGCGGCGCAGCAGGCCGAAGCTCCTAGTATCGGCGCAGCAGGCCGACGAGGCGGCCCTGGATGGCGACCCGCTCGGGCGGGAAGATGCGCGTCTCGTAGGACTTGTTGGCCGGCTCCAGCGCCACCGCGCCGCCTTTGCGGCGCAGCCGCTTCAGGGTGGCCTCCTCGTTGTCGATGAGCGCCACCACGATGGTGCCGTTCTCCGCCGACTCGCAGCGCTCGATGATCACCGTGTCGCCGTCGAGAATGCCGGCGTCGATCATCGAATCGCCGTCGACCTCGAGGGCGTAGTGCTCGCCCGTGCCCATCAGCGAGGCGGGCACGTCGACGTAGTTGGAATAGTCGCGCAGCGCCTCGATCGGCGTGCCGGCGGCGATGCGGCCATAGAGGGGGAGCTGCAGCGCCTCGCTGTCGTTGGCCGCCATGGCGCCGGGAATCGACGACGAGAAGCCGCCGCGAATCACCTTGGGGGCAAAGCCGGTGCGCGGGGCCTGCGGCACGCTCTCTTCAGCCGCCTTCGCGGCCGCCGCCTCGACATCGTTGGGCAGCCGCATCACCTCCACGGCACGGGCGCGGTGGGGCAGGCGGCGGATGAAGCCGCGCTCCTCCAGGCCGGTGATCAGCCGGTGGATTCCGGACTTCGACTTCAGCGTGAGGGCGTCCTTCATCTCATCGAAAGAGGGTGAAACGCCGTTCTTCTGGAGGTGCTGGTGGATGAAGAGCAGAAGCTCGTGCTGCTTTTTGGTGAGCATGGATCGCCTGGACCCCCCGAGTGTCGTCCCTCGTCGCGGCAACGACACAAAATATGGAACAAAACAAAAACTCCGCCTCATGTTCTAGTTTGGTTCTCACGGGCCGTCAAGGGTTAAGTCCGCGGTGCCGACAATCGACAGCCGCGAAAAAGGATAGGCGCCGAGCGGGTTCGGCGGTCGGGTTCAGGGGGCCGGGTTCAGAGGCCGGGCAGCAGCTGCGGGAACGACAGCACCTCGACCGGCGCGCCCCGGGCCGCGGCCGGGGCGTGGGGCGCCCGCACGATGAGGCCGTCGGCCGCGGCGAGCAGCGCCAGCATGGAGGAGTCCTGGCGCCCGTAGGGCGTCGCGCTGCGCCGCCCGTCGCCGTTCACCGTCACGGTGGCGCGCAGGTAGTCCTGCCGGCGGTCGTTGGCGGGCAGGTCGGCGCCCAGCACCATCTGCTCGAGCGGATGGGCCGGCCCGTCGAGGCCGAGCAGGGCGTGCAGGGCGGGCCGCGCGAACAGCAGCGCGCAGACCACCGCGGAGACCGGGTTGCCCGGCAGGCCGAGCACCGGCGTGCCGGCGAGGTTGCCGAACATCAGCGGCTTGCCCGGCCGCATGGCGATCTTCCAGAAGTCGAGTTCCATGCCCTGGCGGCCGAGCGCCTTCTGCACCAGGTCGTGCTCGCCGACCGAGGCGCCGCCGGTGGTGAGCAGCAGGTCGGCGCCCCTGGCCCCGGCGGCCAGTTCGGCCAGGCTGTCCTCGGTGTCGGCGGCGATCGGCAGCAGGAGCGGCTCGCCGCCGCAGGCGCGCACGAAGGCGGCCAGCGCGAGGCCGTTGGAGCTGACGATCTGGCTGGGGCCGAGCGGCTCGCCGGGCATCACCACCTCGTCGCCGGTGGCGAGGATGGCCACGCGGGGGCGCCGGCGCACCGGCACCCAGGGGTGGTTCATGGCGGCGATGAGGCCGACGTCGCGCACGGTGAGCCGGCGGCCGGCGCGCGGGCCAAGATCTCCGACGGCGAAGTCGAGCCCGGCGGCGCGCACGTAGTTCCCCAGCTTGCAGGACTCCTTCACCGTCACCCGACCGTTGCCGTTTGGGCCCTCGCCGGCCTCGGTGTCCTCCTGGATGACGATGGAGTCAGCCCCCTTCGGCAGCGGCGCGCCGGTGAAGATGCGCACCGCCTCGCCGGCAGTGATCGCTCCCTCGAAGAGCCCCCCGGCCGGCACCGCGCCGATCACCGTCAGGGTCGCCGGCACCTCGGCAACGTCGGCGGCGCGCACCGCGTAGCCGTCCATGGCGGAGACCGCGTGCGGCGGCTGCGTCACCCGCGCCCGCACGTCCTCCGCCAGCACGCGGCCGAAGGCCTCGGCGATGCCGACGGTCTCCGCCGGCAGGGGACGGAACGATTTCAGGATCCGCTCGAGCGCCTCGGCGACGGACAGCATCAGGGCGCCTCGAAGCGGCCGGACTTGCCGCCGTCCTTGCGGGTCAGGCGCACCTCGGTGATGCGCATGCCGCGGTCGACC
>Ga0214471_10001801_pt1 | contig 16938 bp, 13 predicted proteins | sample RVTome_5_FD_207665 | JGI IMG/M metagenome (GOLD analysis project Ga0214471, IMG submission 207665) | Soil microbial communities from uranium-contaminated site in the Upper Colorado River Basin, Wyoming, United States - RVT142D155 | ecosystem: Environmental > Terrestrial > Soil > Contaminated >... | reverse complement strand
CGGCGGGCTGGGCCAGATCTGGACCAATCCGGAGCGTTCGCCGCAATGGTACCCGCTGGTCTTCACCACTTTCTGGGTCGAGAACCAGCTCTGGGGAAAGTCGCCCGCCGGCTACCACCTGGTCAACTTGCTCCTGCACGCGCTTTCGGCGGTGCTGATCTGGCGCTTGCTGCACGGACTGCGCTTGCCCGGCGCGTGGTTCGCCGCGGCCTTGTTCGCCGTGCACCCGGTGATGGTCGAGTCGGTCGCGTGGGTGACGGAAAGGAAGAACGTGCTCTCGCTGGCGCTCGCGCTTGCGGCGGCGCACTTGTTCTTCATCTGGCTGCGCCGGCTCGGCGACCCGCGCGATCTCGCCGCGCTGGGCAGCGCTGAGACGCCGGCCCGCACGCGCGCGCCGGAGCGCGGGCGAGCGGCGCTGGCGCTGGCGGGGTGTTTCGTCTGTTTCGTGCTCGCCCTGTTCAGCAAGACGGTGGTAGCGGCGCTGCCGCCGGCGCTGCTGTTGTTGCTCTGGTGGCGCGGTGCCCGGCTGTTCTCGCTGCGCGCGCTGCTGCCCTTGCTGGGCATGTTCGCGGCCGGCGTGGCGATGGGACTCTTCACGGCGGAACAGGAACTCGAGAAAGTGCGCGCCACCGGAGTGTGGTTCGAGCACGGCTTCGTCGAGCGGCTGCTGGTCGCCGGCCGGGCAGTCTGGTTCTACCTCTACAAGCTCCTGCTGCCTTTCGACTTGCAGTTCCTGTATCCGCGCTGGAAGCCGGATCCGGCGTCCATCCTGCAGTGGTTGTTTCCGGTCGCTGCGGTCGTGTTCGTCGGGTCGTTGTGGGCGCTGCGCAAGCGGCTCGGGCGCGGTCCGCTGGTGGCGGTCCTGATCTTCGGCGGCACGCTGTTCCCGGCGCTCGGCTTCTTCAACGTCTACCCGCACAAGTTCTCTTGGGTCGCGGACCACTTCCAGTACCACGCGAGCGTGGCCATGTTGGCGCTGATCGCCGCTGCGCTGGTCCGGCTGCCGTACCTGCGGTCGGCCGGCGATCCGCCGTTGCGCGACGGCCCGCTGCCCGTGCGCTGGCCGCGGGCGACGCTCGCCGCGGTGTGTGCGCCGCTCGTCGTCCTGGCCGCGTTGTCCGCCGAACAGAGCGGCATGTACAAGGACCAGCGCACGCTCTGGCGCCAGACGCTCGACGACAATCCGGGCGCCTGGCTGGCCGCGAACAACCTGGGCGTGCTCGCCGAGGACAATCCCGAGCTCGCCGAAAGCTATTTCCGGCAAGGGCTCGCGATCGAACCCGACTGGAACCACGGCGCGCGTCACAACCTCGCGATCCTGCACATGCGCCGCGGCGAGTTCGCCGAAGCCGAACGGCTCGAACGCGAGGCCGTGTTCATCGAGCCCTACTACCTGCAGTCCTGGTACAACCTCGGGCTCATCTGCTTGCAGACGCGCCAATTCGGCAAGGCGGTCGACGCGTTCGCCGAAGCCGTCGATCTCTGGACCAGCACGCCGCACCCCGTTCTCGCGCCGCCGCTGGGCATGTACGGACAGTACGCGATCGCGCTCTCGGAGACCGGGGACTTCGACGGCGCCGAGGCCGCCATGCGCGTCGAGCTGGAGCATCACGGCACTGCGGGACAGACGCGTTTCAATTGGGCGCGGATCCTCGCCACCAACGGACGCACCGAGCGTGCGGTGGCCGAACTCGAGTCCTTGCTGCGCGTGGCCCCGGACTATCCTTCCGCGCTGGTGACGCTCGGCTGGATCCGCGCCGCCCACCAGCAGGCGCTCCATCGCAAGCCCAACGTCGCGCTGGGGCTGGCGCAGAAAGCCGCGCAAGGCCGCAATGCCGGCAATCCCGAGATGCTGGACTTGCTGGCCGCCGCGTATGCGGCCACCGGCGACTACACGACCGCGGCGGAGGTCGCGCAGCGCGCGGCGGGGATCGCGGCGAAGGCGGGCCTCGAGCCGCTGGCGCAGGCCATTTCGCGGCGCCTGCAGCTCTACCGGCAGGGCCAGCCCTTCCGCAGTCCTACCGGACTTGCGGACTAGGCAGCAGGACTTCCAGGGCGAGCCGCCGCGCGCTTGCGGGCGCCGCTGCCGCCGACAGGTGGTCGAGGTTGGCGAATTCGCCGGGATCGCGGAACGCGGCGACATTCAGGTCCACCAGCCGGATCCCGAATTCGGCCGCGGCCGATTCGAGCGCCGCCAGGTGCGCCGCGTAGGCACCCGGCTCGTACAAGGCCATGAAGGTCTCGGTGACCGGCTGGTTCAACAGCACGACTTCGGCGCCGCCGGCCTGCGCCCGCGCGGCGATCCGGCCGAGCAGCGGCCGCCACTCCTGCAGGGTGCGCAGCGGCCGCACGAGCTGCCGCCTGGTCTCGAGCAGCGCCGCGGCCTCTGCGGGGTCGCTCACTTCCCGCCATTCCTCGTCGTCCTGCGCGGCGCCGCGCGCGGCCTTGGTGCGGTTCCAGCGCGAACCGTGCCCGCGCTGGTACTGGACACGCATGCGCGAGAGCCTTGCGTCGAGCGCGTAGAGCGGCTGCTGCCACAAGGCTTCGAGGCCCCAGCCCGCACGCCGCGCCGCCGCTTGCAGCGCGGTCCACGGCTGCGCGGCCACGGCCGTCGCGATCGCCTTGGCCGGCGCGAACCAGCGCCAGTACTGCTCGGTGCCGTGGTCGTCGCGCGCTTCGTTCCAGAACAGCGGATCGGCTTCGATCACCAGCACCCGCGGCGCTTGCAGCGGCCCTGCGAACAGTTCCAGCTGCAAGGCTTCGGCCATCGGCGCCACCGCCGCCGCCACCGCGAGGTTCCAGACTTCGAACGGGCGGCCGAGAGCCTGCTCGAGTTCGGCTTCGAGGAGTTCGGGAACGACCGCGGTCTTGGTGTGGGAACTGCCGAGGAAGACCACGTCGACGCGCCGTCCCGACCCGGCGCCGCGCCGGAAGGCCGCGAGCTTCTGCAGCTGCGGGCGGGTTCCCGGCGTTTCCCAGCGCAGTCCCAGCGCGCCGGCCAGCAGGTTGCCGGCCAGCAGCGCGGCGCCGCAGCCGAGCGCGGTACGCAGCATGGCGCGGCGGTGGCCGCGGGCGGCGGCGGCGGAATCAGAGTCCATGCGCGCGCTCCGTTGCGGTGGCCAGGCGTTCGCGCAAGCGGCCGTAGCGCTGGTCTTCGGTCGCGTTGCCGACGGCGCGCCGCAGCGCGCCGGGATCGGCGACCACCACCACCAGCTCGCGGCCCCGGGTGACTGCCGTGTAGAGCAGGTTGCGCCGCAGCATCAAGTAGTGCGAGCTGCCGAGGACCACCAGCACTGCGCGCGCTTCGGAGCCTTGCGCGCGGTGCACGGTGACGCAGTACGCGGGAATCAGATCGCCGAGCTGCGAAGGCTTGTAGACCTGCAGGTTCCCGCCGAAATCGACCAGCATCTCGTCGCGCAGCACGCGCTCGATCCGACCGGCGTCGCCGTTGAAGATCTCCCGCTCGTAGTCGTTGCGCACCGCGAGGACGCGATCGCCCGCGCGCAGGCCGTCGGTCCAGGCCGCGCCCTCCCCGTCGGGGTTGAGGCGCTGGCCCAGCCGCCGGTTCAATTCATCGACGCCGAGCGGCCCGCGGTACATGGGCGAGAGCACCATCAAGTCGCGCATCGGGTCGATGCCGTAGCGCTTGGGGATGCGCTCGCTCGCCAGCAGCTCGACCATGGCGGCGGCGTCTTCGGCGTCGTTCTTGAGGACGACGAAGAAGTCTCCTTCCTCTCCCGATCCGGCGCCGCGCGGCACCTGGCCGGCGAGGATCTGGTGTGCGGCCTCGACGATGTCGGAGTCGCGTTCCTGGCGGTGCACGCGCGCGAGCCGCTCGGTCGGCACCGCCGGCGACTCGACCAGGTCGCGCAACACGCGGCCGGGACCGACCGAAGGCAGCTGGTCCGCGTCGCCCACCAGGAGGACCCTGCAGCCGTCGGGCACCGCACGCAGCAAGGCGTGCGCGAGCGGAAGGTCGAGCATCGACACTTCGTCGACGATCAGCCAGCGGGCGTCGAGAGGATCATCCTCGTCGTGGCGGAAGCCGCCGGTGCGGGGATCGAAGCCGAGCAGGCGGTGCAGCGTGCTGGCGTCGCGCCCGGTCGCCTCCTGCAGACGCTTGGCGGCGCGGCCGGTGGGGCTGGCGAGCAAGGCCGGGCCGAGGCCGCAGCTCTCCACGATTTCGAGCAGCAAGCGCAGCGTGGTGGTCTTGCCGGTGCCGGGGCCGCCGGTGAGCACCGCCAAGGGCCGCCGCAACGCCGTCTCGATCGCGTGGCGCTGGCTTTCGTCGGGGACGAAACCGCTGCGTCGCATCGCCGCGAGCACCCGGTCCGGGTCGGGCGGCAGCGCGGCCGGTGGGGCCTCCAGGAGCCGGCGGAGGTGGGCGGCGACGCCCACTTCGTCCTCCCAGAGGCCGGACAAGTAAATCCACTTGTTCTCAGGGGACTCCGCGTCTTCTTCGATCCGAACTTTGCCCTGGGCGGCCAGTTCGGTGAGCGCCTCGGCCGCGATCGTGGCCGGGATCCCCAAGGATTCGCCACGCTCGAGCATTGCCTGCGCCGGCAGGCAGACGTGCCCCTCGCGTGCACCCCCCCGGAGCAGGTGGGAGAATACGCCGCGCGCCCGCACCGGCGAGTCGGCGGGGATCTCCAGTTGCCGGGCCATTTTCTCGGCGGTCTCGAAGCCGATGCCCGGCAGCATCCCGATCAAGGAATAGGGATCGCGCCGGACGCGGGCCAGCGATTCGGCTTGCCAGCGCTCGTACAGACGCCCCGACTGCCCCGAATTGAGACCGAGTCCGCGCAACTCGGCCAGGACCCGGTGGCGGTCGCGGCCTTCCCGGAAGCCTTCGGTGAGCGCTCGGGCCCGCTTGGGACCGATGCCGGGCACCGCGCGCAGGCTCGCTTCGCCGGCCTCGAGGGCGCTGAGGGTGTCGGCGCCGTAGTGATCGACCAGCCGTCGCGCGAACTCGGCGCCAACTCCCGGAAAGGCTCCGCTGCCGAGGTAGCGGCGCAGGCCCTCCAGCGTGGTGGGGGTGGTGCGTTCGGCCCAGTCGACCCGGAACTGGCGGCCGAAGCGCGGGTGCTCCTGCCAGCGGCCGTGCAGCCGCAGGGTCTCGCCGGTGTGGATCGGCGCGAGCTCGCCGGCGGCGGTCTCCATCCCTTGGTCGGTGTGGACCTGGACCACCGCGAAACCCGCATCCTCGTTCTGGAAGGTCACCGCGACGACCTCCCCTTCGAGCGCCAGGTGGCGCTCCTCGGCCCGTTCTTGGCGGTCGGGGAAGGGTGATTCGGGCACGGTGGACGGATTCTCGCTCCGCCTCTACACTATTTCGCCCTTTCGAGGCCGGAGAACAGGAGTTGCGTCGATCCCGGCGCGCCCCACGGCCCGCAACCCACAGCCACGAGTCAATAGACCTTGATCAAGGTCCAGGTCCGTCCCAACGAGTCGCTCGAAGCCGCCATCCGGCGCTTCAAGCGGCAATGCAACTACGCCGGCATCTTCAAGATCGCCAAGGCGAACACTTTCTACGAGGCACCGACCACCGTTCGGCGCCGCGAGAAGCGTGAGCGGTCGCGCACCGTCGCCAAGGCGGAACGCATGCGCCGCAACGCCCGCTTCTAGGCCGAGCGCCGGCCTGCCCTCGTAGCCCCGACGTGCCCGCACGCCGGGGCTCGTTTCGTGTCCAACTCGGAGAATCTGCACCTTGCCGCGAGAGACCGAGAAGAAGAAGCGCCGCGGGCAGCGCGACATGAGCTTGCCGTACAAGGAACTCCGCTTCGAAGCAGGCGCTCCCGACCACGGCGTGCGGCTCGACGCGTTCTTGACCGCGCGCGTCGCCTGGCGTTCCCGCGCCAACGTGCAGCGGCTCATCGACGACGGCCTGGTCAGCGTTCTGCCGCACAAGGATCCGCAGGCCGCACCGGTTGGGAGCATCCGCACCGGGCTCAAACTCCGTGACGGCCAGGAAGTCGTCCTGCGCACACCGGAACCTGGTGCGACCGCGGCCGAGTTGATCCAAGACGGCGCGACCGCCGCGGCGAGCGACGGCGAAGCCCTGTCGCTTCCGGTGCTGTTCGAAGACGAGTGGATCCTGGCGGTCGACAAGCCGCCCGGGATATCGGTGCACCCGAGCAAGGGGCACTTGCGCGGCTCCTTGATCCACCGCATCCACGTCTGGCAGCGCGCGACCGGTCCTGGCGGCGCTGAAGTGGCGACGCTCTGCCACCGCCTGGACCGCGACACCAGCGGTGTGGTGCTGGCGGCAAAGGAGCAGCTTTCGCGCACACGCATCGGCAAGCAGTTCGAAGCGCGTACGGTCGTCAAGACCTACCTCGCGCTCGTCGCCGGCGAGGTCGCCGCCGAGTCGGGCACCATCGACCTTCCGCTCGGCTCGGCGCTGACCAGCGAAGTGCGCCTCAAGATGGCCGTGCGCTACGACTCCGACGGCCTGCCTTCCCTCACCGAGTGGAGCGTGGTGCGGCGCGTTCCGGGCCGCACCTTGCTGGAATTGCGGCCGCGGACCGGTCGCCAGCACCAGTTGCGCGTCCACCTGGCGGCGATCGGCCATCCGATCGTGGGGGACAAGCTGTACCTGGGCGGCGAAGAGGTCTTCCTGCGCAACCTGAACGAGGGCATCACCGCGCCGGACCGCGCGCTGCTTGGCATGGACCGGCAGGCCTTGCACGCATGGAAGCTGGAGATCGAACACCCGATGACCGGCCGCCCGCTGGTGATCGAAGCGCCGCTGGCGGCCGACATTCGCGCCGCGCTGGAAGTCTCGCCATGAAGTACCTGCCGTTCCTCGAGCTCGCTGGAACGCCCAACATCGTGGTCGACGGCAGCGCCGGCGCGGACACCTTGCTGGTGCTTTCGCACTGGCCGCAGAGCGGAACTCCGGCGCTGCTCAAGGCCGACACTTCCGCGCAGAGCGCTTTCCTCTATCTGGAGAAGCGCGAGTTTCACTGCGCGGCCCGGGCGGTGAGCAACAACCACTTCGACCAGGACGGGATCGCCGGCGTATGGACCTTGCTGAACCCGGAAGAGGCGCTGGCCCGCCGCGCGCTGGTCGAAGACGTCGCCGCGGCGGGCGATTTCGGCACCTACCGGGACCGCCGCGCCGCACGGATCGCCATGGCGCTGGGCGCCTTGTGCTTTCCCGAGACTTCGCCGCTCGACGCCTCGCTCTACGTGGAGGACTACGACCGGCGCGCCGCCAATCTCTATCAAGCGCTGTTGCCGCGCTTCGGCGAGCTTCTCGACCATCCTGAAGACTTCCGCGACTTGTGGGTCCACGAAGACGCGGTGCTCGAGGAGAGCGAAGACGCCGTGCGCGACGGCCGCGTGCGCATCGAGGAACACCCCGCTCTTGATCTTGCGGTGGTGCACCTTCCCCAGGACATGGAAGTGCGCGAAGTCCACCGCTTCACCAAGCAGATGCGCGCCGCTTGCCACCCCATGGCGATCTTGAGCGCCACCGACTGCTTCCGCCTGTTGCTGGTCCGTGGCCGCAGCTACGAGTTCCGGTACCGCTACGAGAGCTGGGTGCAGTACATGACGCGCCGTCCGCTGCCGCGCGTCGACCTGGCGCCGCTGGTCGAACGCCTGGCGAAAGAGGAGACGGGCGGCGGCGTCTGGGAGGCCCAGGGCTTCGATGCGATCAACCCGGCGCTCACGCTCGAGGGAGCCGGGGAGTCGAGTCTCGGGTTCGAGCGCTTCTTCGAGCTGCTCGCCGGCGCACTCGCCGCGGGCGCACCGGCCTGGAGTCCCTACGACGAGCACGCGCCCGCGCATTTGCGCGTGTAGAAGGCTGCTAGCCGGTCAGCAGTCGCAGCGCGGATGCGGCGATCAGCACGCCCTTGTGCTTGCCGCCCACCGGTGCGTGGAGCAGGCCTTCGTCGTTGCCCATGCGTTCCGCGGCTTCGTCGAAGTCGAGGTACGAGGTCACCACCCAGCCGCGCAGTTCCTCCGCGTACAAGCCGACCAGGAACCAGGCGTCTTCGCGAGAATCGGCGTCGCCGGAGGTGATGAACACGACCGCGGTGGCGGGCTCGAATCCCTGCTTGCGCAGTTCGGTGAGCGCCGCGCGCTGGGCCGTGTTGGCCGGCCGGCAGCGGACCTGGACGTCGCGAGCGTCGCTGTCGCGTTCCGCCTCGCCGAAACTGTGGGTCGCTTCGAGCCCGTCGTGGGCGATCGCGCCGGCGAGGCTGGAGCGGCTGACGTCGACGAGCAGGCCGCGGAACGCGCGCGCGTCGAGCGGCATGTCGGTGAGCAATGTGGCGACGACTTCCACAGGCGGAGAGACACTAGCACGCGATCCCCATGGCCCGCGACCTCGACTCCCACCCGCCCGAACGGTTGTTTCTCGCCGGCCCGGCCGGCCGGCTCGGCGCGACCTTCGAAATGCCCGCCGCCGCGCCGCGCGGCGCGGTGCTCCATTTGCATCCCCATCCGCTCGGCGGAGGCACGCGCCGCAACAACGTGGTGCGCCGCGGCGCGCTCGGCAGCCTGGAAGCCGGGTGCGCGGCCTTGCGCTTCGACTTCCGCGGTGCCGGCGAGTCGGATGGCGCCCACGACGAAGGCCGCGGCGAGATCGACGATGCGGCGGCGGCGCTGGCCTGGCTCGCTGAGCGCGTGCCGGGCGTTCCCGTGTTCGTCTGGGGGTTCTCGTTCGGGTCGCGCGTCGCGCTCGACCTGGCGCGCCGGCGCCTGGCGCAGGCCGCGCGGCCCGCGCTGGCTGGGTACCTCGGCGTGGCGTGGCCGACCGCAAGCTACGCGCCGCCGCGTTCCGGCCCGTGGCCGGAACCGATGGCCTTTCTGGCCGGCGACCAGGACGAGTACGTCGACATGCCCGCGCTGAGGGCGCTCGCTGAGAACTCGAACGCCGCCCTGACGGTCGTCGCGGGCGCGGAGCACTTCTTTCGCGCGGAACTCGACCGCGTGCGCGCGTTCACCGCCGGCACGCTGCGCGTCTGGCTCGACGCCGCACGCGCGCCGGACGGCGCGGAGGCCGGAAAAAGTGGCCCGGCAAGTCACGATCGGAAGTGACCGTGGCCCTGCCGGACCTCCCCCTGTTCTGTTTCTGAAAGCGGAGATCCGGCGCGCGAGCGTCGGTCCCCAGAATCAATCGGCCGCGGGCCGAAGCCCAAGGCCGGGGGAACAAAGGCAAGGAGCGTGCCAAGCCGGGGCCCGCGCCTGCCGGGAAGTTCTGTAGCGGAACCGCACGGCGGCCGTGCGCTCGCCGTCCCGCGCCCGCAGAATGCCCCCATGAGCGACGTACGCCGCGACCCGGCCATCCGGGTGATCCTGCTGCCCCGCGACACCAACGGCGCCGGGACGATCTTCGGCGGCGTCATCCTCTCCTACATCGACCTTGCTGCCGTGGTCGAGGCCACGCGGATCAACCCGCACGCGCGCTACGTCACGCGGGCGATGAAGGAGATCGAGTTCCACGAACCGGTGTTCGTGGGCGACATCGTCTCGTTCTACACCGAGCTCAAGAAGGTGGGCCGCACATCGATCACGGTCCAGGTGGAAGTGCAGGCGCAGCGCCGCGACGACCCCGCGCAGATCGTGGACGTCACGTCGGCCGAGGTGGTCTACGTGGCGGTGGACGAAAACCGCCGGCCGATTCCGATCGAGAGCTCCTTCGAACCCGGCGGCGCCGGCAACTGAAGCGCGCGGCCGGATCCGGACGGCCGGGGTTCACAGTTCTTCGTCGCCAGGCGTGACTTCTGCGGCCGGCTGTTCGTAAGTGCGCACGCTGCGCGGCGGGTTGGCGTCGCGGAATTCGCGCGTGAACACGCCCGCGAGCACGCGGCCGTCGAGCTCTTGCGCGACGGGGACTCCCAGCAGGTGCAGCAGCGTAGGCGCGACGTCCAGAGCGGTGACGCGGCCCAGTTCGGCGCGTGCCTGGAGTTCGGGTCCCGCGACCAGCAATACGCCGGGAGTCCCGCTGCGTTGCGATGCCGTGACCGGAAGCGCGCTCTCGTCGCCGGCCATCGGCGGGCTGGGACGGAAACCGTACGCCGATATCACGAACACGCGGTAGTCGGGGCGTGCGATCCTGCCGAGCAGCAGTCCGATCTGACGGTCGGCGAGTTCGTAGAACGACGGCAGGACCGCGCCCAGCGAATTCTCGGGCAGCTCCTCTCCTGCGGCGGCCGCCGAGGCATAGGCCGCGGCCTCGGGCTCGAACCAGCGCCACCAGGCGCGCGCGGCGGTCGCGAGAAAATCGTCGTAGACCACCAGCAAGCCGTCGAAACCGTCCCCGAGGATCGCGTCGGTGAGTGCGAAGCATTGCTGCATCTCGACGAGTTCCTGCACCATCGAATCGCGCCACGCGGCGTGGGGGAATTCGAGTGGGGCCAGGAAGTCGCTGGCGGCGGTCCGGTACTCGGCGAGCTGGGCTGGTTGGCGCTGGGCGCGCACGAGCTCGCCGAGGGTTCCGGACCGCGCCGCTTCGGCAGTGCCCGCGAGCGCTTCCGCGCTGACGATGGTCAAGCCATCCTGTGCCTGCAGCGGCGCTGCGAGCGGCCAGCCGATCACCACGCAAGGCAGGCCGGCCTGTGCGGCGGGCTCCCAGAAAGCGCGGCGCTTGCGGTCGCCCGCCACGGCGGCCCGCGGCCCTTCGAGCAGCGCCGGCCAGCGGGCAGCGATGGCTCGCAGCGGCCGCTCCGCGAGCAGGCCGTCGAGCACGATCGGCCGCGCGGTGCCCTTGGCGCGGAAGAATTCGGCGGAACGCACGTCGTGGACTTCCGGCCGCAGGCCGGTCGCGAGGGTGGTCCAGACGACCGGCGTGTCGGTCGGGCGCAGGGTCTCCAACGGCGTGCGGCTGCCGCGCCGGATGAGTTCGGCGAACTGTTCGACGCGTTTCGCACCCGGGGCCCGGCGCGGATCTTCGAGCAGCAGGCGCTCGAGCGCGCGGCCGTCCAGCCCGTCCAGGGCGAGGACCACCGTGGGCCGCGGTGAGGCGCCGGCCGCGAGCTCGGCGGTAAGGGCGGCGGCCTCCGCCAATTCGGGTGACGAGGAATCGTCGCCGGCGAGCAGTCCACCGGCCAGGAGCGTGCCGAGCACGGAGATCGCGCCGGACCGCAGGCCCTTGCCCGTGAGCAGCACGAGCAAGGTGCACGCGGCGCCGCCGATGAACGCGAGCGAAACCGCCTGCACCGTGGGGCCGATCAGGAGGTCGGCACGCTGCGCGACCTCGCCGGAGGCGATGTTCCAGCCGAGTGCGACGCACAGCGCGAGCAACGGCAGCAGGACGGCGAAGACTGCGGCGGTGAGTCCTTTGCGCACCAACCCGCAAAACAGGCCGACGAGCGCTCCGGCGCCCGCGGCGACCAGGCCGAGGCCGAGGCCGAAGACCAGCGCGAAGAGCGGAGCCAGTCCGGTGCCGTTGGCGAGCGCGAGCTGCAGATAGGCCACGAGCCATGCGAACATGCCGGCAAGGGCCCCAGCCCGCGCCGGCGAAATCAGCCGCGAGGTCGCTCCACTCATGGAATCGCGCAGATTCTAGCTCGCGGGGGCGGCATCAGCGCACCCGGCGCGGGCGCTCGAACGGCTCGGTCCAGACCCACTTGCCGCCGCGGCGCTGCAGATGCAGCACGGCGCCTTCCCAACGGCCGTTCCCGGAAGGAAAGTTCACTTGCACGCGCGCCGTCGGCGGGTCGGCATCCCGCCGCCAGTCGAGCCGTTCGATTTCGTAGCCCTGGTCGAGGAGCACCATCAGCGTTTCGGCGACCAGAGCCGTGCCTTGGTCGACCACCGGGTGCCGGCTCGGCAGCCCGAAAGGCAGCTTGACGTAGCGGTCGAAAGTCTCGCGGAGCGCGCGCCGGAGCGGCTCGTGCTCGGGGCCGCGCAGGAGTTCGCCGGCCGGGGCTTGGTGCTCGGCGAGCACCTCGAAGGCGCCGCGGATCCATTCGTCGACCGCCAGGTCGGGTTCGGCGGTCTCGTCGCCGCAGGCGGCGAGCGCCAGAAGGGCGGCGGCGAGGGGAAAGTACGGGCGCCAAGCGGGCATTGCGAAATCCCAGGTCGGATCGCGAGCCAGAATACGCCCGGGCCGGGCCGTTTCGATGGATAATGGCCGCCACCCGAGCCAGGAGAATCCCCATGCCCGAGAAACTCGTTCTCTTCGAAATTCCGCCGTCGCCCAACAGCGTCAAGGCGCGCCTTGCTCTCAACTACAAGGGCCTGCCGTTCGAGCGCCGTCCGATCGACTTCAAGGCCGAGAGCGGTCGCGCGGAAATCATCCGCCTGTCCGGCCAGCCGCTCACGCCCATGCTTCTGCACGGCGAACGGGCCGTGTGGGACTCGGCGGCGATCCTGCGCTATCTCGACACCGCGTTTCCGAGCTCGCCGCGGCTCTACTCCGAAGACGTCGAAACGATGTACGCCATCGACGGCTGGGAGAAGTTCGGGCGCGTGGCGCTGATGGAACCGCTCGGCAAGGTCATCGGCCAGTTCTTCAGCGGCAAGGTGGACCCGGCTCTCAGCGCCGAGGCCAGCAAGGAGATCAACGCCCTGACCGCACGGATCGAAGAACGCCTGGCGGACGGCAAGTTCCTGGTCGGCGACTGCCTGACGGCCGCCGACATCACCTGCGCGCCCGGAGTCTTCTACGCGATGGTCCCCGAGCAATTCGCGCAGGAAGACCCGGCGAAATTCCTCTGCGCCAACTTCCACCTCGGCGAAGGCCGCGACCGCACCCGCGACTGGGCGATGCGGATCATGCAGCACGACGGCGTTCCCGAGCCGGTCGGCTAGCTCCTAGAATGCACGGCCGGGCGTTGCCGGGAGACCTCTTGGCAGCGCCCGGCTTCTCCATGTCCCGCCGCACCACCCGTACCGTTCAGATCGGCGACCTCAAGGTCGGCCACGAGCACCCGATCTGGGTGCAGTCCATGACCTGCACCGACACCGCGGACGTGGCGGGCACGATCGCGCAGATCGAAGGCCTGGTCGCCGCCGGCTGCGAGATGGTCCGCGTGACGGTGAACCATGACAAGGCCGCCGACGCGCTGCCCGAGATCCGCCGCGCCTGCAAGGTGCCGTTGATCGCGGACATCCACTTCACGCACCGGCTGGCGCTGCGCTCGATCGACGCCGGAGTCGACAAGGTGCGGCTCAATCCCGGCAACGTCGGCAGCCTGGACCGTGTGCGCGAAGTCGTCCGGGCCGCCGACGCCGCCGGCGTCGCGCTGCGCATCGGCGTGAACAGCGGCTCCGTAGAAAAGGATCTGCTCGAAATGCACGGCTGGCCCTCGCCGCAGGCGATGGTCGAATCGGCGCTACGCCATTCCGACACCGTCGAGCAGATGGGCTTCACCAACTTCGTCGTCTCGCTCAAATCGACCGACACGCGCACGGTCCTCGAGTCGAACCGCTTGTTCGCAGCGCAGACCGACATCCCGCTGCACCTCGGCGTCACCGAAGCGGGGCGGCCGCCGTACGGAACCATCAAGTCGGCCGCCGGTCTGGCGCCGCTGCTGTTCGAAGGCATCGGCGACACCATCCGCGTGAGCCTGACCGCCGATCCGGTCGCCGAGATTCCGGTGGCCTACGACATCCTCAAGGCGACCGGTGCGCGCGTCACCAGCCCCGAGCTGATCGCCTGTCCGACTTGCGGGCGCATCGAGATCGACCTCGAACAGCTCATGGACGAACTCGAGGAGCGGCTGCGCGGCGAGACAGTGCCGTGCAAGATCGCCGTTCTCGGCTGCGTGGTGAACGGCCCCGGCGAGGCCAGCGAAGCCGACATCGGCATCGCCGGCGGCGGCGGCAAGGGCGTTCTGTACCGCAAGGGCAAGCAAGTGCGCATCGTGCCCGAGGCCGAAATGGTCGATGCGCTGGTCGAGGAGATCCGGGCGTGGAAGGTCGAGCGCGAAGCGGCGACGGCCGCCGAGCTTCAGTCGCCGCCCGTTTCGGCGTAGTGCGCGCGCCGCACCAGCCGCATACCGAAGTTCCAATTCCATTCGCCCAGCAGTGCGCCCGAGCGGCCAGCCAGCCGGAACCACGCGGCGTTGTAGTAGCTCTGCTCGCCGCCGCGGACCAGGTAGCGGTCGGTCGAGGGTTCGCGGTCGAGGCACAATTCGCGCACGTTGCCGCAGACGTCGAGCAGGCCGAACGGCGAGCGGTCGTCGGGATAGAGGCCCGGCCGCATGGTGGCTTCCTTGATCCCGGGGGAGCGGCCGCCGGCCGTGCAGCGCCAGTCGAAGTCGTTGCCCCACGAGAAATGCCTGCCGTCGGCGCCGCGCGCCGCGAATTCCCACTGGTCGCCGGTCGGCAGCGCGAAGTCGCCCGGCTGGCCGGCCTCGCGCGCCCGGAGGTTGCGCCAGATCAGGTAGTGCTGCGCGTCGACCGGTGCGATGCTGTGCACCGCCGCGGCCACGTGGAAGTAGTCGTCGACCGGCCCGACGTAGTCCGATTCCGGGTCCCAGTCGTCGTCGCTCCGGTCGTGCACGAAGTGGACCGGGGTATCCGGATGCAGGTCCTTGCGGGCGGTCCGGGCCGCATCGGGATCGGCGCAGCAGACGTTGCCGTGCGTGCCTAGATCGACGAGGAAGGTCTTGTACTCGGCGAAGCGGAGTTCTTCGCGCTGGATGAAGAAACCCTCTTCGATGTAGCGGAGCGTCGCCAGTTCGGGATCCTGGGCCAGCGGGTCGCCGCCGGCCAAGAAGCGCCCGGGCGGGACGTATTCCCAGCCGTCTCCGATCTGCTCGTCGCTGGGCAGCCACAGGTCCCGGATCCGGAGATTCTCGCCCGGGTACATCACGAACGGCAAGCGCACGGTGCGTTCCTGGCCGCTGCGGCGCATCTCGAGGAGATAGGACCCCGGGGCGAGATCCGTCCTCTGCACCGGCGCGCGGAGGCCCGTCGCGCCGGGCAGGGCTTCGAGCTTCCAGGGCAGTTCGCTGCCGCGTTCGAAGCGCAGGATCCAGACGGTGGCGTCCGGCGGATCGGTGCTCAGTTCGAGCGTTCCTGTGCGCAAGGGTGCGCCGAACTCGGCAGCGTGCTCGGCGGCTTCGGCCATTTCCCGGATGCGGCCTTCCCGCAGCGCGAGGCCGTAGCGGTCGAGCCAAAGGGCTCCGAGGGCGGCGCGGACTTCGCTATCCCGCGGTCCTCCGAGCGCCTGCAGCAAGGAGTCCTGCGCCTGTTCGAAGGCCGCCAGCGCCGCGGCTCGCGTGCGCGCCGCGAATTCGGTCTGTTCCGCATCCGAACTGCGGCGCGACGGGTCGGACCAGTCGCTGGTCGCCCGCCGGCTTCCGTGCTCGGCGTCGAGCACCAGGGATGCCGCGCGAAGGCGGAACTCTGTGGCTTGCGCCGCAGCGGCGGCCAGCAGCTCGCTCGCGCGCGCATGGGCGCGTTTGCGGCTGGCCACTTCGGACCCGCCCAGGCCGAGGGTCAGGAGCAGCAGGAGCAGCGCGGCGGCGAACGGCAGCGGCTGGTTGCGCACGGCGAGCTGCGCTTGCCGCCGGCGGCGGCCGCGCAACGCGCGGACGGAGCGCCCTTCGCGCCGCGCCGCGAGATCGTCGGCCAGTTCGCGAGCCGAGGCATAGCGGCGTTTGGGATCGGGCTCGAGGCAGCGTTCGAGAATGGCCTCCAGCGCAGGTTCGCGGGCGGCGGCCGGCAGGGCGGTCATCGGCGGCGGCCCGTGCTGCCGCGCCGCCTGGTTGGCGGCGAGCTGGCCCTGATACGGCGGGAAGCCGGTGAGCATCTCGAAGAGCGTCACTCCCAGCGAGTAGACGTCGATTCGTGGGTCGTCGTCGGCGACCCGGCCCTGCCGCGTGAGCCTTTCGGGCGCCACGTACGGCGCCGTTCCGAGAACCTGGTCGGTGCCGGTGATGCGAGTCGCGTCGGTCACGCGCGCCAGGCCGAAGTCGGCGAGCCGCGGCTCGCCATCGCCGCCGAAGAGAATGTTGGACGGCTTGACGTCGCGGTGGACCACGTGCTGCCGGTGCGCCGCTGCGAGCGCTTCGGCGATGCATTCCGCGATCCAGAGGCTGCGCGCCACGTCGGCCGCGCCGGGTTCGACCCCCGTCTCGCGAACGGCTTCGATGCGGTGCCGGAGCGTGCCGCCGCACATCCGCTCCATCACCAAATAGAGACGTTCACCGTCCTGGCCGTGGCCGAGCACCTTCACCACGTGTGGATGGTCGAGGTGCTCCAGATTGTCGATTTCCCTGGCAAAGCGCCTGGTCGCCGCGGGGTGCAGCAGCAAATCTTCGTGCAGCACCTTGAGCGCGACCGGCACGCCGTCCGCCGTGCGGCTGGCGTAGATCACGCACATTCCGCCCCGGCCGATGACTTCGCCCAGCCGGTACCCGCCGATCCGGTCGGGTTCTTCGGCCGGAACCGGCAGGTTGGCGCGGACGATCTCGTAGCTGCGCGCGAGCGCCAGGAATTGGCCACGGTCCCATTCGCCGGCCAGGCGGGCGGCGAAGTCCTCCGCTTCTGGATGCAAACCGGCCTCGTGGCTCTCGAGGTACTCCTGGAACAGGCGGTCGACGCCCGGCGGAATACCGCTGGAGCTCACTCGCTCCGCCCGCGCCGCTCGAGTTCAGCCACTTTCTTGACCAGCTTGAGCTTGGCGCGCTTATGGAGTTCGCCGGCCGCGGCATCGCTGCGGTCCATTCTGGCGCCCACGTCCCGGAACGACATGCCCAGGTAGTTGCGCAAGCGGATCACTCGGGCGTGATCCGGCGCCAGCATGCGCAGCGCGCGCTCGACCACCTCGTGCTCGTGGAGCGCCCGCTCTTCGATCTCCAGCACGGTCTCGGCGGGCGGCGCTTCCACGCGGCGCATCAAACTCGAGTCGCCGGTCAGGTTGGAGCGCCGTCGGCGCGTGCGGGCGAGGTTGCGCAGCCGGTTCTCGGTGATCGCGCACAACCATCCGTAGAACTCGATGCCGCCCCGCGGACTGCCTCGGTGCAAGGAGTC
>Ga0214471_10001800_pt1 | contig 16939 bp, 12 predicted proteins | sample RVTome_5_FD_207665 | JGI IMG/M metagenome (GOLD analysis project Ga0214471, IMG submission 207665) | Soil microbial communities from uranium-contaminated site in the Upper Colorado River Basin, Wyoming, United States - RVT142D155 | ecosystem: Environmental > Terrestrial > Soil > Contaminated >... | reverse complement strand
CGTTCTGCCGGCCAAGGCCATGGCCAAGGTGAGCTTCCGGCTCGTGCCGGATCAGGACCCGAAGAAGGTCGCGGGATTGGTGCGGGCCCACCTGGCCAAGCACACGCCCGCGGGTCTCGAGGTGGAGGTCGAGGAGCTCCACGGCGGCCACCCGTGGCGAGCCAACCCCGAGGGATGGGTGTTCGAGGCCGCGGGCCGCGCCATCCAGACGTCCTTCGGACGCGAGCCCGTCCTGGTGGGGGAGGGAGGCTCCATCCCCATCGTGGTGGACTTCGAGCGGGTGCTGGAGGCGCCCGCGCTGCTGGTGGGCTTCGCCCTGCCGGGGTGCAACATGCACGCCCCCAACGAATGGCTGTCGCTGGACAACTTCGAGACGGGGATCGGAACGTTGGCGGCGCTCTACCAGGAGCTGGCGGACGCGTATCCCGGGGATTGAGGGATCGACCTTCAGCCCGAACCCACCATCGCCGCCGCGCGGAGAAGGGCCCGGGCCTTGTTCAGGGTCTCCTCGTACTCCCGTGCCGGGTCGGAGTCGGCCACGATGCCGGCTCCGGCCTGCACGTAGGCCCGTCCTCCCGCCACCACCACCGTGCGGATGTTGATGGCCGTGTCCATGCGATGGCCGCCGAAGCTGAAGTGACCCACGGCCCCCGCGTAGGGCCCCCGCCTGACGGGCTCCAGCTCGTCGATGATCTCCATGGCGCGGATCTTGGGGGCGCCCGACACCGTGCCCGCCGGAAAGCAGGCCCTGAGGACGTCCATGGCGCTCAGCCCCCTTCTGAGTCGCCCCTCCACCTGGCTCACCAGGTGCATCACGTGGGAGTATCGCTCCACCACCATGAGGTCGGGAACGGTCACGGAGCCGAACTCCGCCACCCGGCCGACGTCGTTCCTGCCCAGGTCCACGAGCATGCGGTGCTCGGCCAGCTCCTTGTCGTCGGCCGCGAGCTCATCGGCCAGGGCCCGGTCCGCTTCCGGGGTGGCGCCCCGGGGCCTCGTGCCGGCGATGGGCCGCACCGTGACCGTGCCTTCCTCCACCCGCACCAGCACCTCGGGAGAGCTCCCCACCAGCGTGAGCCCGTCCAGCTCCAGGAAGTAGAGGTAGGGCGACGGGTTCAGGGAGCGGAGCGCCCGGTAGAGATTGAAGGGAGTCGTGTCCAGGGGCATGGCCAGCCGCTGACTCAGGACGACCTGGAAGGCGTCACCGGCGCGGATGTACTCCCGGATGCGCTCCACGCCCGCCTCGAAGGCTTCCCGGGTCATGCTGCTGGCGAAGTCCGGATCGACCTCGGGCTCCGCCCCCAGGGCCAGGGGAGCCGGGGGCTCGCCGGCGGACAGCTCCAGGACCAGGGTCCGGGCCCGCTCCGCCGCCCCGTCGTACCGGGCGCGCAGATCCGCCTCGGCCAGACCCGGCTCCACGGGCGCGGGGGCGATGGCCATGGCGCGGCCCTTCAGGTTGTCGATGGCCAGGACGACGTCGGTAAAGATGAAGAGGCCGTCGGGCAGCTCGAGGTCGTCGAAGGGCTGATCCGGAAGGTGCTCGATCTGGCGCACCACGTCGTAGCCGAAGTACCCTACCGCCCCGCCCCACAGGCGGGGAAGCTCCGGGACGGTGGCGGGCGTCCTCTCCCGGATGCGGCGGTCCAGGTCACCCAGGGGGTCGTCGGTGTCCACCGGTGCCCAACCTCCCCCCGGCGTCCACCAGTGAACCTGGCCTCCCTGGAGACGCCAGGCGCCCGTGGCGCTGGAGCCGAGAAAGGAGTAGCGGGCCCACTGCTCGCCACCCACCACCGACTCCAGAAGGAAGCCGAAGGGAGGCCTGGCCAGCTTGGCGTACGCCGTGACGGCGGTGTCCACGTCGAAGAGGAACTCGATCCAGACGGGGACCACCCCGGCGGACGCGGGATCGGGTCCGTCCGTGACCTCCCGCGCGAGCGCCCGGAACTCGTCATAGGTGGGATGTAGCTGCATCGACCACGCCCGGTGGGAGTGGGGGATGGGAACCGAGGAGAAGGTGAAGATTATGGCCAAGGAGGCGAGCGCCACAGGGGTAGCGGTCCTGGCGGTGGACACCGGCGGGACCTTCACCGACCTGCTGCTGCTCGAGGGGGCTCGCCTCCGCACCCTCAAGGTCCCCTCCACCCCCGCCGATCCCTCCGAGGCGGTGCTGGCGGGAATCCGGGAGCTCCTGCCGGGTGGCGCACCCTTCCTGCTCCTCCACGGGTCCACGGTCGCTACCAACGCCCTCCTGGAACGGAAGGGCTGCCGCGTGGCCCTGGTCACCAACCGGGGCTTCGAGGACGTGATCGAGATCGGCCGCCAGAACCGGCCTCAGCTCTACGCGCTGGTCGGCAACCGGCCACCGCCCCTGGTGGCCCGGGAGGACCGGGTGGGCATCGCCGGACGCCTCGGCCCCGACGGCACCGAAATCGAGCCTCTGGACCCGGACGAGCTGCGGGACCTCGCGCGCCGCGTGGCGGGTGCCGACGCCGTGGCCGTCTGTCTCCTGCACAGCTACGCGGATCCCACCCACGAACGGCAGGTGGCCCTGGCCCTGGCGGACCGCGACGGACCGCTGTCGGTGTCCTCGGACATTCTGCCCGAGTACCGCGAGTACGAGCGCACGTCCACCACGGTGGTCAACGCCTACATCGCGCCCGTCATGGCGAGCTACCTGGGCCGGCTGGACCGGGAGTCCGGGGCCTCGAAGACCTCCATCATGGGCTCGAACGGGGGGACGATCCCCGTGGAGCGCGCGGTGCGGGAGCCGGCCCAGACCGTCCTGTCGGGTCCGGCGGGGGGAGTGGTGGCGGCTCTCTCGTGGGGCCGGGCGTCGGGCCACGACCACGTCATCTCCTTCGACATGGGCGGCACGTCCACCGACGTGTCCCTCTGTCCGGGGCGACTCCTGCACACGCGGGAGTTCGAGATCGCCGGCCAGCCCGTGGCCCTGCCCGTGCTGGACATCCATACCGTGGGCGCTGGCGGTGGGTCGCTGGCGCGGGTGGACCCGGGCGGCGCGCTCCGCGTGGGCCCGGTAAGCGCCGGGGCGGATCCGGGTCCGATCTGTTACGGCAAGGGGGGCGCCGGCGTGACCGTCACCGACGCCCACGTCTGGCTGGGCCGCCTTCCGGTGGAGGCCTTCCTGGGGGGAGCCGCCCTCCTGGACCGGGAGAGCATCCGGGGGCCACTGGCCGCTCTCGCCGCGGGACTGGGTGCTTCGCTCGAGGACGCCGCCGAGGGCGTGCTGGCCGTGGCCGACAGCGCCATGGAGAGGGCCCTCAGAGTCAGCTCCGTGGAGCGCGGCTACGATCCCGTCGACTTCGTGGTCGTGGCCTTCGGTGGGGCGGGGGCCCTCCACGTGGCGGAGCTGGCCTCCCGCCTCGGAGCCGCCAAGGCTCTGGTCCCCCCGGATCCCGGGCTGCTGTCGGCCTACGGCATGCTGGCGGCGCCCCTCACGCGGGAGGCGTCCCGTTCGGTGCTGGTCAGCACCGCCGACGCGGATCACGCCGAGCACATCGAACGCGTGCTGGGAGACATGGAGGGGAGCGTCGTGGTCGCGCTCCTCGACGACGGCGCGCCGGAGGATGCGGTCGCCGTGGAGCGCTGGGTGGACGCCCGCTACCTGGGCCAGAGCTTCGAGCTCCGCGTACCCGCGAGGGGATGGGAGGCCGCCTTCCACGAGTCCCATCGGGCACGCTACGGATACGCCCGCCACGACACGCCGGTGGAAGCGGTGACCGTGAGGGCGGTGGCCCGGGCTCCGGGCCCCGCCCTGGACCGGCCCTCCCTCGCCACGGCCGAGGGGACTCCCCCTTTCAGCGAGGGCCGCGTGCGGCATCGGGGAGAGGACCACGACGTCCGCACGTACTGGAGGCGGGACCTGCTGGCGGGCCATGAGCTGGCCGGCCCCGCCCGGATCCTGGAGTATAGCGCGACGACCTGGGTGCCACCGGAGTGGACCCTCCGGGTGGACGCGTGGGGCACGCTCCACCTGAGCCAGGCGGGCGTCCGGTAGACTGGAGCGCGGCTGTGGAGGGCGGCGCTCACGACCTCGGCGCCGGGCTGACCGGGACACCTGGTGGGTCGTCCGGCGCCCGGTGGGCCGCCGGGCGTGTCGACGGCGGTGCGGCTCCCCGACCATGGATCGGCGGCTCGGACTCGTTACCCCTTGGTGGCCGTGGTGTCGTCAACTCGGATAGGACGGCGCCTCCCGTCACCCTTGTCGACTTCACGTCAGGGCCGCTGCTTTCATCGACCGCCTCCCGCGCCACTAGCACCGGGGTCCTGCCCCGGAAGTCCGCTGGCACGCGGCGCGACTCTTCGACTCCCCGCGCCATTGGACTATTATTGGGCTTCGCCCGCTCGACCCCACGCGACCCCGCTCGCGGCCCGGGATCGACGGACGGAGATCCCCGCCACCGAGACGTACCCGTGACGGACGTACCCTCCGGACCACAGAGCCATGAGCGAAACCGGGCGTAGAGCCGGCCCCGACACCGGGCCCGAGGCGACCGCCGGGGTCACGGTGGCAGCCGCGGGTCCGCCCTACCTGTGGGCCCTGGCCGCGAGCGGAGTGGTCTTTCTCCTCTACGCCCTGACCCTGGCGCCCACGACCCAGTTCTGGGACACCAGCGAGTACATCGCCACGGCCCACATCATGGGCATCCCGCACCCGCCCGGGAATCCGCTCTTCATCGTGCTGGCCCGGGCCTGGGAGCTCCTTCTGGCTCCCCTGGGGCTATCCGTAGCGGTGCGCGTCAACCTGTTCAGCACGTTCGTGAGCGCGGCGGCGCACGGGTTCTGGTTCCTCGTGGTCCATCACATCCTCCGCTACTTCAGTGACGACCGCCAGTTCCGCCTGGTGGGGGCGTTCGTGGCCGTCCTGGTGAGCGCCACGGCGTTCACTGTGTGGAACCAGTCCAACGTCAACGAGAAGGTCTACACGGTCTCGCTTCTGACCATCGCGCTCCTGTCATGGCTGGCCTTCCGCTGGCAGGAGAACCTGGGCAAGGGCAAGGACGACAACCTGCTCGTGCTCATGGTCTTCATCCTGGCCCTGAGCGTCGGCAACCACCTCATGGCCTTCCTGGCGGCCCCCGCCATCGTGGTGTTCATCCTCGTGGTGGAGCCCCGCGTGCTGGTGAACTGGAAGCTCTATCCAGCCCTCCTGCTGGCTGGCGTGGCCGGCCTGTCCATCCACCTGGTCCTGCCCCTCCGGGCCGGCCTGGACCCCGTGATCAACGAAGCCGCCCCCACGTGCGAGAGCCTCGGTGGGGCCATCACGGCGGTCGTGACCTACGGTAAGGCCGGGTGCGCCGCCCTGGCCGAGTCGCTGACGCGATCCCAGTACGACAAGCCGGAGCTCATCCCGCGACAAGCGCCCCTCCTCAAGCAATACCTCAACTACCTCCAGTACTTCGACTGGCAATGGGCCCGTGGCATGGGCGGCGATTCCGTGCTCCTGGCCAGCGCGCGCATCCCCTTCACGATGCTCTTCACGGGGCTGGGGGTGTGGGGCGCCATGGAGCACCTGCGCCGGGACCGGGCGAGCTTTCTCTACGTCCTGATCCTGTTCGGGACGTTGTCCGCGGCGCTGGTCTACTATCTCAACTTCCGCTACGGCTACTCCATCCCGGACCCGTACCAGAACATCGATCTCCACGAGGTGCGCGAGAGGGACTACTTCTTCGTCGCGGGCTTCTCGGTGTGGGGGCTGTGGGCCGGCATCGGCATCGCGACGCTCTGGCAATGGCTCGGCCGGGGGGCGGCCAGGACCCTCCACCGCGCGACCCCGGTCCTGGCGTTGGCCCTGATCCCGTTGGGGATGAACTGGTCGTGGGCGAGCAGGGCCCAGGACTACTCCGCCCGGGACTGGGCGTACAACCTCCTGATGAGCGTCGAGCCCTACGGGATCCTCTTCACCAACGGGGACAACGACACCTTCCCCCTGTGGTACCTCCAGGAGGTGGAGGGCATGCGCCGCGACGTGACCGTCATCGTCACGTCCTACCTGAACACGGCGTGGTACGCGCGACAGCTGCGCGACCTGACCCGACCATGTCCTCCGGGGGTCTCCGCCGAGGACGACCCCACGCGTATCCTGTGCCAGCGGTCGTACGAAGAGAACACACCCGCCATCTATGCGAGCGATCCGGAGGCCGCCCGAAGCGCCGGCAAGCTCCCCATCCCACTGGCGTCCCCCGTCCGGACGCCCACGCGGACCATTCTGGCCTTCGACGACGCGGGCATCCGCCAGGCGGCTGAAACGTACACTCCCGTGGACCGGGATCGCGTCCTGGTTCTGGGCAACATCGAGGCCCGACTCCGGGGGGGGAGCTACCTCTACCCCTGGCAGCTCTTCGCCCTGAACATCATCAACGCGTCCATGGACGAGCGGCCCATCTACTTCGCCTCGAGCGGAGCCGCCTCCAGCGCCATCGGCGTGGACGAGTACCTGGTCAGGGAGGGGCTCGCTTTCAGACTGCACAACGGCGCCCTCCCCGACACCGCTAACGCCGACATCGTGTCCCTGGCGGTGAACAGCCCCCTGTTGGCGGTCACGGGTCGCCACGTGGACGCGGTCCGTACACGCCTCCTCGTGGACGAAGTCTTCATCCACCGGGGGGGAATCCCCGCTTGGGAGCACTGGCCGGATCAATCCACCATCGGCATCCCCAACTACTACTCATGGGCGTACTACGCCCTTGCCCAAGCGGCGTACCAGTTGGGGGCGACGGATGAGGAGATCACCCGCCTCCGGACCGAAGGCGATCTCTGGAACATCCTGGGAAGCTAGGGCCCTCGGTCGCGCGTAACCTCTCCTACAGCTCCGCCAATACGCCCCATCCCTCCTGCTCGGCGCGGGCCACGGCGAGCTGCGCCACTGCCACGTCCTGGACGGCGTTGCCCACCGATTTGAAGAAGGTGATCTCATCCGGACGCGTGCGGCCAGGGTGACGCCCCAGGACGAGGTCTCCCAGCTCGGCGCGGATATGGCCGGTGTCGATCACTCCGTCGGCCAGCGGAATGAGGAGGTCCCCCGCCTCGGCCAGGGCGCTCCCCCGGTCGTCCACCACCACGGTGCTCCGCAGCACCAGATCCCCGTCCACCTCCCGCGTCTCCGGCGTGTAGGCGCCGATGGCGTTCACGTGGGTGCCGGGCTCGACGTCGCGTCCCCGGAACACGGGCGTCGGGCTGGTCGTGGCGGTGACCACGATGTCCGCCCCCGCGAGGGCGTCCCGGGGATCGGGCACGGCGACGGCGCGCACGTCCCCGAGCTCCCCCACGAGCCGAGCGGCGGACTCCCCGTCGCGGTCCACCACCCTTACTTCTTCGACCGAGCGTACGCAGCGCACGGCCTCGATCTGGGAGCGCGCCTGGACGCCGGCGCCGAAGACGGTCAGCACGCGGGCGTCCCGCCGCGCCAGGTGGCGGGTGGCCACGCCGCTGGCGGCCCCGGTGCGAAGCGCGGTCAGCCACGTGCCGTCCAGGACCGCGCGGGGCACGCCGGTGGCGGGGTCCACCATGAGGACCAGGGCGTGGATGGTGGGCAGGCCCAGCGCCCGGTTGCCGGCGAAGACCGAGACAACCTTGACGCCGAGTCCGGCCTCGACGGCCACCTCCCCATTCGCCCCGGTTCCGGCCCACCGGAGCGCGGCCGGCATGACCAGCGTCGTGCCCCGTACCGTGTCGAGGGCCGTGTCGAGGGCCGTGTCGAGGGCCGTGTCGAGGGCCGTGTCGAGGGCCGTGCGCAACGGCGAGACGGCCCGGCCGGCGGTCAGGCTTGCGAAGGCGCGGCCCACGGCCTCGATGGCCTCGGCCATGCTCACTGCGCGGCGGACATCGTCACCGGACAGGACGCGGAGTTGCATGGGGTCCTCCCCCCGGTCAGACTGGACGAGGAGAGGAAGCTACGTTCCTGACCCGGCCCGCACGACCCGGAGGAAAGATGCCGGCCAGAGCGTCCACGGCCATCGTCGTCGGTGGCGGCGTCTTCGGCCTCGCAGCCGCCCTGGAGCTCCGGCGCCGGAGGTGGAGCGTGCGTCTGGTCGAGGCGGAACCCATCCCCGGAAGTCAGGGGGCGTCGGCCGACGTGAGCAAGCTCGTCCGCATGGACTACGGCTCCGATGGATTCATGACCGCGCTGGCGGAGCTGGCCATCGCCGGCTGGGACGCCTGGAACGCCCGCTGGCGGCGACCCCTCTTCCACAAGGACGGTATCCTCTTCCTGAGCGAAAGCCCCCTGGTTCCCGGAGGCTTCGAGCACGACAGCCGAGCCACGGTCCTGGGGCGCGCGCACGTCATCCAGGACGTGGACGCGGCCCTCCTGGAAGAGCGCTTTCCCGCCTGGAACGCGCGGCGCTTCGGTCATGGCTACCTCAACCCCACCGCCGGCTGGGTGGAAAGCGGCGAGGTTGTGCGGCTCCTTGCCAGCGACGCCCACCGCGCCGGGGTGAAGGTGATCCGCGCCCGAGTCCGCGCGCTGAACGAGGGCCCCCGGGGCAGACCCGGGATCGTGACCGAGGACGGCGCGGTGCACCGCGCCGATGCCCTTGTGGTGGCCGGCGGCGCCTGGACGCCGGAGTTGGTTCCGTCCCTCGGGGCCGTCATGACGCCCGTGGGCCAACCCGTGCTGCACTTCCGCGTGGCCGAGCCCGAGGCGTGGCGGGCCCCCGCCTTCCTGCCGTGGGCGGCGGACATCGCCCGCACGGGCTGGTACGGGTTCCCCGCCCTGGCCGACGGCACCGTGAAGGTGGGCCATCACGGGTCGGGGCTGGGCCCCCCGGCGGCGCAGGGGCTCGACATTCCCGCCGCGCACGTCGACCGGTGTCGGGCGTTCCTGGCCGAGGCGCTGCCCGCGCTCGCCGGGGCCCCTCTGGCCGCGTGCCGGGTCTGTCCTTACTGCGACACGTTCGACGGGGACTTCTGGATCGCCCGCGACCCGAGCCGCCCCGCGGTGACCGTGGCCTCGGGCGGAAGCGGCCACGGCTTCAAGTTCGCCCCGATCCTGGGACCCCTGATCGCCGACGCGGTGGAGGGCCGACGGAACCGCTGGGGCGAGAGGTTCGGCTGGCGCGCGCCCGGCACGAAACGATGGGAGGACGCCCGGCTCACCTGATCTCGATCTCCCCCACCCCCGCGGCCAGCCAGCGCATCGAAGGCGCGCGGCCCGGGTTGCGATCGGGATCGGACAGGATCTCCAGCACCGCGTCGAAGGCCTCCGGGTAGGCGTCCACCACCCTTCCCCGGGTGAGGAGAAGAACCTGGGCGTGCCTCGAGAGGTCCCGCAGCTCGTCCACGACCCGGAGCTGGCGCTCCTTGTCCAGTCGGTCGAAGGGTGCGCTCACGACGAGTGACCCGAGGCGCCCACCACCCGACGCCGCCAACTCCCGGGCCGCGGCGAGGCGCAGGGCCAGCACCACGGCCGCCCGATCCTCTTCGGCGGGCATACGGAGGGGTCCCTCCACGCCCTCCAGCCGGAGGAGGCCCGGATCCGCCTCGGACAGGCCCAGCACGCGCCCGCCGGAAAGACGGTACACGGTGCGGCTGCCCGCCTCGAGCAGCGCCGCCCGGCACTCCGCTTCGAGGTCGGCACGCACCGCGCGCAGGGCCGCGGCGACCGCGTGTCCCGCTTCGCGCCCGGGGCCGTCGAGGGCCGCCTCCGACCCCTCGGGCCTCAGGCCGTCCAGCCCCAGCCGCCGCCTCACCTCCCCCAGCTCCTGGGTGCGCGCCCGCGCCCGCTCGACCCGCTCGGCCCAATCCTCGGTTGCCGCCTGGAGCCGCACCACGCGGACCTCGATCTCCTGGAGGGGCTCCGGCTTCAACTCGAGTTGCTCCCGGCGCCGCTTCCACCAGCTTCCGTCCTGGACCACGGACTCCCACTCCTCGCGCAGCGTGTCCACCACCGCGCTGAAGTGCTCTTCGAGCACGCGCCCGCACATCGGGCACGGCGTCTCGGCACCCGAGGCTTCGAGCTGGCTCAGTCGGACCTTGAGCTCCCGGGCGCGGTCCCGGTACGCTTGCAAGTGGGTCTCGGCATCCTGCCGCTCCCGAAGCCATGCCATGGTGCCCGCCTCCTCGTCTCCGGCGGCCTCCGCGTGGTCTCCCCTGAGGTCCGCGAGTTCCCCCTCCAATCGCGTCAGGAGGTCCGGGGCGTCCTCGAGCTTCCACAGGCGCTCCCGCAGGACCCGCCGTTCCTCCTCCCCGCCGCCTTCGCCGTCGTCGGGTCCATCGAGAGATGGCGACGAGACCTGGAGGAGATCGAGCGCCTGAGAGATGCGCGCGCCACCCCGAAGCCGCGCCAGGACGCTGGACAGACTCGCGAACACGTCCGTGGGCTCGAGGCTCGTCGGCCCCGTCCAGATCGTCGCGAGGTCGCGGGCCTCCGCGGCGTCCCTGGGCAGACTCCCCTGAAGGCCGGCGACCACGCCCCCGTCGTCCGTGGCCTCGTCCTCCGGCACGAGGGCACGCCGGAGGAGCGCCTCGATCTCCCGGAGCGGCCGATCATCGCGGCCTACCACCGCGACGAGACCGTCGGGTACGGTCACGTCCACGTCGCCGAGGAGATCCGAGCGACCCTGGAAGCTCGCGATCCTCACGAGACGCTTCCCACGCCGGCGGGCTCCACGCGGGCGGGCTCGAGGGCCAGGACGTCGTCCAGCAACTGCCGCCGGGCCTCCGTTCCCCCTCCGCTCGCTTCCAGGGCTGCCAGCACGCGGGTCCGGAGGTCCGCCGCTGGCGCGGCGCGACCCGGCCGGTCCTCGACCTGCACGGCCAGATGGAGGGCCCTTTGGCGGAGGGAGGCCAGAGCCCCCCCCTGAATGCTGAGCAGCTCGCGCGCCGAGACGCCCTGGAGGATGAGCTGGACGATCTTGCCGTCGACGCCTCCGGGGACCTCGCCCGTCACCTCCTCGATCCTGGCCGTCAGCCGCTCCGGATCCCCTGAGGGAACGCGGATGGGGGCGAGGGCCACGACCGGCCGGCCCGGGATGGGGATGAACGTCGCCACCCGGCTCTCCAGGTCGAAGGTGACGAAGCCCTTGTCCACCGCGGCCTCGTCCCAGGGCGCCTGACCCACGCGCTCCAGGGAGCCCGCGTAGTAGACCCCCGGGCGGACCTTCCGGTGGCGATGCTCCGATCCGAGGGCGACGTAGTCCCACTCCGCCGCATCCACGCCCGGACGCCCGGCCGTGGCGTCCGTGGCCCGTGCGTGGGCCACCAGCACGTTCCACCGCGCGCGAGGATCCGTCTCGGGCACCGGAAACGGCTGCTCGAGGGAGGCCCCGTAGGGGATCATGCAGACGTGAACCGACAGCTCCCGGAAGGTCCGGGAGCGAACCGTTCCCGTCGCGGCTTGCACCTGAGGGAACATGTCCAACGCAGCCAGGGCTCCGGGGTCTCCAGGCCTCCGCGGCGTGTCACGCGCACCCGCCACCATGAGGACCGGCGTGTCCCCCAGGGCGCCCCGCAGGGTGTCCAGCCCCCGGGTGAGGGCGATCAGAGCGCCCGGAGGTGGATCGGGCCGGTCGAAGACGTCGCCGCTCACCACGATGAGGCCAGGTTGGATCCTCAGGAGAGCCCGGACCGCGTGGTCGAACGCGGCGGCCACGTCCCGCTCTCGCACGTTCTGTCCCCGCTCGGTCCGGTCGTAGGCCCGGTATCCGAGGTGCAGGTCCGAGAGGTGCGCGACGATCACGGCGCCCCCTCCAACGGCGGCAGCCACGCCAGGCGACGCAGGCTCACGCGATGCCGGTGCGGTAGGCGCCGCGGAAGAACAGCAGAGGATCCCCATCCCGCGCCGCGCACGCCACGACATCGCCCACGACGATGGCGTGGTCCCCCGCCTCATGGACGTCCCGGACGCGACAGTCCAGCCACGCGAGGGCCGAGTCCAGGACCGGGGCACCCGTGGCCTCGTCACGGAACGACACCCCTTCGAAGCGGAGGGACGGCTCCTCCACCGCGAACCGCCGGGCCACGCGTTCTTCCCCGGCGCTCAGGACGGAGATGGCGAACACGCCGCTCTCGCGCAGGCAGCCCAGAGTCCGGGAGCCCAGGTCCACGCACACCAGGATCATGGGCGGGTCCAGGGAGACCGAGGCCACCGCGTTGGCCGTCAGCCCGCACGGATCTCCCGTGCGTTGCCGGGACGCGACTACGGTTACGCCCGTAGCGAGATGGCTCATGACGTTGCGGAAGTGAAGCTCGTCCGGCATTTGCTTTGCGCCGCTCCTCGGCCTGGAGTAGCTTCTTTTCCCCTTCCTGGTGGAGAGGAATCCCTGCCCTCGTAGAACCGAAGAAGGACGTGTCCAGACTGGCGCACCGATGGCTTCCGGCGCTCGTGATTGTAACCGCCGCCTCAGCATGCGACAACGTGGAATGGGGAGGCACGGACATGCGTTTCCAGCCTCCTCCACCGGCCACGTCCGGCGCGGCGGAACGGGGGTCGGCGGCGGTCGGATCCGGCCCCAGGCTGCCCGGTGGCCCGATCCTCTACATGGGCGAGCGGACGGGGACGGTGACGACCCTCGCGCCCGTGGCGTGGATCGTCGGTGATTCGCTCATCGCCTTCCCCGAGGAGGACGCCTCGCCCGGCTTCGCGGCGCGCCTGGCCGAGGAGCGGCACATGCCCGGCACGGAGTTCGTCCTTTTCGCCGGCGGTACGCGCGTCGGCCGGCTTCTGGTGGACAGCACGGGGGTGGATTCGAGCTTCTGCCGACCCCGACCCACGGTGTCCGGAGTGGTGGAGCTGGTCCCCGGCGCCGTGGGTGCGCGGCGCTTCCTCGCGCTCGCGGAGGCCGAGGCGGATGGCTTCGGCCATGGGCCGTTCAGCGACCCGGGCCTGACCAGCGACCACGCGTCCGCCAGTGAACGCCTCGCCGAGGCCCTCGTCCCCCTTCGCCGCGACCTGTGGCCCGGGTCCTGGTCCGCCTCTCGCGGAGATCTCCAGGTCGTCGCGATGGGAGGTGACGGTCCGAGGGCCGTCGCGGCCTCGTTCGTCCATCGGGATTCCATGGGCGTGGGGCCCGCCGGAGAGAGCGCCTGGGCGCTGTTCGTCCTCGGCGTGGACGACGGCGGACGAGACGATGAGTACCAGCCGCTCTACGCCTGGTTCAGGGATGCCGCCCGGGAGGGAAAGGGAGCCCCCCGCTTCTTCGAGCAGCTCGACTGGGACCTGGACGGGGAGCCCGAGCTGCTGTTGGAGGTCCTGGGAGCCACGCATCGGTGGCCCGCCGCCGTGGCCCGCAGCGGCGGCCAGTGGAGGCGCGTTTTCCAGGACCCGTGCGGCGTCCCGGGAGGCGTGGATCCCCGGGAGCGCGAGTAGCCGTGCTCCCTCACCGGCGGCGGCCGGTGCTCCTCGCGCTGACTGCCCTGGCCCCCCTCACCCTTCTGGCGTGCGCCGATCCCTCCCCCGACCCGCCCCCTGTCGCGGAGGCCGAAGGCGTACGAAACGCCGCCGGAAGCCTCCACGTCATGGAGCGTCCTTTCGAGCGCGGCGAGCGCATCGAGCGCATCGTGTCCCTGGTCCCGTCCGCGACGGAAGTCATCGTGGCGCTGGGCGCCGGGGACCGCCTCGTGGGACGCACGGACTTCGATACCGCGTCCGCCCTGGCCGCCCTCCCCTCCGTCGGCGGCGGCCTGGGACCGTCCATCGAGGTGCTCCTCTCTCTGGAACCCGATCTGGTCATCCGCTTCGGGGGGGACACCGACCTGGCCACGCCCGGCCGCCTGGACGATCTGGACATCCCCCACCTCGCCGTGATCCCGGAACGCGTCCAGGACGTGCGCGACATGATCGGCGACCTCGGTGCGCTACTGGGGCGCGCGGAGGCCGCCGACTCGATCGTGAGCCACATCGACCGGGAGCTCGCTCGGGTCATGGCGACCGCCGCCGGTCTGCCACCCGTGCGGACCGCCTTTCTCCTGGGCGGCTCGCCCCCGTGGGCGGCCGGACCCGACACCTACGTGGGGGAGCTCATCGCGCTGGCCGGAGGGGACAACGTCTTCGGGGATCTTGGGCGTCCGTGGTCCGGCGTGAGCCCCGAGTCTCTCCTGGCCCGCCGGGTCGACGTCGTCCTCATGCTCGAAGGGGCGCGCCTGGATCCCCGCCTGGCGCAACGTCTCACCGTTCGGCACGTGGCGCTCGTGGTGCAGCTCCCCGGGCCGCGGGTGCACGAGGCGGCTCTGGCGATCGCCCGGGCCCTGCACCCCGAGGCATTCCGATGACCCGCGAAGCCCGGATCCCGCGGAAGGGCCATTCGTGAGCCGCCGGGGCCTGGCCACGCTCCTGGTCCTGATCACCGTCGTGGCCGTGGCCACCGCGATCCGCTTCGGCGCGGAGCCGCTGACGAGCCGGGACGTGCTCGCCGCCTTCCGGGGAGGAGGTTCGGCAGGCGCCCGCTACATCGTCCTGGACTTCCGCCTTCCGCGGGCGCTCCTGGCGTGCCTGATCGGCGGTGGGCTGGCCCTCGCGGGCGCCACGTTCCAGGCCCTCCTCAGGAACCCGCTCGCGGAGCCCTACATCCTGGGCATCAGCGGAGGGGCCGCCGCCGGAGCGGTCGGCGTCCTCGCGCTGGGCTGGGTGACCGCGGCGTCCTGGACCCTTCCGGCCGCCGCGTTCGCCGGCGCCCTCCTCGCCATCCTTCTGGTCTTCAGCGTGGCCGCCGCCGCGGACCGGGCCCTGGACGTCCGGGTTCTGCTTCTTGCCGGGGTCGTCGTGGGCGCGTTCTTCTCGGCGGTCATCGCCCTCATCCTGTCGATGTCCGAAGCCCGCACCGTTCGAGGTGCCGTCCTGTGGATGATGGGCTCGCTGGCGGCGGCGGACTGGCAGGCCGTGACCATGGTGGCGGCCTACACGGTGCCCGCGGCCCTGGTGCTCCTGGGTCTCGCCCGGTCCCTGAATCTCCTGGCCATCGGTGAAGAGACCGCCAGCTACCTGGGGACGGACGTCGAGCGGGTGAAGTTGGTGGCGTACGGGGTGGCGTCCCTCATCACCGCGGCCGGCGTGGCCGTCGCCGGCGTCATCGGGTTCGTGGGCCTCATCGTTCCCCACGGCGTGCGCCTGCTGGTGGGTTCCGACTATCGAGCCCTCCTGCCCCTGTCCTTCCTGGCGGGAGCCGCTTTCCTGACCTTCGCCGACCTCCTGGCCCGGGTGGTACTGGCACCGGCGGAAATCCCCATCGGCGTCGTCACGGCCTTCGTGGGGGTCCCGCTCTTCCTGGTGCTCCTGCGACGGAGCCTGACCCGGTGAGCTTCCGGGCGACCGACCTGCGCGTGCGCTATGCGGGCGCCGCGAGCCCCGCGCTGGACGGCGTGTCCATGAGCGTCCCAGAGGGCGCCCTCTACGCGATCCTGGGCCCGAACGGCTCGGGCAAGTCCACGCTCATGCGGACCCTCATGGGGATCCTGCGTCCCGAGAGCGGCGGCGTTTGGATCGAGGATCGCCGGGTGGAGCGGTGGGACCGCCGTGAGCTGGCCCGAGCCGTGGGCGCCGTGCCCCAATCCGAGGCCATGGCCTTCCCCCTCAGCGTGAGGGAGCTGGTGGCCATGGGCCGATATCCCCACCTCGGTCCTCTGTCGGCGGAGGGGGCTCAGGACCGGGAGGCGGTGGATCGGGCCCTGGACCGTTGCGACGTGGCGCATCTGCGGGAGCGACCCGTGACGTCCCTGTCCGGCGGCGAGGTGCAGCGGGTCCGCATCGCCCGGGCGCTGGCGCAGGAGCCCCGCTCCCTCGTCCTGGACGAGCCGACCGCCAGCCTCGACATCCGGCACGAGATGGCCATCCTCGGGTTGCTCCGGCAGTCGGCCGACGGCGGCATGACGGTGCTGGTGATCACCCACCACCTCGACCTGGCCGGGCGCTTCGCTGACCGGCTGCTCCTCCTGGACCAGGGGCGGGTGGTCTCGGAAGGCGAGCCGCGCGACGTGCTCCAGGCCGACATCCTGAGCCGGGTCTACGGCTGGCCCGTGGCAGTGGACGTGAACCCCATCACGGGGGCGCCGCGCATCACGCCTCTGAACGCTGGCCCGCCGCCTCCTCCATGAGCACCGTGTAGGAGGCATACCGCGTGGGCGGAATCGTTCCCGCCTCCACCGCGCCCCGGACTGCGCACTCGGGCTCCACCAGGTGGGCGCAGTCCTGGAAACGACAACGTCCCAGGTGGGCCCGAAACTCCGGGAAGCACTCGTGGAGCACCCCGGGCTCGATCCCCCACAGCCCCACGTCCCCGAAGCCCGGCGTGTCCGCCACCCGTCCCCCGCAGGCCAGCGGCAGGATCCGGGAGCTCACCGTGGTGTGCCGGCCCCGCTTGAGCTTGCTGGACAGCTCGCCCGTGCGAAGACCCAGGTCGGGCTGGATGGCGTTCAACAAACTGGACTTGCCCGCGCCGGAGGGCCCCACGAGAGCGGACGTCCCCCGGGCCAACAGGCTCTCGACGCCCGCGATGCCTTCCCCGGTCCGGGCGCTGACCGCGAGGACCTGGTACCCCACGCTCCGATAGAGTCCGCCGAGCTCCGCCACCACGTCCGGCGCGCCGGGGAGGTCCGCCTTGTTGAGCACCAGCGCGGCCTCCAGCCCGTCCGACTCCGCGATGACCAGCAGGCGATCGATGACGTCCGTGCGGGGTTCGGGCTCGCTGCAGGCCAGCACCGCGACCAGCCGGTCGACGTTGGCGGCCACCACCTTGGGCCGCCGTCCTCCGGCGTTCCTGCGCACGATCTGGCGAACGCGGGGCTCCACGGCCTCGATGGTGAAGCCTCCATCCTCGGCTTCGTCCACCGCCACACGGTCGCCGATGACCACGCGATCCCCCGTGCGCTGCTGCTGCTTGAGACGGCCCCGGAGGGAGGCGTCCACCACCCGCCCGTCGTCCAGGGCGATCCGGTACACGCCACCACCCGTTCCCCACACGGACCCCGTCACGGTGACACAACGAAA
>Ga0214471_10001799_pt1 | contig 16940 bp, 18 predicted proteins | sample RVTome_5_FD_207665 | JGI IMG/M metagenome (GOLD analysis project Ga0214471, IMG submission 207665) | Soil microbial communities from uranium-contaminated site in the Upper Colorado River Basin, Wyoming, United States - RVT142D155 | ecosystem: Environmental > Terrestrial > Soil > Contaminated >... | reverse complement strand
TGAGTGAAGGTATTTCTCCCAGTCGCTAAGTGCCTGATGCATCTCTTCTACCGGTGGAGGAACATACGTTGCATCATTCAGCAAACACCCCGGCGGACCAATCCAGTTCTGGGTTTTGCGAAATTCTCCTGGTGTAAGATGTTCACCTCTTACTCCTTCCATTAGAACTCCATGAATTTCGCGAACCAACCTTCCAGAGATAGGAAAATCTTTTAATCGCTTAAGTCCGTATTCCATTGCTCGTACGTAATTGCGTACTTCACGAACATCTGGGACTTTTGGCTCTCCTGACTCAATAGCTTCGAAGAAGAATAAATCGTCAAGAGAGGCTTGGGTTCCTTCTATTCGCGAACTTGACACTGCCTCTCGTCTTATATAAGGTGCAATAAGTAGATAGGGATTTGGTAGTAATCTTCCGGTCCCCGATAGTTCTCCTAATAATCTGTCAGCATCAGAAAGAAGCCGGATAAGCTCTCTATCATAAGTCATTTCAGGCGGCAAGGGATTAGGCACAAACGCCCAATATCCTCTCAATGTGTTTATACATCTTCCCGCCGAAGAATTTTCAAATTCCTTTGGGTTCACTATCCTATGGCCTCAAATTAATTATCCTGCAATAAGTGTAACATTTATTGCAGGTTTAATCAATAACCTGCAATTATCAGCCCATAATTCAAATCCTGCAATAAGCAAAGCCCTTATTTCTTCCTGGGCTTAAATCCTGCAATAAAATGCCTTAGTACATATTTGTACCCCTGTCCCAAGTGCAGTAATCGGGGATCCGCCCACCTCTTGTCATCCCGAATCCTCTCGTGAGTAAAAGCGGAGGAGCTATGAGAAATCATTCTATACTGCCATGAGGGGCGAAGCCCTGTGGCGATCTCCTGCTAATTATGTATCCTTTCCTTCGATTCGTCATTCTGAACTCGTTTCAGAATCTCTTGTTTAATAACTTCAATCCACCACCCAATGTTATTTGAAATCAGTAATCAGGAATCCAGAAAGATGTCATCGCGAGCCATTGCGCGGCAATCTCTCCTTTATTAAAAAGCTTTGAGTCTTCCTTTTTTCTGGCTCGCCCGTTGTCGTTAAGCCAATATGCATGCCTGGCACCGGGTTTTTTGAAAAAGCTAATATCTTTAATAATTCTTTCAGGTTAGTCGTGAATATAAGTTACGAATTTAGCTTTTACACCTCTTCTTTCTTAAAGGTTCTTTTTCCATCCACTTATGTCATAATGTTATGAATTAAACCAAAAATCCCTAATTATTAGTTAGGTGATATCGAAAATGAAAGCAATCGGTTGGAATAATGGGTCTCCTGATAATAACACTGGAGCAGGCTATGGAATAAGAATATCTTCAGAAGACAGGGACAAATATTTTAAGAAGTCATGGAATGAAATAATTATCAAGCTTAGTAATGAAGATTTAGTGAGTGTAAGTCTCTCAAATTCATGTTGGGAAGATTGTATAGAACTGCGAAGTTCTAAAATCGGGAAATGGATGATTAACAACGAACTAGCTCCTTGGAAAAAGGGAAATCCGCCAATTATTAGATTAGACCCAGTAAGTAATAAAAAGTTTAGATTAAGCTTAGAAAAAGATTATAGTCAGGAATTTAGTGAGGAATCATTTTGGTCGAAAGTTGCTAAATATGCTCTTCAGGCAGGAAGGGGGCTCATTTTAACTGCATTAACATTATTTTTTTGTGCAATGGATCCTGATACTCCGAAATGGGCTAAAGCGGTTATAATCGGAGCTCTTGGTTATTTCATAACCGTACTAGATGCGATTCCTGATTTTACTCCTATTGTTGGTTACAGTGACGATTTAGGGGCATTAACTGTAGCCGTAGCAACCGTCGCAGTACATATTAAACCTGAACATAGAGAAAGGGCTGAACAGGCTCTAAAGCGTGTATTCGGTAAAAAATAACCAATTGCTGAAGGGAACAAATTGCAAGCTGGCTTATTTAATAACAACATAGAAAAGAGGCTTTGGGAGTCAGCGGATCAGCTTAGGGCTAATTCGAAGTTGAAATCCTCTGAATATTCAGTTCCCGTATTAGGCCTTATCTTCCTTAGATATGCAGACCATAAGTTCACAATCGCAAAGGAGGAATTGGAGAAACAAGTTAAAGATTCAGAGAGCAGAAGAAGAATAACAAAAGCTGATTATCAAGCCAGGGGAGTACTTTATCTTCCAGAAAAAGCTCGTTTTTCAACTCTATTAAATCTTCCTGAGGGAGAAAATATTGGACGAGCAATTAATGATGCAATGAAGGATATTGAAGTGGTAAATGAAGACCTCAAGGACGTCCTTCCTAAGACATATAACAGATTAGAAAACGATGTTTTAGTTACACTCCTAAAAATCTTTTCAAGCATTCCGATGGATATTGAAGGAGATGTGTTTGGAAAAATCTATGAGTATTTCATCGGCAAATTTGCTATGGCAGAAGGGCAGCGAGGTGGTGAGTTTTTTACACCCACTTCTTTAGTAAAACTCATTGTGGAAGTAATCGAACCATATCATGGTAGGATTTATGACCCAGCCTGTGGCTCTGGTGGTATGTTTGTTCAGAGCGCTAAGTTTGTTGAAAGGCATAAAATGAAACCCAGTGATGAAATATCAGTTTATGGTCAGGAAAAAACTGCTGAAACCGTAAGGCTTTGTAAAATGAACCTAGCGGTTCACGGCTTATCAGGAGATATCAGGCAGGGGAATACTTATTATGAAGATATACATAACTCCCCTGGGAAATTTGATTTTGTAATGGCTAATCCTCCTTTTAATGTCAATGGAGTGGATAAAGAAAAGATTAGAGATGATAAACGTTCTCTTTTTGGAATTCCCAGACCTGATAATGCGAATTATCTCTGGATTCAGATATTTCTTAGTGCTTTAAATGAAAACGGGAGAGCAGGCTTTGTAATGGCAAACTCCGCAAGCGACGCCAGACAATCGGAGCTAGAGATTAGAAAAAGAATTATTGATGACAATGTCGTAGATGTGATGATAGCAATCGGTTCAAATTTCTTTTACACGGTTACCCTTCCATGCACATTATGGTTCTTTGATAAAGGGAAGAAGAAAACAGACCGAAAAGATAAAGTCCTTTTTATCGATGCCAGAAATATCTATAACCAGATCGATCGTGCACACAGAGAGTTCACGCCTGGTCAGATAGAGTTCATTTCTAACATTGTACGGCTATATAGAGGTGAAGAAATAGAGACAGATTTAGGGAGTGAAAAGATGATGGAAGAAAGCATATCGAGGCAGAAAAATTAAAAGGCGCGATAAATTCTAGATTAAGGAGGCTTGTTAGGTTAAATAAGCTTAGGATCAATTTATTGGAGAAGTTAAACGAATTGATTGAAGAATATAATTCAGGAGCTACGAACATCGAAGTATTTTTTGATAAATTGTTAGTTCTTGCAAAAGAGCTAAACGAGGAAGAGAAGCGTGGTATTTCCGAGAATCTGTCTGAAGAAGAGCTTGCTGTTTTTGATTTGCTTTACAAACCAGATTTGAGTGAAAAAGAAAAGAAACAGGTAAAGCTTGCCGCCAAACATTTACTTGAAGTATTAAAAAAGGAGAAATTTGTACTTGACTGGAGGAAAAGACAGCAGTCTAGGGCAACGGTTCTAATAACTATTAGGGATGTGCTAGATAGGGAATTACCCAGGAATTATACCCCGGAAATCTATCAGCAAAAATGTGACCTTGTTTATCAACATATTTACGATTCCTACTATGGAATGGGTAAAAGTGTTTATTCTAGCATATGGGGTCAGGCGTGAATAAATGAGTTATTTGTCTTTGTTTTTTATCCCCCTTATTTTTTGAATTATCTTCGCCTCCTAGTTTTTTATGGACTTCAGCTTTTTTGCTCTCTTCTATCTTCTCGTTATCAATCAGAAGATAAGTGCCTGCAGGCTCTTCGATTGAATTAATAAAACAGGCACTTTGACGAGACAGTTCGATTAATTCAGGACAAGCAAGAACAAGGTTTCCCAAAATTCTCCTTAGTCCTCCTTTAAAAAGGAGGAGATTAAAGCGTACGAATGAATATTTAGGGAAATTTTCAGGTCTCTATCTTTAGAGGGTAGAATCCCCTTTAATTTCTAAATGACTTCTTCCATCGCTATCAAAGTCAACGGGTGCATCTTTTAAATTTTCCTGCAATTCTTTGAAGTCATCTACACCAAACAGGGAAAGAAGATACTTGTTGAGCGCAAGGTATTTTTCTATGTTCATTTCTCTAGTTCTTTTAAGATTTTTTCAAATAGAGGCTTCAATGGCGGTAATTCTTCCATAACAGCCCTCCATACGATACTTAACTTAACTCCAAAATATTCATGGATAACTTTGTTCCTCATACCTGAAATATCCTTCCATGGTACTTCAGGATAGTTTTTTCTGACATCACTGGGAATGTTTTTGACCGCCTCACCCACGATTTCAAGTGCTCTTACTACTGCAAAGATGGTTTTATCGTCTCGGGTAAATTCTTCGTAAGACATGTTGCCAACAAAATCCGCAGCCTTATCCATCGCGCCAATAATGTCCTCAATATAATCTCCGATCTCTCTTTTCACAGGGTTATTACTTCTCTTAATATGTTCTTGCCTATTCTTGGCTTTAGTGCGGATTTCTCAACCAAATCAACCTTGAAACCAATAAGGTCGCTCAAGTAATTTTCCAAATTTACAAACTTTAAAAGACCGATTTTTGCATCCTCTTCAAATTCCACAAGTATATCAAGGTCGCTTTTTTCTTTATATTCCCCTCTAACATAAGAGCCAAATATGCCTATTTCCCTAACCCCGTATCTTTCTTTCAACTCTGCTTTATGTTCTTTCAGGATACTTATAATCCTTTCGAGATTTGAAGCATTTGTATTCGCCATATCTTATCCCTCCATCAATCTCTTGAATTCTCGCTCAAAAAATCGAATTTCCACCTGAGTGTTTTATCCATTTTCATGGGCATGATGAAGATAAATTATATTACAACAGACCTCTTAAGACCAAGCAGAAATGTTTCTAACGACAACCGGGTCGGGCTTTGCTTATTGTAACTAAAATTTAAAAAATTGATAACAACTGCTATTCTATTAAGTAGTTTAAATTATTAAGTATATGGGGTGAGGCGTGAATAAATGAGTTATTTTGCTTTCTGTTGTTCTTCCCCCGTTTTTTAAATTGTGATTGATGCTTTTAAAATAAGTGGTGACAGACACTACCTATGGTTTGACGAGAAGAAATATAAACGAATAAATCTCAAAAAGCGCCGGATACCTTAAACGCTGCTAACCGAATCACGTTGTGTCAGATGCAAACTAACTAAGAACGAATCCTTTTTATAAGTTCAAGTGCCTGTCACCATTCAACTGAAAAAGTTCTTGACTAATGTTTCCTATTGTTTACAATAGGGTATATCAACTTAAGAAACGTTGAGACTCTATCCTCACTTTTTGATTAGTATCTCAACTTGTAAAGCCTAGGTAGTCCAAACAGAATACCTTCACAATTGAGTGTGTTAGCGAGTTAAACCTAGAAGAGGTTGCACAGCGATCTTTTCGCTGTCTAGGTGTGAAGGACTTCATTATGCACTCTTGACAGAGGACGCATGGGTGTTTGCAGGAAAGCTTGAAATAGCCAAAGAAGAGCTTGGTTAGTCAAGGAGTAAACACAGGGCAAGCTTGGAATTCCTTGAGCATGAGTTGGAGGTGGGAAGATTTAGATTTTTTTGGGTGAAGCCTGGAAGAGTCAAGAGGGCTTCTCACTCGAAGAGTGGAGGACTAAAGAGGAACTTAAGCTAAAAAAGGGAATTTATATTGTAGGAAAGTAAATTAAATAGGAGGTCAAAAAGATGGCTCTAAATAAAGAAACGACAAAGGGAAATGGTGTACCAGAGACAGTAAGGGGGATTACAGCATCTGTTAGTAAGAATTATCTAGGTGGTGTAAAGCTTTCCCTATCCATCTTGGAAGAGAATCTAAAAGCTTTCAACACACAGGTTGAGCACCTACTTAATCTTCACCAAGATTACATCAATACTGGACTAGTGTTCTATAATAGGTCTTCGATAGCAGCGTTTTCGAATGGAAACCCAAGGGCTTTAAATAGTAAGGTTCATAGTATTGTTGATAGCATTGTGGATTTTCAGAAAGACTACGTTAACTTAGTTAAAAGCGTATCAGATAGCGTTATAGAGGAAACTCTTAAACTCACTCAGAAGAAGGAGAAGCGAAGTTCTTTAAATGACCTTGAACCTATATGTATATTTATCACCAAATATAAAGTTGAAGAGTCGGATGAAAAAGAAATAGAAAAGACAGTAGATGAACTCCTTTCTGAGTTTAAGATTATTAGAACCCTAAATCCGTTAGTCAGCATTTTTTTAGGTAGATGGAGAACTGAGATAACCAGAAAGAACAAAGATAGAATTATCAGACTAGTTGATAATCTGAAATCAGTTGAGGGTATTGGTACTGTAATACCGGCCCTTACATTGACTAATATGTTAAAGCAACAAGAGCTTACATGGAAGGTTTGGAGAGACGTAATTTCCTGATGCCGAAAACGGATCCGAATTATAATATCATTTTCTCAACTATTGGTAAAAAGCAAGAGTTTCGGGTCAGCCTTGTATTATTGTGTCCGTAGATACAGATGGCATTTGAGTGAAGTAAGGTTGCCACAGGGCTTCGAACTTCGGGATTGTAGATGTTAGATATTTCGGGGCTAGAATCTATGAGTATTTATTTCAATGGAATATGAGGTTTACAATATTTACTTTGTCTTGATACTGAAACAAGTTCAGCACAGGTACAAAGAAGCAACCCTTCGATCCTTCGACCCTTCGATGAAACTCAGGGCTCGGGACAGGCCCTTCGGCTTGACTCAGGGCTCAAGACAGGCAAGGGCAAGGCTCGCCCTTTGTTGTCATTCCCTAACGCCTTAATAGGGAATCCATATTCTTTATCCGTGGATCCCCGATAACTATCCTCGGGGATGACATAAGGACTAAAAAATTTAATCCAACCTCAGCCTGCAAATATTTTTTAACGTCTTCGTTCCTGATTTTCTTAACGCAATTTTTGAAAGGCCTGTTAACATCCCAGAAGTGCATGTTATTTTAAAGTAGGGATTTCTTCACGTAATAAAAAATAGGGAAAGATGTGACTATTTTTTTCAATAATACTCTTTAAATATAGACACGATAATGCCAAGACACCTTATTCGTTTTATATTGATCCTTCTGGGTATAGTTTCCCTTTTGAGCGCTATGTGGGGCGGGCTGGTGCGACTTGGGTGGTCAATGCCTGTTCTACAACCCGCACTTGCCACATTCCATGGACCTCTGATGGTATCCGGTTTTCTGGGAACCCTGATAAGCCTGGAAAGAGCAACAAGAATGGAATACAGGTGGACTTATGCTGTCCCTGCATTGACTGGGTTCGGCGCTCTGATATTGATGACCGGCTCGTCTTCATTAATTGGTGAGTCTTTAATCACTTTAGGAAGCTTTGGTTTATTTATTACTTTTATCGTTATCATGCGCATTCAGCTGACTCTCGCCAACGTTGTAATGGGAGTCGGAGCTTTATTATGGTTGATAGGCAATATCTTCTGGATGACAGATTCTCCGATTTACCGGATCGTTTTCTGGTGGGCTGGATTTTTGGTGCTAATAATTGCTGGTGAACGTCTGGCGATAATTCGAATTCTTAGCCTTTCAAAATCCACCAAAGCTACGTTTCTAGTTGCTTTGGGGATTTTCTTGCTCGGGCTCGTTCTAACATCGGTAAATTATGATAATGGGATACGCCTCTTGGGCGCAGGTATGATCAGTCTGATGATATTGTTAATACGCTATGATATTGCATGGCGGTCGGTACGAGGGACAGGACTATCCCGTTTCATTGCAATATGTTTGCTTACAGGCTATATCTGGTTAGGTATCAGTGGAGCGATAGCTCTATCAATGGGTAGCGTGCCTCTAGGACTAACCTACGATGCAGTGTTGCACGCCCTCTTTTTGGGATTTGTCTTTTCAATGATATTTGGTCATGCACCAGTTATATTCTCAGGGGTGCTGGGGATACCTGTTTCTTATCAACCGCAGTTCTATGCACACCTGGTATTCTTACATCTAACATTGATAATGCGAGTTGTAGGTGACTTGTGTGGATGGTCATTTGGACGCCAATTGGGGGGCCTTCTCAATGTTTTTGTATTACTAGTCTTCCTCGCAAATACTGTCTATGCAATCCGAACGTCATTTTCTAAAACTAAATCGGCACAATAGCCGGAGAGTAAGTAAAGGGGGAAGCAACCCTTCGACCGGACAAGGCTGCCTCCCTGGGCGTCATTCCCGCGGATTGTTGGCGGGAATCCATATTCTTTATCTGTGATTAAAAATAGGGACAGACACTTATTTCAATGATCATGCATATTTAATTCATCAATTAATCTAATAATAACACTGGCGTAAGTAATAATGCCGAGTCATAAATAGTGTCAGTCCCTATTTTAGTTCTATTTTCATTTTCTTAATTATGCTCTTAGTGTTAAAGTTCTTCCAAGGCTTTCTCTATTCTCGTTCTTACCTGCTTTGCAATAGCTTCTATGTTTGGGTTTCCGACGAGCTTCAAAGCAGCCTCAGGATTCATCGCCGATACAACTACGGTTCCGTCATCTCTCTCATATACCAAAACATTACAGGGCAGAAGGGTTCCTATTTCTGGTTCCATGTCAATCGCCTTATGAGCAAATTGCGGGTTACACGCGCCAAGGATCTTATATGGTTTTCTATCAAGACCTAATTTTTCTTTAAGCACTTTTTTCGCATCTATTTCTGTAAGGATACCAAATCCCTGTTCTTTCATGGATTCAGTCACTTTTTTTACTGCTTCATCGAAGCTCAATTTAGTCTCACCACCGAATGAATAATTGCTTAATTTTCTTACTTCCATTTGAAACCTCCTCTATTAATGTTTACTTAGAATTCAATATTCTATGCAGAATTAGTGACCCGAGCTCTGCTCCTGTAAAACCTCCAGGATTGGGCGCGGGGTCTTGTCGGTGTTAGAAGGCAAGATCGGGTATTCTACCTGTGGTTGATCTCCAGTCAGTGTTGACAAGAAAGCGGTTATCTTATCAATATCGTCGTCCGTGAGTTCTATGCCCAGCTGTGCTGCCCCCATAATTCCTACCGCCTGCTTCAGACTCCAGACCTTTCCTGAGTGAAAATATGGAGGGGTTAGGTCGATATTTCTCAATGTAGGTACCTTAAATACATATTCGTCCCTAGCGGTCTTGGTAACCATAAATCGCCCCTTGTCATCTGGAGGAAGAATGTCTGCCCCCGGTTTCTCTACGACTCCAAAGGGGAAGTAAGCGCCTCCACCGATGTTGATGCCATTATGGCAACCGGCACAGCCCTTATCCACGAAAAGTTTGAGACCCTCCTTTTCTTTTTCATTAAGAGCTGTGGCATCTCCTTTGAGAAATTTGTCGAAGCGAGAGTTGGGGGTCAAGAGCGTGGCTTCGAATGCCTCGATTGCCTTTACGGTATTATCCAGATTGACCGTGGTTTTCTCCTGCGGAAAAGACCTCTTAAATAATTCTTTATATTCAGGCATGCTGTCTAGTGTTTCAACCAATCTCTTCGGATTGTTACTCATTTCCACGGTTGCCTGAATTGGCCCCTTTGCCTGTTCCTCCAAATCCTTAGCCCTTCCATCCCAAAACTGAGCTATATTGAAAACCGCGTTTAGTACTGTTGGTGCGTTTCGAGGCCCCTTTTGCCATCCATGTCCGGTAGAGGTTTCCTGCAGGTCTACACCGGCTGTTCCTAAATTGTGGCAGGTGTTACAGCTGATCAAATTTGAGGCGGAGAGTCTAGGATCGAAGTAAAGCATTTTGCCTAGCAGAACCTTTTCTTGTGAAATGGGGTTATGTTTAAGTTCTGGAGGTGAATCGGGAATGGGTTTGAAAAGTGCTTGCGCCTTTTTTTGAAGATCGTCCTGAGCCAATACTCCTCGTGGGATTAATAACATAAGGATCGTCAGGGATATGCACGATATGTTTACCATAATATTTCGCATCTGGTCAGCCTCCGTTATTTATTTTTTCTCCAACCGGCCCAGTATGGTATACCATTTTCATCGCGGAGTTTTAGAAGTTCATCGCCTTTTTTCACTTCAGCTGCGATAATTACAGGTTTTCCTTGATACGTTATTCTTGATCCTGTGACCTCAATTTTGTCTTTAGGTTCAATCATTATGTCCTGCCTTTCGATAAACCATCCAGGACCCAGGTGGACGGAGATTGTTTCTCCATCTGTTTTCACGATCAGGTGCACGCCGTATGACATTCCATCCCTCGGGGTAATTTTTTCTAAAGTTACGACTTCACCCAATATAGTTTCCACTGTTTTTGGATCATACATCCTATTATATCCGCTGCCACTTCCCCAGCCTCCACTCCCTTTCCATTTCCCGCCAGGTTGTGCCAGGGATTCAAATGAATAAATCAAGCTGATTAACGTTAATATCGATATCAAAAATCTCAATTTGAACATATTAGTTGCCTCCTACTCTAAATCATCATAAACTTGGCTACTCTCTCGTCAGTATTGTTAACCTGACACAGTATCTATTTTATTTATCTTTGTGTTTTGAATCAGTCTGTATCTTCTTCATGTTCTCCTTGGGTAGATATGGATTGGTTATTGAATGTGTTGGAACGTATCTCTGGATGATTTATCCTTCCTCCGAGATTTGATGTCCACGCAATCATACCTCCTCCCACAATGAGACCAATCAAGGTTACAGGTATTAACCACCCTCCCAACTTTTGGGAATACCTCTTTATTATAAGGGTCATGAGTGCCAGCGCTCCCACGACTTCCATAAAGAAAAAGGCTTTCTCAGACATTTCTTCATGTTGTTTAATCAAATTTTCGGAAATTCCCAGTAGTTCCTCTACTACTTCCTCGGCCGGTTCCCCGGTCAAGTAGGCCGGAATAGCCCACAAGGCGACAATGATCGTAAATATTAGGGAAATATTGATCAGTTCTTTGCTGTTTCTGATTAATGCAATGATGAAAAGCAAAATTGTAAAGCCAACACCGATAAGTGGGATATGGTTTAGAATAAGATGAATATGGGCCCAATTCATTTATATGTTCCTCCTTATTATTTTCTCAATTTATCCATCTGGTGGTTTCTGCAAGTTATATGCCATCGAATGTTTACATGCTTGGGGAAGTCGTTATGTAAAAATGCCTTGATTGTAATACGGAGGTATCGGATCCCGATTGCTGACACCGAGTCAAAAACCAAGGATATCGATGGGAGACTGATGATTATAAAATACGATATTCACTTACGTTAGGAGCTTTGGATTCATAGCTTAGTGCAAGCTGAAGACATAAAAAGGCAGTTTTTGGTATTTTATCCATAGTCGGGATTTTCTTATGATTGAGATATGCAGATCGGATGTGAGCGTATTGATTAGGTTTTGAGTTAGATAGATATAAGGATAAGTATACCGAATCAAAATCCCATACTAGACGAAGGCCGGGCTAGATTATTTGTCGTCAATGATGGACTACCTCGACATCAATACCCTTATCTTTTAGTTTTGAATCAAGTTTATCATAGTCACAGTTTATTACCCAGAAATAGTAAAGAAGATTATCCTCAGATGCAGAGGTGAATGATACTACCTTCTCAGAGTAGACTTGAAGGAGTCTTATTACCTCAAATAAATCTACCCCCTTTGACATTTTTAATTGTATTCTTTCTGGTCCCTCGTGAAATCTTAACAGGTTTATTAAACCATCTAAAATATCTGTCACAGTTATTATTCCCACTATTTTATCATCCTTGGATATTACGGGAAGAGCATTAATTTTCCGGTTTCGTATTATCTGTGCCGCTGACTCGACTGTCGCCTCCTCTGAAATTGTGATGGGCTGGGGAGTCATAACTGATTCAATCGCCAGATTGGGTTGATTTAGGACCCCTCTCAGATCCCTTTCAGTTATTACGCCGACGAGTAAATCATTCTTAATCACAGGAAGCTGCCTAAATCCATGTTTTTTTAACAGATGCAAAGCAAAATTAACCTCCTCCGATGGTTTTATGGAGATCGGATCGGGGGTCATGCAATTTTTTACATACATATTTTCAACCTCCTCTTTGACGCGGATTGTGCCTTAAGTTATTAAAGATTTTATGGTTAATCTGTATATAAACTAGGCAAAAATAATGCCAGTGCAAGCGATGTTTGCTTTTTGGGGGAAAGGATTGATAAGAGTTGTAATATGTATTAAATTTGGACGGTTCAAATATCTTTAATTTGATGGAAATATAGAAATTATTTGTCGGACAACACGGATATACCAGGTAGTTCATCCCCACCAAGAAAAACAAGTGAAGCCCCTCCACCGGTTGACACAAAGTCAACTTCCGTCTCAAGAACCTCTGCCTTTCTTAGGGCGGCAATCGTATCTCCTCCTCCAACAACTGTGTTTGCCCCCCTCCAGTAGGCAAGTGAAAGCGCCCTAGCAACATCGATAGTTCCATGAGAGAATTCGTCCTTTTCGAATAACCCCATTGGACCATTCCAAAAAATTGTTCCTTCTCCAGACAAGATCTCGTGAGTATAGATTGAAGCAGTTCTTTGGCCAATATCATAGCCTATGAACCCTTCCGGTATTTCTCCATCAATCGATCTGGACTTACCCTTTTTCTGAGCACTTGGTGCTATGACGTGATCTTCTGGAAGATAAATTTTATCCCCGTGTTTTGTCACGACCTCTTTAGCCCAATCTCTGAAGTCTGTCTCGATTGGAGAATCCCCAACAGAGATTCCTTTCGATGCGAGAAATGTGTATGCAACTCCTCCGCCAATGAGCACCTTGTCTGCTTTCATTATTAAATTTTTGAGGGCGCTTATCTTGTCCTTTATCTTTGCTCCACCCACAATCACAATAAACGGACGGAAAGGATTATCCCTTATCTTACCAAGTACGTCGAGTTCCTTTTCGACCAGCAGACCGGCCAATCGATAATTAAAATAGGATGCCATCCCATATGTTGAAGCATGGCTCCTGTGTGAGGTGCTGAAGGCGTCATTGACATATATGTCGGCAAAAGAAGCCAGTTCTTTACTAAAACCCGGATCATTAGCCTCCTCCTCCTTATGAAATCTAAGGTTTTCAAGTAGCAGGACCTCCCCTTGTTCGAGCCTGGTTACTGAGTATTTGACTTCCGACCCGACACAGTCCTCAACAAATTTTACTTCATTAACCTTTAGGACGGCTGAAAGCCTCTCGGCGATAGGTCTTAACGACAGTTTCTGATTGACTTTTCCCTTTGGCCTTCCAAGATGAGATGCAAGGATGACGGCTGCTCCTTTTCTGGCCAAATATTCAATCGTTGGAATCGACCTTCTGATTCTATAGTCCTCACTCACCTTTCCTTTTTCTACAGGTACATTGAAATCAACCCTTACAAATATCTTCTTTCCTTTGTAATCATCGTCCGGCAAGTCCGTTATAGTCATTTTCATTGTGCGAATTCTCCTGATAGTTGACGTTTACAATAAACAATAATACCCTCAACCGAAGTATGAAGTATACTGAAACCTGTATTCAATTATCAAAAATTGTACCAAAACTTAATTCAGAATCCTTAAGGCAGGTAAGAAGCTTAAACTAGACGATGGAGTTTTGAATTAATTAAACGTCTATTAAGATTTTATAAAAGCCTTTTTATGTCCTCTAGAAGTTCATCAGGATTAAATTCTGATCCTTTATAGTGTTTCCTTATTCTGCCATTCTTGTCTGCTAGACTAATCCGATCCCTGTGGGATATTAAGTATGACTGTTCCCCGTTGCCACTCGAATCGACTGGATCCTTGATCGCTTCCATGCCGGCTACCTTCAAAGTTGCATTAACTGCATTCTCATCCCCTGTTAGGAAGACCCAATTATCTAAGTCTAGGTTCATCATCGCGGCATGGTGTCTTAACACCTCGGGCGTGTCCCTCTCAGGGTCAAACGATATTGAAATAAAATAGACCCTATCCTGAAGCCCGCTTTTCTTTATCTGTTCTTTAAAGACATTCATCTTCTTACTTATGATATGACAAATATCGGGGCAGTTAGTGTAAATATAAGCAACTACCAAGACCTTTCCCCTGACTTCGGAAAGGGAAAAATCTCTCCCATTCTGGTCTATCAATGTAACATCAGGGAATTCCCCTTTTACGGGTAAGTCAGGAGTGCATGATAATAATGATAATAATAGTATAGAAATTAGAAATGTAATTCGTACCATTAAGGTTCCTCCCACTTGGTAAATTAGATTAGCGAAATTGAATTATTTCTTTAAAATAATGCCCATAATTTATATCATTTCAATTTACATCTCAATTCTGTGAACTTATTGAATTTTCTAGTCGCGAGGAGTTCATTTGTTATAACTCCAAAGTATTTCGATATTAATAAAGGCAAGATCTACACCATATGAGTAACATAAGTTCTCCAATACATGTTTATGACATCTGTCGACTGTACGAATATCGTACATGTAGCATCAATTTTAGTTTAATCATTTTTAACCCTAATACTCTGGACCTTCAACGAATATGCGGGAATTTAATTCGAATGCTGCCCGATACGTCAAACAGTAAAATGATTTTCTAAGTTCTTTCACTAAAAGCATATTAATAGAATTTGTTTGAAATTTATTTGGTCTATCATTTGCAATAACAAACAGGTGGGCTTAGTTGTGTTACTCTTCTAAGGTGATAAGGTTTTTAGTTATATTGATGATTAAGAAATCAAGCATGAGGTGATAACATGAAAATGAAGGCAACGATATTCAAAGGAAAAAATAGCATAGGTCTCGAAGAACGAAAAATTCCAAAAGCTGGACCGGGGGAGGCAATTGTTAAGGTAACCCTTACGACAATTTGTGGTACTGATGTTCATATAGTGAGAGGGGAATATCCAGTTAGGGAAGGTCAGATAATAGGACACGAGCCAGTGGGGGTTATTCATGAATTGGGTGGAGGGGTTTTGGGTTACCAGAAAGGCGAGAGAGTCGCAGTAAACGCAATTACTCCCTGCGGTGTCTGTAATTACTGTCTTTCAGCAAACTGGGCGCAGTGCGGTGGCTTTCTGGGAGGTTGGAAGTTAGGCAATACCATCGACGGGTGTCAAGCGGAATATGTGAGAATTCCAAATGCCATGGCTAACCTCGCCCCAATACCTGAAGGGCTATCCGACGAAGATGTGCTTTTTACCACGGACATATTCTCGACAGGCCTTTCGGGTGCGGAAAGTGCTGACATTCAGGTTGGCGATATAGTAGCTGTTTATGGCCAGGGTCCGATTGGTCTCTCAGCCACTGCGGGTGCCAGGCTCAAGGGTGCATCTCTAATTATTGTGATTGATACTGTCCCCGAGAGATTGAAAATGGCGGAAAATATGGGTGCAGACATATTGATCGATTTCAAAAAGTCTGATCCAGTTAAAGAGATCATGAAAATCACTGATAACAGAGGTGTAGACGTGGCAATCGAAGCGATTGGTCTTCAGCAGAGTTTCGAGAATTGTGTTAAGTCCACACGCGTTGGAGGGACGATCTCCAGTCTAGGTGTTTATCCGGCAGAACTCGGGAATATCGGCGTCCCTTTAAAGGAATTTGGGTATGGTATTGCGGATAAAAGGGTAGTTTCAACTTTATGTCCGGGTGGAAAAGAGAGAATGAGGAGGCTGATGGATCTGGTTAAAAGCGAAAGGGTAAACCTTAGACAGCTCATTACGCACAGGTTCAGACTAGACGAGATAGAAGAAGCATATAGGATATTTTCGAATCAACTGGACGGCGTGCTTAAGGTCGCGATAGAGCCTTGAAATTCAGATACAACTATTAGTAAGTGTAGCTTAATTCTAGTACAGGGAGTGTTAAGACTTTGAAAATAAATAAGATACTCTGGGCAACTGATGGATCGAAAGTATCTCAGGATGCTTTGAGCTGGGCAAAGCTCTTTGCCAAGACTCTTGGTGCTGAAATCATAGGAATTCATGTATTAAAACCAATCGATAAAAAGATTTATGAGATTGCCGGCCGGAAGCTAGATATGAAAAGCCTAGTGGAAAGAGAATCAGGTAATTGGTCCAATCAATTTGACGAAATTTGTACGGTATTAAAAAAAGAGAAATTAAGGTTCAAACACTCGGTTATGGAACATCATAAGCCTTATGAAATGATTATACAGGTCGCCGATCAAGAAAAAGCATGCCTCATTGTAATGGGAAAGAGGGGGCTTGGTCTTAAGGATAAAACCTTAGTCGGAAGCAATACCCTGAAGGTTTTACAGGGGTCACGCGTGCCAGTCCTAGCCGTAAAAGAAAAAAAAACAAAAACCTTACCGAAGATAAAAAAGATATTAGTCCCGCTCGATATATCTGAAAAATTCAGCTCGGCTTTAGACTATGCTCTTTCTTTAGGTGAGCAATTGGGAGCAGCAGTTACCGTAATATACGTTGAACAACTTTTTTCATACCCTTACGAATTTCCGATTACCATTTTGAATGAAATGAGGGATATGTACGATAAACAACTTGAAACGAGGGTGGACGAGGTCTCTACGCAATTCGAAAATAAGTTAAGAATGAAGCATAAGGTTGTGGAAGCGATTACACCTTTCCTGGGAATTATAAGGTTTGCGGAAAGGGAGAAATCGGACCTTATAATCATGAATACTCATGGCAGAAAGGGTTTAAAGAAGCTATTCTTGGGTAGCGTCGCCGAAAAAGTCATTTATGAGGCACCTTGTTCGATATTGGCGTTGAGACCTTGATTCAAACATAAACATGGCCCATTTGTTTTATTACTCC
>Ga0214471_10001798_pt1 | contig 16940 bp, 14 predicted proteins | sample RVTome_5_FD_207665 | JGI IMG/M metagenome (GOLD analysis project Ga0214471, IMG submission 207665) | Soil microbial communities from uranium-contaminated site in the Upper Colorado River Basin, Wyoming, United States - RVT142D155 | ecosystem: Environmental > Terrestrial > Soil > Contaminated >... | reverse complement strand
AAAGTAACCTCGGCGTCAGCCGAAACCTCGATCAGTTTTTCGTAATACGTTTTTGCCGCTTCCTGGTTTCCGGAAAGTTCAGCAGCATGGGCTGCACCATAAAGGCTGTTAAACCTGAGTGGACTTCTTTTCAGGGCGATCTCATATTGAACAAGCGCTTCAGCCGGTTTGTTGAGCTCCAACAACATGTCACCCAGTAACTCGCTGGCCGGAAGTAATTCTCCGGGAGTGATAGCATGCTTATTTGTGGCATTCTCCTGTTCGGCAGCCAGGGTCATCCATTCAAGCGCTTCTTTTTTATTTCCATTTGCATATGCCAACCAGCCCTTTACGGCATTTTTTTGGATTTCAACTTGCTGTGCCCAATATGGATTGCTTACTTTTTGTTTAAGCTCTTCCAATTTTTTAGCCGCATTCTCAGACTTTTTAGTGAGCCCGCTCCTTGCAGCGCCCAATCCGACAGCAAAATGGGTCAGAGCTTCAAATTCCGGAAACTTATCCCAGTTTATTCCGTTGGGTTGCCTAGCTTCAAGAGAGGCGGCCTTTTCCCATTCCTGTCTTTCCAGGGCATACCGGGCCTCGACGGAAGCCATCGTATAGGCAGTGGTTGAATGTTCCTGGTATGGAGCTTCTGCATTCTTAAACTCCCCGATAATCTGACTTGCCTTTAGATCTTCCAGACGTTGTAAATGCGCATAAACAATATAGTCAACGGCATGAAAATAGTGCAGTGATACATTGCCGCCAACTCGCTGCTTTGAGGCGGCCTTCGCCGATCGCAAATTCCAGTCGATGGATTCTTCCCACATACCCAACCGCGTAAAAATGTGGGTTGGCATGTGCAATGCATGAGGGACTTCAGGAGCAATATCGCTATAGTTGTTGGCGGCTGATAAAGCTTTATCCGCGAGTTCGGGATAGTCGTAGGCATGTATGGTGTAATGAAATCCGCCGGGGTGATCGGGAATGACCTGAAGTACCTCTTCAGCCAGTTTACCGGCCTTTATTAAATTTGGGTAAGTTTTATCCTGCGGATCAGCAGTTGAAATAAGCAGTAAAGCATAAAAAGATTTTATTTCAAGATCATCCGGAAACATTTCCAAAGCAGTCTCCCAGCCTTTCTCAAAACTCTTTAACCTTTCCAGTTCTGTTTTTTCAAGGCCGTTTTCATAGTAAGAGGCAAGAGCCTGACCATAAACGGTTTCTTTTTGATTGGATGAAAGTTGAGACGCCTTTTGTATCAATTCCCATCCCTGCTTCATTCCTGCTTCTCCAGGTTCGTCAGGCCAAACCGGATGGATCAAGGTTAACGCTTTTCCCCAGTGTCCCCAAAAACACTCCGGAGCAGTTGCAATTACTTTATCAAAAACTTTTTGAGCTTCATCATATGTCATGTGATGCACTAAAGCCAATCCGTATGAGATCAGGGAATCAGTTTCCTGCCCACATCCGTCTGAAAACTGAACCGTTCCACAAACCGTGATGCCCGTTTTAGCCGCGAAACCTGCATTTTCACTTTTCGGGGTGCATGATAAGATTGACAAAACAATGGTTAATAACCATACAGGATGATATCTGAATGTTCCGGCCCAGCCTGGAACAGAAAGACGTTTAAATGAAACATTTATCATATTATTTAGGTATTAGGTTGTTTAAACTGACCTGCAGAGGGTAAACTTGGCCAATCCGGTAAATTTGTGAATTAATTCGGATTATTTCCATAGTAAACTTCAAAAAAAATTTTATATCTCTCCTGGGTTTTAAGCCTCTTGCCAGGTGTCTCTTTGCTTTTCTGCAACTTGGCAATTTTATTAATTTCCTCATCTTGATGGTTCAGTGGTGTATGGTTCGCCAGGAATTGATTAATGGTCTTAGTATTTGATCTCTTGAGTCTTTCGACAAAATCCTTTAATTGACCTGTATCAAACTTATCTAGAATTATGTTTGATATGGCGCCTCTTTGATTTTTATTTGAATCATGATACCATGCTTTGGCAACAGCTTCCTCAATGAATTTAATTATCGTTGCCCGTAGTTCATCTCCCAGAGGGATAATAATAATACTTTGAAATTCCTGCTCCAAAAACAAAAGTTGTTCTCATTTCGAAAAAAATGATTACTGCTACAACGGATCGTAAAAGTAAATTAGTAAAATCTGCGGGGTGCTTGCAAGTATTTTGTCGCATCGTATCAGAGAGCTTGTAATAGATATTTCAATAGTACAATTACCATAATAATTGACTAGCTTTGACTCTAGAATATTCCTTGGACTAATGCGTAGAAGGTTATTTTTCCTGAAATTTCTTAAACTTATTGCTTTTTTAGGTTTTGGTTCTTCTTTTTTCTTGAAAAGGACTGTTTCAGGGGAAAATGAACTAACACGGTCATTTATCCGGTACAGAGATAATCCGAATGATGATACTGCATATCACCTCTATAAAACTCTACCTTTATACAATTCCAATGTCAAACAAAGTAGGCAAGAGATTGATAATTTATATTATCAGAGCTTTATTGTTTTGAAAAATCATTTAGCGACGGGTCTAAAGGGTGCAATTGACCTTGCTTTCAGGTTATTTTCCATTACTTATGGAGCAGAAAGGTCAGCACTTATTTGGGCTATTGCTCCATGTATCCACATAAACCCGACATACCTCTTAGTATCTCTGAAGACACATTCCCACTTAGTTTCAAAGGAAATGCTTTTGGGAAATTTGGGTCTTGAATTTGTTGATAATATAGCGTTGCAAGATTTGGAAATTGAAAGGAGGATTCTGTCCTTAGAAAATGTCAATGATCCGAGTTTATTAAGAATACGTAATGAATGTATTGGCATTTTAGCTAATAAACACCATGATGCATGCGACTACATGATGGAAGTGGGAAAGTATAATATATCTAAAAGTCTGTAGGTTAAATCCTTCTTAATAATGGGTCTGAATTGCAACGGCCGATCTTCCTCTTTTTTCTGATTTGGGAATTTCCTCCTCTTAAAGGATAATCCTATTGGATTTACCTTTCTCACCACGGAACCTCATATTTCTTTCTTCTCCCCGTGCTTGAAGAGAATCGTCCGAAAACTACGGCCAGCATGAAATCTTGATCGCAAAAAGTGCATTATTGAGATTATGCTGTGATGATGGGCCCAGCAGGATTTGAACCTGCGACCCTCTGATTAATAGTCAGATAATGAACAAACAAACTTTCTGATAATCAGACTGATAGCAACTTTTCTTCCCTTCAGGTCGGATATAGGATCTGTTCTATTCTTTGGTCTTTCTGTGAAACTACAGGCATTAAAAGATTTCATAATGTGGTATTCTCTTACCACAATTTTGTGGTATATTTGTACCACAACTAAACTAAACGCAAATGAAATCATTCGGTCAAACTGCAAGAGACTTTCGGATTGAAAAAGGTTTTACGCTCCGCAACTTTTGTTCAAAGGCAAACCTGGATCCTTCAAACTGGAGTAAAGTTGAAAGGGAATTAATGGAACCTCCAAAGGACAAGGAAATTATTGAAACCATTGCTTCTGCTTTGAATCTTGATAATGAGCAGAAGCAAAAGTTAATGGACCTTGCAATTATTCATTCAATTCCTAAAGAATTGGTTGATGAACAAATTGTCAAAAAACTTCCAATATTTTTTAGAACTCTAAGCGGTAAGAAACCCACCGAAAAAGAATTGAAGGAGTTAATTAAACTTTTAAGTAAACCCTAAATTCGAAATGCCGAAACCGAGAAGATTGACTCAACGCTACATTTGTGATGAAGCCGATAAAACCAGAGGATCAGAAGATATACCTGTTGAGATCGAGGAAATTATAGAATTAAAATATAAGATTCAAATTGTTCCTTTACGCGAGCTCCTTAAGGTGGTAAATACAGAGGGATTTCTAAGTAAGGACAAACTGGAAATCTATGTTGATCAAGAAAGGTACATAAATCCCATATTTAAGCAGCGACTTAGATTCACCCTTGCTCATGAGCTTGGCCATTACATTTTACATCCAGAATTCTACGAAGATGTTGAATTCAAGAAACCGGAGGATATAATTACATTTTTCAATTCAATGAATGAAGACGACCTGCACTGGTTTGAATACCAGGCAAATGAATTTGCCGGTAGAATTTTAGTTCCGGTAACCAAACTGGAGTCGCTTATAAATGGAAATAAATCCTATATAGAAGAATTGAAAGGCAAATTTCAAGAATCAGATGGACATGATGATTTAATCCTGGATGCATTCTCACGAAAAATTTGCGGAGACTTTGATGTCTCTAATGATGTAATCAAAATTAGAATCCATAAGGAACGATTAATTGAACATTTCAGTTAGTTTCAGCAAGATGAAAGATCGAGTTACAACCTTCGTTTTAGGAGCGCCATCAAAAGGGTTAGGGATTTTAAAAGAAGTAGTTTTTTTCCTGAGGTCTTGATTCTAGTCATTCATCAGAGTCCTCTTTGCGAGAGAACTCTGATGGGATTAGTCGGAAGACTCTTTTGGGAAATGGAGATAACGATTGATAATTCCTAATTGCTAATTGAAAATTGATTCGTGGGCCCAGCAGGATTTGAACCTGCGACCCCCTGATTATGAGTCAGATGCTCTAACCAACTGAGCTATGGGCCCCAAGGCAGTCAGGCCTTGTAAATAGGAGTGCAATGTTACATATTTGGGGCTTATTGTACAAAAATATTGAATGTTTTGGATGCCGTAACCCCTGAAGCAATAATCTTTGATTTGGGAGGAGTTATCGTCGACATAGATGTGACGAAAACCTATAATGACTTTATGGGTTACTCCGGACGAGAACATTTAAGCGCGGAAGATTTTTATTCAAATTCATTATTGTTTGATTTTGAAAAAGGGAAAATAAACGTTGAGGAATTCCTGGTCGGACTGGCCGGGATTCTTAATTCTTCAGTCGAAAAGGAGCAACTTGTTAAAAGCTGGAATTCTATGATTGTGGACATTCCTCACGATCGGCTTATGCTGGTGAATAAGATTAGGAACTATGTGCCGGTCTTTGCATTCAGTAATACCAATGCGCTTCACATTAATCACCTGAATAATTTACTACTTACAAAACATGGTCATTCGAACCTAAATTCATTCTTTACCAAAACTTTTTATTCACATGAAATTGGACAAAGGAAGCCCGACCTTGAATCCTTTGAATGGGTGATAAGAGAAGGAGAAATGGAAGGGAAAAATGTTTTATTTTTGGATGATAATATATCCAACATAATTGCGGCTGAAAAAGCCGGAATAAAGGGGTGGCATATAACTTCTCCAGATGAATGGATTGATTATTTTAGCAAATGGATGAAGTAGAACAGAAGAAGGAGAAGTCTGGAAATTGGATTCACCTCTTGTTATTTGGAATAACTCTTATAACCACTACGCTTGCGGGAGCCGAGTGGATGTTTGGCCGATCGTTGTTCGGAACCTACTCCCTCAGCGGATTAGAAATTCTGTCCGGCCTTGAGTTTAGTCTGCCTTTCTTATCTATTCTTACGGTGCATGAGTTCGGGCATTATTTTACTGCCAGACACTATAATATCAAAACAACTCTTCCTTATTTCATTCCCTTTCTGCCGATCACATTTTCCATTGGTACTTTGGGGGCAGTCATCCGGTTAAAAGAACGAGTAAAATCTACAAAGGAAAATTTCGATATAGGTATTGCAGGTCCTTTAGCGGGATTTGTGGTTGCTATCTTTGTCTTGATTTACGGATTCACGAACCTTCCACCAAAAGATCATATATTTTCAATTCATCCAGAGTACCAACTCCTGGGAGAAAATTGGGAATCCCTTGTTTATGATACGGATACAATTGTAGTGAATCCGAAGGGGAGGTACCCTGAAAGCGAATTATTAAATCTATTGCCTGACACTATTGAATTCTCTACCCAAATACCTAAAGTTTACCTCGGGACTAACCTGATATTTGAATTCTTTAAGAATAATGTTGCCGATAAGGAACGACTTCCCAATCATTATGAGGCGATGCATTATCCCTGGTTATTCGCGGGCTTTCTGGCACTTTTTTTTACTGCTCTAAACCTTATTCCAGTTGGCCAGCTGGATGGAGGGCACGTTCTGTATGGACTTTTCGGGAGGGAAAATCATAGGATAATTTCGTCGGGCATATTCATCGCTTTTGTATTCTATGCCGGCCTTGGAGTGATTAATCCATTTGATCCCAATGTGGGCTTTGCAGAAACTGTATTGTACAGCATCCTCTATGTCGGCTTCCTTTATTTAACCTACTATACCATTTCCAAACAATTCAGAGACAGATTATTTATAGCTGTTCTCACTTTCACGGCTCAATTTGGAGTGGTGTACTTATTTCCCGGAGTAATTGGGTATCAGGGTTGGCTTATTTTTGCTTTTATTATCGGAAGGTTTTTGGGAATTCAGCATCCGCCCACTTTGTATGATGAACCGATAAGTTTTAACAGAAAGATTCTTGGGTGGATTGCATTATTAATTTTTGTGCTGAGCTTTAGTCCAAGGCCAATTATTGTTGAAGGAATCTAAATTTGGACAATTACATTCCTGTTCCATTCAAGGTTTTCAGATTTGCCGGCGTAGGGTATTTGTTCAAGGATATACTTCATACTTTCCACCCTGGCATTGATCTTAGAATCTGCCATAACAACAATCCATGGATTTTCTTTGGTATTCGTCCGGGAAAACATTTCTTCTTTGTATTGAGTATAAACATCCCAAAGCTCCTGGGCCTTTTCATCAACCGGGCTTAGTTTCCATTGTTTGAGCGGACTTTTTTTGATTGCAATAAGTCTTTTCTTCTGCTCTTGTTTGGAAATAGAAAACCAAAGCTTGATTAGGATGGTTCCATCTTCCTTTAACATTTTTTCAAACTCAGGAATCTGTTCAAGATGCCTTTTGTACTGTTTTTGATTGCAGAATCCATTTACAGGTTCCACAATTGCCCTGTTGTACCAACTACGATCGAACAGGACAATTTCTCCAGGGTCTGGAAGGCGTTGTGCATATCTTTGAAAGTACCACTGGCCTTTTTCTTTAATTGTGGGTTTTGGCAATGCCACCACTTTGTACCGTCTGGGGTTCAAATGCTCAACAAAACGTCTGATGGCACCGCCTTTTCCGGCACTGTCTCTGCCTTCGTAAAGGATAACCAAACGCTTATTATTATTGGTGATCCAGTTTTGAAGTTTTATTGCTTCTGTTTGAAGTTCTCTTAATTCCTTTTCGTATCGAAGGTAGTTCAGAATTTTTCTCATATTTAACTTCTTGGATTTGAGAAGTTGTTTCAGGCCATCCTGAGAGTTCAGCAGTTCAATATCAATTGTTGAAAGTTCCAATCTAATCTATCTGAAGTACTGATCGATGAAAACGTTTTACCGTATTGGGATCCGGATATAAAGTTGTGCGGGCACTCTCTTTACCCGGGTAATCAAAGTTGCTCAGAACATAACGCATACTTTCAAGCCTTGCTTTCCTTTTGCTATTACTTTCGACAATGATCCATGGACTATAGGTTGTATGCGTCTTTGAAAACATTTCTTCCTTGTAGTATGTGTACTTATCCCAAAGCTCCTGGGATCTTTCATCAACACGACTCAATTTCCATTGCTTTAACGGATTCTTTTTTCGGGATTCAAATCTTTTCAATTGTTCCTCCTTGGAAATCGAGAACCAGAATTTTATTATTTTGACTCCATCTTCATACAGCATATGTTCGAATTCAGGAACTTGTTGAATAAATTTATAGTAATCTTTTTTTGAGCAGAATTTATTTACAGGTTCCACCACCGCCCTATTATACCAACTTCGATCAAAGAAAACAATCTCCCCGGGGTTAGGAAGTTCTTTCACATATCTTCGAAAATACCACTGTCCTTTTTCAACCTCATTGGGATTTGTTAGCGCAACAACCCTCATAGCCCTTGGATTCAGATGTTCTCTAAATCTTCTTATGGTACCTCCTTTACCTGCTGCATCTCTGCCTTCAAAAATTACTACAACCCTTTTTTTAGTGTCCCTAATCCAGGTCTGAAGCTTAACCAACTCAATTTGAAGTTTAACCAATTCCCTTTCGTACCGCAAGATGCGAAGAGGTTTAGAGTAATTGATATTCTTTTTATCCAGAATCTTAATTAATTCCTTTTGGGTATTTATGTTCGCGAAGTCATCAGCTGAAATGTATACTTTTGTTTGTTCAAGGGTATCTGATTTGTTAATCATGGGTTAAAGATAAGGAACCTAATTATCTGAAAATCAATTTTTGGATTATCCTTTGAGAGGGAGTAATTACTTCTACCAGGTAAATACCCTGTTTATAACCTATTGCTGAAACAGCAACTCCTGATGAGGTTGCGATGAAGGTGGCTTTCATTTTACGCCCGCTAAAGTCATAAATATTAACCTCAGTGGGATTTCCGGTAACCGTAAAATTACCATCGGTTGGATTAGGATAGATATTTATTCCCGGGATTTCAGAATTTATCGGAGTAATAACACCTCCTTTGCCAAATACAGGCCTCATCATCAAACTTCCGATTAGTTCTGTATTGGCTTGCCAAACACCATTCACGTTATAAAATATATTCTCACCGGAGTCGGAATTTTTATCCAGCCCCACTGGAATAAATTCATTAGTTGATTGCTGAAAACCTATGTAGAAGGTGTCTTCAACCGCTAGAGGTTTCAACAGCTCATAAGTTTTAAGTTCATTGATTCCATTTGCCTGAATTGTAAATGGCTGTCTGTATAATTCAGAATCTGCAAATCCGTCGAGATGACTCCATACAATCAAGTCAATTGGGAGACCGGCAACATTTCCGTTGATGTTAGGGAAGTTAATATTGAAAGCAACTAGCGTGTCAGGCTGTTGAATGAAAAACTTATAAGCAATTTGACCTTGATTTTGGTTTATTCCGGCCCCGAATTCAGCAGTTCCGTCATCATAGGCCAGGTAATTATGCAGAGTAAACTTTCTGGTTATTGTATCATTTACTCTTAAATCAATGTAACTAATATATGTGGTATCATTAGTTGTCGTGTTTATTTCGTCGATTAGGAGTGTATCCCCGGTATCTACATAATAAATGAGTTCGAGAAACAATGAATCGTCGGGTCCTGATACCTGGTCTTTCAAAAGTTGAAGGGTTGGTTTTCCGGCTTTTAAATCCAGGAAGTTATTTGCCATTATTATATGTGCTTTCTTATCTATTATCTTCTCAATTTCAAGTTGAGTTTTAGTATTTTTCAAAATCGCCGAATACTCTATCCCTTGAACGGGTTCGCTGACTTCGTAATTAAACAGCCGCACTTCAGTTGAATCTATGATTGATTGATCTCCAAAGTAAAGTTGCCTGAGCGGAATTGCGGTGTAATTTTTGAAAATTGAATTTGGGATTGATGTGATTGCGCGGTCAAGAATTTCATAATCATCCTGACTTCTGTTTTTGTCCAGATAAATATAGTCAATATTCCAGACATCAAACGACCCTGTTTTTCTTCCGGTAGAAAGAAATCTAAATTGAAAATTATCATGAAAAAGTGAATCAACAATCTGAATAGAAACTCCATTAAATATTGAAGTGAGTGAATTAAGAGATTCCGGATCTGCCGGCCAGGCACGAGCCCATCTATTACCGGCAGTTCTGAACTGAAGTTCTATCATATCCTGGGCATCAGGTGGTTCTCCTTGGCCGCCTTTTTGGTAATAAAAACTTAAGTAGACAGAGTTTCTTTTCGCAAAAGCCACCTGGGTAAGATCTATTGGTTTTGAAACCAGGCTATCTGTCAGACCAATATCGGAGGGGTCCAGACTGTAAGGGTTACCATTCTTATCAAGTCCATCAAAAGTGGCAACATTAATACTTGGGCAGTTAATGCACATACCATGATTTACCCAAACGTTAGCGCTATTAATCCATAATGTTGTATCCGGTTGGCCTTCATAGGTGCTAAAATCTTCCCATAAAGGCAATACCAACTTTTCGGCAGTAATTCTGTAATTCTGTGTACTGTATGCATTATTTTTTTTGGAATGAGTAACTCCCTGTATCGGGACAACCTTAATCTGGGCGTGAGCCTGTACCAGGAATGTTACTATTAACAAAAAAAGACTAGAACTCTTCATGGTCATCATTCTCCAACTATTCATCCAAAGGCTCATTATTTAACGAGTCAAGAGGCGCTACCCATATATCAACGAACTGACCAATGCTAACCATATCGTTAGGGAGTGGAATTTGTTTGGATACAATCCAATTCGTATCCGTTGAGTCTTTTTGTCCGGTCACGATTCCTAATTTCAATCCGGAACCATTTAGATATATTTTTGCATCATCGAGTGTCAACCGTGTCAGGTCATCAATGGCAAATTTCCTTTTTCCGTATCCATCGCCGACAACCAGATCAATAGCCGAACCTTTTGGAACACGGTTACCTTCATAGAGATTTTTTCCCTGCAGTTTCATTTCCAATACCAGGTTAGAGTAAGGATAGGGAACATAGGTAATTTTACCTCTTAGTAATTCATAACTTGTAAGAACCGCTTCCGCGTTTTTTAGAGAATACCCGATTATTGACGCAGGTAACCTAATTTCGGGAGGAGTTTTTCTATTAATTGTTAAGTAGATTTTTCTATCTTCCTTTACAAGAACACCTGGTTTGGGGAATTGCTGTAAAACAGTTAATGGTTCAGCCACGTGGTCGTAACTGGAATCATTTATTTCGTATCTTAAATTTCTTTCAACCAGAAATTTGTCTAAGTCAGAGATATTTAAGCCGATTAGGTCCGGAACTGTAATTGCCTCACCATGATTGGTTTTTGCTGGCAGGTAAATGTAAAATAGCCCAAGAACCAACACAGTGACAATGACAAATATTAAAAACAGATGTCGCACCAAATCAACCCATGTTTTAGTCTGAAACCAATTCATCACTCAAGATTTGAATTATAGATTCTATTAAGTTCGTTACCTTTCTTTTGGCGTCCCATAGCAAGCTCTATTAATTTAGTGATAATTTCAGAATATGGAATACCCATATGTTCCCACATTTTAGGGAACATGCTGGAATTTGTAAACCCGGGAATAGTATTAATCTCATTAATGAAAATTTCACCTTTTTTGGTTAGAAATAAATCTACTCTTGCATAATCACAGCAATTAAGAGTACGATAAGCTTCAAGGCAAGTTTGCTGAATTTTTTTTTGAATTTCAGGTTTCATTTTTGCAGGTATATCCAAACGGGCAGCGAAGGGATCAACGTATTTCGCATCATAAGAATAAAATTCATACTTTTCGCTCACTACAATTTCACCCGGCAATGATGCTTGTGGGTTCTCATTTCCAATGATTGCGCATTCAATTTCCCTGCCCTGGATATATTCTTCCAAAATAATTGAATAATCATACTGAAATGCATCTTGGATCATGGACTCCACCTGATCCGCTCTTTTTGCAATGCCAACTCCAACAGATGATCCCAGGGATGAAGGTTTTACTACCAGGGGAATTCCAAGGTCAGTAATAATTTTGTTAACATCATAATGACGGTCTTTGTAAATACCTATAAAATTGCCTACGGGGATTCCGGCATGCTTCAATAATTGTTTGGATACCAGTTTATTCATCGAAATTGCGGAACCCAAAACGTCACTTCCTACACAGGGAATATTCAGAACCTTTAACAGACCCTGAACACTGCCATCTTCTCCATCAGTACCATGCAATACCGGAAAAGCAATGTCAATTGCATGTGAAATACCGGATGCATCTATTAATTCTTTAGCCTCAATATTCAAATTCAGCTTTAATGCAAGTCCCTCACTTATTTCCCTGGATACTGTGTCGGTCAGAAACCAGTTGCCCTCCATTGTAATTCCTATTAAAACAGGATGAAAAAGCTCCCTGTTTATATTTTCAGCGATATTTCTTGCAGACCTGATGGATATTTGATGCTCCACAGACCTGCCGCCATAAATGATTGCTATGTTTGTCTTGTGCATTGTCGGCTAAAGCACCAAAAATAAGAGATAAAAATATTTAAAGGACAGGTCAAGGCTTAATTATCACCGTCCTTGTTTCATTTACCTCCTTACTTATCAATCTGACAAAGTATATCCCGGAGGGATGGGTGGTCAGATCTACGGGGACGGTTTGGTTAAGTGAGTTAATAACAGTTGTGCGGTACATTTCCTGTCCTGTCGAATTAATAATTCTTACTTCACTTTTCTGCTTTTCATCAAAGTTAAGGGTGATATCGAAAATACCATTTACAGCAGGGTTTGGATATACAGACCAGGTGCTGTTTATAAGGACTGGATTCGGGTCATTGGAAATAAAGAATTCGATATCATCAAGAAAGAGGTTATTGCCGCCACCATCGGTAAACTCAAAGGCGAATATAACCTGCTGTTCTCCGGCAAAATTGGTAATGTCGACGTATTCGTTTATCCAGTCCAATTCCGACTGCGGGTACCATTCTGACTCTGACTGTCTGATGCCTAAATCCTGGCTTCCTTTTTCATATATCACTTCAAAATTATTTCCGCAATCCGTTGAAGCTTTAATTCTTAAGATATCATTCTTGTCAAGCCTTGAGGCATAGCTTACTCTAAAAAACATACTTGATTCTCTGACCAGGAAAAAATTCAGAACTGGTGAAATCAAAACACTCCGGGAACCAACTGCCTGATTGCTCCATGCTTTAACTGATGCGGCATAATTATTCTGACTCTGGCTAAACGCTTCTTCTACTTTCCATGATTGTTCTCCCGCGCCGCTATTCGCAATTATCCAATTTCCAATATTTCCCGGTTCTTTAAATTTCTGACGAAGGGGTATAAATTCAGATTCTGTAACCAAAACAAAATTTCCATCCAGGGCATTGTCATCAGGATTGAAATCTGTAGTGCCTGCTAAAAGCTTAACTTCGAAAGTAAGTTGATTATTTCCCGCTTCAAGATTTATTGGATCTAAAATTAATGTTCTTTGATTCCCTGCTGTAAGATTCAATGAACCAAAATCTTTAGTGCTAATTTCTACTCCGTTTGATTTGATTGAAGCACTTAGATTGTTTATTGTGACAGTTCCGCTGTTGGTAACTAATAAGGTTGGAGAAACTGAAATATTGCAGGAAATTTCGTCTGGTGAGGTTACTCTGCTAATACTGATGTCCGCAATGGGGGACTTAATTATCTTTATGTTATCCAGGTAAAGATTATTGCCAAATCCATTAGTTGCTATGAAGGCAATTTGTAAATCCGTTAGCCCCGCGAATGCGCTTAAGTCAACAATATCTTTTTGCCATTCATTGGCAGATGTCGGGATAAATGGAAGAGGAGTAGGTGTTGCTGTCTGAAGGGAAATACTGTTTCGGTTATACACCTTGAATGGGAATGTAGTTCCACAATCGAGGCTTACAGCGATGGTAAGGTTATCAGATTCGGATCCGGGATATATCGCGTAAGCCCTGTCAAAAATCAATGAAGCGGTTGTTGATCCGGACAAGTCGATCAGGGGAGTAATTAGATAATCTTCAAGTCCAAGCCCGTTTTCATAGTCATAGAAATTTATTTTGGCTGCAGTATTCGATGATGAGATTGAAGGTGCGTTGCTTAACTCCCAGGTTATGGATTCATCGGGATTAATCAGATTCCAACTCACTGGAAATGCATCAAAAGTTTCAATAGTGGGAAGTGATAAATCAAAGGAGATAAAGGTATTTATCGACTTGTTATTATTGAGTGTATTTAAATCTGGTACACCATTAACGGACTGAACTTCAAAGTCGAAAGTAAAATAACCCTTACTTTGAGTTTGAATTTGATTAAAGGTAACATCGGTGGATGCTGCACTGGCTAGGTTCAGGTTAAATGTACTTGTTTCAAGTTCTATATTATTGGCAGACACTTTGATAATTGCTTCGGTTATAACATCTGTACCGGCATTTCTAAGCTGCAAAGAAGGTGTTATTAGTTGAGTACACTCGCCGGTAGAGGGAGCATGGATTTCTGAAATTGCAATATCCGCGTTGATGGGCACGGGTTCCTCCAGTCCGGGTGAAGTAAGCAGGGAAAGTCTCCTGGGGCTATTTTCCAGCACTGTTCGCATTCTGTCTTTCTGACACATTGTAAATATATTCATGCAACGATCGTCAGTGTAGTCCAAATAGTTTTGATACATATCGTTTGAGCCGCAGGTATTTCTACTAGCCGGGCAACCATTGGTTTGGCCATTCTGGTTAGGTGTATCCAGGCAGAAATCATCTACTGAGCAGTTGCCATCACCACTGATGTGCCTTAAACCCAGGAAATGTCCAATCTCATGAGTTGTAGTTCTTCCTTTATCAAAATTATTCAGTAAATCCGCGTTTGGATCCTTGTCCTGAGAACCGAAAACATCATATGCTACCACAACCCCATCATACAGACGATTTAGTTCGGGATTTTCTATTCCTTCGAGGTCTGTAACCGGAAAACTTGCCAGCCCAAGGGAGCCCGGGGATAAATTAGCGACCCAAATATTAAGATAATCTTCAGAGGGCCAATAACTTTGATTCTTCAAAAGTTCAGCATCCGCAAAAGTATAACTGGTCTGCGATCCTTTTGATCTTGTTATACCATTTGTTGCCAGGCCATCCGGATCTTGTTTTGCCAGGACAAATTCAATTTCAGGATCAGACGCAACAGGCACGAATTCGGCAAGTGTTAATATTGCATCAAGGTTTTGTCGTCGAAAATCTTCATTCAGAACCTCAATTTGACTCAGAATTTGTTGGTCCGATATATTGCCTCCGGATCCGATGGGTTCATCATTATGAATGACGTGTACGACAATCGGGATTGTGTAGATATCCTGGGTGATTTTTTCAACCCCAAGTTTTTGGTTTAAGTTTCGTTCATTTTTCTTTTTGATCAGCCAATCCTCAAATTCAGAATTTGTTTCAATGATTATACCTTTTGATTTAAGATACTCCTGGTATTCAATAATTCCACACCTTTCCTGGGCATGACTATTACTATCTGATAACATAAAAAGTATCGAGACAAGCGGAATCTGAAGTGGAAATAATTTTCTTATAAAATACTTTCGATAAAGAAACCCGAAGGCCTTAGCGAACCATATTTTGTGGCAATTGAGCGCGAGGGTCATTTGGAGAAGTTAAGTTAACACAATCAACAGCTTTAATCTCAGGTACTAATCTTCGGATTGATTCCTCCACTCCAGCCTTTAATGTCATTGTCGACATAGGACATGTTCCGCAAGAGCCGACAAATTCAATGGTTAAAACCATCTCATCGTTCAAATCCAGAATTCTGGCATCGCCACCATCCGCCTCCAGGTACGGGCGAATAGAGTTCAATGCCTCTTCAATTCTTTTTTTCAACGAGGGTGTTAATTTCTTCATGCCATCAATTTTGATTAACGACCACGGTCTTTGTTTTTTCAAGTTTTGCGTTTCTTATTGCAATTTGCTGTGCAACATTTTCTGCAAGCTTAGCAAAGTATGTTCTGGTCATATCTTCTTTAATCGACATAGGTTGCCCGTTATCGCCACTTTCACGAATCCCTTGAATCAGTGGTATTTCTCCTAAGAAAGGAACTCCATGTTTCTCAGCAAGTAGCTTGCCACCTTCTTTGCCAAATATGTAATATTTACTATCCGGTAATTCTTCCGGGGTGAAAAAAGCCATGTTTTCCACAACTCCTAAAATAGGTACATTAATTTGAGGCTGCCGAAACATGGATAAACCTTTGGTTGCATCCGCCAGGGCAACTTTTTGGGGCGTTGTAACGATAATTACACCCGTCACCGGAACTGTCTGAACTAGAGTTAGGTGAATATCGCTGGTACCGGGTGGCAGATCAATGAAAAGGTAATCGAGGTCTCCCCATAAGACATCTGAAATAAATTGTTTGAAAGCCGAACTTGCCATAGGCCCCCGCCACACTACGGCGTTATCTGCCGGGGTTAGAAAGCCAATTGAAATTAACTTAACGCCATATTGCTCAAGGGGGACAATCATATTTTTCCCATTAACCTCTCTCATACCCGGTTTTTCATGCTCGCAATTAAACATGGTGGGTATGGATGGACCATAAATGTCGGCATCTAATAATCCTACTTTTGCTCCCTGCTTTGCCAGTGCCGCGGCAAGGTTCGCGGTAACGGTTGACTTTCCTACACCACCTTTGCCTGAAGCCACCGCAACAATATTCTTAACATTCGGAAGGAGAGGGGTATTATCCAAACGGATTGTTGTTACTGAAGAAGTCATTTCAATAGCAATATCCGCATTTGAGTTTACTATTGAATGAATTGCTTCTTCACAAGCGTTCTTAATCATTTCTTTCAAAGGGCATGCCGGGGTAGTCAAAACAACTTTAAAGGAAATGCGATTTCCATCAACCACCAGATTCTGAATCATATTAAGAGTAACAAGGTCCTTCTTTAAATCAGGATCCTCAACTGTGCTTAATGCTTTTAATATTTCCTCTTTTGTTGCACTCATGCCACTTTGTATAACAGCAAATTTAGTTTTTAAAGAGCGGATAAGTAATAAATTTACCGCTAAATTGATAATTAGGAGTTTAAATTGGGTAATAATCGATATAACTTTACTGTTAAGGATGATTGACCGGCGTATCATAGAGGAAATTAAGAGTAGAATCGATATTGTTGAAGTTATTGGTGATTTTGTTACTCTGAAAAAATCAGGTCAAAGTTATAAAGCATTAAGCCCTTTCTCCACAGAGAAAACTCCATCATTTTTTGTTAGTCCATCTAAGGGCATTTACAAAGACTTTAGCTCTGGAAAAGGAGGTGACGCAATAAACTTCATCATGGAGCATGATGGACTTAGTTATATTGAGGCGATAAAGTATTTAGCTAAGAAATATGGAATAGAAGTTCAGGAA
>Ga0214471_10001797_pt1 | contig 16942 bp, 13 predicted proteins | sample RVTome_5_FD_207665 | JGI IMG/M metagenome (GOLD analysis project Ga0214471, IMG submission 207665) | Soil microbial communities from uranium-contaminated site in the Upper Colorado River Basin, Wyoming, United States - RVT142D155 | ecosystem: Environmental > Terrestrial > Soil > Contaminated >... | reverse complement strand
TCGACCGGTCCGCGCCGCTTCCGGCCCGTGGCGCGTGGGTGGCCCAGGACGAGGCGAGCCAGCAGGTCCACATCCTCGGCGCGACCCCGGACGACCCGGCCGGCTGGACCGTCTACGTCATCGAGCCGCACGCCAACGCGGTCTACGCGGACGCGCGGCTGACGGCCGAGCCGGCCGCCTGGGCGATGGACTCCAACGGGCTGTACCCGGCGGAGGACCGCCAGGAGCTGCTCGTCTTCGAGTCCGACGGGACGACGGCGTCGATCGGCGTCGGCAGCCACGCCATCGCGTGGCGCCTGCCCGGCGTGGTCGCCGGAACGATCATGGCGGTGCTGCTGTTCCTGCTCGCGCGCCTGTTCTTCCAGCGTCGTGCGGTCGCGGTCTTCCTCGGCGTCCTGCTCGTGGCCGACGGCATGCTCTTCGTCCAGGCGCGGATCGGGATGAACGACGCGTACGTCGGGCTGTTCATCGTCGCCGCCTACACGCTGTTCGCGGGGCTGTGGACCGGGGCGTGGCGCTGGCGCGGCGCGTTCTGGGTCGTCATGCCGGCCATCGGCGTCCTGCTCGGGCTGGCGCTCGCCTCGAAGTGGGTGGCCGCCTACGCGATCGGCGCGCTCGGCATCCTCATCCTGGCCCGAAGCGCGCTCGGGCGCCTCGTCCTCGTGGCGGGGATGATCGTGGTGACGACCGTGCTCGGCTATCTCGCGATCAGCGTCCCGGAGGGACAGACCGGCGGTAACCTCCTGTTCCCGCTGATCATGATCGGCCTGACCCTCGTCGCGGTCGTGGTGACTGTGCTCCGGCCGATCGCCTGGTCGGACGACGAGCTGCGCTTCGCGATCGGAGCGCCGGCCGCTGCCGGTGGGCTGATCGCCCTCGCCGCGCTCGCCGCCGGCGTGCTCGACGTGCCGATCGCGCTCGGCAGCCTGAGCGTGACGCCGCTCGAGGGCTCGTTTGCCCTGGCCCTGGGCTCGATCGCCATGGCGGTCGCCTTCTGGCTGGCCGGGCGGTGGGGGTTCGGCCCGCTCGCGCCACCGCCGGGGCCGGATGACCCGGCCGCCCTCCTCGCGCCGCCGGATCTGCCGGCGACCGGCTGGCTCCGGCCGGGCTGGGCCCTCGGGATCCCGGTCGCGTGGATACTGACCTGCCTCATCGCGATCCCGGTCGCCGTGTACGTCGCCTCGTACGTCCCGTGGGCGTGGATCGAGAACCACCGGATCATCGACGGCTGGCCGGAGGGTCACACCGGGCAGACGCTGCTCACCTTGACCGGCGACATGTACCGCTACCACAACACCCTGTCGTCCGCGCACGCCGCGTCGTCGCCGTGGTGGGCCTGGCCGTTCGACCTCAAGCCGGTCTGGTTCTACCAGGAGTCGTTCGCCGGTGCCACAGCGGCGTCGATCTACGACGCGGGCAATCTCGTCATCTGGTGGCTCGGCGTGCCGGCGATGGCCTTCGTCGCTTGGCAGGCGTACCGGCGGCGCAGCCTCGCCCTCGCGCTCATCGCGATCGGCTTCGCCTGCCAATGGATCCCCTGGGCGCGGATCGATCGGGCGGCGTTCCAGTACCACTACTACACGAGCCTGCCGTTCGTGCTCCTTGCCCTCGCTTACTTCCTCGCCGAGCTGTGGCACGGGGCGTCGCGACCCACGTGGGTGTTCGCCCGGCTGGCTGCCGCCGCGGCGGTCGTCGCGCCGGCTGCGATGTGGCTGTTCCACCGCCCGCTGTGCGGGCTCGTCCGGGTCGAGGAGGTGAATCCGGGCTCACGGGCCTGCCCCACGCTCATCCCGGAGTTCGTGCTTACCTATCGGTCGGCTGCCCTCGCGATCGTGGTCACGCTCGCCGTGCTCCTCCTCGTGCGCCAGCTCCTCCGGCTGCAGCGGCCGACGGACGGCGCGGCGGCCGACGGCGGGGCGAGTGACGACGGGTGGGGGCCGACCGGGAGCGGGGCCGACGGTACCTGGGGCGATCGGGGCCGCCCGGGCAGCCGCGGAGGGCTCGACGCGCCGAAGGCCCCAGCGTGGCTCGGGCCGCTGGGATGGCTCGGGTCGCTGGTGCGGTCGAGCGGCGTCGTCGGCGTGTTCGGCCCTGCCCTCGTCGTCGCCCTCGTGGCGGCGGTTGCGCTCGCGGTCGTGACGGCGACCGCCGGCGAAGTCACGCTCCTTGCACTCAACAACGTGGCCGTCGAGCCGGTCGCGCTGCTCGTCGCCCTGCCGCTCGTGCTCATCGCCGGCTTCGTGGCGACCGCGCGAGATGCGCGGCGGTTCGTCGGCGGTGCGCTGCTCGCGATCGTCGGCTCGGCGGTCTTCTTCTACCCGAACATCGCCGCCCTGCCGCTCCCGGCACCGATCGTGAACATGTACCAGGGAATCCTGCCGACCTACGTCTACCCGTTCCAGTTCCCGGTCAGCACGGTCGACCGGAACGTGGCCGGCCCGTCGCTCCTGGCCCCGGGTCCGGCGATCCTGCTGGCGGCCCTCACCGTTGCTTGCGCGGTCGTCGCTTACAGCGCCTGGGTCTGGCGGATCGCGCTCGCCGAACGTGCGGCGGGCGACGACGGGAGCGGGGCGGTCACCCAGCCCGGTTGAGGACAGTGCTGCCCGTCCCACGAGCGAACGGGACGTGGACGGGCCCGACCTCGTCGCGGCGGCGCCGCGCCGAACCAGAGCGCGCGCTACGCCGTCTCGCTCCCTGCAGCTCGCGTCGCCGGCGGTACCGCTGCCCGGAATCCCGGCGGCAGCGCGTTCTGGGCGGCGAGGCGGCGGATGACGAACCCATAGTAGTCGTCGACCTTGGCCGTGACCCGCTGCCAGCTGAACTCCTCGGCGCGGATCTGCCCGGCGGCGCCCATCGCCGCGCGCCGCTCGTCGTCGGCCAGCAGCTCGCCGATCGCGGCGGCGATGGCCTTCGGCTTGCGCGGCGGGACGAGCAGCCCCTCGCGGCCGCGTCGGACGACACCCTTGTAGCCGTGGATGTCGCTGCACACGATCGGCGTGCCGGCGGCCATCGCCTCGAGGAGCACGATCCCGAACGACTCCGCACCGGTCGCCGGCGAGACGTACACGTCGGCCGTCCGGAACAGCTGCGCCTTCTCGTCGTCGGACACCCGTCCGAGGAACTCGACGTTGGCCAGCCGCCGCGTCAGCACGTAGCGTCGCGCCTCCCGCTCCTGCGGCCCGCTGCCGACCACGAGGAGGCGGCACTGGCAGCCGGTCTTGCGCAGGATGCGGAACGCCTTGAGCAGCTCGATGAGGCCCTTGCGCGGCTCGTGCCGTCCGACGAACAGGAGGTTCCGGGTGCCGTCCTGCCAGCGCGCCACGGGCACCGCCCGGGCGAACCGCTCGACGTCGACCCCGTTCGGGATGACCTTGTAGTCACCCGGAAAGAAGCGGTCGATGAAGTGGCGCGCCGCGGCGCTCACTGCGATCCGCCCGTGGAGCCGCGCCGCATACCCGCCCAGCACGCGACTGCCGAACTCGTAGGCGGTCGAGAAGCCGCCGTAGGCGTGGAACGTCGCGACGTTCACGCTGCGCGACTGGCGCAGCACGATGAGCGACAGGAACGGCACGAACGGCTCGTGGAAGTGGAGCAGGTCGAACTGTTCGCGGTCCAGCACGTCCTGGACCTGCGACACGAAGCGCGGCGACAGCGTGATCGTGCCGACCGACCCGTTGGCCGGCATCGAGAACCCCTTGCCGATCCGGATGATGTCCCCGTCCGATGCGCGCTGCAGGCCGTGCGAGCTGGTGATGATCCGGACGTCGTGGCCGCGCAGGCGCAGGTTCTCGTAGAGGTAGCGCACGTGCTGGGTGACGCCGCCGGGCAACGGGTAGACGTACGGCGAGACGAGCCCGATCTTCATCGGCCGCCGGCCTCCGGGTAGCCGAGGTCCCGGCCGGAGCCGTCGCGCAGGATGCGCCCGCGGACGGTGTCGCGGGCGTCGCGCCCGTACTTGCGGAGTTGCCGCCCGAACGTCGTGATCTGCGAGCCGGTTCCGTGGAACGCACCGTGATGGTGCGTGCTCCGCGCCGCGATCGCGCGGCGCAGGTCGTCCGCGCTTCGTCCCGGGAACGTCGTCCAACCGGTGCCGATCGCCTCGACCGCGTGGGCGTCGCTGTTGCCGACCCTGGCCAAGCCGTACTCCTCCGCGAAGCGCACGACCCGGCCGTGCCACGGCCGCCCGAGCGTCGTGGGGTTGAACGTCTCGATCGCGTCCGGATGGACGCGCTCGTCCGGGTCGTCGAGGAGGCCGCGCAGGACGAACCCCTGGGCGCACAGCGGGTACGGGACGAGCGGATGGGCGGGGATCGCGATCCCGCCCTGGTCGTGGATCGCGGCGATCGTCGAGCGGAGCGAGCGGAGTGGCCGCACGCGTTCCTCGATGAACAGTGCGAGCAGGTGGCCCCCGCGCGTCGTCACCTCCTCGCCGACGACGACCTCCGCGCGCAGGCCGCGATCCCGGGCGATCGACCGCGCGGCGAGGGCCGCGTCGATCCGCTCGTGGTCCGTGATGGCGATCACGTCGAGCGTCGTCCGCGCCTCGACGTGATCGAGGATCTCGCCGATGCCGGCCGTGCCGTCCGATGCGAGCGTGTGGATGTGCAGGTCCGCCCGACCGAGGCGCTCCGTCATCGGGCGCCCCCGGCCCCGCGCCGCTCCGCGCCCGCAGCGGCGGCGGTCGCCTCGAGGTCCGGCCAGATCGGGAAGAAGACCGCCCACCACTGTTCGGGCGCATCCGCGACGGCCGCTTCGAAGGCCCGGGCGAGGCCGGTCATCGTCGACGTGAGCCGCTCGCGGCGGGTCGTGCCGCCGCCGGTCTCGACGTGCTGAAGGCGGCCGCGGTACCGCCCGGGGCCAGCTCGCCGGACCGACGCGACGAAGAGTGGCGCGTCCGCCTCGATGGCGAGGAGCGCCGGACCGGCGGGGAGCGGCGCGGGTGCACCGAAGAACGGCAACTCGACACCGCCGCCGGTCAGGTCGCGGTCGCCGACGAGCCCGACCGGTTCGCCCCGGCGCAGCGCCGCGAGGAGTTCGCGGCGCGCCTCGCGCAGGCCGACGATCCGGATCCCGACGCTGCCTCGCGTCCGCACGAACCACTCCTGGAGCGGCGGGTCGTCGATCGTCTCCATCGGCGCGGTCGCCGGCCTGCCGGAGCGCGAGGCGAGATAGAGCGCCGGCAGCTCGATCGCACCGAAGTGGAGCCCGACGAAGATCGGCGCCCGCCCGCCGTCGAAGGCCCGGTCGACGACCTCGGGATTCTCGATGAGCAGCCGTTCCCGGAGCATCCGATCGGTCACCGCCGGCGTAAGGGCAACCTCGAGGTAGTAGCGCGCTGCGTGGCGGAAGGCGGCCCGGACGAGGCGCTCGAGGGCGCGCGGATCGGCCGCCGCGGCACGGGCTCGATCGGACCCGGCACCCGTCGCGTCGAGGTAGGCGGTCACCCGTGCAAGGTTGCGCCGAGCCTGGGCTGCCGTCGCCGGCGAGAGGCGGTAGCGGAGCTCGCCGGCGACCTCCGCCAGGCGGATGAGCGGTCCCTCCGGCAGCCGGCAGGCGAGCCACGACGCGCCGGCAACGGCCGATGCGCGAACGCGCTGGCGGGTCGTGCCGACGGCTCGGCCGGCGACCGGCGCGGCGGGATCGGCCGTGGTCACGGCGTGCGCGCCTCGGCTCCGGCCGGCGTGGCGGGATCGGCCACCCCGTTCGCTTCGGCCGCCCCGGAAACGTCGGCCGCCGCGTTCGATTCGGCCGCCCGGTCCATCTCGGTCGCCCGGCGCTCGAGCGCCGCCTGTTCCTCAGCGGTCGCCGGCCAGATCGACTTGAAGCTGTACCACTGGTGCGGCGCGGCGGCGATCGCCGCCCCCCGCGAGTCCGCGCTCGCCAGGGGCACCCGTCGGACTTCCGCCGGCGCCGTCGAGGTCGCCTCGATGACCCCGGTGTACTCCGCGTGGAACCGCCACTCCCCGGTCCGGCGGATGACGATCGGCAGGATGCGCGACCCCGTCTTCGCCGCGAGCGTGGCCGGTCCCGACGGCAGCGTCGTCCAGCTGCCGAGCAGGCGGACCGGGACGCCATCCTCGCGGTAGCCCCAGTCGACGAGGAGCCCGAGCATCTCGCGTCGCCGCAGCACGCCGTAGATCTCGCGCAGGTTGCGCCACGGGATGAGCCGGATGCCCCACGTCGCACGCATCCGACGGAAGTCCTCGTACAGCTCCGGAAAGGCGGAGTCGTCGGCGACGACACTGATCGGCCAGCCGCGCGAGGCAATGCCCGCCGCGACCGCCTCGTTGTTGCCGACGTGCCCGACCGCGAAGATGAGCCCGCCGCGCGACTCGCGCCAGATCGGCTCGACCGCATCGACATCGACCGTCGGCAGGAGCCGCGAGGCCTCGGATGCCGGCAGGCGCGGCAGCTGCATGAGCTCGACGAGGTAGCGCGCGTACTCCCGGTAGGCCGTCAGCGCGAGGCGGCGGACGCGGGGATGGTCCGGCGGGAGGCCCAGGACGTGGCCGAAGTTCGCGTTCGACCCGCGCCGCTTGGCGGGCCAGGCGAGATAGGACAGCTGGGCGCCAAGGCCGATGACGAAGCGCGCCGGTGCGGCGGGCAGCCGACCGATGACCGCGGCCGCGGTCCGATAGGCGAGGACGGCCGAGCGCTCGACGAGCCGCGACCCGGATCGGCGCGGCCGATGCGGTCCCTCGAGCCGTGCGCGACCGTCGGTCACCGCGCGGCGGCGGTCTTCGGCTTCGGCGCCGCGGCGAGCTTGCGGAGGGTCCGCTTCTGCGGTGCCTCCGTGCCGACGAGGGTTTCGTCGTCCTCGCCCCGGATGAACGCCTCGACGCGGTTGAACGCGATGTCGTCGTGGATCTGGATCGGTGGGCTCTTCATGAAGTAGCTCGACGGGGCGACGAGGGTGCCCGTGAGGCCGCGATCGAGGCCCAGTTTGAGGCAGCGGATCGCGTCGGTGATGACGCCGGCGCTGTTCGGGCTGTCCCACACCTCGAGCTTGAGCTCCGCATTGAGTGGGACGTCGCCGAAGGTCGTGCCCTCCATCCGGATGTAGCACCACTTGCGGTCCTGCAGCCACGGCACGTGATCGCTCGGGCCGACGTGGACGTCGTCGGGGTCGAGCTCGTAGTCGAGCATCGAGGTCACGGCGTTGGTCTTGCTGATCTTCTTCGACTCGAGTCGCTCGCGCTCGAGCATGTTGAGGAAGTCCGTGTTGCCCCCGAAGTTGAGCTGGTAGGTCCGATCGAGGCGCACGCCGCGGTCCATGAACAGGCGGGTCAGGACGCGGTGGCTGATCGTCGCGCCGACCTGGCTCTTGATGTCGTCGCCGATGACCGGCAGGCCGGCCTCGGCGAAGCGGCGCTGCCAGTACGGTTCCCTCCCGATGAACACCGGGATCGCGTTGATGAACCCGACGCCGGCGCGCAGCGCCTGTTCGACGTACCACTTCGTCGCCTCCTCGCTCCCGACCGGGAGGTAGGAGACCATCACGTCGACCTCGCGCTCCTTGAGGATGCCGACAATGTCGGCGGTGGGGCCGGGCGCCTTCTCGATGATCTGGCTCAGGTACTTGCCGAGGCCGTCGTGGGTCATCCCGCGCTCGACCGTCACGCCGGTGTGCGGGACCTGCTGGAAGACGTACGTGTTGTTCGGCTTCGTGTAGATCGCCTCGGACAGGTCCGTGCCGACCTTGTTCTTGTCGATGTCGAAGGCGGCCACGAACTCGATGTCGCGGACGTGGTAGCCGCCGAGGTTGACGTGCATGAGGCCCGGGACGAAGTCGGTCTCGCGGGCGTCCTCGTAGTAGTAGCGCCCCTGGACGAGGCTCGACGCGCAGTTGCCGACGCCGACGATGGCGACGCGGATCTTGCCGTCCTTCCGGCGGGCGGCGCCCGCCCACGTGTTGTCCGGTGTCGCGCCGTTCTTCGCGCCCTTGCCGTTCTTGCCGTTGGTGGCCATTGGCTGCTCCCTGCTGGTTCGACTACTGATGGTCGGTGGATTCGAGTTGTCGTTTGACGTGGACGATGCGCTGGAGGACGGTCACGGCCGACAGGATCGCGATGACGCCGAGCGCAAGAGCGAGCCAGTACTGGCCGCTGCTCGTGGACGGGAACATCCCATCCGGTTCAACGCCGCCGGCCAGGCCCGTCGCGATTAGGCCTCCGCCGAGGAGCGCGAGCCTCACTTCCCGTGGTGCGAACCCGACTTCTCCGTGGAGACCGACGAGTTCCGCCTTGGCCCGCGCATACGTGACGACCGACGCGAAGGCCATGGCCAGCGCGGCGAGCACGGCGAGCAGCCAGAACGAGCCGAGACCGATCGCGACCACGCCGGCCGCGATGCCGACGTAGACGAGGTTCTCTCCCGTTCGGTCGAGGGTCGAGTCGAGGAACGCACCGAACTTCGACGCCCGGCCCGTCGCTCGCGCGAGCGCGCCGTCGAACAGGTCGAAGATGCCGAAGGCCAGGACGAGGATCCCGGCCAGCAACCACTGCTGGGTGGCTGCTGCCAGGGCCGCGACGGTGGTTCCGGCGAAGCCGATGATGGTCAGCGCGTTCGGGCTGAGGCCGAGGCGGCCCATCGCGACGGCGACGGGAACGGCCCAGCTGCGGATCCGCCGCCGGGTCTCCGGCGAGACGAACGAGCCGCCGGTCACGAGACCGCCCGCCGCGCGGCCGCCCCGCCGAGGCCGAGCACGATCCGCTCCCGCGCGACGAACGCCTCCCACGCCTCCGCCCGAAGGGCACACACCGTCTCGCGCCCGTTCCGGCGCGTCTCGACGAGGCCGGCGGCGCGGAGCCGCGCGAGGTGCCAGGACACGAGGGGTTGCGACAGGCCGACGTGCTCGATTAGCTCGGTCACCGTCGCATCCGACTCGGCGAGGCGGCGCACGATCCGCAGCCGGTTCACGTCGGCCAGCGTCTTGTGGACGAGACGGAGGGCCCGCAGTTCGTCCGGCTGGTCGAGCACGGTGGCGAGGGTCGAGCGGATGCGGGCGGGGGACGGGCTCAGGGTCGGGCTCTCGATGGAGGGTCGGCGTGGTCGTATCAACGCCGGTTTATATCAACGCTCGTTGATGCTATGGGGCACCGCGGTCGATGTCAAGCACGGCGCTACCGCGCGCGGAGGGGCGAACCACCGAGCCGGTCGTCGCAGCCCGGGTTTCCTGTCGAATGTCACGGTGGGTGACGGTTATGGAGGGAATCGGCACCCTCGACAGGTGTTTAGGAGCGCAGTGCCCGCGATTCCACGCTCAGGCGTCGACGGGGTCGACCCGGCGCCGGCCCGATTCCGACCGGACGGTCACGTGTGCGTGACATTCGAGAGGAAATGCGGCCCGAATGGTGGCCCCTTGGCCGAGCGCGCCGCCCGTGGCCCGAGCAGGGCCGAGCCCGTTCCGCAGCCGAGCAGGGCCGAGCCCGCTCCGCAGCCGAGCCGGCCTTCCACCCACCCGCGGCTACACTCCGAGGATGGGCCGCCTGACCGCAATCGCGCTGCTCGGCGTGTTCGGCGCCGGCGTGTTCCTTGCCGGGCTCGAGCTCATGATCACGGCCGTCGCCCTGCCGTCGATCGTGACGGACCTGGCGGACTGGACCCACCTTCGCACCGCATCGTGGATCGTCAACGGCTACCTGCTCGTGTACGTCGTCGCGATGCCGCTCGCGGGGCGGCTCACGGACGTGTGGGGCTCGCGCCGCCTGTTCCTCGCCGCGCTCGCGGTGTTCACGATCGGGTCTGCGCTCGCGGGACGCGCCCAGTCTCTCGAGGAGCTCATCGCCGCGCGCCTCGTCCAGGCCGCCGGCGGCGGGGCGCTCGTGCCGGTCGCCACCGCGGCGGCGTCCCACCTGTTCGACGGTCACGCGCGGCCGCGTGCCCTCGGCGTCGTCGGCGCCCTCACCTTCCTGGGCATGGCCGCCGGCCCGTTCCTCGGTGCTGCGATCCTCTCGGCGTTCCATGTCGAGGGGGCACTCGCCCGCGCCAGCCTCGACGACCCGCTCGTGCTCGAGGCGCTCGCCCCTGCCTGGCGCTGGGTGTTCTACCTCAACGTGCCGATCGGGATCGCGGCGCTCGCGATCGCCTGGGCCGCCTCGCATGGGTGGGACACGCCGCGCCGCGGCGGCCGCGTCGACGTGCTCGGCGCGGCGGTCTTCAGCGTCGCGCTCGCGGCCGGGATCGTCGCCCTCACGCTTATCGGCGCCGAGCGGGGCACGGATCCGACCGACCTCGACCCGGTGGCCGTCACGCCATGGCTCGCGGCAATCGCCGTCGTGGCGACGCTCGTCGCGATCGCGGCCGGCCTGCGCCGGAGCGACCCGTTCCTCGACCCGCGCCTGTTCCGGATCCGGGCCTTCAGCTCCGCCGCGATCGTGAGCCTCCTGACCGGCTACGGGCTGGCCACCGCGATCGTCGGAGGCGCGGTGTTCGTGGACCGGGTGCTGTACGGCGGGCCGGCCCAGCAACAGGTCGCCCTCGGCGCCCTCGCAGGCGCGACGGCGCTCGGCGCGCTCGCGTCCGGCTTCGCCTTGCGGGTCATCTCGCTTCGGCTCATTACGATCGGCGGCCTCGTCGCGAGCACCGCGGCCCTCGCCGCCATGGCCGGCTGGACACCGTCGACGCCGCTCGACCAGGTCGCGATCGGCCTCGGGGTCTTCGGCCTCGGCTTCGGCCTGACCGTCACCCCGCGCTCGACGGCGGCCGTCGAGGCCGTCGGTCGGGCCGCGTTCGGGGCCGCCTCGGCGACCGTGACCGTCGCCCGGATGGTCGGGATGGCGGTCGGCCTCGCGGTCCTTACCGCCTACGGCTCCACGACGATCGATCGCCTGTACGACGCCGTGTACGCCACGCCGGAGGCGTACACGGCGTTCATCCCCGCCGAGCTGCGCGACCGCCCGCTCCGTGACGGGCTGGTGGTGCAGGCGCTCGAGGACTGGGCGGCCGGCGAGGCGGCCCGGATCATGGTCGGGATCTTCCTCGTCGCCGCCGGACTGACGGCGGCGGCCGCGCCGGCGGCCCTCGCGATGGGCGAGCGAACGGCGCATGCTGCGCCGGGGTCCGCGGCGCGTGTCGCGGACGGGACCCGCGGAGACGGAGCCGATGGACGAGACGACACCGAGCCCTCGCTCGCCCTCTAGGCCGCACCGGACCGGCCGGGTGACGGTGGCGCCGGGCGCGGAGACACCGATCGACCCGAACGAGGCATCGGGCCAGGTCCGGATCATCGTCACGCGCGCCGGGCGACCCGGCTCCGAAACGGTGGCGCTCGATGGCCTCGCGGCCGCGCTGCGCGACCCGACGGTCTTCGCCTGGGTCGACCTCGAGGGTCCGTCCCGGGCGCAGGTGGCCGAGGTCGCCCGAATCCTCGCGCTCCACCCGCTCGTCGCCGAGAACATCGGCGAGCACAACCAGCGGGCGAAGGTCGACCAGGTGGAGGGGTGCGTCCACGTCGTCCTGTTCGTCCTCGCCTTCGTCGGCGAGGTCCATACGATCGAGGTCGACTTCGTGCTCGGCGAGCGGTATCTCCTGACCACCCACGAGCGCGGCTGGGACCCGGCCGCGGCGCCGCTCCTGCGCGTGGACCCCGGCGAGTACCTGGGTCGCGGGCCGGACCTGCTCTTCTACGCCATCGCCGACTGGATCGTCGACGCGTACTTCCCGGTGCTCGATCGACTGGCCGACGAGATCGATCAGCTCCAGGACGACGTGGTGGACACCGCGTCGCGCTGGACGCTCGAGCAGCTGTTCGTGCTCAAGCGCGAGCTGATCGCCGTCCGACGCGCGACGTCACCGGCCCGCGAGATCTTCAACCAGCTCACGAACCGCGACCTGGTCGTCATCCGGCCGCCCCACGTCGTCTACTTCCGTGACGTCTACGACCACCTCATCCGGGTCACGGACGAGCTCGACACCTACCGCGAGCTCGTCTCCGGCACGCTCGACGTCTACCTCTCGACGGTCAACAACAACCTGTCGCTGATCATGAAACGGCTGACCGGCGTGACGGTCATCCTGGCCGGCATCGGCGCGGTGGCCGGCATCTTCGGGATGAGCGAAGCCGGCGCCGCGTTCGCGGGCGGCGAGGCGGTCGGGTTCTGGGTCGTGACCGCCGCGGTCGTCGCGCTGTCGGCGACCGTCGCGTTCGTGCTCCGCCGGATCGACTGGATCTGAGACGACGTCAGCCGCACAAGACCGGCTTGGGCACCGGGTGCGCGTCGGCCGGATCGGCCGGGCCGCTCAACAGGAAGTCGGCGATCACCTGGGTCTTGCCCGGCGTGCCGCGCGGTCCCTCGGAGGTCTGAAGCCAGACCTGCTCCGTGTCGGCCGCCATCGCGTCGCCGAGCGACGTCTGGTTGCGGCGGACTTCGACGATCTCGTAGAGGAACAGCTGGTCGTCGCTCGTGAAGACCTGGACGAGCATGCCGAGCATGGCCGCCCCGTTGTTGACCTTCGAGGCGTCGAGGATCGGCAGGAACATGCCGGTCCGCGCGTGCGCATAGAGGTACGTGGCCCGGCCCTGGCCCGGCTGGCCCAGCTCCCGGATGTACTCCGCCACGTTGCACAGCGGGTACGAGTTGTCGCCGGGCGGCTTGACAACCGGCAGATCGATCCTGAGCGCGGGGACGACGACGCGGGTCGACACCCGGTCGCTCGGCACGGTCGGCGACGGGGACGGGGAGCTGGAGGGCTCGACCGACGGCGGGAACGTGGGCCTGGGCGACGGGGACGGAGTCAGCACCGGCGTTGGCGCGGCGGTCGCCGGCGGCGGTGACGCCGGCACGCCGGCGTCGACCGGTCCCGTGTACGACAACAGTCCGACCGCAACGAGCATGACGCCGCTCGCGGTCAGCAGGGAGGGCACGAGACGCGTGCGGAGGCGATCCCGGATGGTCGACATCGGACGGACAGCCTAGCAGCGAACGTTCGAGACGCCCCCCACACGCTCGTACTGGTACTCTCCGCGGCGATGTCCTCCCGCCTTCCCATCGCCGCCGGCGTCGTGACGGGCGTGCTCGCCGCCGCGGTCGTCATCGGTGCGATCGTCGCGTTCGCCCCGGAACCCATCGGCCCATCCGGTGACACGCCGTCGCCGTCTGCCCCGTCGCAGGCCCCGCCCAGCGCGTCCCCCGGTCCGACGGCCACCGCCACGTCCACGCCGACCGTCGGCCCGATCGTCAGCGGCTTCCACGTCGGCGAGCCCGCCCCGCCGCTCGTCGTGCCCCAGGTCGGCGGCGGCGAGATCGACCTGGCGGCCCTCGCCGGGTCGCCGGTCTGGGTGAACTTCATGGCCACCTGGTGTCCCGAGTGCCAGGAGGAGTTCCCGCGCATGAACGGGTTCGCGGTGCGCTACGCGGACGACGGGCTGATCGTGCTCGCGATCGACGTGCGCGAGGAGGAGGGCCTCGTCGCCGCGTTCGCCCAGTCGCTCAACGCCACCTTCCCGATGGGACTCGACCTCGACGGGGCCGCCCAGCGGGCGTGGGAGGCGTATGCCCTGCCGGTCCACTTCTGGATCGACGCCGATGGGATCGTCCGGGACGGGGCGTTCGGCGGGATCGGCCCGGACGTCATGGCCCGTGGGGTCGGGCGGATCCTGCCCGGCGTCGACGTCACCCCGTGACGCCCTGGCCGATCGTCGCCGGCCGGATCGCGGCGATCGCCGGGGTTCCCGGGCGGCTGCTCGTCGTGACCGACTTCGACGGCACGATCGCGCCGATCACGCCGGAGCCGATGGCGACGCGTGTCCTGCCGCTCGGGCGGGCGGCACTCCGCCGCCTGGCCGCACTCGCCGAGGGGCATCCCGATCGGCTCGAGCTCGTCGTCCTCTCCGGCCGGGCCGCCGCCGACGTCGCCGGGCGCGTCCGCGTCGGGGGCGTCCGCTACCTCGGCAACCACGGCGTCGAGGGTGGCGCGCTGGCCCGCCGCTCGCCGGCCGAACGACTGGCCGTCGCGACCGACCCGGCGCTGCTCCGGCATGGGCCGACCGTGCGCCGCCTGGCCGACGACGTGGCACTCCGGCTGGGCAACCCCGGCTGGCTGTTCGTCGAGGACAAGGGCCCGACGGTGGCGTTCCACTTTCGACGCGCGGCCGATGGCGACGCGGCCCGGTCGGCCTTGCTCGCCGCGATCGACGACGCGGAGACCGCGTCGGGCGAGATCGGCCTCGTCCGGCTCGAGGGTCGTCGCGTCGTCGAGCTCCACCCGGAGGGCGCCGGCCACAAGGGAGCGGCCGTCGAGCGCCTGCTCGACGAGACCCGACCGGCTGCCGCGATCGTCCTCGGCGACGACCGGAGCGACGCCGAGGCGTTCCGGGCGATCCGAGCGGCGCGGGAGTCCGGGCGGCTGCGCGACGGCCTCGCCGTCGGGGTCCACGGCGCCGCGGAGACACCAAGCGAGGTCGTCGATGCCGCCGATGTGCTGCTCGCCGGCCCGCACGACGCGGCGCGGGCCCTCGCGCTCCTCAGCCGGGAAGTGCGGTCTCGACTCGCCTGACCGTGTCGCGCAACCGGCGTGACGGCGGGAGATCGCCGCGCCGGAGGGCGGCCACGTCACGCAACTGCCGGCGGAGCCACCAGTCGAGGTCCTCCTCGCGGACGGAGGCGCGGAGGCGCCGCAGCCGCGCCCGACGCTCGTCCCGGGGCATCCGGAGGGCCCGTTCGAGCGCCTCCGCCGTCCCCACGATGTCGGCCGGCGCGACGGTCAGGGAGTCGCCGGCGAGCTGCTCGGCCGCGCCGGCCGTCTCGGACAGGATGAGGACCGGATCGCGCTCGCCGACGAGCACGGCCTCCTTGGCGACGAGATTCATGCCGTCGACGAGCGGGTTGACGAGCACCGTGTCGGCCACCCGGAGGGCGGCGATCGCCATCGCGTAGTCGGAGCCGTCGGCGATCCAGATCGGCGCGTCGTCCGGCTCGGCCAGGCCGTTCACCCGGGCGACGACCTCGCGGACCGCGGCGCCGTACTCGGCGTACTCGCGGATCTCCGTCCGTGTCGGCGCCTGGACGGCGAGGAAGCGGACTGTGCCTCGCAACTCGGGGTGGCGCTCGAGCAGTTCCTCGAAGGCGAGGAAGCCGCGCAGCGCGTTCTTCGACGGCTCGATCCGGTCCGCCCGGACGATGAGCGCCGGATTGCCGGCCCGCTCGAGACGCTGCCGGATGCGGTCGACCCGCTCGGTCACCGACGCGGAGCGCGCGAACCGGGCGAGGCCGTCCGGATCGACCGCGATCGGGTACGTCCGAACCCGGATCCGCCGGTCGCGCCAGCGGACGGATCGGCCCTCCGGGTCGACCCGCGCGTCGCGTACGAAGCTCGCCACCGTATCGAGGAAGTGCGAGGCGTAGCGGTCGGTCTGGAGGCCCACGATGTCGCAGGCGAGGAGCCCCTCGCAGATCTCGCGTCGGAGCGCCTGCGGCAGGAGCTGCCATTCACTCTCGGCGGGCCACGGGATGTGGTTGAAGTGGAGGATCGTTGCGTCGGGCAGGCGCTCGCGGATGCGCGCCGGGGCGAGGTACAGGTGGTAGTCCTGGAGGAGCACGATCGGCCGCTCGTGGCCCGCGGCAGCCTTGACGACCGCATCGGCGAGGGTCGCGTTCGCGCTGCGGTAGCCGCGCCGCCACGCGTCAAGCAGGGCGGCGTCGACGTTCGGACCGTAGGCCGGCGCGTACATCCGGTGCTGGAGGAACCACAGGAAGGGGTTCGACACGACCCGGTAGAAGCGGTCGTACACGTCCGGATCGAGCGGCACGTACGACAAGGCGAGGTCCTGGCCCGGCAGGAGGTCATCGATCAGTGCTCCAACCCGACCGCGGATACCGCGCCGCGGACCGGCTGCGGTTCGGGCCGCCTCCCCGGCCGTGCCCTTGGCCGCGCTCCCGCGACGACCGCCGAGGTATGGCGCCGCGATCCGGTCGCCCTCGGTCAGCGCGGCGGCGATCCACGTCACGGGCGCGTGACGGCCGAGCTCGGCCAACGCAGTCACGAGCCCACCGGAGCCGCGGCCGGCGGCCAGGCCGTCCGGTGCGCCGGGGTCCGTCTCGAACGTGATCGGCCCGCGATTGGAGACGACGAACAGGCGGCCGTCGCGGCCGAGCAACTCGTCGAGCAGGCCGGCGCGCGTGGCATCCGGCATGTCCGAATCGTACGTGCGCGGCGCGATTCGCGTGCGGCGGGCCCGCCGGACGGGCTACCCGATGGCCCGGGCGGCCGCACCCACGGCATCGAGCAGCGCGTTCGGGAAGACGCCGAAGACGATCGTCAGGACCGTGGCCGCCGCGAGTCCAACCCACAGCAGGCGCCCGTGCCGGAGCGGCTCCGCCTCCGTCCGCGGCTCGCGCATGAACATGTAGACGACGACGCGAAGGTAGTAGAAGGCCGCGGCGGCCGCGTTGAGGACGGCGATCACCGCGAGGAATGCGACGCCGCCGCCGGCCTGGACCGCGGCGAGGACGACGTAGGCCTTGGCGAAGAAGCCGGCCGTCGGCGGGATGCCGGTCAGCGACAGGAGGAACAGGGTCATGAGGATCCCGAGCACGGGTTCACGCCGCCCCAGCCCGGCGAACGTGTCGAGCCCGGAGGTGACGCCAGCCCGCTTCTGGAGGGCGGCCACGACGGCGAACGCGCCGAGGTTCATGAACGAGTAGGCAGCCCCGTAGAACAGCAGCCCCTCGAGGCCCTCCACTCTTCCGGCCGCGTACGCCGCGAGACCCACGAGCATGTAGCCGGTGTGGGCGATCGAGCTGTAGGCGAGCATCCGCTTCACGTTCGACTGGGTGAGCGCGACGAGGTTGCCCAGCGTCATCGTGATCGCGGCGAGCACGACGACGACCGGCAGCCACTCCTCGCGGAGCGGCCCGAGCGCCTCGACAAACAGGCGCAGGATGACCGCGAAGGCGCCGACCTTCGGGCCCACCGAGAGGTAGCCGGTGATCGGCGTCGGCGA
>Ga0214471_10001796_pt1 | contig 16946 bp, 13 predicted proteins | sample RVTome_5_FD_207665 | JGI IMG/M metagenome (GOLD analysis project Ga0214471, IMG submission 207665) | Soil microbial communities from uranium-contaminated site in the Upper Colorado River Basin, Wyoming, United States - RVT142D155 | ecosystem: Environmental > Terrestrial > Soil > Contaminated >... | reverse complement strand
CAGAGCGGTTCCGACTCGGATTGCGCCGACGACGACAACTCGGTCAGCGTTTTTTGGATCCACACGGACGGCTGGGGCGTCGACGGGAAGCTCGACAAGTTCGGCTACGACGCGTGCGGCGGCGTCGTTCACGTCATCGCCAGATTGAACAGCGTCAGCGCCAACCAGCGCTACGTTCACATCGTCGGAAGCGACGTGGCGTATGAGGACGGGACGATGCCGTGCGGCGGGTCGACGGTCATCGACTACTACGTCGATTACGGGCCGTTCAACTGGTACGACGTGGCCGATGTCTTCTGCACGAACCTGTAGGGCGCCTCACTTCATCGGGGCGACGGCTCGTCGGTGACGGTCCATCGGATGTCGCGATCCGGCGCGTACGAGCAGTAGACGCCGGTTCGGATCGCGTTGCGCAGGTGCCGGGCGAGCGCTGGATGATCGTCGGCAATCCTGGCGATCGCATCACGGATCCGGTTTCCGACCGCCTTGCGCGCTCGCTCGACCGGATCGGCGGCCGTCCGGGCGCGCCCGCCAAGCCCGTAGCTCGTCGCGAGTCGCGCGGTGATCGCCTCGATCTCGGCTTCGTCGCGGTGCGCACGCTCGTCGTCGCCCCACGCGCGGGCCTGGTCGGCCTCGGCCCGCAGGGTTTGGATGTGACGGCCCAAGTCGCGGCGCGCGGTCTCGTCCAAAAGCTCGCCCGCATGCGACTCCGATCGGATCGCGAGCCCCGCAAGGTCGGCAACGTGAAATTCGCGGCCCGGATCGGCGACGAGGCGGGCGATGTAGCTTGCTCCCTTCGAGTCGCGGATTGCTCCCGTCATGCCTTCGAACGAATAGCTCCATTCCCCGGCTCGATTCGCCAGGGTGGCGTGCGACGCGGGCAGGTCCGGGCCGCCCGCCGCCGCAGGCGTTCCCAGCGCGAAGCCGACCGAGGACTCCTCGTCGAGCGAGTGGCCGTAGCGAATCGCTTCGTCGAAGTCGGCTGCGCCGATCGCGACGCGAGCGGCGGCTCGAGCGTCCTCGACCGCGGGTATAGGCTGCAGCGGGCCCGGCACGTCGCTGGTCGATCGCATGCGCCGGGCGGCGCCGAACAGGACGGCCGCGCGTCGCGAATCGCCGTCACCGCCGGCCAGCACGCCGAGCACGTCGAGCGCGGCCGGCGCCCACGTCCAGGTCTGCGAGTCGCGCGCGACCACGAGCGCCTCCTCGCACAGCAACCGCGAGCAGTCCGGGTTGCCGTCGCTCATCTCCACGATCGCCAGCGCCACCGCAGTCTCGACGAGCGCCTCGAACTGCCCGTTCGAGCGCCACCAGTCGAGCGAGTCGGTCATGTCCCGCCGCGCCGCGGCCAGATCGCCTTCCTGAAACGAGATCTGCCCGCGGACCAGAAGGCCAACCGATGTCTGGTACATGTTGTCCATCTCGCGTGCGATCGCGAGCGACTCCGACACCAGCGACCGTGCTTCGTCGAGGCGACCGTGGAGCGTCAGCATCGAGGCTTGGTCCCCAAGGACGTTGGCCACGCCGCGCCGGTCGCCGGTGGCCCGGCGGATCGCGAGGCTTTCCTCGTAGAAGTCCCACGCCAGGTCCGGGTCCTGGCGAAGCAGCGCGAGGTTGGCGGCGCCGTTGAGCGCACGTGCGCGAGCATCCGGGTCGCCGCCGCTCGTCGACGCCAGCGCGCGCCGCAGTAGGTCGAGCCCCACCGCGATGTGTCCACGGTTCATCCAATAGCGCCACAGCAGACCCGCCATGCGCACGGCTCGTCCCGACGCGTCGTCATGATCGATCGCCCACATCAACAGCGACATCAGATCGTCGTGACCGGTCGAGAGCGCGTCGAGAACCCGCACATCGGCGGTCTGCCAGCCGTAGGTTTCGGTCAGCAGCTCGATGAACCAGTCGATCGCGCCGACGCGCACCGACGGCTCTTCGCCGGCTTCGCGGAGCTTGTCGAGACCGAACGCCCGGATCGTGTCGAGCAGATGGTAGCGCGCCGCGAGATCGCCGCGGCTCACCTTCAGCAGCGACTTTTCGGCCAAACTTGTGATCGAGTCGAGCAAGTCGTCGGGCCCGCACACACGCTCGGCCGCTTCGATGTCGCATCCCGATTGGAAAACCGCCAGACGCCGCAGGACCAGCCGCTCCCGGTCCGAGAGCAGGTCGTAGGACCAATCCACCAGCGCGCGCAGCGTTTGTTGGCGCGGCGCGGCGTCCCGGCCGCCGCGTGACAGCAGCGCGAAGCGATCGTCGAGGCGGGCAAGGATCTGCTCCGGCGTCAGGATCGCCACGCGCGCCGCCGCAAGCTCGATGGCCAGCGGAAGGCCGTCGAGGCGCGCGCAGATCAACGCGATCGAGGCGGCCTCGCGTGGTCCCGCGACGAAACCGGGTGCGTGCGCGGCCGCGCGCTCCACGAAGAGCCGGACGGCGTCGTATCGTTCGATCACGGAGGTATCCGGCAGCTCGCGCGGATCCGGGTGCGGCAGCGCGGGAACCTCGAACACGTGCTCGCCCGCGATACCGAGCCGTTCGCGGCTCGTCGCGAGGATGCGTACCGATGGGGTGGTCGCCAGGATCGCGGCGATCAGGTCGGCCGCCGGCCGGAGCACGTGCTCGCAGTTGTCGACCAGCAGCATGCCGGCCGAGACGCGGCCGGGGATCGTCTCTTCCAGCGTTTGACCGGCGCGTTCGGTGACCCCCAACGCCGACGCGAACGCCTCCGGGACCAGGACCGGGTCCTCGCAGCCCGACAGGTCGATCCATTCGACGCCGCGGTCGCGTGCGGCTTCGATCGCGAGACGGGTTTTGCCACAGCCCCCCGGGCCGCGGAGCGTGATCAGCCGTTCGCTCGACAGCAGGCGCGCCAGCGCTGCGATCTCGCGCTGCCGCCCGACGAACGACGCTCCCGGAACCGGCAGCTTTGACATCCATCCCCCCGGCTGAGGATCGGATGGTAACACCGGTCGCGTTTCCTGCCTTCTCTGCTTGAGCGGAGGCGACGGGCCGGGCGGCCGCCGCGCCCGGCCCGTCGCGGGTGCTCTAGACGACGGCAAACAATCCCGTGCCGGTCGCTCCGACGTTGCCGATGCCGCACATGTTGGCGTTCGTCGGCGTTGCGATCGGCAGGTTGTTGACGATCAGGTAGTCGCCGGCCGCGGACTGCCGGATCGTGATCGTCCACTTGGTGAAGCCGCCCGTTCCGAACATGCCGACCAAGTGCGTCGTCGGTCCCGACGCGATCACCTCGACGCAGGACAAGGTGATCGTCGTCGAGCCGACCATCACGGTGCCCGTGTCGAGCATCTGGTCCGCGCCGATCACCGTGACCGGGTCGATCCCCGCCATTCCCCATCCGTTGATGGTGTGCGCCGGGCCGGGATGCGCGCTCGAGGTTGCCGGAACCATCGTCGCGACGGCCAGTGCCGCCAGCGCCGCTGCCTTCGCAAATGTTCGTGCCGATGTCATGTCCGCCTCCCATGCCGCCGGTCGTTCGCCGGTGGATGGATGCATCATCGCCGCGCCGCTCGCCCCGCTCCGCCCCGCGATACCGGTGGGAACGTGGATTTCTACACACGAGGTTCTCCCGGAACTGGCCCGCCGGCATCTTCCCTCTTGCATGGTATCCGTGTAAGCGTTAATATCGACGGGTGGAGGCGATCAGTTGATTGTCTCATTCCGCGACGGGGCGACCGAAGCTTTGTTTCATGGCGAGGCTGGGAAGGCAATCAAGAAGATTCCACCGTCGATCCGGTCGGCCGCGATTCGGAAACTCGACATGCTCAACGCAGCGAAGGAACGTGGCGATCTCCGCGCCCCGCCGGGAAATCGACTGGAGGCATTGAAAGGCGACCTCGCGGGAAGGCATAGCATTCGCGTAAACGAGCAATGGCGGATCGTCTTTCGGTGGGAAACCGGTGACGCGCACGAGGTTGAGATTGTCGACTATCACTGAGGAGAGATGATGTTGCCGAGGAAGCGAGTGCCGACGCATCCGGGGGAAGTTTTGAGCGAGGAGTTTCTGAAGCCGCTCGGTCTTTCGCAGGTCGCGCTTGCGGAGCATCTCCGCGTCCCCGTCCAGCGCATCAACGAGGTGGTTAAGGGGAAGAGGGGAGTGACGCCGGAGACGGCTTGGCTGCTTTCCGCGGCGTTCAAGACCACTCCGGAGTTCTGGCTAACGCTTCAGTCGAATCATGATCTCGCTCGGTCGCGGCCCGCGCGTCCCCCTCGACCGCTCGCGAACGCTGGCTGATGACGAATAATCACCTCTCTCAGACGGGCCGCAGGGGCGTGGGGTGCGGATAGAGTTGCTCGAGCGCGGCGCACGCCAGGAGCGGATCGTTGTCGGCGATCGCGCGAAGGAGCGGCTTCGCCTTCGGGTGCGGTGAGGCGCCGAGCATCGCCACCGCCCCATCCGGGTACGGCGCGGCGGCGATGATGCGAACGCCCTCCCGGCGGCGTCCGGCTGCGGCCGCGCCGAGCGCCTTCCACACGCTCACCCACATCGTCAGTTCGGGCGGAGCCGCGTAGCCGACGAAGTCGGTGCTGTTCTGGTTGGCCAGCGGCCGGATTGCCTCGATTCCGATGAGGCCGAGCCCGCGTCCGGCAAGTGCCAGGATCGCCTTGAACGTCTCTTCCCACGGCAGGGCGGCGGCGAGATGGTGAAGCGTGTAGAGCCGTTCTTCTGCCGTCTCGAACAGCGCGATCAAGTCCGTGGTCGCGGCAGAGCCGTGAACGTCGCGGAATGCGCGGGCGGCCTCGGCGAGTTCTGCGGGAGCGAGCCTGGCTTTCACGCACGCGTCGAGCAACTCCTCGGCCGACGGTGCGTTCATCGCGAGCGAAACGGGAAGGACCTGCCGCTCCTGGCTCTTGTCGTCGATCCGCGAGAGGTGTTCGCGCAGGAGCCACGTTCGCGTGGCGGCAACGATCTGCGGTCCAGGCTTCTGCCGCACGCGAACCACTCCCAGCCACGCGAGCGGTTCGAGAAAGCCTTCCTCGATGCTGCGGGTCAGCAGTAGCCGCGGCGACCGGGGGCCTTCGATGTCGCGAATGATCCAATGCTTCCGCAGGATCGCAAGGGCCTCGTCGACCAGATCGGCTGTGGGGATTGTCTTGGGGCCGGCAGCCATGCGACGCAGCAGGTTCGGGGTCAGTTCGTCGACTCGCTTGTCGCAGAACGTGCCGGACTCTCCCGGCCGGCGACGCTTCGCCCACCCGAGCGAGCCGGCAAACGTCCCGATCAGGTCGAGCACGTCGGCGACGGGGTCGTTCCCGAAAGCCTTTCCCTTCCTGGTGACGCGCCACGAGTCGGTCGAACGCCGGATCAGCCCCGATTTTCGAGCCAGCCAGTACGCGAAGTGAAGCGGCTCGATGTCCTCACTTGCCACGAGCCGGTCAAGGTGGAGGATGTACGGGATAGACGCGAGATCGCACCAGCGCCGAGTCTCGTTGGGAGCGAGTCCCGCCTTTCCCGCCGGGATTCCCTCATCGCCGACGACCTGCAACAACGCGCGCATCCACTCTGTGATCGGGGCGGTGCGCGCAACCGCCTCCATGTCGTTGTTCACCATGGCTCGACGCTACCGGAGGCATGTGACAGCATCGTCGCCGCCGTCGTTGATCCCGGATCGGGGCGCTACCGTGCAGGAATCAGGCGAGTGCGCCTCGAACTCTCTGGCAAACCGCAACCAGGGGAGGGGCCGTGAAGCGTCTATTGATCGTCGCCATCTTCGTCACCGCCGTCGCAGCCGGAGCGGCGAACGCCGGATGTACACCCAGCAACCGGGGCGGCTCGGCCGGACCGTACGACACCGCAGGAGTCACCTACGGGGACCTCGAGGTCACCGCTTGGACGTACGGGAACTTCGCGACCGGACCGGTATCGGTCTGCTCGGATGGGACGACCAACTCCGACGCCCCCCACGGCAGCTTCGAGGTCAAGCGAAACGGGACGGTCGTTTGCATGAGCAACGATCCGGGGTTCCGGATGACTGCGGACCCGTTCGGGTTCGGAGCGTCGATCACCGGATCCGGGGACGGCTGCTCGGTTGCGATCTCGTTCGACGGAATCACCGCTGCCCCGGGTGCCAGCGCGGACGACGTCGCCGCCGACGCGGAGGGCGCGAACGCGGGAATCCGCAAGGACGCGCCGGTGAAGAATCACGGCGAGGGTGGCACCCAGCCCTCCACGGTTACGCTCGGCTCGGAGACCATCGTGATCCCGAACGGGACGATGGGCTACTTCACCAAGGGAGCGCGCGCGCAGTCCGAACACTGACCGCCAAACCCGCGGTCGGCTGAGCGTTGGTCTGGTTCGGTTAGAACGTGACCGTCGCTTCGTTCGAGCAGGTCGTCGTGCCCGCCTCGCATAGCTTGTAGGTGTACGAGCCGCCGCCCCTCTTTCCGATGTTGTCGGTGTGGGCGCCGTCGTTGGCGGTCGTGGTGATCTTCGCTCCGTCGCGGAACACGTCGATGCTGGTCGATGATGCGCCGCTCCAGGTCAGATCCGCATGCTGCACGCCCTTCACCTTGGAGCCGGACGCCGACAGACTGAAGCCGCCGCCGCCGCCGGATGAGACGGTGACGTTCTGCTGGCTTTGGCCGGTCGCCCCGTCGTTGTCGGTGACGGTCAGCGTGACCGCATAGGTGCCTCCGGCCGCGTAGGTGCGCGACGTGGTGACGCCGCTCCCGGTGGAGCCGTCTCCGAAGTTCCACGCGTAGCCGGAGATCGTCCCGTCGGAATCGGATGAGCCGCTCGCATTGAAGTCGCAGGCAAGCTCGGCGCACGAGAATGTGAACGAGGCCGTCGGCGGATTGTTCACGTCGCCGCCGCCTGAATTCAGGAACGCCATGTAGAGCAGCCGGTTCGGTGATCCCGACCCGATGCTCGACAGCCGTCCGGTGGTGGCGTTGTTGACGATCGCGGCGTGCACCGTCGCGGGCGACGCGCTGGGGCTGCCTTGCAGATATAGCGCCGCCGTTCCGGCCACGTGTGGCGACGCCATCGACGTTCCGCTGATCGTGTTCGTATCGGAGTCGCTGCCGTTCCATGCCGAGATGATCGCATCGCCGGGCGCGAACAGATCCAGGCACGATCCGTAGTTCGAAAACGACGGCTTGGCGTCGCTGGTGTTCGTCGCGCCGACGGTCAGCGCTGCCGGCAGACGAGCCGGCGAAGAGTTGCAGGCATTCGATCCGCCGAAGGGGAACGATCCGTTGCCGGCCGCGACCGCGTAGCCGACGCCGTCGTTGATGGATGCTTGCACGGCGTTGTCGATGGTCGAGCTGGCGCCGCCGCCCAGGCTCATGTTGGCGACGGCGGGGCCGCTCGTGTGATGGCCGGTTACCCAATCGACGCCCCCGACGACGCTGGAGACGGTGCCGCTGCCCTGACAGTTAAGGACGCGAACGGCGACCAGGGAAACGCTCTTGGCGACGCCGTAGGTGCTCCCACCGATCGTTCCCGCGACGTGAGTGCCGTGCCCGTTGCAGTCTTGCGCGACGGAGTCCCCGTCGATGGTATCCGTGCCGTTCACGGCGCGTCCGCCGAACTGGGTGTGCGTGATCCGGATTCCCGTGTCGATCACGTAGGCGGTCACGCCCGATCCGGTCGGCTCGTAGACGTAGGTTCCGTTCAGCGGCCGATCCCGCTGGTCAATCCGGTCCAGACCCCAGGGCGCGTTGTTTTGCGTGGTCACGGCGCGGACGATCCCGTCTTCCTCGACAAAGGCGACGTTTGGGTTTCGAAGAAGCGCCACCGCGGCTGCTTCGGACATGCCGGCGGCGAATCCTTGAAGCGCGTGCCGGTACACGTGCGTGACCTTGGCGTCGTGCCGCGCTGCAAGGGCCGGCGCGGCGGTCGCCGCATCGACGCCTTCGTTGAAGACCACGATGTAGCGGCCGGGCACGGGTTCGAGCGCTTTGCGGATCTCTTCGGACGGCGGGGACGCAGCGGTTGCCGGTGAAGCAAGCATTCCGATGAGACCGAAGCCGAGGCCGATGATGGCGGCAGTACGAAACGCTCGGTGCATCCCCACTCCTCCCGTGCGCGGTACGCCGGGCGGCGCGCCGATGCTCTTTTAGGAGCGTTGAAAGGATAGTCCTTTGCCGACCCAGTGGACAGACCTGAACCGGCCTTTTTCTGCACCCGGAACCGGGCGGCACGCGGCGCCATGTCCCGGTAAGACCGCATCGCGCAGTTCGGTCGAGGCCGAAAGATATGATCGCGGTGTGGCGAGGAATCGAATCCGGACGAGTCCGTGGGTGCACGGGCTGGGTCTGGCCGGTGGTTTCGTTGTGATACTCATCGGGTTCGGCAGCAAGTCTGTGGGCTTCGAGGACCCGCAGATCCCCATCTTGTTCGGTCTGGCGGTCATGATCTGGAGCGGGATCGGCTTGATGGTCGGCGGGCTCCCCACGGGGCGGTACATCGAGACCGAAAGCGACGACCACGCTTCCCCCGTTCCGCCTCGGCCGGTGCCGAAGGATTTCGCGGAGCGACTTCGCGATTTGGAGGGGTTGCGGCGCGACGGTCTGATCGATGAAGAGGAATACGAGCGCAAGCGCGACGAGATCCTTCGCGAACGCTGGTAGCCGCATGGACCAGTCCCGCCAACTCTTCGAAAATGGGGGACTCGCCGTTGGCTTGGTAGTACGTGGGTGGCGCCGGTTCCCGCCCCACGCAGGAATCCGCCGGTCCGGCGCCGTAATCTCCGGCAGGAGGTTTCGATGAGACGGATGCGGATGGTGGCGGTGGCGGCGGTCATGGCGATGGGAGCGGGGTCGGCGGTGCCGCCCGTGGCGGCTGAGCCGAACGGCTGCGTCGCGACCTCGCTCGGAGCATGCTCGTTCGCTGCGACCGGCGCGCCGGTGCGCGTTGCCGGAACCTGCCGGCCGATCTATGCGGGCGGAGCGGGTGTGATCTTGGTTCGTTGCGGCTTCCAGGTTCGCAGCGGCACGACGGTGCTTGCCTCGTGCGACGCGGAGCCGGTCTGCTCGGCAACCTCGAGTGCGGCAGTTCCGGCGGGCGCGATCCTCACCTGCGTCGCTTCGCACAATCCATCATTCGCCATCGCGGTTGTCTGCTCCAGCGGCATCTGAACGGTGTCGTGCGCACGTTGACAGGAGAGGCCAAATGAGACGGAGACTGCCGGCAGGTGCGGGAATGGCGCTTCTTGTGGCCCTGGCGATGGTCGTTCCCGCCGCGGGATCGGATCCGCCCTCTCATGCCGTGACGGTCCCGGCTGCGGGCGGCGGATCGGTTCGGGTCGAGTGGACGGGCGTGATCCCTCCAGGGGCCAACACGTCGAGTTCGTGCGGCGACGCGACGCAGGCCGACGAGCATTCGATCGAGCTGAGCGTGCCGGCCGGCCTCTACGACAGGCTGGCCGTGAGCGCGCGGTTCGCGATCGCCTTCGACGGCGCGACCGATCAGATCGTGACCGTGGTCACGCCCGACGGCGCCGAGATCTCGGGCGACAACGGGTTCGTCGACGCCGACGAGTTCGTGCAACTGCTCAATCCCGCCGCCGGCACGTATCGCGTCATCGCATGCGGCTTCGCCGCGGCGATTCCGCAGGCATATACCGGCAGCCTCGAGATGAGCGGGACGGCGCTAGGGGAATGCCGCTCGGATCAACTCGCCGGACTGGATCTTCAGACGGTCACGATCCCGCAGCTTCAAGCGGCGCTGGATGCCGGCACGCTGACCAGCCGCCGGTTGGTCGAGGAGTACCTCGCTCGCATCGCCGAGTTCGATCGCGCCGGCCCGAAGCTCAACGCCGTGCGAGAGCTGAATCCGAACGCGCTCGCTCACGCCGATGCGCTCGATGCGGAACGGCGAGCGACGGGTCCGCGCGGTCCGATGCACGGCATTCCGGTCATGGTCAAGGACAACGTCGGGACCGCGGATATGCCCACGACGGCCGGATCGATCGCGCTGGAGGGGAGCGTGCCGCTGCGCGACTCGTTCCTGATCGAGCGGCTGCGAGCCGAGGGCGCGATCGTTCTGGGGAAGCTGAACCTTTCCGAGTTCGCCAACTGGGTGTCGCTGAACATGCCCAGCGGCTACTCGTCGCTCGGCGGCCAGGTGCGCAATCCCTATCACTTCGGTGACCCGTCGGGATCCAGCAGCGGATCCGGCGTTGCGTCCGCGATGGCGCTTGCGACCGTCACGATCGGAACCGAGACGAGCGGAAGCATCATCAGCCCCGCGTTCGCCAACGGCATCGTCGGGCTCAAGACGACGGTCGGATTGGCCAGCCGCGCGGGCATCATCCCGCTCGCGCCGACGTTCGACACGCCGGGGCCGATGACGCGCACCGTCACCGACGCGGCCGTGCTGCTCGGTGCGATGACCGGCGTTGACGAACGCGATCCCGCGACGTCCGAGAGCGCGGACCGCATCCCCGCGAACTCGGATTACACGGCGTTCCTGCGCGCCGAAGCGCTGCAGGGCGCGCGCATTGGATACTCGACATCGGACCGCGATGCGCTCGGCGACGAGCAGCAGGCGCTGCTGGACGCGGCGCTCGGGAAGCTGGAGAGCCTCGGGGCGACGCTGGTCGAAACCGATCAGCTTTCGACGACCCGCACCGTCGGCTTGGCCGAGATCGCGGCGATCCCGAACGAGTTCAAGGCGTCGCTGAACCGATACTTGGCGACCGAGACCGTCCCGGATCTTCGCGTCAAGACGCTGACCCAGATCATCGAGTTCAACCGGCAGCATCCCGACAAGGTCAAGTACGGGCAAGAGTTGCTGGAAGCCTCGGACCTGACGCTCGGAAACATGGACGAGCCCACCGCGATCGCCAACCGCACGGCTGCGATCCAGGCAGCGCGCGCCGTCATCGACGTCGCGGTGCTCGCCGACGACCTGGACGCGATCGTGTCGCCGAACAACGTCAACGTCAACGTCGGTGCGGCTGCGTTGTATCCGAGCTTGACCGTGCCGGCCGGCTACACCGTCGACGGCACGCAGCCGTTCGGGATCACGTTCCTGGGTCCCGCATACGGCGAGCCGTCCCTGATCGGATACGCCTACGCTTACGAGCAGGCCACGCTCCATCGCGTGCGACCCACCGAGGTCAACCGTGCTTTGTGCGTCGGAGGCGCCGCGGCCGTCATGGGCGTGCGGCAAGCGGCGGCTTCGCGCGACGCGCTGCCGGCCACCGGCATTCCCATCCCGTGGCCCGGCGGCCCCGGCCTGGTCGGCCTGGCCGTGCTCATCGCCATCCGGCTCAGGGAGAGGGACGACGCGGCGTGAGCGTCGCTTTTATTGGCGGGAACGCGCTCGGCGGTGGTAGCGTTTTAGCCCTTCGGATCCACAGGCGAAGGGGGCACAGATGTCCATCCGTATCGGGGATGAAGCGCCGGACTTTACGGCCGAGACCACGGAAGGCAAGATCGGCTTCCACGAATGGATCGGCGACCAGTGGGCGATTCTGTTCTCCCACCCCAAGGATTTCACGCCGGTCTGCACGACGGAGCTCGGCTACATGGCCGGACTCCAGCCGGAGTTCGAGCGGCGCAACACGAAGATCATCGGTCTCAGCGTCGACCCGGTCGCCGACCACGACCGCTGGAAAGGCGACATCGAGGAAACGCAGGGGCATGCGGTCAAGTATCCGTTGATCGCCGACGCCGACCTCAACGTCGCCAAGCAGTACGACATGCTTCAGGCGGATGCCGCCGAAGGAAAGCGTACCGCGGTCGACAACCAGACCGTGCGCTCGGTGTTTTTGATCGGGCCGGACAAGAAGGTGAAGGCGATGCTTGTCTACCCGATGAGCACCGGCCGCAACTTCGATGAGGTGTTGCGCGTACTCGACTCGATTCAACTGACCGCGAGGCACACGGTGGCGACGCCGGTGAACTGGAAGCCGGGAGACGACGTCATCATCCCGGTGTCGGTGTCCGACGAGGACGCGAAGAAGAAGTACCCGCAGGGCTACAAGACGATCAAGCCGTACCTGCGAACCGTCGAGCAACCGGACTAGATGCCGATCGGCATCACGCCGACGGATGCGCTTGCCGCCGGCCGGCGCTGCTGCGATCGATTCATGACGCGCGCGCTGCCCGGTGAGGATCTGTTGACCGGCGGAGTCGAAGATCTAAAGGCCGGAGTCGTGTCGTTTGCCTCTCTCTTGGTTGAGATCGGCTATCCCCGGCTCGCGATATAACGCACTCATTCGACGGCTGGTCGGCTATGAACGGGCCGCAGAGCGCGAGAAATCCATGCGCGAAGCGGATTGACGCGATCTTCAGCGCGGGGCTGGGGATTCGCGCCAGACCACTTCGTGGACGTGGTGCGTACCGGCGAGTCCTTTGAGTTCGATCGAACGCGCGTTGGTCAGCGGCGCGTCGCATCCTTCGCCGGCAGAGGCGGTGACCAGGATCTGGCCGCCGCGTGCCGCGTCGGCGACGCGGGCCGTCAGCGCGACGTTGCGGCCGAAGAAATCGCCGTCACGCTCGATCACGGTGCCCGAATGCAGTCCGATCCGGACCAGCACGGCCTCGTCGGGGTACGCGTCGTTGTGCCGTTCGACGGCTCGTTGAACGGCGATCGCGGCGCGCACGGCGTTTGACGGCGCCGGGAACGTGATCATGAAGCCGTCGCCCTGCGATTTCACGACGTCGCCGCCTTCGCGCTCGACTTCGGTCCGGACGATTTCGTTGTGGCGATGCAAAACGGTCATCCAGCGCTGGTCGCCGAACCGCTCGTTCAGCACCGTCGACCCTTCGATGTCGCTGAACAGGATCGTGATCGAGCCGTCGGGCGCCGTGCGTGAGCCAAGATCGGGGTTCTCTCCCTGCACCGAGGTCATTACAACGTGGATCGACGATTGAGTGTCGATGCCGGCAAGGCCTTGCAGCGCAAGCCGCTGCCCGACGAGCCGATCCATCCAGAAGCCGGTGTCGCCGTGGGGCCGGATCAGATCCATCGCTTCATCGATCTTTCGAAGCGCGCCGGCCGTGTCTCCGCGACGGGCCAGCGAGCGCGACCATTCGAACAGCGTGTCGGCCGCCTCGTGCATCCGGCCGTAGCGCGGACCGATCTGCGCGGCCTGTTCGAAATGCGCGTCGGCGTCGGCGAAACGGCCCTGCGCGTCGGCGATAAGAGCCGTTGCTTCGTGGTAGGTGCAGCCGAGGGCGCGCCAGTCTTCTCCGTTCTGGGCAATGTGTTGCATCTCCGACGCCAGTTCGGCGGCGTCGTCCACGCGGCCGAGCGCGATCAAGCAGCGAATCGTGATCCAGAAGTTCCACAGCCCCGGTGAACTCTGCCCGGGTCCGGGCAGGCGTTCGGCCAGCGCGAGGGCTTCATCGACTTCTCCTTGGAGCAGCGCGACGTGAGTCCTGAAGAAGATCCCTCCCCAATAGTCGTTCACGTTTTCGATCGCGGTCGCCTGGATCATGCGGTCGGCGATCGTCAGGCAGTCGCCGAAGTCCCCGCGATAAAAGGCGACGCCGACCTTGTGGTACTCGGGTACGTGCTCGATGCCCGCCATCAAGCGGTCGTGCGCGTCGACTTCGCCCCGGCACAGGTGGCAGTACGCCAGGAAGACCTGCAGCGTCTGCCGTGCTTTCTCGGCCTGAGCGGTGCGCGGCTTGGCGAGTTCTCGTTCGAACCACTCCATCGCGCCGTTCACGTCGCCCATCGGCCCCTGCAACATGGTCCCCATGACCCATGCGGCCAGGAACGAGGCGAATATGTGGTTCGCGTGGTCGGCTTCTTCGTAGACGCGCTCCGTCAGCGCGAATCCTTCGCCCGGCCGTCCCGCCATGCACAGCGCCCATCCGTGGTTGGCGGCGGCCGTCGTCCACAGCCCGGGCGCGCCGGTCGGCTCCGCGATCTCCATCGCTTTGGCCGTCAGCTCGATCCCCTCGGCGAACTCGTATCGCCAGATCGCCGCCGATCCCAGGCCGACGTGAAGAAACGATTGTGAAACAGCGTCGTCGCTTCCTTCGAGCAGTTTCCGGGCGGCTTCGTAGTGCTCTCTAGCGCGCCTGATGTTCAGCACGTCCGGATAGGTGCCGAAGTGAAAGCCGATCCGCAGGTGCGTCTGCGCGCTCAGTTCGCGGCGGCCGGCCTCTTCGTACAGCCGTACGGCTTCCTCCAGGTATCGAACCGCTTTCGGCTGATCGGCCGCGCCGGTGTAGAGCACGTTGGCGACGCGTTCCAACATGCGGGCGCGCGCGACGGGATCGGCGCCGTGTTCTTCCATGATCTCCAGCGCCGACTCCCAGTGAGCGACCGCGTCTTCGAACGCGAAGACTTTCCGCGCGGCGCGGCCCGCGCGTTCCGCGTAGTCCAGCGCAACCTTCGGGTCGGCCGCGGCGCCGGCGAGGCGCAGATGGACGGCGATTTCGGTTACGTGCGCGTCGATCGTCCGCGCGCGCGCCGTTTCGACTGCCTTCGCCGCGCGCAGGTGCATTCGCTGCTTGCGCGGCAGGCTCAGTTCGTCGTAGAGCGTTTCTCGGACCAGCGCATGCGTGAACGCGTAGGACGGGGTGCCTCGGGCTTCGATTTCGACGATCAGGCGCGCCGTGACGGCCTCTTCGGTGGCCGTCAGCAGGGCATCGTCGTCCAAGCCGGTCATGGCGGCCAGCACGTCGAACGTGAACTCTCGGCCGAGCACCGACGCGTGCGACAGCACCGTGTTCGTCTGATCCGACAGGCGCGACAGTCGCCGGCCGATGACCTCGCGGACCCCTTCCGGAATGCCCAGATCGTCGATCGTCGCGGCCCGCGACTTCCATCGGCCGTCTTCCTGATAGATGACGCCTGTCTCGACCAGATGCCGCACGATCTCGACGATGAAGAAGGGATTGCCTTCCGATTCGGCGTGGATCGCGTCGGCGAACGCGACGCCGCCGGGATCCAGGTCGTGGCGGGCCCGCACCGTCAGCATCCGGCGGACGTCTTCTTTCGACAGCCCGCGAAGATGGATGCGCTGAAAGCTTTGCTCGCGGCGAAGTTCGCCGATGGCCGAGGACAGCGGATGCCGCCGGTCCAGTTCCACATCGCGGTACGTGCCGACCAACGCGATGCGCGTCCCGCCGAGCCGCCGCGCAAGATGTTGCAGCAGCAGCAGCGACGGCTTGTCGGCCCAATGGAGGTCTTCAAGGATCAGCAGGATCGGCTGCGCGGCGGAGGCGTTGACCAGAAACGTTGCGACGGACTCGAACAGGCGGTAGCGCTCTTGTTCCGGCTCGACGATCGCGCTCTGCGGAACGTCGGGAAGGATCTGGCGGACCTCCGAGACGAGTTTCGCGATCTCGGATGCGCCGGTGCCCAGCACGTCGCGCAGTTCGTCGGCCGGGCGCCGCGTCGCGTAGGCCCGCATCGCTTCGATGAACGGGATGTAGGGCACGGTCGCTTCGGTTTCCGAGCAGCGGCCGACCAGCACTTGCGCGCCGCGCAGCTCCGCATACGAGCCGGCTTCTTGCGTCAGCCTGGTCTTGCCGATGCCCGGCTCGCCGACGACCATCACCATGCCGCCGCGACCGGCCGCGGCGCGATCGACGGCCGTGTGCAAGGTCGCAAGCTCGTCGAGCCGCCCGACGAACGCGCCGCCCCGCGCCGTGCCGGACGTTCCCGCGGTGGCCGGCGCCGTTGCCGACTGCATGACGGCCCGCATCGACTCGAGCCGGGTCAGTGCGTCGGCGGCCGATGCCGGGCGCTGCTCGGGCGACTTCGCCAGAAGGTCAAGCACGAACGCGTCGAGTTCTTCGGGGATTGCGGGGGCATGCCACGACGGCGCGATCGGCGCCGTGTGGAGGTGCTGGCTGATGATCGATACCGCGTCGTCGCCGACGAACGGCGGTCGTCCGGTCAGCATCTCGTAGAGCATCGCACCAAGCGAATACAAGTCGGCGCGCGGATCCAGGTCGCGTCCGGTCGTTTGTTCCGGCGGCAGATAGGCGACCGTGCCGACCATCATCCCCTCGGACGTGAGCCGGCTGTGGTCCAGCTCGACGGCCAAGCCGAAGTCGCCCAGCATCGCCGACTCGCCCGACGATTCGAACCAGACGTTGCCGGGTTTCAAGTCGCGGTGGACGATGTTGTTGGCGTGCGCGTGTCGCAACGCATCCAGGATCGACGCCGTGATCGTCAGCGCGCGTTCGACCGGAAGCCGTCGGTCGCTCGCCCGGTCCAGCGCGTCGGCGACCGAGCCGCCGCTCATGTATTGCGACACGATGAACGGATCGCCACCTTCTTCGCCGATGTCGTAGACGGTGACGATGTTCGGGTGGTCGCCCAGCATCGCCATCGCGGTCGCTTCGCGACGGACGCGCTCGCGTCCGTCGGCATCCAGGCCGTCGGTCTTGACCCGCGCCACCGCAACGTCGCGTCCCAGTCGCGTGTCGCGGGCGAGGTAGACGAGTTTCCGTCCGCCTTCACCCAGGAAGGAACGCACCTCGTAGCGTCCCTGTCCGAACGAGTGGGGCAGCGGCGCGTCGCGCCCGGCCGGTGCCGCCAGCGGCGCACCGCACGAATCGCAGAACGCAGCCGTATCACGGCACTCGTTCCGGCACGTTGAACATTGCATTGCCCGATCCCCCTTGAGGCAGAGTTTCGTCGCTTCGCCGGGCGTTTGTCTACCGGACGGGTGTTTTCAGTTAGGCTTTCGCCCCCCAGAGGAAGAAAGAGTGTTTCTATGACCGGTTGTCGGCGGTGGGTTGCTGCGATGTCGGTTGCGGCGGGCGTGTTCCTGGTCGGTGCATGCGGCGGAGGTGCAGGCGACAAAGCATCGCCGGGGACGAAAAGCGAGACTCCCACGTCCGGCGGGGCGACCCGGACGGCGCCCGTCCCCGACGCGTGCACAGTCGTGACGGGCGCGCAGATTCGGGCGGCGTTGGGCATGGATCCCGGGACCGGCGGCAGGCAGTTACATTCCGTCAGCGTATCCCGGTGTTTCTACCCGTCGATCGGCCTGGTGCTGATCGTCGAC
>Ga0214471_10001795_pt1 | contig 16951 bp, 40 predicted proteins | sample RVTome_5_FD_207665 | JGI IMG/M metagenome (GOLD analysis project Ga0214471, IMG submission 207665) | Soil microbial communities from uranium-contaminated site in the Upper Colorado River Basin, Wyoming, United States - RVT142D155 | ecosystem: Environmental > Terrestrial > Soil > Contaminated >... | reverse complement strand
AGCCGGGGAACAGGGTCGGGCTGGTATATTGGCGCTCCGCAAAACCCTGCGCGACGAGGGTGCCGAACTCGGGGTGCCCCTTGGTCGCTCGAATGATGCTGTGACACCAGAGCGCGTGCAGCCGCCCCCACACAGGGGCGATGGCGCGCTCCCTCGCCACCGCGCGGGGCGTCTCGAGACTCACGCCCCGAGGCCCCTGATTGGCAGCGCCTCAAGCGCTTCGCGCATTTCCTCCTGGCTCATGCCCGAGCCGATGATCTCGCGCACCGCGGCTTGCACACCGCCCGGCGTCGATACCTTCTCGACCATGTACTTTTCGTGGCAGTTCTCGATCGCTTCCTGCACAGTTTCGCCCTGCCCGACGACGATAGACGACTTCTTTTCCGGCGCCGGGTGGCGAACGTGGAAGCCGAAGTTCGTTATGTCCTCGCTGTACATCGGAGGGGTAAAAGAGAGCCCTGCGTTCACCCCGAACGATTTCAAGATTGCCGCCGCCTTTTCCAGCGTGGCGATTTCCGAATCGGAAAGCTGCTTCATCCCCTGCTCCTTGGGCTTGCCTCGATGCATGAATGAGACTGGGGATAAGTGAAGTCAACAGGGGTTGACCAAAATATCCCCGGTAATGCACATGCTGGTGAATGTCAGGCAAGACCCCTCCCGAGCAACATCTGGCCCTTCGTCTCGCTGTGGCACTCGCTGGCGGTAGCGCCGCCCTCGCGTCGATCTGTGGCTGCACCAAGCAGAACATCAACCGCGCGGTGAATACCGGCGCCGGGCTTCCCGCCCGGTACGCGGTCAACGTGGAAAAGGTCTTGGGGCTCTCCCGGCATGTGACCCGCTCCGATGTGTTCGGCGCTTGGCCGAAGTCGGAGGCATAGATGCTCGATGCGGTGATCTATGCGGTGCAGGTTGGTGAGGATGGGCCGATCAAGATTGGCTGGTGCGAGTGCATCCAGAAGCGTCTCGCCGCTCTCCAACGCGCGAATCCCGCTCCGCTGCGCGTGGTAGTGACGATCCTCGCGCGGCGAATTGTGGAGAAGCACCTGCAAGCCTTCCTGCGCGACCATCATCTGCGCGGAGAATGGTTCCACCCGGCGCCGGAAGTTCTCGATGCTCTTTCGCACCTAAAAGACGGCTGGCGCCCGCCCGAGGGCCGATTCGCCCCCGGCCTCAACCCCAAGTGGGAAGGACTCGAAGCATGAACGACGATCGCAAGGGCCGCACTCGCACGCCCGATCACGCAACCAGCGAAGCCGCGGCGGAGAGCGTCGGCAGGCGCGCGCCGACGATTCGGGCGCGCGTCCTCGCCTTCGCCGCCAAAAGGCCGCTCGGCTTCATTGACGAGGAACTGCTGGCGCTCGACCCCGACGCGCCCGAATCCTCGTACCGCAAGCGTCGCACCGAATTGACCGATGACGGCCTTATCCTGGACAGCGGCCTGAAGAGCCGCAAGCGCAACGGCGAACTCGCGATCGTCTGGTGCCACCGCAAGTTCCACCCGGCGCCGCCGCCGATCACCGAGAAGGTGCGCGGACCCAGCGCACAGGCCCTTGCCAAGCGCAAGCGCGAGAAGCTGATGTTCAACGCCCTGGTGAAGGCGGCGCCGCACCATCAGGGCGCCCACAGCGAGGTTGGACGGACGATCGCCGAAGCACTCAATATCCCCTTCCCCATCCGCGTAACCGACATTCCGGCTCCCAAGCCAATCTGAAGAAGGCAGACACATGAACGACGAACACGACCGCCCGCAGGCCAACTATCTTCCGCGCGACCCGGAAGAGGACCAGCAGCAGCCCACCGAGTCGGAGGAATACGACGAGGAAACCGGCGAATTGCCGCCGCGCGAAGAGCCGCAGCAGGCCCTTCCCCCACCGCCGCCCGAGCGCGGCGAAGTCCTGCCGCCCGGCTATGAACGCGCCGCCGACCAGCAGATCGTCCAGACCGTCGCCCACACTGGCGGCAGCTTCGTGGATATGCTCGAGGACGGCAGGTTGAGCCACGACCTGCACAGGAAGTTGGCCGAGATTCAGGACGCACTCACGCTCGAGGCCGAGCGCACCGGCAAGAAGGCCAAGGGGCAACTCGTGCTGACCGTCGATCTCGACAAGGAGGGCGAAATGTACGGCGCCCGCGCGAAGATCAAGATCAAGGTGCCCGAGGCACCCCGGCCCAAGTCCGTCATGTGGGATGACGGCGGCGGCAATTTCACCCGATTCCCCCCGAACCAGTCGCAAATGTTCGGCACGCGCCAGGTTCGCAACGTCAGGTAGCCGAACGAAGGAAAGGAAAGATCATGGACGAAGATACCCCCTCGCTGGCCGAGGAACTTGGTGCCGGTGCGCTGATGCGCGCTTCGGTCGATCTGGTCGAGGGCTACATCAAGCCGGAGATCAAAACCGTCACCGACCCGCTGACCGGCATTCCCGCGCTGGTGCATATCAGCCGCAGCGGCATCAACGCCGTTCCGGCCAGCGTGTTCGATGATTACCGCGAGCAGCCGGTGCGCCGGAAGGGCACGGCCACGCTGTTCGATCTCGACAGCTTCATCGAGCAGTCGAAGCGTTTCCTGACGAACGGAACGCTGGTGTTCGCCAACAACGACCGCTCGGCGCCGAGCCTGACCACGGTGTTCGACTATCACCCTGCCGGGTACGATTCGGCACCGCGGTTCGGTACGCACCGGGCGCACTTCGCGTTCCCGCTGTCCGACGAGTGGAAGGCGTGGCAGGCGTTCAACAGCAAGACGATGGACATGGCCGACTTTGCGGCGTTCCTCGAAGATCGCATCGTTGACGTTCTCGACACGTCCGAAGTCAGCCTGACCGAAGAGCAGCAGCGCTACGTCGATCGGCTCGGCGGGCGCGGTCGTATCGCCACCCCGGCCAAGCTGATGGAAATCGCCACCGGCTTGCAGGTGTTCGAGGACGTGGAGACGGTCAACGCGGTCAAGCTGGAAAGCGGCGAAGCGCAGATGACCTTCAACAGCACGCACCGCGATGCGCAGGGCGGACAGCTTACCGTTCCGTCGCTCTTCGCGCTCGGGATTCCGGTGTTCGTCAACGACGATGCTTACCAGATTCTCGTGCGCCTGCGGTATCGCCCGGCTGGCGGCAAGGTTCTGTTCTTCTACGAACTGTGGCGCACCGATCTCGTGTTCGATCACGCCTTCGATGAAGCCGTGTCGAAGGTGAAGGAGGACACCGGCCTCGAAGTCCGCCTGGGCAAGCCCGAGGCGTAGGACCATCAACGAAATGGGGCGGCGTCCCGGTGAAGAGAGCGCCGCCCCATGCTCTCAAAGGAAAGGCAAGACCAATGGAGCCCCACGCAGATAGGCAGAAATCGCCGGGTACTCAAGGAACACCCTACACGGCTGCGGAAAAGATGTTGATCGAGGAACTCGCGCTTCATCGCGTCACCAAGGAGCAGATACGGGCCCTCTTCCCGCTCCGCACCGTGAACGCGGTGAAGAAGAGGATCGTTGAAGCCAGGCACCGAATGGGCCTGATCGAGCCACAGCAGGGCGGCGAGGGATCGCCCGACCCCGCCACACTCCCCCCTGATGATCCCGGCTTCGATGATGGCTGGTACGAGAGCCACTGCGCCGCCCAGGCAAAGGCCAACCTGCCGTTCCTTGAAGCCCTGCGAGCCGCCTGATGCCTGCCTCGAAAGAGCAGCGGCAGCACGCCGTCGAACGCGCGGCGAAGATCTTCACCATCCTCAAGCAGTGCGCGGAGCAGGGCTTGCCCTGCCCTTCGAACCGCGAACTGGCCGACCGCTTCGGGGTCAAGTCCGGCACGATCGCCAACGCCCTGCACTTCCTCGAGGCGAACGGGATGATCGAGCGCGAACAGAAGAGCGACCGCGTCATCATCACGATCTGCGCCAGCGGCAAGACCACCGAGGCCGCGGCGCAGATGAAGCAGAAGCGCTTCCCCAGCGACACCCGCAAGAGACGGAGGAAATGATGGCAGCCAGGCGCCACAGCACGATTCAGTTCAATCCGACCGAATGGCTGGCCGACACCGCGCGGATGCCGCGCCTCGTGCGCTCGGTCCTGTTCGACCTGTGCTGCTACACATGGGAGCGCGTAGCGGCGGTGCCGCCGAGCGAAGTGTACCTGATGACCTCCGACCTGCCGGATGGTCAGGGCGAGGCGATCATCGAGAACCTGATTCAGGGCGGGCATTTGGAGCGCCTGCCGGATGGCTCCATCTTTTCCGGCAAGGCGATGATCGAAGCGCAGCGCGCCTATACCGTGTGGGAGGCCAAGAGCCGCGGCGGGCGCGGGAGGGGAAGAGCGGAGCTGGAAGAACCCGAGAAGGCGCCCAGCGCGCCCCAGGACGCGCCGGAACCGGCAGCACGGCCCGATGTGGCGCCGCTCGGCGCGCAGGAGATCGTGAACGGCTGGAACGCGATGGCGGCGAAGCACGGATACAAGCAGGTCGTGAAGATGACGCCCGAGCGCCACCGTCGCCTGGTCGAGCGCATCGCCGAGCATGGCGCTGAAGCGATCATTGCCGCGATCGAGACGATGCCCGAGCGCCGGAAAGAGGACGAGGCGAAGCAGACGTTCGACGCGCTGCTGAAGCCCGATACTTGCACCGAGCAGGTCCGCGCGGCCTGTGGAGAAACGGCGGGACAACTGGCGGGAGAAGGCGAGGGATAAGTCCGGCAGCCGATTCCATGCCCGCTGTCCGCAGATCGGCGCACCGGCTTACACACAGGGGGGATAGCTTGGTTAATCCGTATTTACCATTTTCCCCGATATCCACAGGGCCATCATCAGACACATCGAGAATCTATCTATTCGATATTGGAGACTAGAAGGCAGGCGTTTTGCTCAATGGCGTACAGTTTGGGGAATTACATGGACTGTATTGACCGGCCTGCAAAACAGGCGTAGTGGCGGCTTTGGGAAAGGCAAGCCCAAGGAGAAATCGCATGAACAGATATCCGCACATTCGCACCTATCGGCTGGCTCAATTGGTGCGAACGACCGCTCGCGACTTGCTCAAGGAGATCGACCGCATCGGATTGAGTGGGGCGGCGGTGGGCGAGCGCAACGCGCTTCATGGCGCGCTTGGTATGCTCGAGCGCGCCAAGGCGGCAATCTCGTTGGCGGACACCGCGCCCGGTCAGATCGACCTCTTACGCGAAATCCAGTGGTCCGCCTCCGTGGACAAGGAAACGGGCGGCTACGAACCCGGCTGCCCGATTTGCGGCGCATCGAAGGATATCGACCCCGACACCGGGCGCCCGTACTCGAACTATTCCAGCCCGAGCCTCGATACCTCGTTCCACGATGGGGAAATGGACGAAGGCCGGTGCGAATACTGCGATCGTCTCGACAGTGAGTGCGGCGCGCGTCCGTGCGTCAATGCGATGGTCGATGAAGAAGAGGACGAAGCAGGCGAGTACGACGAAGAGCGATGCTCCAATCCCCGCGGGCATAGCTGGGTCGTGCGCGACGACAACGAAGAGATTTCGTACTGCGAATGGTGCGGCGCAGACGGCAACGCCTGACCCCAGCGCGGAGGGCCGGGCGCTGTCCGGCCTTCATCGCTGGGGCCAACCCAGCTTCACGAAAGGCAAGACCATGAACGACATTTCAGTGATGCGAGAAACCGCCAACATTGCGAAGGCGTACCTCTCCAACAACATCGTCACGCCCAGCGAAGTGCCTGGCGTGATCTCCGGCATCTACGGCGCGCTGGCGGGCCTGGGCGAGCCTGAAGAGCCCGAATACGAGCCCGTCATGGATCCGCGCAAGGCGGTCAAGGCGGACAGCATCACCTGCCTGTGCTGCGGCACCAAGGGCAAGATGCTCAAGCGCCACCTGATGACCGCGCACGGCCTGACGCCCGACGAATACCGGCAGCGCTTCGGCCTCGCGTCCGATTATCCGATGGTGGCTCCTGACTACGCGGAGAAGCGCCGCGATCTCGCCAAGAAGATCGGCCTGGGCACCCATCCCAACGCCAGTCGTGGCCGCAAGAAGGCGGGCAAGTGAGTCGCGCCCTCGCCACGTCGCCGAGTAACGAGCGCCGTCATCTGGCGGCGCTCGCGCTCGAACAGGCGGCGGAAGAACTCGCCGAACGGGAGGGAATCACCCCCCTTCAGGCTTGGTTCCAACTGCGCGCTCGCTCGCATATCCTGCGCATCGAGCGCCGCATGAACAGGAGGGATCGATGAGCAAGAACGACAGACCCGCCGCGTACTCCGATCGCACCAGCCGCAGTTTCGACGGAGGGCACTCGTACACCTTCCGTCACCCAAGCGACCGGCGCTTCCGCCTGTGGCATCTGGTCCCGCTCGCGGCGATGATCGGCCTCGTCTGGTGGGGGCTGGCATGAGCGGGCACCGCTTCAAGGTCCACACGCCGAACCTGCTCAAGGAGATCGGGAACAACAACCCGCAGTTGTGGGCGCTGCGCATCCCGATCAACCTCTTCCGCAGCCTTCTGGTCGAAGTAGCGCAGCGCGCGATCGAACTGGATGACGATCAACTGCACCGGCTGATGATGCGGCTGACCTTGTACGAGCAGGCCGACCCCGAGAGCGCTGATTACGACGCGGCTCTTGCACAGAGGATGACCGCATGACGCGCGCGATCGGCAGCCACCATTCGGCTCGGGCGGGGACGACCACTTGGCTGACCCCGCCCGAGATCATCGACGCGCTCGGCGGCTGGCAGTCGTTCGACCTCGACCCCTGCGCCGCGCCGAATCCCCGCCCTTGGCCCACTGCGCGGCGCATGAACGCGATCGAGGACGGCGACGGGCTTCGGCTCGAGTGGGACGGCAGGGTGTGGCTCAACGGCCCATACGGCGCCGAACTGGTGGACTGGCTGGCGAAGCTGGGCGACCACGGCCAGGGTACAGCGCTGATGTTCGCCCGCACCGAAACCGAAATGTTCCAGCGGCAGGTGTGGGAGCGCGCGAGCGGCCTGCTGTTCCTCGAGGGGCGGCTGTTCTTCCACTACCCCGATGGAACGCGCGCCAAGGCCAACGGCGGCGCGCCGTCCGTTCTCGCCGCCTACGGGCAGGAAGATATGGACCGGCTGGCCGCGGCGGCGATCGAGGGCGCGTTCGTGCCCCTGCGCTTCGCCCGCTTCGTCGCCATCGCCGGGCTCGACCTCTCTTGGTCGGAAATCATGCGGGAGTGGATTCGGCGGCAGGAGGGCTCGGTCAGCGTGTCCGATGCGTACCGCTTCTTCGCCCGGCACCCGAAGATCTCGAACAATCCGAACTGGCGCGCGAAGGTGCGGCAGAAGATTGCCCAGGTTGGCCGCAGGCTCGGGCATGACCAGTACGTTGCGGCGTGAAAGGCAAAACCCCATGAACACTACCCAGCAGATGAGCGAGTTCGCAGTTGGCGCCGTCACGATCGCCGCGAACCGCGATATGGCTGTGCGCGCCGAAGTCCTGAAGGTGGGCGACCCGGTGCGCGTTCTCATCAAGCCCAGCTACGGAGAGGCGAAGGTGCATACCGGCGTGATCGTCGGCTTCGAGCCCTTCAAGGAGAAGCCGACCATCATCATCGCCTACGTCGAGGAAGATTACAGCAAGGCCGAACTGAAGATGCTGTACTTCAACGGCGACAACAAGGACACCGAGGTTCTGGCCGCACCCGCTGACATTCACATCGGCGTGAGCAAGGTCCGCGTGATCGACCACTTCAACGCCGAGAAGAAGAAGCTGCTCGCCCAACTGGACGAACTGATCGCCAAGGAAAAGTACTTCCTCCGCTACTTCGGGCAGATCATGGCCCAGGTGGCGGGGCGCCAGCGCGAAGAAAACGAGGCCAGCGATGCATAGCCTGCTGACCGCCACGAAGGCGCCGGAGCGGGATTGGATGCCGCGCTTGTCGCAGGACGGGGAGTTCTACTGCTCCCCGTCCTGCGGCGGCGGGCGCTACTGCCGCAAGGAGTGGTACGACCGCGCCGTCCATAAGGCGCAGGAACTCGCGCTGCGCATGGGCGACGGTTGGGAGCCGTTCGTCCACGAGAACCTTGGCTGGCACTACCGCGTCGTCAAGGGCATCACGACCATCTACGAGTACGAAGGCGGCGATGGCCTCAAGTCCTACTCGGCGTGGATTGAGCCGCGCGGCGTCAAGATCGGCGAACGGCGCAAGACGCTCAAGCAGTTCATCGTGCAGCAGCAGGAGACGCCCGAAGAGGCGCTGCGGCTGGCCCAGCAGGAGGCCCGCGGGTTTCTGCTCGAACTGGCTGAAGCGCTGGCGGGGGCGATCTAATGTCGGTGCGGCGCGTCTATCACGTCGATGATGCGATACGCGCCGAGCAAGACCCGGCGCTGAAGGCCCAGCGCCGGGTATGGGACGCCGAAGACGTGAAGGCCGTGGCCGCGCGCGTCGAGTGCCGCGGCTGCGGCGCCCAGCCGGGACAACCCTGCGTCGGCACCGAGGAAGCCAACCACTTTGAACGCCAGCTACTCTACGCCCGCACCGGCTGGTGACGACAGGAGAACGACCCCATGAGTACGCGATACGGATACGAAAGCACGGCCAATGGCAGGCGCGTTGTCGTCCTCGACTTCTGGATGACCATCGCCCGCGGCACCGGCAACAACATAAGGCCGAGCGTGAAGGTGACGGCGGGCTATCCGTCCCTCGCCCGCAACGAGCGAGCGATCAACCTGAAGATGGAACTGCCGGTAGCGCTGTTCGAGGCGCCCGCGATCACCGCCAACATCACCATCGAAGAGCCGATGCAGAGCGTCACCATCGACGCGAGCGCTGTGGCCGAGGCCGTGCGTCAGGCCATCGGCTTGGACGTGGACGTGCAGGTTGTCGCGCCGGTGCCCGATGGGGAATAAAACCACAGCGAAGAACCGGCGCTGGGCGCTGCGCAAGCGCTACGGTATCACGCCCGAGGACTTTGACCGGATGGTTGAAGCCCAGGGCGGCGTCTGCGCTCTATGCGCCGGGCACCCCGACCGAAGCATGAACGGCGCAGAGCCGAAGCTGGTGGTCGATCACAATCACGACACCGGCAAGGCGCGCGGGCTGCTGTGCTTCACCTGCAATGTGAGGCTGTCCGCAATCGAGGATGAGCAGTTCATGTTGCTCGCCCGCCTCTACCTGCGCCGCCATGATGGTGCCGAGTTCGTCAACGATCTCGGCCCGCACCCCTATCTTGAAGGAGCATTGGACCTGTGAGCAAGAAACCCGACCCGAAGAAGATGAGCCCCGACGAACTCGCGGCCACGAAAGACTTCCGCCGCAGCATGGCTTTCAACGCTGAAGCCGCTCGAGCCGGAATGTTCGCCGCCGCGCTCGATATGCTCGACACGATGCGCGAGCAGGGCATCCCCCAGGCCGAGGCCGCGGTGATGACCGGCGCCGTCGAAATGGCCGCGCAGCTATGGCAGCAGGTCAGCCACGAGGCGAAAATCCCGGTGCAGAAGGCCCGCCGCACGTTCTTGAGCGAGGCGCAGCACTTCTTCTCCAAGCACCTGCGGATGACGCGCGAAGGGGCCCAGGAGCCCACGAAGCAATGACCGGCGCGACCTCGCTCTTCATGCTCGCGGTGTCGATCGGGATTGCGACGATCACCACCCTGGGCGCGGGCTTCGCCACCGCTCGCTGGCACCACTGGCGCCGGGAGTACTACCAGCTTCGCGTGTACCACCTGAAGGTGATGGAGCGCACGCGGGCGCCGTTCATCCACCAGACCGAAGATCTTCCCGCGGAGGGCGAGAACGTCCTGCCCTTCACGCGGGAGAAGCGCTGATGGCGTACTTCTACATTCACACCGAAGGGCATATCATCGAGAAGCCCGATCTGGTGGTCGATCGCGGCGGCGGGCCGCGTGAGTATTTTGCCAGCCCGTTCGTCAAGGAATGGTGGCAGGAGAGCGACCTGCTGCGGCCAATCAGGAGCGCACGATGACCGGCTTCGGAAAATCCAAGATCCACCTGCTCGACGCCGAGCGCCCACGGCAGCACGTCTCAATCTGCGGGATGGTGTACCCGACCTACAGCACCACGGACCCCGACGAAATGACCTGCCGCCATTGCCTCATCGCCCACAAGCGGAGGTCACAATGACCCGGCGCCCCTTCCCCCCGCTGACCGTGGCCGACGCGCTGACCGGCGTGTTCGAGCCCGCGCCGGACCTCGAGGCGTGGGCCCGCGCCACGTTCATTGACGAACACGCCCTGCTGGCGAACCCCGACCACTTCCACCTGAATCAGGCCAACATCGGCTTCCTGTGGACCAACGAACCCAACAGCCGCGGCGGGCGCACCATCCTGGGCCAGTGCGAGATCATGCCGCCTATGGCGATGGGGAAGTGGCAGAAGGCCCGCGCCCTGGCCCAATTGGTGCAGTGGTTCGATGACTACCCCGACTTCCTCATCACCATCGACGCAGGCGCCGCGATGAGCATGGACGACGCCAGCTTCATGGCGCTGGTCGAGCATGAACTGTACCACGCCGCCCAGGCGAAGGACCAATGGGGCCAGCCGAAGTTCAACAAGCAGACCGGCAGGCCGGTGTTCGCCATCCGCGGGCATGACGTGGAAGAGTTCGTGGGCGTCGTCGCTCGCTACGGCGCCGACGCTACCGGCGTGCGTGATCTCGTCTCCGCCGCCAACAAGGGCCCGTCGATCGCCGCGGCCAAGATCGCCAATGCGTGCGGCAACTGCCTGCGGCTGGTGAAATCGTGACCCGCTTCCTCGCCTTCGCCCTTCTACTCGACAGCGGGCACACCATCCGCTTCGGGGCCCAAAGCATAGATGAGGCTCGAGCCCGCCTGGCCGAACACAACCGCACGTCTCGGGAGGCGAAGGCGAGGGGGGAGATCGTTTGGCCGCGTCTCGCCGTGGGGTTGGTATGCCCGAAGCCGAAGAGCCGCGCCGCGCGGTACATGGGCCAGAAGGGCGGGCACGCCCGCGCCGCAGCCCTATCCCCCGAGCGCCGGAGCGAGATCGCCCGCAAGGCCGCGCGCACGCGATGGGTGGACAGGTTCGCATGAGCATCGAGCGCATCGCCCCCGAGCAGAACGCTCTCGATATGGCCGAGGCCGTGGCCGAACTCTTCGGCGTCGATCTCGGCGGCTGGTCCAATCGCCAGAAGAAGATGGCTGGCGCCCAGGTACTCCACTTCGCCGCCCTGCGCCTCAACACCGAGAAAGAGGACTGACCCCCATGCCCGAACTCGCCACCGTGCCCCTGTGTGAATCGTGCGGAGAGCCGATCCAGCCTTGGCGCCGCCAGTTCTCCACCTGCTGCGATGGCTGCGACCTTCTCGCGCCGAAGAAGGACGATCTCTCCCCGGTGATCGTCCCCCATATCGTTGCTGACCCCGCGAAGCTGCCAGAATACCGCGTGGACACGGCGATTGACGGCCCGATCATTCACCAGACCATCGACCTGGCCGGGAGCATCATCCGCCGCGTGATGAACACCGCCGAGGACCAGACCAAGCAAGCGCTGATCGCGCTCGGCTGGACGCCACCGAAGGGGAAAAGCTGATGGCGCTGAAGTCTTGCATCTGCGGCGGCGAGGCCCGCATGAAAACCGACGATCACGGACGCTACCGCTTCGCGACTTGCGCAGGAAACCCCTCGTGCGGGCGCTCGACCATCCACTGCCGCAACGAAGAAGAGGCCGAAGAGATTTGGAACGACAACCGGCATCATCGAGTGTGAGCGATCACATCATCACCCGCCCGCGCGACGGCTTCAGGTTCCGCCTCGTCGCCGGGCACACGTCCTGCGCCCCGGTCGATTACGCCGGGTATCCATACGCTCCGCGCAAGGCCGACAACTGCGAAGGCTGCGGGACCAAACGAAAGGCAAGACCATGGACATGACTGGCACCTTCTCCTTCACCGTTGAGCAGGAGAAGCAAATCCGCACCGAGACAATCACAACCCTGATGGAAAGGGGTGCGCCGCGCGCCGACGCCGAACAGGTCGCAGACCTGGGTATTCACATGGCCCAGGAAGCCCTGCGCCGAGCGGAAACCGTCGCTTCCACCATCTACAGCGGCCATGTTCTGATAAGCGCCTCAACTCTCGCTTTCGGCCTGCTTCACCAGAGGTTCGGCATCATGCTGGAAGGCTCGATGGCGCACGCCGCCGCAGAGGGATTGAGTGTCACCGAGCGGATGGTGAAGCTGTGACCGAGATTCACAACGTCCACGATCGCCACCGCGCCTACATCGGGCCGTGGAAGGTCGAACCCCTCGACTATGACAAGCTGACCGAGGCTGACATAGGCCGCACCGTCATCTACCGCGACCACGGACGCGCAGAGAGGGGCATCCTCACATCGTACCGGGACGGCAGGGTGTGGGCGCGCTACTCGACAGGCGACACCGCCGCAGCCGCGGATCCTGAAAGCCTCGTATTCGGGATAGAACCTCTTGCCTGACTTCGACCGCATCTGGTTCTGGCGCACCAACCTGCCCGAGAGGAAGGGCCAGCGCTGCCGCATCATCGCCCGCGGCACCATGAACAGCGCTTGGATAGAGTTCGAGGACGGCACGCAGCACATCGTCTCCCGCTTCGCAGTACGAAAGGCCCCAGCATGAAGCCTCACCACTACGCCCTCATCGTGCTGGTAATCTGCTGCCTGCTGGTGAGGGCTTCGCTGTGACCGAACCCAGCCACGCCCCCCGCATGATCTCCCCCAAGCACTTCAGCGGTACGCTGTGCGGACAGAAGGGACCGATCACCACCAACCGCCCCACCTGTCCGGCGTGCCTCGAACGCATGGAAGAGAACATCAATGAGTAGGGCCCGCGCCCGATCTCGGATGGCCTCTACCCTCTCCGATGCAGCGAGAGCCCTTCCCCCCAAGGAGCGCATAGAGTTCCGCGCCTTCCTCCGCCGCCTCAAACGTGGCGAGGACACAGGGGACATTCGTCTGCCGAAGAAGGGAACGAAGCACACTACCCGCGCCCGCAAGCGCCGCCAGCCCACCCAGGGCAAGCTCCTGTGAGCCGAAGCCAAGGAGCCTTCCCCTTCGAGCCCGAACAGCTTCCCTTCTCCGTCCTCGCCAACTGCGTGAAGTGCGGGGAGAGTATCGAGCCCGACCGCATCGCATGGGGGAATGTCGATACCTGCTGGAACTGCTGCGGCGCCGGGTGCCCGTTCGATGCAAGGTCCGAAGGCCCCCGCTGCGATAGCTGTGACTGCCGACCGCCGCCGCGCTTGGATAACCCGCGAGATTGATGGTAGGAGAGGGGCGTTTTCGTTCGCTCGTCGCAACATTTGAAGATCATGGCTGAACTCACCGACCCCGAGAAAACCGCCATCGTTCAAGCACTCGCTCGCTTTGTGCGGCCCGTTGATATCATCACGATGTTGCGGGAGGACTTCGGCACCGAGATCGAGCGCTGGCAGGTGACGAAGTACAACCCGACCGGCGCCAGCTACGAGGGCGGCGAGAAGTGGCGCGAGATCTTCGACGCGACCCGCAAGGCATACCTTGAGGACGTGGCTTCGCACCCGAACGCGAACCAGGGCTACCGGCTCGGCCTGCTCCACGAAGGAATCGAAGCGGCACGGAAGGCGCGCAATTGGCCTCTCGTCGCGCAGTTGCTCGAACAGAGCGCCAAGGAGGTCGGCGGCGTGCTGACGAATGAGCGCAGCCTGAAGCTGGACGATCGGCGCGTCCGGCCCGAGGATATGACGCCCGAGGACCGCAAGGCTGCCCTGGCCGAACTCATCCGGCAGGCGCTCGAACAGCGGAACCTGCTGCCGAAGCCCCAGGAGACAGTGCAGTGAATCACCTGAAGAAGCGCCTCGAGATCACCCGCAAGTGGGCTGGCGAGTTCCGCCAGGCCGCGATCGACCTCCCCGCGACCGAGCCGAACGTGGACCCCGTACTGACCGAGGCGCTGCGCCAGTCGTACTTGTGCAAGGCCGACGAACTCGCCGCCGAGGCCGAGGGGCTGAAGTGGGCGCTCTTCAATATGGTGGCTCGAGCGAGCCGTCTATGCCGTCATCCTCGCCGTGATGCTGTTCGCCCTGCTGGCCGGATGCCGCATGTGAGCGAGCGCATCGAAACCCTCGAGGAAATCCGCGCCCGCACTTCGGCAGCGCTGGCCTTCGATGGCGTGTACCGCCCGCATATCTGGCTCGCCGTCGATCAATGGCAGGCCGTCGCCTATACGAACGATGGTCGGTTCGGCACGCGCACCGTGTTCGAGAAGGCGATGTACAAGACCGAGGCCGAGGCCCAGGCGGCGTGCGACCGGGCGAATAAACAGTCTGCCAACAAGCCATCAACACTCTTCTGAACAGTCTTTCAACAGGGATAGAGCAGTGCGGAAACCCATCTTGAGCCTCGATTTCGACGGGGTGATTCATTCGTACTCTTCCGGCTGGCAGGGCGCTGGGGCCTGTAATGACCCCCCTGTCGAGGGCACCACGGCCTTTCTGGTCGAGGCGACGAAGCACTTTCGCGTGATGGTCCACTCGTCGCGCTCAAAATCGCTGTCCGGTCGCAGGGCGATGAAACGGTACGTCCGGAAGTACTTCGCCGTGCCCCTGACCTTCAGCTCCGATCACGAGGTTGATTTCCTGCACGAGGCGATCGAGTTCCCCTGGTTCAAGCCCAGCGCATCCGTCACGATTGACGACCGGGCCCTGACCTTCACTGGCGACTGGCGCGACTTCTCGCCCGCTGCGCTGCTGAACTTCAAGCCGTGGAACAAGCGCCCCGGCCACTACCTGCGCGAGCGCTACGGCCTCGATGAGAAGCCCGATGGCTGGAATGAGTCCGTGCTGCACCACTTCTACACCGGGCCCGAACTGCGCCAGCCGACACCTGCGTTCCGCGGCGCCTTCATCGAGCGAGCGACGGAGTTGGAGCAGGCCAAGGCCATGCGGCATGAGTTGAACACCAACGACGCCACCCAGGAGAGCCAGGAACAGCCGCTTGCGGACCCGCCCGACGCGGCGTAGCAAGATCCACGGTAACGCGGAGTGGCGCAGGCTGGTAGCGCGCGTGGCTCATAACCACGAGGCCGCGGGTTCGAATCCCGCCTCCGCAACCATCTGAACAGGAGAACGCCGTCATGGTCATTCGTCGCTTCCTCGCCTTCGCCTCCCTCGCCATCGCCGCGATCGTCGGCTTCCCCAGCGCTTTCGTGGCCGCAGTCGATCGAGGCATCGACCGAGCGCTCGACTTCATCGCATCGCTCGGCTGGGCGTCCCTGCCGCGGCTGGTCATCGACGGCCCGACCCTCGAACTCGAGAGCCCCGGCGTCCCGTTCGACCCCGCTTTGCAGCACTCGCTGCGGCACGAGGCCAATCACGACCACCGGGCAGCCGCTCGCAACATTTAGCCGGTCGGCCAGTTCGTCACGAAAGGGGAATTATATAGATGACTCCCGAATCCTTATCCGCGCGGAATCGGCGCGTTCTCGTCCCAATGGCCGCCAAGCACGAAATCGGCCAGTCCGAGCAGGCCGAGATCGTCGGTCCATGTCGCTTCAAGCTCCCGCGGCTCTCCGGTATCCTCCCAGACTTCGCGGATGGTTTCGGAGCGTTCGATTATCGCTTGTTCGCGCTGGCGCAAATCGCTCCATGCGCCGTCCGGCACTCGGTTGCGGCCCGATGACCAGCTTTTCACCGTGTCGAGCCGGACCCCGTGCAATGACGCCGCCTCGGCCAGTGATAGACCGAGGCGGGAAAGGCAGGCAGCGTAGAGGGTTTTCACAGCGCGAGCTTCCCTTCGATGTAGGCTACGGCTTCGTCGATCTTGTCATCGGTCGGCAGGACGATGCTTATGTGGGCGATGTCGCCAGCGGCGGAGTGATCCGAGAGCCGGATGTCCCAGCGGAAGCGGCGGCCAGTCGCGCTGACGCCGCCAGCACTGATGTAAGCGCTCTTCTCGCCCAGGCGGTTCGTGGACTTGTCGATCATTTGCCCAGCAGCTGTCGGGCTGATCGAAAGACCGTCGATCTGACCGAGCCTGGCCAGCATGACTTCGGCAGCTTCGTGTGGGTGGATCATCTGAGGTCTCCTTACCTATCGCGGTTGGCTCTTCCATCCGCTCTTGATGCCCTGATCATACACGCGCGGTGTATCGTGTCAAGGGAAACCGACCACAGAAATTCAATCGGGAATCAGGTATATAATCCCCCACGAAAGAGGGGCGCCGGGCTTGTCTCGGCGCCCCTTTTCTGTGCATGATCTCTCCGCGCCGTAGCGATGCGGCGCCCGGCCCAGCCGGTTCGCAGAACGAAGGAGAAGTACCCATGTTCACCGTGAAGGTGCAGCACGCCAACGGCCTCGAAGAACTGTACAGTGCCGAGCGCATCCACGTCATTCACCCCTCGCATAACTGCTCCAACGCAGCCTCGAATTGGGACAAGGCTGGCATCTACCTCGACCCCGAGACGTTCGATGAAGAGGGCATTGCCGCTCGCGAGATCATCCTGTTCGGCGGCGACCAGACGGACGCCGCTAAGGCCCGCAAGGGCGGCAGGGTGTTCGTGATGAACGCCCAGGGCGCCACCGTCGCGATGTACTACCTGTAGGCGACAGAGGCGGTGGGCCTCGTGCTTGCCGCCTTTTCCCTACCTGACCTTCAGCCTATAGGGTGCGTTCACCTTGGCACCGATGTATGATTGCAGTTCATGCAGCGGACCTTGGGAGAGGGAGCGGGGGCCGATCACCGTCTCGACGCTCGCTCCCTCCGCGTTCAGACCCCAACGCAGGAGCAAGACCCCATCATGGACAGAGACACCGCCAACAGCTTCGTTGAGCGCATCCGCGCGCACCGAGCCGCGGAAGATGAAATCTGGTGCGAAATGCGCGCCCACCCCGATTACGAGCAGTACGAGGACAGGAGCATCGCGGAAGTGATCGACGCGCTCGAAGCGGCTGACGATGCGCTCGAGGAAGCGAACAGTGCTCTCTCCGCCTTCGACTTCGTACCCGACCCCGAGAGCGAGGGCGAGTTCGTCCACA
>Ga0214471_10001792_pt1 | contig 16961 bp, 17 predicted proteins | sample RVTome_5_FD_207665 | JGI IMG/M metagenome (GOLD analysis project Ga0214471, IMG submission 207665) | Soil microbial communities from uranium-contaminated site in the Upper Colorado River Basin, Wyoming, United States - RVT142D155 | ecosystem: Environmental > Terrestrial > Soil > Contaminated >... | reverse complement strand
GGACCCGGGGCCTGCTGGGTTACGGCATCTTCGCCAACCAGACGTACCACCAGTACGCGCTGCGGTTCGACGAGGCCGCCGCCGACTGGGACGTCGTCCGCCGGGCGACGCCGATCTACGCGTTCCCGTACCGGTTCGTCTCGCCGGATGAGGTGCTCATCGTCGGCGCGGGTTCCGGCAACGACGCCGTGTTCGCGCTCGCAGCGGGCGCGAAGCACGTCGATGCGGTGGAGATCGATCCCGTGATCGCCGGCTACGGCCGGACGCTCCACCCGCACGCGCCGTACCGCGATCCCCGGGTCCGGGTGACGGTCGATGACGCGCGGGCGTTTCTGCGCCGCACGGACCGGCGGTACGATCTGATCGTCTTCGGATATCTGGACGCCCACCGGCTGCTCTCGACCTTCTCGACCGTCCGGCTCGACAACTTCATCTACACCCGTGAGAGCTTCGAGGAAGCCAAGCGGCGCCTCGCGCCCGGCGGGCTTCTGGTGGTGACGTTTCTGGAGTTCCGCGATTGGGTCGCGGAGCGGCTGGCCCGGGAGCTGCGCCAAGTGTTCGGAGAGGACCTGCTCGCGTTCGCGGCTGGGAAGTACGGGGACGAACCGGATACGGTGATCTTCCTTGCGGGACCTGGCACCCGCGGCATCCCTCGCGAGGCGGCCGGCGGCTTCACGCTCGTCGAACCCTGGGAGGGCCCTGCGGAACCCGAACCGGCGACGGACGACTGGCCGTACCTGTACCTGCGCGGACGCGGGATTCCTGGGCACTATTGGATGGCGCTGGCCGGGCTGCTCGCGCTCTCCGGGACGATGCTGGGCGCGGCGGGCGTGCGCGGGCGGCACCTGATGGGCGGGCCGCTCTTTTTCCTCCTCGGGTCGGCGTTCATGCTGATCGAAACCAAATCGATCACCCGGTTCGCGCTGCTGTACGGGTCGACCTGGGCGGTCAATACGGCCGTGATCGCGAGCATCCTCGTCATGATTCTCGCCGCGAACGCGCTGGCGGCGCGGCTGCCGCGCCGGCGCCTTGAGCCCTGGTTCGGGGCCCTGGCGCTGGCGATGCTCCTGGAGTGGTGGGTGCCGGCGTCGGCCTACCTGTCGCTCGGGAGGGCCGGGAGCATCGCGGCGTCCTGCCTGGTGCTGGGCCTGCCGCTGTTCTTCGCGGGGGTCATCTTCGCCCGGGCGTTCCGGGAGACCCGCGATCCCGCAGGCGCGTTCGGCGCGAACCTGACGGGCGCGGTGTTGGGGGGGCTCCTCGAATATGTCTCGATGATCACCGGGTTCCGCGCGCTCTCGCTCGTGGCGTTCGGCGTGTATGGCCTCGCCTTCTTGGCCTGGACATCAAGTCGGAAGCTGGACGCTGGAAGCTAAATGCGCCCACGATTGCATCTAAACATTGGGCGCTTGTACCCTGAGTGAAGTCGAAGGGTACCCCCTCGATTCGCTTTGCTCGCTCGGGGTAAATGGAACCCATTCGAATGTTAACATGCCATGTGGGGTCCATTTAGAAGCTGAAGCGTGGAGCGTCAATTCCGTCTGTCCGTCAGTTCCGACCGTACGATGCGAAATATTGGACGGAACAGACGGATTGGACGGACAGACGGGACAGACGAGCCTTGTCAGGGTTCCAGCTTCCAGGTTCCCGCTTGATGACACAGGTCCCATGTCGCCTGTCCCATGTCCCCCCGCCCATGTCCCAATCGTGGAGTGCCTGACACTCCGTTCCTCCTGTTCCAGACTTTTCAATCCGCAATCCGCAATTCACAATTCAGCCTCCAGCTTCCCGCAGGGTCGGGGAGTGCTATACTAAGAGTGTGGAGGAGCACGCGATGGGATGTCCTGACTGCCGGGCGGAGCTCGGGAAGCTGAATGACCGGGGCATCGAGATCAAGGAGTGTCCCCGCTGCAAGGGCAGGTGGTTCAGTCGCGACGAACTCAAGAAGGCCAAAGCCCGGACCGACGAGGACCTGCGCTGGCTGGACTTCGACCCCTTCGGAGACGACGCGCCCACCGCCACGTCCGAGACCGGGCGGCGGCATTGCCCGCAGTGCGGCCAGAAAATGGCGGTACTCTCGTATGCCGCCTCGAAGGTGGTGATTGACAAGTGCTCGCGGTGCCGCGGCGTCTGGCTCGACCATAAGGAATTCGGCCAGATCGTCGCCTATCTCGAACGCCTCCTGCTCGCCAAAGACACCGGGGAGCTCGTGAAAGACGCCTTCCGCCATTTCTTCCGAATCGCGGCCCAGCCGGACCACGCCGCGGCCGAGGTCAAGGATTTCCTCGCGGTGCTCAAGCTGCTGCAGATGCGGATCGCGGCGGAGCACCCGGCGATCACCAAGGCCTCCGAGCGGATCTACCAGGCGTGGCCCTTCAAATAACCGCAGCGCGAGCGACTCCCCTGGCACTGGTCGGAAGCTGGAAGCTCGAAGCTTGAGGCTGGAATGATCCATTGCCGTGCACACCGGATCATTTCAGCTTCAAACCTCCAACCTGCCGATCGCGTGTCGCCCACCCCCGCGCGTTCACGCCTGTTCCTTCACGAACGATGACGTGCGTGCAGTTGTGCAGCGGTTTCGGTGGTGTCTGCTCTGATGAACCGGTACAATGGTAACCTTGATGCCGGACCGGAGACGAGGACGCGACACATCCCCTGCGCTGGTGCTGTGTTGCATCGACCGGCGATTCATCCAGGCCGTGCAGCGCGAGATCCGCGGGCGGGCAGGGGTTCGTGACTATTACCTGAGGGCCGATGGGGGAGGCGTCAAAGCGCTGGTGCGCGGCGCCGCCCCGGTTCGGGCCTGGGCGCTGCGCGTCATTCGCGTGGCGTATGCGCAGGGCGCGCGCCGCGTGATCATGATCCAGCATGAGGACTGTCTGGCTTATGGCGGGTCGGGCGCGTTCCGCAGCGCCGCGGAGGAGAGGGCATGGCACATCCGGGAGGTTCAAGCGGCCGCCGCGCATCTCCAACGACGGCTGCCCGGGATCCGGGTGCAGGGGTGGTACGCCCGGGGGGAAGGGGCCGGCGTGCTGATGCGCCGGGTGCCGCTGCCGCCGCGGGCGGGCAGCCGATCATGAGGCCGCAATGATGAGCGCGGAACCGCTGCTGATTCAAGGCGGCATGGGGATCGGCGTGTCGGGCTGGCGCCTCGCGCGCGCCATCTCCGTCATGGGCCAGCTTGGCGTCGTATCGGGTACGGCGCTCGATGCGGTCTTCGTGCGGCGCCTGCAGCTGGGCGATCCCGACGGCCATTTGCGGCGGGTGCTGAGGAAGTTCCCGGTGCCCTCGGTGGTGGACCGGATCCTGGCCAAGTACTTCCGCGAAGGCGGCAAGGGCGAGCAGGAGACCTACCGGCTCGGCCCGATGTACACGGTCGGAAGCTCCGAGATCCAGCAGGATTTGAGCGTCGCCGCGAACTTCGCGGAGGTCGCCCTCTCGAAGGAGCGGCATGACGGGCTGGTCGGCCTGAACCTGCTGGAGAAGGTTCAGATGCCGACGCTGGCCTCGCTGTTCGGTTCGATATTGGCAGGCGTGGACTACGTGTTGATGGGCGCCGGCATTCCGCGGGAGATCCCCGGAGCGCTGGACCGGATGAGCGCGTGGGAGTCCGCCACGCTCCGCGTGCACGTGGCGGGGGCGGGCGCGGAGGAAGGGCTCACAATCCGGTTCGATCCGTCCCGGTTCGCCGGCGGCGGGGGGCATGCCCTGAAGCGTCCGAAATTCCTCGCGATTGTCTCCTCGCACGTCCTGGCGGCGAACCTCCTGAAGAAGTCCACCGGCCGCGTTGACGGGTTCGTGGTGGAGGGCCCGACGGCCGGGGGACACAACGCGCCGCCGCGCGGCGCCATGCAGCTGAACACGCGCGGAGAGCCGATCTACGGCGAGCGGGACGAAGTCGATTTGGAGAAGATGCGCGCGCTCGGAACTCCCTTCTGGCTCGCGGGGGGCTACGGCAGCGCGGACGGGCTCGGCCGAGCGCTCAAGGAGGGCGCGAACGGCATCCAAGCGGGGACGGCGTTCGCCTTCTGCGAAGAATCTGGATTCGCGCCGGAGCTCAAGCGCGACGTGCTGCGCCTTGTGTGGGAAGGCCGGACCGAAGTGCGGACGGACCCCCTGGCGTCGTCGTCCGGCTATCCCTTCAAAGTCCTCAAGGTGCCGCAGACGCTCTCCGAGATCCCCGTCTACGAAGCCAGAGAGCGCGTCTGCGACCTCGGGTTCCTTCGGGAGGTGTACCAGACCCCCGCCGGCGGGTGGGGCTACCGGTGCCCGGCCGAGCCGGTCGACGTGTACCTGCGCAAAGGCGGTATGCGGAAGGACACGGAGGGCAGACAGTGCCTGTGCAATTCGCTCATGGCCGCCATCGGGCTGGCGCAGCGTCGCGAAGGCGGGAACCCGGAACCGGCCCTCATCACCGCGGGGGACGACATCACCTCGGTGCGGCGGTTTCTGTCCGATGAACGCCGCACGTACACGGCGGCGGACGTCGTGCGGGATATCTTGCGCGACCATCCCGGGACATTCCGCGATGAGGAATTTCCAACAGGAGCCTCCCCGCGCTGACGCGCTCGGTGCCGGTGGACGCCATGCAGAAGGACTCCCGGCGGCATGCGGAGGGAACGATGGCACTGGCTTGCGCTCTCCGTCGTGGCCGCGCTCGCGTGCTCGTGCGCGCTGCCGCGCGGCGGCGCCTCGGCGGAATCGGCCGCGGACGGGGCGGTGCTCGCGCGGGGGCCGATGCGCATCGGGACGACGTTCAGCCGCACGCAGTGCGGCTATCTCGGCCTCGACTGGCGCGAGACCTACCGGGCCATTCTCTCGCTCGATCTTGACGTCGTGCGGCTCGGCGCGGAATGGGACGAGATCGAAGCGCAGCCCGGCCGGTACGACTTCGAGAAGCTCGACTGGCAGATCGCGCAGGCGCGCCGGCGCGGCGTTCCGGTGCTGTTGGCTGTCGGCATGAAGACGCCGCGGTGGCCGGAATACCACCTGCCGCTCTGGCTGCTCAAGCAGGTGCGGCTCAGGCACGGCCGTCCGGTCGGCCGGCAGGCCCCGGTGCGCGAGGGGGTCCTGCGGTTTATCCGCGAGGTGGTTGAGCGCTATCGGGACGAGCCCGCCGTGCGGTGGTGGCAGGTGGAAAATGAGCCGTACGACCGCGCCGGGCCCGGGCAGTGGTGGATTGAGCCCGAGCTCGTGGAAAAGGAAGTCGCGCTGGTTCGTGAGCTCGATCCGCAACACAGGCTGACGGTCCTGAACTTCGCCACGTATCCGCACGGACTCCTGCGGCGGCTGGTCTGGTTCTTCACGAGGCACGATCCCGTCGGAGAGGGCCTCGCATCGGCGGATATTCTGGCGTTGAACGTGTACCCGGTCGTGGGGCACCGGTGGGGACGGCTCACGCGCTCGTATTATTGGACGAGCCCTGACGAGCGCGCCGCGCACCTGGTGCCGATCGTGCGCCGCATCCAGGAGGCGAAGCGGCCCGTCTGGGTCACGGAGCTGCAGGCGGAACCCTGGGAGCCGGGATGGCTCGCGTACACGGGCGCCGCGCATCCTCCGACCAGCCATCCCGAGATGCTCCAGCCGTACGTCGAGGAAATGCGTGAGCTCGGCATCGAGGTCATTCTGCTTTGGGGGGCGGAGTACTGGTATTTCAGGAAGACCAGGCTCAACGATTCGACCTGGTGGGACGCCGTGCGGGCGCTCCTCGAGGAGACGCCGGCTGACGCGGGAGGCGCGACATGAGCGGCAGGGTGACGGCCGTCGTCGGCGCGACGGGGAAGATCGGTCGGGTCCTGACGGAGGCGCTCCTGGCGCGCCGGCACGAGGTGCGGGCGATCGGGCGCAGCGGGCCGAAGCTCTCTGCGCTTGCGCGGCAGGGCGCCAAGGTTTTCGAGGCGGATTTCGATGACGCGGAAGCGCTCGCGCGGGCGTTCCGCGGGGCGGACGCGGTGTTCAGCTTTCTGCCGCCCGGCTATGGCGAGGACGACCTCGGGGCGTTTCAGGACCGCGTGGGTTCGGCCATCGTGCTGGCGCTGCGGGAGGCGAAGGCCGGCCGCGTGTTGAACCTCAGCAGCCTGGGAGCCGGCTTCTCGGAGGGGACCGGTCCGATCGCCGGCCTGCACCGGCAGGAGCAGCGACTGGCCTCCCTCGAGGAGTCGACGGTGCGCCACTTGCGGCCGGGGTATTTCATGGAGAACCAGCTCTGGTCGATCCCGCTCATCAAGAGCCGCGGAATCAACGGATCCCCGATCCGCGGGGACATCCCGATCGACATGGTGGCGACCCGGGACATCGGCGAGGCCGCGGCCGAGCTGCTGCACGAGTTCGATCGGATCGAGGAGCCGGTGGTCGAGCTTGCGGGCCCGGCTCCGGTGACGCTGGCGCAGATGACGAGCGAATTGGGCGCGGCGATCGGGAAGCCGGAGCTGCCGTACGTGCCGCTGCCGTTCGAGGCGGCCGGGGAGGCCATGCGCGGTGAGGGCATGCCGCCCCGCACCGTGGCGCTGATGCTGGAGATGTACCGCGCCTTCAATGAGGGGCGAATCACGGCGACCCGGCCGCTTCGTCGGGGCGCGACCGCAGTGCGAACGTTCGCGGCCGAGTTCGCCGCCGCGTACCGCGCCGGGTGAGCCAGGGCGATGCGGCGGTTCCCGGGCTTGCTCCTGATCGTCGCGGCGGGGTCCGCCGGCGTGTTCATGACGGTCTCGCGCTCGCCTGGGGACGCCCCGAATGACGGGCACCGTCTCACGCAGGAATACGACACGCTGGTCACCAAAGGCGAAGTGGTCCACGGGACGCTGACGTCCATCGAGGCGGGTCCGGTTTGGATCGGCCAGGACGGGAGCGAGGCCGCCGGGCTCAGGGTCCTGGTCGTCGAAATCGAATATCAGGACCGGGACGATCTGCCGCGGCTCGTCAGCGAGCGCTGGCTCGTGCCCGCGGGCGAATCGGAGACTCACCGGGTGGGCGATCGGATCGCGGTCCATTATCTCGACGACAACGAGCACGTCAAGGCCGCCTCGGAGCGCCACTTGGCGGTGCGGGCGGCGCTGGAACGCTTGGGGAGGGATTGAGCCGTGGCGCCGCAGCGCGACCGAAAGGCGGGGGCCGTCATCGGCCGGTTCGGACGGCGCTGCGTGGTGACGCGCCTGTCCGACGGCGTGCGCCTTGAGTTCGGGACGCCGGCCGTCACGACGCGCTTGGCGCTGACGCCGGGGGAATGGCGGGCGTTCGTGTCGTGGCTGCGCGGCATCGAGCCGCCGGCGCGCCGCGAGCCGACGTTGCGGATCGCGTGCGGGTACCGCTTCGGGCCGGGCCGGGCGCTCTCGATCGTGTCCGAGCTGGTCCGATGGGAGTCCCAGCTCCGCGTCGGGAGGAAGGGGTTCACGGCGTTCGTGTCGAGAATCGACGAGCACGGTCGGGTGATTACTCCGGCGGAAATGCGCGCCCGCCTCGCCACGGGACTCGCCCGCGAGCTTGCGCTGGTCAAGGGTCCGGCGGAGGTCAGGGTCAGCCGTGGCCGGCTGTTGGCCATGCGCAAGATGGCGGGACGGATGCCGAAACGCTGAACGCCGGATGATCGGGCGGCGCCATGCGCGCCCTCACCAAGGAGCTTCGATGAGCAAGGCCGGCGCGTTGAACCCCGCGCAGTTCGCGCTGAACGAGTACCGGGACTACGTGACCTACCGGGAACTCGCGGCGATCGAGACCGTCCCGAAATTCAAGGAGATCCTCTCCCAGCTGATCGAGCACGAGGAGGAAGACTACCGCTTCTGGCGTGAGCTGGCTCCCGGCCCCGATCCCCGCATCAGCGGGCTGGAGATCCGTCTGATCAAGCTGATGCGGAAGGTGCTGGGGCTGACCTTCACGGCGAAATTCCTCGAGCGCAACGAACGGGACGCCATCCGCCGCTACAGCGCCTTCGCCGAATCGGCGCCGCCGGAGCTTGCGGCGAAGGTCAGGGAGATCGTGGAGCATGAGATGTTCCACGAACGGGAGATGATCGGGCAGATCCAGGAGGAGCGCGTCGAGTTCCTCGGCAGCATCGTGCTGGGGGCGAACGACGGGCTCATTGAGCTGACCGGGGCGCTGGTGGGTTTTACATTCGCCCTGGCGAACCCGTTTCAGGCGGGTCTGTTCGGGGTGGTCACCGGCGTCGCCGCGAGCCTGTCCATGGCGGCCTCGGCATACATGCAGGCCCGGCATGAGCACGGGCGGAACCCGAAGAAGGCGGCGGCGTACACGGGTTTGTCGTACCTGGTCGTGGTGGCGGCGCTCGTGACGCCGTTTGTTCTGGCGCCGACCGTGTCTGCCGCGTTGACGGGCATGGGCGCCGTGATTCTCCTGCTCATCGCGGGCTTTTCCGGGTACGGGGCGGTGCTGTTCGACCGGGATTTCAAGCGTCAGTTCGGCGAAATGCTGTGCTTCAGCGTGGGCGTGGCGGCCCTCGCGTATGTCCTGGGTTCGGCGGTGCGCGGCTTGCTCGGGGGAGACGCGATCTGAGCATCCCCTGTCGCCGACCCGCGGCGCTCCAGCGGATCGCCCGCATCGGCGCGCTGCTCGCCGCGTGCGCGGGCTGCGCGCGCGCGAGTCTTCCGGACGCGCGCATGCTCGGCGGCGGCCCGGATCAGGGCCTCGATTGGCCTCGCGCGGTCGAGCTGGCGCTCGCGCACCATCCGGACCTCGAGGAAGCCCGGCAGGCGCTCGAGTCGAAGGCCCACGACCGCCGTGCGGCCTTCGGAGGGTTCCTGCCGTCCGCGGACGGCTCGTTCACCCGCCGCCGCTCGCGGACGGCCGGCACCGCGCCGACAGGCGACGCGATGTCGCTCGGCGTGGACGCGACCCAGCCGCTGTTCACCGGTTTCGGGACGACGGGCGCGTATCTGGAAGCCGTCCGCGCCTGGGATGCTCAGGAGGCGGCCTATCGGCAGACCAGCGCGGAGGTGCGGCTGCGGCTGCGGTTGAGTTTCACCGAGCTGCTGCGGCTGGAGGAAGCGCTTGAGGTGAACCGGCGCATCGCCGATCGCCGCCGGGAAAACGCGGACCTCATCGCGCTCCGGTACGACGCGGGGCGGGAACACCGCGGTTCGAAGCTGCGAGCGCAGGCCATCGCAGACCAGGCGGCCTTCAACGTCCGGGCGACGGAGCGGGCCATCGAGAGCCAGTCGTTCGCGCTCGGCCGCGAGCTGGGCGGCCGGTTTTGGATGCCCCTGCGCGCCGCCGGGCGGCTGGAGGAGATGGTGCCGGAGCCGCCGGAGCCCGTGCCGGACTACGCGGCGCTGGCGGCGCGGACGCCGGAGGTCGAGCAGCGCCTGAGGACCGCGGAGGCGGTGCAGGCGCGCGTGCTGTCGGCCCGGGCCGCGTTCTGGCCGGAAGCCGAGGGGACGTTCAGCTACGGCTATTCGGGTAACCGCGCGTCCGCGCTTCGCGATGACGCGAGTCTGCTCCTAACGGTCACCATGCCGTTCTTCCGCGGCGGCAGGAACGTGGAAGGGTACCTCGCGGCGGACGCGGACTATCGCGCCGCGATTGAGGACGCGCGCAGTGCGCGCGACGCGGCCGTGAGCGGACTCGCGTCGGCGTGGACGGCCTTCAAGGACGCGCGGGAGTTCCTGGAGGTGCGCCGGGCGTTCCTGGACGCGTCCCGGGAGCGGGCCGACATCGTGCACAGCCAGTACACGAGCGGTCTGGCGGATTTCCAGGATTTCGATATCGCGGAGCAGGAGCTGGCGGATGCCGAGGGCGCGTACGTGCGCGCGCTTGCGGACGCGATGACGGCCGAGGCGCAGTGGCACCGTGCGGTGGGCGCGACGATGGAGGAGGCGGCGGATGACCGGTAGGCGGCTGCCGACGTGGGGGAGGATCGCGCTGATCGCGGCGGTTGCGGCCGCGGCCGCCTGGGGGATTGCGCGGCTGCGCCCGGAGCGGCCGTATGAGATCTTGCGCTCGGTCAAGGTGTCGCGCGGGCCGCTCATCGTCACGACGACGGCCACGGGCGAGGTCAAACCGCAGAACCGGGTCGAGGTGAAGCCGCCCATCGCCGGACGGATCGAATCCGTGCTGGTCCGCGAAGGGGAGGCGGTCGCGAAGGGGCAGGTGCTGGCCTGGCTGAGCTCCACCGAACGGGCCGCGCTGCTCGATGCCGCGCGCTCGCAGGGCGAAGACGCCCTCGAGCGGTGGCAAGCGGCGTATAAAGCCGCGCCGCTGATCGCGCCGCTGGAGGGCTCCGTGATCGTCCGGGCCGTCGAGCCGGGACAGACGGTGGGGACGGCCGATCCGGTCGTCGTGCTCGCGGACCGGCTGATCGTGGAGGCGCTCGTGGATGAGACGGATCTCTCCCTCATCGAGCTTGGGCAGGAGGCGCGCATCCGCCTGGACGCGTACCCGAGCAGCGAGATTCCGGCCGTCGTGGACCACATCGCCTACGAGAGCCGGCTCATCAACAACGTGAACGTCTACCCCGTGGATGTCCTGCCGATGGAGACGCCGTCCACGTTCAGGAGCGGCATGACGGCCGGGGTGACCTTCATGATCGCCAACCGGGAGGAGGCGCTGCTGGTGCCTTCCGAGGCCATCGCGGCCTGGCCGCAGGAACTGCCGCGGCCGCCGAGGGCCGGGCTCGCCGTGTACCGCCGGCGGTTCGGCGGAGGCGTCGAGCCGGCACCGGTGGAGATCGGCGCGACCGACGGGAAGATGACGGAGGTGCTCGAGGGGCTCAAGGCGGGCGAGGAAGTCCTCGTGGTGCGCCGGCGCGAGCGCGCCATGGGCATCAACCCCTTCTCGAGACGGGGAGGAAGCCGCAGCCGGTCCCGCTGATGCTGGCGGCGCAGGATCTGCACAAGATGTATCGCATGGGCGCCGTCAGCGTCCATGCGCTCCGCGGCGTCAGCGTCTCGGTCGCGCCGGGTGAGTTCGTCGCGATCATGGGACCGTCCGGCTCCGGCAAGTCCACGCTGATGCATCTCTTGGGCCTGCTCGATACCCCGGACCGCGGCCGTCTCGACGCCTTCGGGGCGGACGTGACCGGCCTCGATGAGCCCGCCCTCGCGCTCCTGCGCAACCGGTATGTCGGGTTCGTGTTTCAGCAGTTCAATCTCCTCGCCAGGACGACGGCGCTGGAGAACGTCCGCCTGCCGCGCTTCTACGCCGGCGATGCGGCGGCCGAAGACGGCGCGCGGGCGGAGGAGGTGCTGGCGGCGGTCGGCCTCAGCGACCGCCTCTTGCATCGCCCAAACGAGCTCTCCGGAGGCCAGCAGCAGCGCGTCGCCATCGCGCGCGCGCTCGTCAATCGCCCCCGCCTGATCCTCGCCGATGAGCCGACCGGCAACCTCGACTCCCATTCGGCCGCCGAGGTGATGGCGCTGCTGGGCCGGCTGCACGAGGAGGGGATGACGATCGTCGTGGTCACGCACGACGAGCATGTCGCGGCCGCCGCGTCCCGCGTGATCCGCATGCACGACGGGCGCGTGGTCAGCGATGAGACGACGGGCCGCGCCCCGGCCGCTCGAACCGACGCGGAGCCGGACTTGCGCGCCGCAGCACCGGCCCGCGTGACCCTGCGCCTCCTGCGCGAGCACGTGCGCCAGGCCATGCGCATGATCCGGGCCAATACGGCCCGCTCCATCCTGTCGATGCTCGGGGTCCTGATCGGCGTCGGATGCGTCATCACGATGCTCGCGCTGGGCCGGGGCGCCCGGCAGTCCGTCACGGAAGAGCTCTCCCGGTTGGGCTCCAATCTCCTGGCCGTCCGCCCCGGCTCCAGCCACGTGCGGGGTGTGGCGCTCGAGGCGGGCGCGGTGACCCGCCTGACGGTCGAGGACGCGGCGGCGATCCAGGAGACGGTCCGCGGCGTGATCCGGGTCGGCCCGCAGGTGATGGGGCAGGCGCAGCTCGCCGCGGGCAACAAGAACTGGAACAGCCGGGTGATCGGCACGACCCCATCCTACGCGATGATGCGCAATCAGCAGCCCGTCATGGGGCGCTTCTTTACGGACGAGGAGGAGGTCGCCCGCCGGCGCGTGGCGGTCCTCGGGCAGACGGTGTGGCGGGAACTCTTCGGGTCGGAGCCGCCGATGGGCGGGACCGTGAAGGTCAACCGCAGCGACTTTCAGGTAATCGGCGTCCTGCCCTCGTTCGGGGCCAGCACCTGGCGAGACCGGGATGACGTGGTCGTCGTGCCGCTGTCCACCGCGATGCACCGCGTGCTCGGCCGGCAGTACCTGGACCAGATCGACGTGGAAGCCGCGTCGGCGGATCAGGTGGAGGGGGTCGAGCAGGGCATCCGGGAACTCATCGTCCGGCGGCACCGGCTGGCCGGCGACCGCCGGGACAGCTTCGATATCCGGAACTTCTCGGAGCTGCAGGAGGCGCTGGCCAGCACGACCAGGACGTTCTCGGCGCTCCTGGGGGCGGTGGCGGCCATCTCGCTGCTGGTCGGAGGGATCGGCATCATGAACATCATGCTGGTCTCGGTGACCGAGCGCACGCGGGAGATCGGGCTGCGCAAGGCGCTGGGGGCGACGCCGCAGGACGTGCTGCTGCAGTTTCTCGTGGAAGCCGTGCTGATCACCGTGCTGGGAGGCTTGGCGGGCGTGCTCCTGGGCATGCTCTCCTCCTGGATCATCGCCAAGGCGGCCGGCTGGCACACGGTGATCGGAGCGGATTCGATCCTGCTCGCGTTCGTGTTTTCCGCGACAATCGGAATCGTGTTCGGGCTGTGGCCGGCGAGGAAAGCGGCGCGGCTCGATCCGATTCTCGCCCTGCGATACGAATGAGGCCCCCATGAAGTCACGGACGCTGACGATTCAGATTGCGCGCGGCGCGGAGGCCGTGTACGAGTTCGTCTCGGATCTTCGCAACCTGCCGTTGTGGGCGACGGCGTTCTGCCGGTCCATCCAGCCTTCGGGAGGGGCGTGGACGGCCGAGACGCCGCAGGGCCCGGTCACGATCCGCATCGCGCCGAGGAACGAGTTCGGCGTGCTCGACCATTCCGTCATCGCGGCCGGGGGAGCCGAGGTGGTTGTGCCGATGCGCGTGGTGGCCGCGGGAGACGGCGCCGAGGTCCTGTTCACGCTCCTGCAGGGGCCCGGCATGCCGGATGAGCAGTTCGCCAAGGACGCGAAGCTGGTCGAGCAGGACCTGTCCACCCTGAAGCGGGTCCTGGAGCGTGCCGGCGGTCACGAAACCCGGTCCCGGCCCCCAACGGCTTGACAGTCCGTCCGGTTCAGATATCATCATCAGGGATTTCGTGCTGGACAGTTGGAGCATCGAAGCCGCATTCGCGCCATCCTGACTCCGGCGCAGTGGGAGCTGTACGACGCTGCACCGGAACCGCAAGCGCATGTGGAAGCACCAGGACCGCGACAACTAGCCGGACGGGAGCGTTGGAGGCGAATGCAGCACTGGCTCTTGCTCATCGCGGGCGGCGCCTGCGGGACTGTCGGCCGGTACCTCCTCTCGGGCGTCGTCTATCGCTGGCTCGGCTCCGGGTTTCCCTATGGCACGATGGCCGTGAACCTGCTGGGGTGCCTCCTGATCGGGTTCCTGAGCTCGCTGGCCGACCAGAAGTTTCTGCTGAAGCCAGAGACGCGGCTGTTTTTGATGGTGGGGCTGCTCGGCGCGTTCACCACGTTCTCGACGTACGTCTATGAAAGCTGGCGGCTCATTCAGGACGGGCAGCTGCTGCCGGCGTGCGCGAACCTGCTCGGCAGCGTGATCATGGGGTTGGCGGCCCTGTGGGTGGGACATCTCGCGGCATCGGTGCTGTGACTGACAGGGGGCGAGCGAGCTGATGGTACACGTTCCGCGCGAAGGCAAGCTGCTGAGGATCTTCGTCGGCGAACAGGACAAATGGCATGGGCAGCCGCTCTATGAAGCCATCGTGCATCTGGCCAGGAAGCAGGGCCTGGCCGGGGCGACCTGCCTCAAGGGCTTTTTGGGATTCGGCGCGAAGAGCCACCTGCATACCGTCAAGCTGCTGCGCTTGTCGGAGGACCTGCCGATCCTCATCGAGATCGTGGACAGCGAGGAGAAGCTCCAGCAGTTTCTCCCGCTGCTCGATGACATGATCCAGGACGGCCTGGTCACGATGGAGAAGGCCGAGGTGCTGCTGTACCGGGCCGAGGAGCGCACGGCCCGCCCCTGATGTGTGGCGGGCGCCATGAAATCCGGGGACACTATGTGTCCCCGGATTTTCGGGAGAGTCGGAATGCGCGTGAATGAATCGGTCCGTCAAATCAAAAAGGTCTGGAAGAGCATCCCGACCCTGGAAGGCGCCGGGGTGCGGCTCAACCGCGTCTTCGGGTTCCGCGAGGTCCCGCAGCTCGATCCCTTCCTCCTGCTCGATTGCTTCCGTTCGGATAACCGCGACGACTACGTGAAAGGATTCCCGTGGCATCCGCACCGCGGCATCGAGACCATCACCTACGTCCTGGACGGGGACGTGGAGCATCAGGACAGCTTGGGCAATCGGGGCGTCATCAGGTCCGGCGATGTCCAGTGGATGACGGCGGGCAGCGGCATCATCCACCAGGAGATGCCGCAGGGGGACGCGAAGGGCCGCATGTGGGGGTTCCAGCTCTGGGCGAACCTGCCGCGGGACGGGAAGATGATGGATCCCCGCTACCGTGAGGTCACGGCCGGGCAGATCCCGGTCGTGAAGACGCCCGAAGGGGCAACGGTGCGGATCATCTGCGGGGAGGCGGGAGGCGCGCGGGGGCCGGTCCGCGAGATCGTGACGGATCCGGAGTATCTCGATATATCGCTGCCGGCCGGCAAGTCGTTCACGCATCCGATCAAAGCCGGGTACACGGTGTTCGCCTACGTGGTGGAAGGGGAGGGCTATTTCGACCCGCAGCGGAGCCCGTTCGCCCGCGAGGCGGTGGGCGAGAACTATTTCGACATGCGCCCGCCCTGCGCCTGCAAGGAAGGGACGATCGCGCTGTACGAGACCGCCGGCAACACAGTCCTCGTGACGTCCGACAAGCACGCCGTCCGCTTCCTGTTGGTGTCGGGCAAGCCGCTGAAGGAACCGGTGGCGTGGTACGGTCCGATCGTGATGAATACGAAGCAGGAGCTCGCGACGGCATTCCAGGATTACGAAGCGGGGACGTTCATCAAGACCGGCGCCGCGATCCACCCGGCCTGATCCAGGGGCCGGGAGGGGAGGAGCATGCGGATTCCTCGATACTGGGTCAAGGACTCTCAGACCGGAAACGACGCGCGGGGGAAGACCTGGACCTGCAGCGCCTGGGGTTGGTCGTTCAAGAGCGTGTCGGACGCGCGGGGAAAGGCCGCCGATCGCGCCGGGCGGATGCTCGCCCATTTCTGCAGCGGGTCCCGCCCCGAGCGGTACGACTATCTCGAGGCCCCGCTGCGTGAGGAGATCGTCGAGACGCTGGGGAATGAGCAGGAGCCCGAGGCGCTGGTGACTCGCAATCGCTACGGCGCGCTGGTGCTCAACGCGGCGCGGGTATGTTTCGTGGACATCGACGCGCCCGCGGCGGAACCGGGCGGGGTCTTGGAGGCGCTCCTCGGGCTGTTCTCGAAGAGCCGGCGTGAGGTCCGGGAGCGCCGCCGGCAGGAGGCGCTGTTGCGGCCGGTTGAGGAGTGGGCGGAACAGAACCGGAGGGCTGCGTTCCGGGTCTATGCCACGCGCGGCGGGCTGCGGCTCATTTTCACGGACAAGCTCTATGAGCCGGCCGCGAGGGAGACCGAGGAGTTGTTCCGCGCGCTCAGGAGCGATCCGCTCTACGTCAAGCTGACGCAGCGGCAGGAGTGTTTCCGCGCCCGGCTGACGCCGAAGCCCTGGCGGATCGGATGTCCCGGCCCGCCGGGCCGCTACCCGCGTCCGGACGGGCGGGCCGAGCAGCGCTTTCAGGACTGGCTGCGCAGGTACGATTCCAAATCCATCGGATTCGCCGTGTGCCGCCTGCTCAAGGAAGTCGGGCGCATATCGGGCGAGCCGGCCATCAGCCGGGTGGTCGCGTATCACGACCGCTGTCTTGCCGGCGGCCCATCCGTGAAGCTCGCCTGACGCCGCGGCGCAGGTTGACGGGGGTCATAGACGCTGCGGAGGCCCGCGTGCATGCTGCATGCTCCTCGAGAAGGAGGGATCCGCATGCGCACCGTCGCCGAACTGAAGCTTGGCGAGCATGTCTGCTGCCTCTACGAGTCCGAAGACGAGCACCGCCGGGTATTGTCGGCTTTCCTGACGCAAGGCCTGTGCCAACGGGGCCGATTTGTCTATGTGACGGACGGCCACCCGCCGGAGACGATTCTCAAGTACCTCACCGGTGCCGGGCAGGACCCTGAGCCCGATCTCGCCAGCGGCCAGCTCCGATTCCTGAGGAAGGAGGACGCGTACCTTCGGCTCGGGCTGTTCGACCCGGATAAGATGATCCGCATGCTCGGGGATGAGACTGCGCGCGCGGTGGCCGACGGGTACGCGGGGTTGTGGGTGACCGGGGAAATGACGTGGGCCCTGAGCGGCGCTCCGGGATCCGCGCGGCTGATCGAATACGAGGCGCGGCTCAACCGGTTCTTCCCAGGATCCCGCTGCGTGGGCGTGTGCCAGTACGACCGGGGCCGGTTTCCGGCCAGCACGCTCCTCAATGTGCTGCGCACGCACCCGCTGGCCGTGGTCGGCACGGAGCTGTTCTCGAACTTCTACTACGTGCCCGTCGATGAGCTGATGTCGCTCCGGTATGCCGAGGCGGCGCTGGACAATTGGCTGCGGCACCTCACGCACCTGCATCCGCCCGAAGAGCCCAACGGGGCGTCGCACCATGACGCCGGAGATGACGATGAGCTTGCCGAGCGCGAAGCGGAAATCCTGTCCTTGAAACGGGAGGACAACACGCTCCTGCGCAGCCAGGGTCGCGCTCCGAAATTCTACATCTGAACCGGGAGCGCGCGAGCGCGGGGCCGGACCATCACGCGCCCAACGCCAGCCTCGGCGGTAG
>Ga0214471_10001791_pt1 | contig 16966 bp, 14 predicted proteins | sample RVTome_5_FD_207665 | JGI IMG/M metagenome (GOLD analysis project Ga0214471, IMG submission 207665) | Soil microbial communities from uranium-contaminated site in the Upper Colorado River Basin, Wyoming, United States - RVT142D155 | ecosystem: Environmental > Terrestrial > Soil > Contaminated >... | reverse complement strand
GGATCCGGATCCGCCGCGCTCGGTGATCGGGTGCGCGCAGGCAATCGACGCGCGCCCGTTACTGATCGGCTCCGACTTCGGCTATGTGCGCGAGGCGCGCCAGTGGGCATATTGGGGCCCGCAAGGGCGGCGCGGTGGGCTCGCGTATCCGACGCTGCGCGGCGCGGTGCAGCTTCGCAACGCGGCCGCGGCGCTTTGCGCGCTTGATTCGCTACGCGACCGGCTTCCAGTCGCGATGCAGGAAGTGAGGACTGGGCTTGCGGAAGCAACGCTTCCGGGTCGCTTCCAGGTCCTTCCAGGCAGACCGCAGATCGTGTTCGACGTGGCGCACAACCCGGATGCCGCGGCGACGCTGGCCGAAAATCTCGCCGCGAGCGGTTTCTCGCCAGAAACAATCGCGGTCTTCGGCATGTTGCGCGACAAGGACATCGCGGGCGTGATCCGCGCCGTGGCGGCGCGCATCACGCGCTGGCACGTCGCGAGTCTGCCCGGGGCACGCGGCGCGCGCGCAGCGCAGCTGAGTGCGCAGTTGCGCGAGGCGGGGGTGAGCGCGCCGGTGACCGAGTACGAATCGCCGGCTGAGGCATTTGTGGCGGCCCGTAACGTGGCCACCGAGAATGATAAAATTTTGATTTTCGGCTCGTTTCTTACCGTAGGTAACGTGATGGCCCGGCTCGAGACCGAGCGCAGCGGCGAGGCAAGGCATGGCTGAAAACGCGGACGTCAATACGCTCAAGCGACGCGGCCGCCGCCGCCTGGTCGGTGCCATCGCGCTGGTACTGGCGGCGGTAATCGTCCTGCCGATGGTGTTTGACCAGGAGCCCAAGCCGAGTGCGCCGCCGGTAAGCGTACGTATTCCGGGCGAGGAGGAAAGTCGTTTCGCGCCCAAGGTCACCCCCAAGGCGCCGGCCCTTGCCGTGACTCCTGCGAAGCCGCAAGAAGCACCCAAGTCCGCGTCTCCCAGGGGCGAAACGCCGCGTGCCGCCGATCCTGCTGCCAAGCCGCCAGTTAAACCCGTCCCGAAGTCGGAGGTCAAGGCGACGGACGCCGAACGCGTGCGCGCCGAGGCTGCGCTCGCCAACGTCGATTTGGTAATTCAAGTCGCCGCGCTGGCCGAAATCGAGAAGGTTAAGGAACTGACTGATAAACTGGCCCAGGCCAAGTTGCCTTACTACACCGAATCGGTGGCGATCGCCTCGGGCCGGGTGACTCGCATACGCGTCGGGCCGTTCGCGAGCCGCGATGCAGCCGAAAAGGCGCTCGAAAAACTTAAGGACCTCGGACTTAAGCCCGGCAAGATTACCAGCCGGTCCGGATGACGTGGCTCGACTATGCCGTACTCGGCGTCATTGTCGTCTCGATCATCTGGGGCGCGTGGCGCGGCCTAGTGCGAGAAGTGATCTCAGTGGCGGGATGGGTGCTGGCGTTTCTCGCCGCAAACCTTTTCGGCGGGCCGTTCAGCGTGCACTTGCCGAATGCGATCCCGAGTCCGGAACTGCGCTTCGTGACCGCATTCGTCGCGGTATTCATCGCCACGCTCGCGGTGACGACCCTGGTCGCACTGTTGCTCTCAAAGATTATCAAGTCGGTTGGTCTGGGAGGCCTGGATCGCACCCTGGGCTCGCTGTTCGGCGTGGTGCGCGGACTGCTCATTGTGTTCGCATTTGCCCTGCTGGCCGGCCTCACCGGCCTGCCGCGCGAGCCACTATGGCGCGATTCGGTCAGTGGCGCACCGATGGCGGGCGTGGCGCTGGCCCTGCGGCCGTGGCTACCGAATACGTTCGCCGAGCGGCTGCGCTATGATTAGGCCTTAGGTACCGGGAGCCGGCTCCTATGTGTGGCATTCTGGGCATCGTCGCTCGTTCGCCCGTCAACCAGCTGCTTTATGACGGCCTGCTGCTGCTGCAGCACCGCGGCCAGGACGCAGCGGGAATCGTCACCAGCGAACACAAGACCTTCCACATGCAAAAGGCGAGCGGCATGGTGCGCGACGTGTTCCGCACTCGAGACATGCGCTCGCTTTCGGGCAACTTCGGTATTGCCCACTGCCGCTACCCGACTGCGGGATCCGCCTTTAACACCGCCGAGGCGCAGCCTTTCTACGTCAATTCGCCCTTCGGCATCGTTCTCGGACACAACGGCAATCTGACGAACGCCGACAAGCTCAAGGAGGAGATGTTCCGCCAGGACTTGCGGCACATCAACACCAATTCGGACTCCGAGGTACTGCTCAATGTGTTGGCGCACGAGCTCGAGAGCAGCTCGGTGAAGCTGCATCTCGACCCCCAGACGATCTTTGCGGCGGTCGAGAACGTGCACCGGCGCTGTCGTGGCGCCTACGCGGTGATCGCGATGATCGCCGGTTACGGTGTGCTCGCGTTCCGCGATCCTTATGGCATCCGCCCTGCCGTGATCGGCTACAACGAGACCGACCTGGGCACCGAGTACATGGTGGCTTCGGAGTCGGTGGCCATCGACGCGCTCGGTTTTCGCGTGCTGCGCGACGTCGCGCCGGGCGAGGCGGTGCTGATTGACGAGGGCGGGAATTTCTACAGCCAGCAGTGCGCACCGCGGGCAAGCCTTAACCCGTGCATCTTCGAGTATGTTTATCTTGCGCGACCCGACTCGCTGATCGATGGGGCCTCGGTGTACGAATCGCGGCTGAACATGGGCGAGAAGCTCGCCGAAAAGATCCAGCGGGAGTACCGGCACCTTGACGTCGATGTAGTGATTCCGATTCCCGATTCGAGCCGTCCTTCGGCGCTGCAGCTGGCGCTGGGTCTGGGCGTGCCGTATCGTGAAGGGTTCGTCAAGAACCGCTACATCGGGCGCACATTCATCATGCCGGGTCAGGCGGTGCGCAGCCGTTCGGTGCGCCAGAAGCTCAACGCGATGTCGATGGAGTTCAGGGGCAAGAATGTGCTCTTGGTCGACGATTCCATCGTGCGCGGTACAACCAGCCGGGAAATCGTGCAGATGGCGCGCGAATCGGGGGCGCGCAAGGTATTTTTCGCTTCCGCGGCGCCGCCGGTGCGCTTTCCCAACGTTTACGGCATCGACATGCCGACGCGCACCGAGCTGATCGCGTCGCACCGCACCGAGGATGACGTTGCGCACGAGATCGGTGCGGACGCCCTGATCTACCAGGACCTCGACGCGCTGAAGGATGCCGTGCGGCGGGTGAATCCGGGCCTGACGAGCTTCGAGACCTCGTGCTTCGACGGCCACTACGTCACGGGTGATGTCACCAGTGATTACCTGCACGCAATCGAGTCGCGCCGCGACGAGGCACGCGACGCCGGCGACGAGGGCGAAAGCGCGCAGCTCGACCTGAACCTGGTCGCGGCTCGTTAACAGGGAGTTGGGCATGGGGCTTGGCGAGCGCTCGCCGCATCGCGACAATCTGGAGTGCGCCGATTTGACATCACAGCTTGCGGGCGCGTAAAAAATACAGCTAAAGCGTGCTGAGAACCCGGTCGCCTTAGCCGAGTTTTTTTATGCCCGCGCGAGCTATGGAACCGAACAATGGAACCTGATTACGGGCTTGCGACCAATGGCGTGCGCGCCGGCCAGATGCGCACCGAATTCAATGAACATGCAGAGGCGCTGTTCCTAACCTCCAATTTCGTATTCGACAACGCGGAACAGGCCGCCGCGCGCTTCACTGGCAGCGGAGACGGTTTCGTCTACTCGCGCTTCAGCAATCCGACCGTGTCGATGTTGCAGGCGCGCCTCGCGGCGCTGGAAGGTGCGCAGGCATGCGTCGCCACGGCATCAGGCATGTCAGCAATTCTCGCCACCGCCATAGCGTTGTTGCGAGCCGGTGACCATGTTGTCTGCTCGAACGCGGTGTTCGGAGCGACCGTGCAGCTGTTCTCCGGGGTTCTGTCGCGCTTCGGGGTCGAGACCACGTTCGTCGCGGCAACTGCCCTGGCGGCGTGGGAGCGGGCATTGCGGCCAAACACCAAAATGCTGTTTCTCGAGACGCCGTCAAACCCGCTTGGCGAGATCGCCGATATCGCGGCGATTTCAATTCTCGCAAAGCGTCGCGGGGCGTTGCTCGTCGTCGACAACTGTTTCTGTACTCCAGCATTGCAGCGCCCGCTCGAGCTCGGCGCAGACCTGGTGGTGCACTCGGCCACCAAGTACCTGGACGGGCAGGGCCGGGTGCTCGGTGGTGCCGTGCTTGGCGCGCGGGCGCTCGTGATGGACGGGGTGTTCGGCTTCCTGCGCACGGCGGGAGCGTCGCTGTCGCCGTTCAACGCCTGGGTGATCCTGAAGGGACTGGAAACGCTCGAACTGCGAATGTTCGCTCAGTCGGCGAGCGCACTCGAGCTGGCGCGTTGGCTCGAGAAGCAGCCCGCCGTGGCGCGGGTGTTATATCTAGGGCTCGTATCGCACCCGCAGTTCGCGCTGGGGAAGCGCCAGCAGCGCGCCGGCGGCGCCATCGTGTCATTCGAAGTCCGGGGCGGTCGCGAAGCAGCGTGGCGGGTGATCGACGCTACGCGTCTGATCTCGATCACCGGTAATTTGGGCGACGTCAAGACTACGATTACCCATCCGGGGACGACCACGCACGGCCGAATTACCCCCGAGGCACGTGCTGCCGCTGGCATCTCCGAGGGCCTGGTGCGGCTTGCCGTCGGCCTAGAAGCCCCGTGGCCGACCTGCGCGCGGACCTTGCGCGCGGGCTCGGCTAGGGCGAACCGGGCGCGGGGGCTGGGGCCGCCCGCCGCCGGCGGTAGCTCGCTGACTCAGAAAACGGCCAAGCGTGGCACACTGCTCTCGATCGCGACATATCCGCCGCGCTCGTACCAGTCCGGCATTACCCATCGCTCGCAGAAGCGACCGTCGACCTCGCACTGATGATGCGCGGGGCGGTGGGTGTGACCGTGGATCAGCCGGGCGACGCCATGCGTGCGAAAGGCCTCGCGCACTGCGTCGGCGTTGACATCCATGATTTCGGCGGCCATCGACTCCAACTTGGCCTTGCTTCGTTCGCGCAGGGCGCGGACTTCCTCCAGCCGCGTTGTGAGCGGTTTGGACAGGAACTCCCGCTGCCATGCGTCAGAGCGGGCGATACGGCGCCACGCTTGATAATCCAGGTCGTCGGTGCATAGCGTGTCGCCGTGCATCAGCAGCGTGGGCGTGCCCTCGAGTTGAACCACAAACGGGTCGTTCAGCAGGCGCATCCCTGCGGCTTCGCAAAAGCGTTGGCCGAGCAGGAAATCGCGGTTGCCTCGCATCAGCGCGACCGAGACTCCGGCGCGCGACAGCTCGTTGAAGGCGTCTGCAACCTGTCGCCCGAGCGGGTCGCCATCGGCCGCATCCAGCTCGTCGTCTCCGATCCAGTACTCGAAGAGGTCGCCAAGTACATACAGCGCTGCGGCCTGGCGAGCCGCAACATGAAGAAAATCGAAAAAGCGCTGGTTGATCGCTGGGCGTTCGCCCGAAAGGTGCAGGTCCGAAATCAGCAGGATGCGCGACACACGGCGATCCCGGAGTTCTGGGCGCGCTGCCCGGGGGCGGCCCGGAGTGCAGCGCCCGAGCCTTACTTGCCGCCCACCACGGTTATCGACGTGATGACGACGTTCTCCCGCGGAACGTCGCTGCGAAACGGCCCAGCAGGGCCGGTCGGCGAGCGGGCAATCTTGGTGACCACGTCCTGCCCTAAGATCACCCTGCCGAACACGGCATAACCGCTGCCATCGCTGCGCGGATCGCCCCAGTTGAGGAAGGTGTTGTTGCCACCGTTAATGAAAAACTGCGCCGTGGCCGAATGCGGGTTCGAAGTGCGCGCCATTGCGATCGAACCTACCTCGTTTTTGAGCCCCGCCTTGACGCCTTGCTCGGCTTCGTTCGCGATCGGATCGCGCGTGGGCTTTTGGCGGAAGTTCGGTTCGAAGCCACCTCCCTGGATCATGAAGCCGTCGATCACGCGGTGAAAGATCGTGCCGTTATAGTGCCCGTCGCGAACGTACTGCAGGAAATTCGCCACGGTCTTGGGCGCCTTGGCCGGATAGAGCTCAAGCCGGATCGTGCCGGCCGTCGTGTTGACATCGATTTGCGGATCGGCGGCAAGCACACCGGGCGTCGCCAGGGCGGCCGAGAGCATGAACAGGGGCTTCCACAGGCCGGAGAATTTCATTGGTTGTTCCGTCAGAAGATGCGAAGCGGAGCGCTCAGCCGGCGCCTTCGTAAATGATCTTCCAGCGTCCGCCTTCCTTGTTCCAGTACTGGCGTTTGCGCATGACGTTCGACAGCGTGCTCGAGCGGTAGTCCTGTTCGAACGAGACCACGACGAAGTCGCGTTCGCGCGGATAGCGGAACATGGACACGTCCGAGATGCCAACCTTGATCCAGCTCTTGGCGGCATTCAGCTTGCGCTTGCGGGCGGACCAGGCGTGCAGGTCCTGGTCGGGCGAGTGGAAGCGAGGCGCGTAGTGTGCGAGGTAGCGATCGGTGTCGCGGCTTTCCCAGTCGCTTCGCCAGGCATCTATCGCCTTGGCGAGCGAGTCGCGGTCCGCTTCCTGGGTGACACGGTCGCTCCACTCGATTTCGTCGGCGATGATCACCGGTGTGCGCCCGACCTGGACGTAACGCGCGACGGTGTTCAGGTCTGCGTTCGCCAGCACGATGCAGCCGTCGCTTGCGCGTGGCGGCCGGCTGTAGGTGTCCGAGGGTACGCCGTGCAGCCAGATGCCATAGCCGTTGCGGCCCAGATGCTTGTCCCACTCGTTCGGATAATTGATCGGATACGCTCCCGCGCCGTAGAAATCGGTGAGCTTTTGCCGCGGCAGGTCGGCGGTCACGTGGTATACGCCGATTGGCGTTTTCTGGTCACCCTCGCGGGTCTTTTCGATGCCGCGCTTGCCGAGCGTCACATAGAAATCCGATGCCAAGCGCGGCCGGCCGGCATCGTTCTCGAACACATACATGCGCGAGCGGCGAGAGTCGACTACAAAAACGTACTTTTGCTCGGCCTGTAGCTGCATCACAAAGCGCGGCACAAGCTCCGCGCCCGGGCGCTGGCGATAAGCCTGCAGTCGCGCCAGCGCTTCGGCGCGCAGGTCCTCGACTCTATCTCGCGGCACGGTCTTCGCGACATTGCCGAACATCTCGAGGGGACGCGCGCGCGCTAGCAGCAGATCGCCGCGGATCAGGTGTGCCAGACGAAAATTCGGGTTCGCCTTGAGCAGACCCTCGACGCGTTGCAAAGCGAGATCGACCTGGTTGCCGCCGATCGCCTCGAGCACCCGGGCCAGTCCCTGCTCGGGCGATACTGCCGCGTCCTCGCGCGCCACAGCAGGCGCGAGACACGCCAGGGAAAGTGCGAGCGCAAGCAGCGACCACATCACGGAACCCGCCGTGCGCATCAGTTGGACACCCTCTCCTGCCGGATCAGCCAGCGCCCGTCGGCCTTGACCATTTCCAGCGTCTTGTTGCTCGACCCGCTGAAGCGGTCAGACTCATATTCCTGATGGAACGTGATCGTTGCCCGGGTAACACTTTCAACATTTACCTTCGGCTTGCTGATCGAGACCGAGATTGTCTTGGGACCCGTTACCCGCTCGCGGCGCAGTCTTGCCCATGCTTCGCGCGATTCGCCACCCGGAACCATGAAGTCCCTTGCGTAGTGCGCAAGGTAGGCACCCGCATCGCGCGCGGACCAAGCCTTGGCCCACGCGTCTACTGCCGCCAGGACTTCGCTCGCAGGCGATGCGGCAGGCTTTTCGGTCGGTTTGTCCATCGCCGGCTTTGCGACAGCGACCTGGGTAGCGGCCGGCTCGGGTTCCGGTTTGGCATCCTCAGCAAGTTTCTGCGCTACGGGCTTCGCCTCAACGGGCGCCCCGGGAGAAGGCTTCACTGCGCCGGCCGCGGCCGGGTTCGCCGTTGCCACCGCCACCGGGGCGCTCGCACGCGGCGCGACGCCGACGAGGTCGCGCACCAGCGCGAGCTTGTTCTGCGCCCCGGCGTTGGATGAGTCGAGCTGCAACGCCTTGTCGTAGGCCTGGCTGGCAAGCTTTGCGTAGACATCGCCCAGATTCTCGTACGCCGTCGCGTAGCTCGGGTGCGTGCGGATCGACTGCTCGAGCGAGCCGCGCGCCTTGTCGTATTGACCCTGCGAGGCGTAGATCACCGCGAGATTGTTGTAGGGCTCGGGCAGCTCGGGATAATCCTGCGTCAACTTCTGGAAAATCTCGAGCGCTTCGCGCGTATTGCCCTTCTCGGTGAGGATCAGACCTTTTAGGAAACGCGCCTGCGGATCACGCGGTTTTGCCGCCAGCGCCTTGTTGACATGATCGAGCGCCTGCTGATGCTGGCCGGCCTTGAGCAAGCGGCTCGCATCCTGGAGCTCTTCGGCGCGCGCCGTGCCCGTTGCCACCGCGACGCCGAGCACGAATGCAAAAGGGAGTTTGAGCGACGCGGCGAGACAGGTCTTGGAAGCAGCCATTGTGTTATACTTTTCAAGGCTCTACGAAAAGAACTTATTCTAGACTAAGCACCGCCCGACCACAACTTCGGTGCGCCATGTTGCGCCGCGGGGCGCGCGAACTGAGCTTGGAAGTCCCACCGACCAGCGAGTTCCCACGGCCGCAGCCCTGACCGTTGCGACCACGCGACCCCCAGATGCTGACAATCTACAACACGCGGACGAGATCCAAGCAGGAGTTTGTGCCGATCCGACCGGGTACGGTGCGCATGTACGTGTGCGGCATGACCGTGTACGACTACTGCCATCTCGGGCACGCGCGGTTCATGGTCGTGTTCGATCTCGTACGGCGCTGGCTGCGGGCGCGCGGATACGCCGTAACGTACGTGCGAAATATCACGGACATCGACGACAAGATCATCCGGCGCGCGATCGAAAACCGCGAAACGATCGGCGAGCTTACCGCGCGGTTCATCGATTTCATGGATGAGGATACTGCGGCACTCGGCATTGATAAACCGGATCACGAGCCGCGCGCGACGCAGTACGTACCGCAGATGCTCGTGCTGATCGAGCGGCTCGAGGCGAAGGGGCTCGCCTATCGCGCTGCCGATGGCGACGTAAATTTCTCGGTGCGCAAATTTCCCGGATACGGAAGGCTGTCCGGAAAATCGCTCGACGAGCTGCGTGCAGGCGAGCGCGTCGAGGTCGGCGGCGCGAAGGAAGATCCTCTTGATTTCGTGCTTTGGAAGCACGCCAAGCCCGGCGAGCCGAGCTGGCCGTCGTCCTGGGGCGCGGGTCGTCCGGGGTGGCACATCGAGTGCTCGGCGATGAGCTGCGCGCTGCTCGGCGAGCACTTCGACATCCACGGTGGCGGGCAGGATCTGCAGTTTCCGCACCATGAGAACGAGCTGGCGCAGTCCGAAGGCGCGAGCGGCGGGCGCTTCGTGAATATCTGGATGCACAATGGCTTTGTGCGCGTCGACGAGGAGAAGATGTCGAAGTCGCTCGGCAACTTCTTCACCATTCGAGAGATCCTGGCACTGTTCGACCCCGAGGTGGTGCGTTTCTTCATCGTGCGCGCGCATTACCGCAGCCCGCTCAACTACTCCGACGTGCACATGAACGACGCGAAGGGCGCGCTGACGCGGCTCTATACCGCGCTCAAGGGCACGAATGCGGGCGCGCCGGAGGTCGACTGGGACGAGCCTTATGCGCAGCGTTTCAGGCAGGCGATGGACGATGATTTCGGGACGCCGGAGGCGGTCGCGGTGCTCTTTGAGCTTGCCAACGAGATCAACCGAGGGCGTAGCGAGCTTGCCCCGCAGCTGCGCGCGCTGGGAAGGGTCCTCGGCATTCTGCAGCGCGACGCGCAGGCGTTTCTGCAGGGCAGGCTTGCGGGCAGCCTGGACGACGCCCAAATCGAGCGCCGCATCGCCGAGCGTGCGGCGCTCAAGGGCTGCAAGGATTACGCGGGCGCGGATCGCATTCGAGCGGAGCTTCTGGACGCTGGCGTGGTTCTCGAAGACAGCACGGCCGGCACCACCTGGCGCCGGACCTGAGCGCCGCCGCGCGCGGCCCCCCGGGCATAGAGCGCGCGCTCTTCGCGCCGCCTAGTGTTTGAACTGCCCGTCCTTGCCGATGATCGTCAGCTCGACGAACGCGCTACCGTTATGGTTGGTCGGTGAAAAGTCGATGATATAGCCGCCGGCATCGTAGTTGGACATGTTGTCGAGCACCTGCATGAACGACTCGCGCGTCAGTTTGGCCCCGGCGCGGCGGATCGCCTCGACCGTTACCTTCGCGGCGATGAAGGACTCAAGCGAAGTGAACGAGTAGGATTTCTTGCCGAGCAGGCTTTCGGTCGCGGCACGATACTCGGCGACAACCGGTATCGACCGACGGGAAAACGGCGGCACGACCTGCGCGATCGCAACCCCGACGCCGTCCTTGCCGAGCTCGTCCGCAAGCGAGGTCGAGCCGGGAAACGAGTTGCTCACCATCTGCGCCGTAGAGCCGGCTTGTTTCGCGCCGCGAATCACGTCGGCACTCGCCTTGTACAGCGTGGTCAGGATCACGACCTCCGGGTTGCCCGCAAGAATCGACTTCACGCCGCCGGCGATTTCCGGATTGCGACGATCCTTGAACGCGGCCACGGAGACCGGCGTCAGGTTTCGCTTCTTGAGCGCGCGCTCGACCGCGGCGTAGTTCTCCTTCCCGACGACGTCATCATAGTGAACGATCGAGAAGCGCGAGATGCCGAACAGCGAGTAGTGATCGACGATCTTCTCGAGTTCGTCGGCGTAGCTCGCGCGCATGTTGTAGACGTACTTGTGGAACACACGCATCGGATCGGCGCCGGTGAATGGCGACAGGAATGGCACCTTGTGCTTCTCGACGTGCGGCAGCGCCGGTCGCGACAGCGTCGCGCTTGCGTAACCGAACAGCGCGAACACGCCAGTCTCCTGGATCAGCTTTCGCGTGTTTTCGCCGGAGCGCTTGGTGTCGTTGCCGTCATCGAGCGTCACCAACTCGATCTTGCGGCCGTTGACGCCGCCGGCCTCGTTTAGTTTCTTGAAGTAGGCGAGGGCGCCGTCCCGGATGTCCTCGCCGAGCGCCTTGTTGGCCCCCGAAAGCGGCGTCGACTGCCCGACCAAGATCCTGTTCGGTGTGACGCCTTGCGCGTGCGCACCGGCGGTTGCCAGCGCGATGATGAGTGCCCCGATCCCCGTTCGCAGCAGCATCATGATCACCCGCTATATCGTGATCGTCATGGCGCGATTCTGTGGCGTGGCTCAGAAGTGCGTCAAGCGACATTCCCGCACGGTGTGACATCCTGCACAATCCGTGGGCGACCGGCGCCGCGAATCGGGCGGCCAAGGTGCGCGGCGCGCCCGGGCCGGGGGACTGGCGAGCCGCACCCCGGCGCTTGGCGATTGCAATGTGCCGGCCGCAACGCGCCTGCGCGCAACTTGCGCAGTGCTTCGCTAGCCCTCGAAGAACTCCTTTACCTTGTCGAGCCAGCCCTTGCTGCGCGGATTGTGCCGCGCCACGTCCTTCTCGCTGATGGTCTCGAATTCGCGAAGCAGCTCCCTTTGCCGCTCGGTGAGATTGACCGGCGTTTCGACCACGACGTGGCAGTAGAGATCACCATTCGCATGACTGCGCACACCCTTGATGCCTTTGCCCCGCAGCCGGAAGGTCTTGCCGCTCTGCGCTTCCGCGGGCACCTTGATGCGCGCCGTGCCGTCGAGCGTCGGGATCTCGATCTCGCCGCCAAGCGCGGCGGTCGCGATTGACACCGGCATCTCGCAATGCAGGTCGTCATGATCGCGCCGGAACACTGCGTGCTGCTTGAGGTGTATCTGGACGTAGAGGTCCCCCGGCGGACCCCCGTTTACGCCGGGCTCGCCCTCGCCCGAGAGTCGCACGCGGTCGCCTTCGTCGACTCCGGTCGGAATTCCCACCGACAGCGTCTTCTGCTGCCCGATGCGTCCGGTGCCGCTGCAGGATAGGCAGGGATGCGGAATCACCTTACCGCCACCGTGGCAGCGCGGACAGGTCTGAGCGATCGAAAACGGGCCCTGCGAGATGCGCACCTGACCCGCGCCGCGGCACGTCGGGCACGTCTGGGCCTGGGTGCCGGCGCGCGCGCCGCTGCCGCTGCAGGTCTCGCAGGTGGCCATCGTCGGAATTCGAATCTTGGTCTTGAATCCGTGCGCCGCCTGCTCGAGCGTGATCTCGAGGTTGTAGCGCAAGTCCGCGCCGCGGAATACGTTCGATCGCCCCGAGCGGCCACCGCCGAATATTTCGCCGAATATGTCGCCGAAAATATCGCCGAAGCCGCCACCGACGCCTCCAGCGCCGGCGCCGCCGTGGGGGTCGATACCGGCGTGGCCGAACTGATCGTAGGCGGCGCGCTTCTGCGGGTCGCCAAGCACTTCGTAGGCTTCCTTCGCGTTCTTGAAGTGCTCCTCGGCTTTCGGCTTGTCCGGATTGCGGTCCGGATGCCATTTCATGGCGAGCTTGCGATACGCCTTCTTGAGGTCGTCGTTGCTCGCGTCGCGATTGACGCCGAGAGTCTCATAATAGTCGTGTTTCGCCATGTTCTCGCCGTTGCTCACTTGGACGACAAACGGCCGAGCTTGATCGTCACGCTCCGCATCGAGCGGCGGTCCGAGACTCGGCCGGTCAGGGCGCCGCGCTTCGCGGTGCGCCCAATTGCGTTAGCCGGCCTTCTTGTCCTTCACTTCCGTGAACTCGGCGTCGACGACGTTCTCGTCGTCTTTCTTGCCGGTCCCGGCCTGCTCGTCTCCCGGTGCGCCAGCCTGCGAGCCCTGCTGGGCCTGCTGGGCCTGCTGGGCCTGCGCGTCTGCGTACATCTTTTCGCCCATCTTCTGCGACGCCTGAGCGAGCGCCTGGACCTTTGCGTCGATCTTCGCCTTGTCGTCCGACTTGAGCACCTCTTCGGCTTCCTTGAGCGCGGTCTCGATCTTCTCTTTTTCGTCGGCCGCGAGTTTGTCCCCGTACTCCTTGAGCGATTTCTTGACGGAGTGCACCAGCGCCTCGCACTGGTTGCGCGCGTTGACCAGCTCGAGCGCGTTGCGGTCTTCCTCCGCGTGCTCCTCGGCGTCCGACACCATCTTGCGGATCTCCTCCTCGCTCAGTCCGGAGCTCGCCTGGATCTTGATCTTCGCTTCCTTGCTGGTGGCTTTGTCCTTCGCCGACACGTGCAAGATGCCGTTGGCGTCGATGTCGAAGGTCACTTCGATCTGCGGCATGCCGCGCGGCGCCGTGGGAATGTCAGCCAGGTTGAACTGACCGAGGCTCTTGTTGCCGGCCGCTATATCGCGCTCGCCCTGCAGGACGTGAACCGTAACCGCGGTCTGATTGTCCTCTGCGGTCGAGAACACCTGCGTTGCCTTGGTCGGGACGGTGGTGTTCTTCTTGATCAGCTTGGTGAACACGCCGCCCAGCGTCTCGATGCCGAGCGATAGCGGCGTGACGTCGAGCAGCAGCACGTCCTTGACCTCGCCCCTGAGCACGCCCGCCTGGATCGCAGCGCCGACCGCGACCGCCTCGTCCGGGTTGACGTCCTTGCGCGGCTCCTTGCCGAAGAATTCCTTCACCTTTTCCTGCACCTTGGGCATGCGCGTCATTCCGCCCACCAGGATCACGTCCTCGATGTCGGAAACCTTGATCCCCGCGTCCTTGATTGCGATACGGCAGGGCTCGATGGTGCGCGCGATCAGGTCATCGACTAGCGACTCGAACTTGGCGCGCGAGAGCTTCATCGCTAGATGCTTCGGGCCCTTGGCGTCGGCCGTGATGTAAGGCAGGTTGACTTCGGTCTGCTGCGTCGAGGACAGCTCGATCTTCGCTTTCTCGGCCGCGTCCTTGAGACGCTGCAGCGCGAGCACGTCGTTGCGCAGGTCGATGCCTTGCTCCTTCTTGTATTCGTCGCAGATGTAGTCGATCACGCGCTGGTCGAAGTCCTCGCCGCCGAGGAACGTGTCGCCGTTCGTGGAGAGCACCTCGAACTGCTTTTCGCCCTCGACGTTGGCCAGCTCGATGATCGAGATGTCGAAAGTGCCCCCGCCCAGGTCGTAGACGGCGACCTTGCGATCATTCTTGCTCTGCTTGTCCATGCCGAAGGCAAGTGCCGCCGCGGTCGGCTCGTTGATGATGCGCTTGACTTCGAGCCCGGCGATGCGCCCGGCGTCCTTGGTCGCCTGGCGCTGCGAGTCGTTGAAGTACGCCGGTACCGTGATCACGGCCTCGGTGACGTCCTCGCCGAGGTAGTCCTCGGCGGTTTTCTTCATCTTTCGCAGCACTTCGGCCGAGACCTGCTGTGGCGCGATCTTCTTGCCGCGTACCTCGACCCACGCGTCGCCGTTGTCGGCCTTGAGAATCTTGAAGGGCATCAGGCTGATGTCCTTCTTCACCTCTTTTTCCTCGAAGCGCCGCCCGATGAGGCGCTTCACCGCGTAGAGCGTGTTCTGCGCGTTGGTGACCGCCTGGCGCTTGGCCGATGCGCCGACGAGGATCTCGTCCTCGTCGGTATAAGCCACTATGGAAGGCGTCGTGCGCGCGCCTTCCGAGTTCTCGATCACCTTGGGCTTGCCGCCCTCCATGATCGCGACGCAGGAATTGGTCGTGCCCAGGTCAATGCCGATGATTTTTGCCATGTTCGTTCCCCATGTTGGGCGTCCTCGTGCGGATTTTCAAGTCAATGTTGCATATGGGGTTTCGGGCGCCGCTTTCAAGTGTCGTTGGCTGGCCGGGGCTTCGCCACGGTGACCAGCGCCGGGCGCACAACCCGCTCGTTCAGGGCGTATCCTTTTTGCATCAGCGCGACGACTGTGTTCGGTTCGGCGTCGGTATCGACGGCGGCCATCGCTTCATGGCGGTTGGGATCGAATCTCTCGCCTACGGCGGGCGCAATCTCGCCGACGTACGATTTCTCGAACGCCGCGCGCAGCTGCTTGAGCGTCAGCTCAACGCCACTACGCAGCGTTTCGAAGTCGACACCGTCGGCGCCAAGCGCGGCTTCCAGGCTGTCGATCACCGGTAGCAGTTCCTGGACGAATCCCTCGACTGCGAATTTCTGGGCGGTGGCAATATCCATCGCAGCGCGCTTGCGCGCGTTGTCGGCATCTGCCAGGGCGCGTAACCACGCATCGCGTTGCTGCTCGATCTTGGCGCGAGACTCGGCAAGCAGCGTTTCGAGGGATGTTTCTTGCGCGGTCTCGTCCGACGGCTGCGGCTGAGCGTCGTTGCGCGCGTCCTGCGGTGCGTCTTCGGTTGGTTCTGGCTTATGGTTCGGGTCGGACATCAGGTACGCTGGTGAGTCGCGAGCGATTCCCTTGATATGGGGATAGTCTTGGGCGCTTCAAGGGCGCGGCCCCGGCGCATGACAGAATAGCGTCATGAGCGAAAAAGTCAGCCAGATCATCGATTTGAGACGCGAGCCGGACACCCGGCTCGCGCTTGTAGGCATTTCGGTGGTGCGCGAGCTGCAGCTGCGATGGCGACCTACGGAAGGTCTGCACAAGTTGCGCGCATGCGCGTTTTGCCAGGGCGAGGCCGATGCGCGACGCGGCGAATGCCGGCCCCCTTCGCAAGCCGCGCAACACTGCAGCGGCCCGCCCAGGCAAAACCCCAGGAACCGATCTCAGTTCATTCACTTGCGTATCGCGGAGACGAGGTGATTTTCGCACATCTCTGCGCCATCGGCCGGCTTGCGAACCTCTAGTACGCAGCGCCATCCGCTGGCTTGAGCTGCCTCGAAAATCGCCGCCGTCGCGCACGCGGAACTTGCGCAGAGTTTCCCTAGCGAGTGGCCCCGAGCGCGGCCGCGCGGCGCTCGCGCTCGAGCGCGTCCCCGGCGCTCTCGGTGCGTGCAGCCCAGCCATGTTCGGCGCACAGCGCATCGAGCGCACGGATCCATTCCGGGGAGTCGTTTAGGCAGGGCACAAGGTGCAGTTCGTGTCCGCCTGCCGCCAGGAAGGCGCGCTTTGCGACGATGCCGATCTCCTCGAGCGTCTCGAGACAATCTGCGACGAACCCGGGGCACACGACATCTACGCGTGCGGCGCCTTCGCGTGCCAGGCGCACGAGTGTTGGCTCGGTATAGGGCCGCAGCCAGGCCGCGCGCCCGAAGCGCGACTGGAAAGTTACCAGCCATTCGTTCTCGCCGAGTTCGAGCGCCTTGGCGAGCAGGCGCGCGCTCTTGTGGCACTCGCAGTGATATGGGTCGCCGCGATCGAGCGTGAACTGTGGCAGGCCGTGAAAGCTCATCACCAGCTTCGCACCGCGGCCGTGCACCTGCCAGTGGCGCTGAACCCCTGCGGCAAGCGCCGTAATGTATTCAGGATGGTCATGAAAATGCTTGGCGAAGCGCAGCTCCGGCACGTTCCGCGCGCGCCGCATCCAGGCACCGACTGCATCCATGGTGCTTGCAGTCGTGCTCGCCGCGTACTGCGGGTAGAGCGGCAGTACCAGGATCCGATCGCAGCCAGCGGCACGCAACCGCTCGAGCGCTGAGCCGATCGAGGGTGCTCCGTAGCGCATCGCGTGCTCGACACGCCATGCGGGGCCGCGAGCGGCAAGCGTTTCCGACAGAAGCTCGGCCTGGCGCGCAGTGTGCACCGCGAGCGGCGAGCCCGCATCGCTCCAGATCTCGCGGTATTTCCTGGCGGAGCGCGCCGGTCGCACAACGAGGATTACGCCATAGAGAATCGGCAGCCAGAGCGCGCGTGGGATCTCGATCACGCGCGGGTCGGAGAGAAACTGCGCGAGGTAGCGCCGCACGGCGGTGCTCGTGGGCGCTGCCGGCGTGCCCAGGTTGACCAGCAGCACCCCGTCGCGCGCGACGTGGTTGCGATGGTTGAACTGCGGCTCGGGGCGGAACCTGTCCACCACCTGGGCTAGGGAACCTCTGAACAAATTGCGCGCATGCGCGTTGCGGCCAGGACGCGGCGACTGCTAGGCGCCGGCCGGGGCCAAGGTCGGGAACCTTGGCCCCGGCCG
>Ga0214471_10001790_pt1 | contig 16969 bp, 16 predicted proteins | sample RVTome_5_FD_207665 | JGI IMG/M metagenome (GOLD analysis project Ga0214471, IMG submission 207665) | Soil microbial communities from uranium-contaminated site in the Upper Colorado River Basin, Wyoming, United States - RVT142D155 | ecosystem: Environmental > Terrestrial > Soil > Contaminated >... | reverse complement strand
CTCGAGGCGAGATGGATGTGCGACGTGACCCGCTTCGCGTACCAGGACCTCGGCGAGCTGCAGGCCGAGCTCGACGCCAGGCTCGGCGGCGCCGGGCTCACCCGAGACGACTACGACGCCTTCAAAGCCGAACTCGCCTCGAACGAGGCGCGGCGCGCCGAGGTCGTCGCCGCCTACGACGGCTTGTGCGGTGACTAGCCCCGATGGGGTCACGCAGCTGACGCTCCAGAAACCCCAGGTCACGGTCGATGCAACGACTATGAAGTATCGGATTGCACTGCTCATTTCGGCCCTGGCGGCCACGACCATCGTGCTGGGCGCCTCCCCGGCGCTCGCCGCGTCCAACTCAGACCCCGAGCTCCTCACGGAGAAGACGGCTGCCGTCATGGCGGGCGACACGGCGTGGGTCGCACTGAACTGGCTGGGCGAAGGCGGAGATGTCACCGACTTTGGCGTGGTTGCCCGCTCGATCCCCAAGGGGTGGCGGGTGGAGTACCCGGAGAACACCGTCGACCACACCTCCCTCTACTGGGACGCCGACCTCGCCAAGGGTGAGATCGACTTCACGGCGTTGCGGATCAGCGTCCCGGCGTCGGAGCGCGACCGGGACGGCACGATCCACCTGCGGGCGCACTGGACCGAGCGGGACGGCAAGGAGCGTCACAAGGAGTACAAGATCGAGGTGCCCGTCGCCCGGCACAGTGGAGCCGATTTCGAGGTGCTCACGGATTCCGTGTCCGTGGCGTCCGGCGAGGCGGCCTGGGTCGACGTGACGTACACGGGCTCGTACCCGGAGCTCGGCGACTTCACGCTCACGGTCTCGGAGGCCCCAGGGCTGACGATCGTGTATCCGGGGTACGGCGACCACACGAGCCTCAACGCCGACACCACGCTCGACCGTGGTGAGACTGACGTCGCCCGCTTCATGATCGACGCCACGGCGGCCGAGCCGGGGACGGTCGAGTTGGAAGTGACGGTGAGGTACACCAAGGGCGGCGACCCGGAGTCGATGACCCACGTCGTGGTCGTCGAGATCACGGGCGGCGCCACCGGCTGATCGCCTCCGACACCAGATCTGACGCGAGGGCTCGCCGCTAAGACGGGTCCTCTCGTCGTTTCGCCCGGTCTGTCTGCTGGCCCCGGCTGGTCAGTGGGAACCTCTCGACGGGTTCGTACCGGGCCGGGGTTGCCCCTCCGAGGATGCTCCTGAACAAGGTCACGCCGTCGACCCCGAGCTTGAGAGGGAAGCCCGGGAAGCTCTCGACGACGCCGGACACGTCTTCGTGGGGGCGGATCCGGCTGAGCGTCAGGTGAGGGTGGAACGGGCGCTCCTCCGGCCCGAACCCGGCGCCCACGGTGGCGGCCTCGACCGCGGCTGCCAGGTCGACGAGCCGGCCGGCCCCGGCCTCGATCCCGAGCCACAGCACGGTCGCATTCGACGGCCTCGGGAATGCGCCGAGACCGCCGAAGCCGATTCGAAACGGTCCGCTCAGCTCGGCGGTGTCGACCTCGTGGAGGAGCCGGTCGAGCTGTTCGGGAAAGGCGTATCCGATGAATCGCAGTGTGATGTGCCAGTTGGCGGCGGGGACCGGCCTGCCCGGCAGCACCCCCGACCCGGTCGCCGCGTCGAGATGGGCGGCGAGGCCGTGCCTCACCTCGTCGTCGAGCTCGACGGCGAGGAACAGTCGCTGCTTCACCGGCGCACCCAGATGTTCTCCCGATCGTCCCGCCACCATGCACCCTGAACGGCGAGCCGGGCGAGGTGGAGCGCAGCCGTCGTCGTGTACGTCCGCACCCGTTCCCGGTCCCCCGGCATCCGCAGGGTCCTGGCGGCCGCTCCGTCGGGTGTGCGGACCGCGACGATCATGGTGCCGACCGGCCGCTCCTGCTCGTCCGGTCCCGCCGACCCGGTCACCGCGATGACGACGTCGGCGCCGAGGCGGCCGGCGCCTCCCTGCGCCATCGCCAGGGCCACCTCCTCGCTGACCACGCCGAACTCGTCGATCGTCACGTCCGGGACATCGAGCACCGTGCGCTTCACGTCGACGTCGTATGCGACGACCGAACCCCTGAAGTAGGCGGAGGCGCCGGGCACGGCCGTGAGCCGGGCGGCGATCATCCCTCCGGTGGCGGACTCGGCGGTGGCGATCGTCCAACCCCGCTTGTCGAGCAGGTCGAAGAGGATGCGCTCGACCGTCTCCTCGTCGGCCCCGAAGACACGCGACCCGAGCCGGGCGCGGACCTGCTCCTCGACCGGCGCGATCAGGTCGAGGGCCTCATTCCTGGTTGCGGCCTTCGCCGTGAGTCGGATCTTGATCTCCGCCGCACTTGCCAGGAAGGCCAGCGTCGGGTTATCGCTCGCCTCGTAGAGGTCGGCGAGCACCTCGCCGATCCGCGACTCGGACTCTCCCCAGGTCCTGATGAAGCGGCTGAGAACGACGGACGGTCCGAGGTCCTCCAATCCACAAAGGAACGGGACGATGTGCTCGTCCACCATCGGCAACATCTCGGCGGGTACTCCGGGCACCGCGAACACCCACATGCGGCCGACCTTCGTGCGGAGGCCCGGAGCGGTGCCCCGCGGGTTCGGGATCACGTCGGCGCCCTGCGGGCGGTGCGCCTGACGGAGGTTCGACTCCGGCATCTGGCGGCCCCGCTGGGCAAACCTCTCCTCGAGCTCGGCGGCGTATGCCTCGTCGAACACCAAGCCGACGCCCGCAGCCGCCGCGATCGCCTCGCGGGTGAGGTCGTCCTGTGTCGGGCCGATCCCACCGGTGACGATGAGGACATCGGCCCGGGTGGCGGCGTGGCGGATGGCGGCGACGATGCGGTCGAGGTTGTCGCCCACGACGGACTGGTGATGGTGATCGAGCCCGGCGTCCGCCAGGCGGCCGCCGATCTCGGCGGCGTTCGTGTTGACGATCTGGCCGAGCAGCATCTCGGTGCCGACGGCGAGCACCTCGACGATCACCGGCGCACCGACCCCACGAGGTCCGTCCCGTATGCCCCGACAATCTCGGCATCGAGCCATTCACCGGGCGCCCCCTCGTCGAGGAGGACCACCCCGTCGATCTCCGGCGCCTCCCGGTACGAACGGGCGACGCTCCGGCCATCCTCGACCTGGTCGACGAGGAGCCGCACGACCCTCCCGACCTGCTCCTGGTTGCGCACCGCCGTGATGTCGTCCTGGATCGACTGCAGGTGTCGCAGCCGCTCTGCCTTCTCCGACTCGGGCAGCCGGCCTTCCAGCCCGGCTGCCGGCGTCCCCTCCTCCGCCGAGTAGGGGAAGAAGCCCGCCCAGTCGAGGCGAGCTGCCTCGAGGAACCCGGCGAGCTCGGCGACGTCGTCGTCCGTCTCACCCGGGAACCCGACGATGAAGCTCGACCTGAGCGCCGCCTCCGGAGCCCGGTGACGGATCCGCGCCACGAGGTCGAGGTGGCGATCGATGTCGCCGGGACGCTTCATGGCCCTGAGCAGGCGAGACGACACATGCTGGAGAGACAAGTCGAAGTAGTCGGCGATCACGGGGTTGGCCGCCATCTCTTCGATCAGCGCATCACGGATCTCACGGGGGTACAGGTAGTAGAGCCGCACCCGCTCGAGGCCTGCGATGTCGGTCACGAACCGCAGGAGCTCGACGATGCCACCTGGGGCATCGATGTCCCGGCCGAAGGCCGCCAAGTCCTGGGCGACGAGCACGACCTCCCGCACCCCGTGACCCACCAGCTCCGCCATCTCGTCGCGGATGTTCACCGGGGGCCGGGAGCGCTGCTTGCCGCGGAACAGAGGAATGGCGCAGAACGTGCACGCCTTGTCGCAACCCTCCGCGATCTTGACGTAGGCGTACGGGGTCGCCGGGGTCGGGCGCCGCGTCTGGTAGAGGATGTCCATCCGCGCGGCAGGTGTGGGCCGGATCTGCAGCGGCGTCCACGAGGTGAGCTGGTCGAGGGTCCCGACCAGCTCCCCGTAGCGACTCAGGCCGATGACGGCGTCCGCCTCGGGTAGTGCCTCGGCGAGCTCCGTCTCGTACCGCTGCGCCATGCAGCCGATGACGACCAGCTTGGCGTCGGTCCGCTTGGCGTCGGCCAGCTCCAGGATCGTGTCGATCGACTCCCGGCGGGCCGCCTCGATGAAGGCGCACGTGTTCACCATGACGACATCGGCGTCGGCGGGGGTGTCGGCGTCGAGGTAACCGGCGTCGGCCAGCATCGAGGAAACCTTGTCGGAGTCCACCTGGTTCTTGGAGCAGCCGAGCGTCGTCAGCCACAGCGTCGGGGCAGACGCCCCGGAGTGGGAGGTCATGGCGGGGCAGTCTACGGCCACCCTCTCCCCGGGACGCGCCTGAGGGCCCGCCGCGGGGCGGGCCCTCAGGGTTCGCAGGGACCGTCAGCCGCCGACCGTCGTGGTCGTCTCGAGCGGAAGCGTCGTCGTCGTGATGCCGTCGAGGACGGTCGTGGTGGTGTCGTCGCCCGTGGCCGGGTCGTCGTCGTCGGTGCACGCCGCCAGGCCGAGAGCCAGCGACGTGACCACGAGCCCGGTCACCAGTTTCTGTCTCAACATTCCCTGCCTCCTCTTGGGTGGGGGATGCGAGGAACTACCCGGTGAGACGGCCGATCAAACGCCGCAAAGCTCAGGCCCGTCTCGTGTACCGGCCCCGGTAGTACAGGAGCGGATCGGTGGAATCGACGAGGTCGACGCGGTCGATCTCGCCGGATACGAGCACCGAGTATGACTCCTCGACCCCGCGCCGCAGCGTGCAGTACGCCCGGGTCGCCAACGACGTGAGCAGAGGTCCGTGGTCGGTCTGGTCGACGTCGAGACCGGCGAACATCCCTCCGGGGCTGGGTCGGAGCCCGGCGAACACGTCGCTCACCACCTCGTCGCCGACCCGGCAGACGTGGACGATGAACCTGCCGAACTCCTGGATGGCGAGCCACAGGTCGGTGGTGGGGCCGACGAGGACGTAGACCAGCGAGGGTGCTCCCTCGGCGACAACCAGCGAGGACACCGTCAGGCCGGTCCGCTCGTCGGCGTCGCCGGCGGTGACGATCGTGACCGGCGCCGCCAGCCTGCCGCGGAATCGCCGCACCGGGTCTCGTTCGTCCCCCGGGGCCTTGAACGGGTTCTCGTCGTGGATCCCTCCGGTCATCGCAGCGGCACGAGCTCCCTCGTGCGCCTCCGGAAGCGGACCCGGTGGGTGTGTCCGGCGGCGAGCGCCTCCCGGATGAGGAGATCGCGTTCGAGGGCGCAGTCCTCCGGCCGGTGGGCATCGCTCGCAAGCGTGATCGGCACCCCCGCCGCAGCGAACATGGCGAGGAACCGGGGATGCGGGTAGATCTCGGAGACCGGCTGGCGCAGCCCGGCGCTCGACACCTCGACGGCGGTGCCCGAGGCGGCCGCAGCCGCCACCACCTTCTCGTAGAGGTCGAGCGGAGGGTCGGGGAGGACGTGGCCGTGCTTCTTGACGACGTCGACGTGTGCCAGCGCATCGACCGTCCCCGACTCGGCGAGCATCACCTCGATCTCGAAGTAGTCCTCGTACGCCTGGCGCACGCCGCGACGTCCGAACTCCCACTGGGCGCCGCCGTGGTCGACGGACCACCCTCTCACCCAGTGGGTGGACCCGATCAGGAAGTCCCACGGATACGGGGCCAGCAGGTCGACGACGGCGTCGATCGTGTCCGGGAAGTAGTCCACCTCGAGCCCGAGGAGCACGGGGAGCCCGCGATCGCGCGCCTCCGTGACCGTCTGCACGTACCGCTCGAGCGAGAGCTGCAGGTCGTCGAGGAAGAACTTCTCGGCTTGCCGGGCCAGGTCGATCGTCGGGGCGGCCTCCCAGAACGGCCCGAGCACCGGGGCGGCCTCGACACACCGGTAGAGATGCTCCGTGAATCCGACCTCGTCGGCGCCACGGGTGAGCGCCGTGTCGACGTACGACTCGATGAGACCGTCGGGATACTCGCCTGGTCGGGGCCCGGCACCGGCGTACGGGCCGTGCCGGTGGAGATGGACGTGGTAGTCCCCCACTAGGCGCCTCGGAGCTCCTCGATGAGGAACCGCAGCGGACCGGGCCCGACGACCTCCCCGATCCTGTTCCAAGCCTCCGGCGACACGGCCCCCGAGCCGTCGATCTCGTCTGCGGCCGCACCGACCGCTTCGGGGAATCCGCCGAACAGGCCGAGTTGGTCGAGATCCATCGCCTTGTCGGCGTTCTTGCGGGCTCGGTCGGACTGCCCCGCTGCCAGCGCACGGAGCGCCTGCTCGGCCCCCGTCAGTGCGTTGCGTTGCTTCTGGCCGTCGAGCGTCACGGCTGGGATCCGTCGAGGGTGAGCATGGGGCAATCGTACCGGGGACGGTCGGCGCATACTCCGGTCATGAGCGAGTGGCAGCTGCTCGGCGACCGTGTCATGGCCCGGCGCGGCATACACACCGGTGACCCTCATCCGAAGACCGCCAGCCTGACGGCGGCGACGACCGCCGCTCCGACGAGGACCCATCGGATCCAGGCCGCGCCTCTCGCGATGGCGAGCTGGGAGGCGACGTATGCCCCGCTCACCTGGCCGATGGCGAGCACCCCGCCGACGGCCCAGTCCACCTGGGCGGCGCTGGCGAAGAGGACGAGCGTCACCGGCGTGTAGACCGCGATCACGAGCACCTTGGCGGCGTTTCCGGAGACGAGGTCGAGCCCTGCGCCGAGGACGAGGGCGCCGAGCAGCATGAAGCCCACTCCGACCTGGAGGAAACCGCCGTAGAAGCCGATCACCAGGAAGATCCCCGACTGCACCCAAGTGGGCAGGCGGGATTGACGCTCTTCCATCCATCGCGACGGTTTGGCCAGGACGGAGAGCGCAACCATCAGCAGGACGAGGGCGAACACCCTCCGCAGCGCCTCTGCCGAGACGAGGGTCGCCGTCCACGATCCGACCGCGGCCCCGGCGACCGTCACCGGCAGGATGGGCGCCACCTTGGCCCATGGCACCTTGCCGCCCCTGTGGAACCCGGCGACAGCTCCGACGTTGGCGAGGAGGATGGCGATGCGGTTCGTGCCGTTGGCGGTCGAGATCCCCACCAGCTCGTTGAGGATGGGGATCGTCACGACCGAGCCCCCGCCCGCCAGGGTGTTGATGAAGCCGCTCGCCATGCCGCCGACGACGAGGAGGAGGGCTTCCGCGACCGACACGACAGACCGCCTACGCCGTGAGCGTCCGCTTGGCGGCCGACACGATGCGCTCCGGGGACGGAACGTAGAGGTGCTCGGCCCTGCGGAGCGGAACCACGATGTCCCAACCGGTGACGCGCTCGATCGGCGCCTCGAGTGAGTACATGGCCCGCTCCTGGATCTGGGCGACGATCTCGGCGGCGTACCCAGCGGTGCGTGGCGCCTCCTGGACGACCACAGCTCTGCCCGTTGCTCGCACCGATCCGACGATCGTGTCGATATCGAGGGGAACGATCGATCGCACGTCGACGACGGCCGCCTCGATCCCCTCGGCGGCCAGCTTCTCGGCGGCGATCAGGCTGTCCTTCATCATCGACCCGTAAGCGACGAGCGTGACATCGCCACCCTCACGGGCCACCCTGGCGACTCCGATCGGGACCGTGTAGCGGCCTTCCGGGACGTCGTCCTTGACCGCCCTGTAGAGCCGGATCGGCTCGAGGAAGACGACGGGGTCCGGATCGTCGACAGCCGCCAGGAGCAAGCCCTTGGCGTCGCCCGCCGTCGAGGGTACGACGACCTTGAGACCCGGGATGTGGGCGTAGATGGTCTCGGCGGACTCGCTGTGATGCTCGGCGGCGCCGATGCCGGCTCCGTACGTGATCCTGATGACCATCGGGGCGGTGAAGCGGTGTCGGGAGCGGTTGCGGATCCGGGCCACATGGCTGATGACCTGGTCGTACCCGGGGTACGAGAACCCCATGAACTGCATCTCGGCAATGGGCCGCATCCCGGCGATCGCCATCCCGTAGGCGGCGCCGATGATCCCGGATTCCGCAACAGGCGTGTCGATGACCCGGTCGGCGCCGTGTTTCTGCTGCAGCCCGTCGCTCACCCGGAAGACGCCCCCGGTGGCGCCGACATCCTCGCCGAGCAGCACGACGGCCGGGTCCTCGAGGGCGATGTCGAGTGCCTCGTTGATCGCCTCGATCATCGACCGCTCAGGCACTCGAGTCCCTCTCGAGCATCGCCAGCTGGTCGAGCAGCGGGCCGGTCGGCTCTGCGTACATTGCGCCGAAGATCTCGGCAGGCCCGAGGGCGGCGAGCGCCTCCGCCTCCTCGACCGCCCGCTCCACGGCTTCTGACTCGGCTGCTTCGAGCCCTTCCTGCCAGTCGGCGTCCCAGGCGTCGTTGGCTTCGAGCCAGAGGCGAACCCGCTCCAGCGGGTCTCTCGACGAGCGCCACTCGTCGGCGACCTCCTGGGTGCGGTATCGCCCCGGGTCGTCGGCCGTGGTGTGGGGGCCGACGCGGTAGGTGACCGCTTCGATGAGCGTCGGCCCTCCCCCTCCCCTCGCTCTGGCGACGGCGTCGCGAGTGGCGGAGAAGACCGCGAAGAGGTCGTTGCCATCGACCCGCACCCCGACCATGCCGTAGGCGTCCGCTTTCTGGGCGATCGTCTCCGATGCGGTCTGCCGCTCGAACGGCATCGAGATCGCCCAGCCGTTGTTCTGGCAGAGGAAGACCACCGGCACCCGGAAGACGCCGGCGAAGTTCATCGCCTCGTGGAAGTCTCCCTCCGACGTCGCCCCGTCCCCGAAGTACGTCAGCGCCACCGCGTCCGATCCCTTGAGCACCTGCGCCCAAGCGATCCCGACCGCATGGATCATGTGGCCGCCGACGGTGATCGAAGCCGGCATGACGTTGACGCCCTCCGGCGCCATGCCGCCTCGCTCGTCACCGGTGCGGCCGAGGATCAGCGCCTTCCACGGGTAGCCGTGCATCCACATGGCGGCGGCGTCCCGATAGGTCGCCACCAGCCAGTCCCTCGGCTCGAGTGCGGCAACCCCGCCGATCTGGGACGCCTCCTGGCCTTCGAACGGGGCGTATGTGGCGAGCCGCCCCTGCCGCTGCATGGCCGAGGCCTTCCTGTCGTATGCCCTGGCTGCGACCATCTTGGCGTAGAGCAGACGCGTTGCCGCCACGTCGAGCGGCGCCTCCACGCCGGCGACACCGGAGGCGTCGAGGATGGACAGGAGCGGCGCGGACATCGGCGGAAGCGTAGCGGTCGTGCCTGCTGCGGCATCGGGGAGGCGGCGGGGCCCCGGCGGGTCAAGGTGGCCCGAGGAGCTCCACCTTGCGCCAGCCTCTCACCGAGTTGACGGCCGCCAGGCGTCCTGCGTCGGCGAGGTCGCGGCGTGAGATCGCCCGCTCCCGGCACACCCCTTCTTCCAGCAGCTCGTCCCGGTAGACGCCCGGCAGGCATCCCGAGTCGAGCCCGGGAGTCCACCACTCGCCGCCGATCTCCACCATGAGGCTGGCGGTCGTCAGCTCGGTGATCTCGCCCCGCTCGTTGACGAGGATCACGTCGTCGGCGATCGGGTGCTCGGCCGCCCGGATGTCGTAAGCCTTCCGGTTCGTCGTCTTGTGGAACAGGAAGACGCTCTCGGAGTGGATCGGCCTCTCGGCGACCGCCACGTGGAGTGTCGCTGCACCAGGCGGCTCCGAGCAGAACGGCTCGAGAAGGGGGGAGGGTCTCTCGACGAACAGCTCTCCCCCTCGCGCCAGCGTCATCCTCACGTACTGCTCCCCGGTCGCACCGTCCAGCTCCTTCTCGAGGACCTCGAGGACGAGGTCCGGGTCGATGGCGAACCCGAAGTACCGGGCAGTCGCCGCCAGGCGTGCCATGTGCCGGTCGATGAGCACGAACCCGTCGCGCTCCGTCCACCGCATCGTCTCGAGGAGATCGAACTCGGGGCGCCGCTCGACGAGAAGCCTGGCCTTGAGCTTCGCCTCCTCGTACTCGGAGCCGGCCGTCGAGCCCCATGTGATGCCGCCGCCGACGCCGTACTCGGCGACGCCCTCCTCGAGGTCGATCGTCACGGTGCGGATCGCCACGTTGAACTCGGCGTCGACGCCGCCGTCCGCCATCGGCGCGATGTAGCCGAAGGCGCCGGCGTACACGCCGCGGGGCGATCCCTCGAGGGAGGTGATGATCTCCATCGTCCGCCGCTTCGGCGTTCCCGTCACCGATGCGCTCGGGAACAGCGCACCGAACACGTCGACGAGAGAGGCATCGGCGTCGAGCTCGGCAGACACGCCCGAGGTCATCTGCCACAGGGTCTCGAAGCGCTCGATGGCGAACAGTTCGTCGGCGCGCACGGTTCCGGTCCGGGCGATCCTCCCGAGATCGCTGCGGAGCAGGTCGACGATCATCAGGTTCTCGGCCATGTCCTTGTCCGACTCGGCGAGGCGCCTCGCCATCTCGTCGTCCTCACCGGGCCACCGGCCCCGCCTGATCGTCCCTTTCATCGGTCTCGTCCGGATCGTCCCGTCCTCGACCCGGAAGAAGCACTCGGGAGAGGCGCTGAGCACCCGGTAGCGCCCCAGGTCGAAGTTGCCCGAGTAGGCGCCGCGTTGGGCGAGCGCGATGTCCCGGTACAGCTCGTCCGGGTCTCCGGCGAAGGCGGCTCGGAGCCGGAACGTGTGGTTGACCTGGTTCGTGTCGCCGTCTACCAGGTGTTGCTTGATCCGGGCGATCGCCTCGTAGTACTCGTCCCGGGTCACGTCCGGCCGCCACGCCGACATGTTGTAACGCGGTGGTCCGCCCGGTCGGGGCGCCAAGGGCTCGAACGGCTCGCGCTGCTCGAAGATGGCGAACCACACGAGTGGCAGTTCGGCGAACGGATCGCCCGGTTGGCGGTCGACGGTTGCCAGGCCGGCATCGAACGCCCCGGCCGCCTCGTAGGCGACGAACCCGCACGCCCACATCCCGGCACGGCTCGCCTCCTCGACGCGCCGCAGGGCGGGCAGGACCTCGTCGAGGCGGCCGGCGACGACGGTGTCCTGCAGTCCCGTGAGTGCGAATGCGTGCTCGTGCGACGCCGAGTGGTCGTCGAACCGAGCGCGGGGGAACATCTCACGAACGGTACCGATCAGGCACCCCGATGGGGGAGGTTTGTGCCTCCGGCGCCCGCTCGCCCGACCTGAGATGAGACCCGGAGCGCTACGCCGACGTCAGCACGTCATGGAGCTCGTCGGCCGTGATCAACACCTCACGGGCCTTCGACCCCTCGGAAGGGCCGACGATCCCCTTGTTCTCCAGGATGTCCATGACCCGACCGGCCCTGGCGAACCCGATCCGGAGCTTGCGCTGCAACATCGAGGTGGATCCGAGCTGGCTGCGAACGATCAGCTCGATCGCCTCGCGGATGATGTCGGGGTCCTCGCCTTCGAACTCCTCCTCGACGGCTGCCCGCCTCTCGGCGACCTCGAACACCTGCTTCTCCTCGTACCTGGTGTTCTGCTGTTGCTTCACCCACTCGACGACGGCGTGGACCTCGGCCTCGGACACGAAGGCACCCTGGATGCGCTCCGGCTTCGGCTCGCGAGCGGTCGCCACGAGCATGTCGCCGAGGCCGACCAGCTTCTCGGCGCCCGACGAGTCGAGGATGACGCGGCTGTCGGTCTGCGACGTCACGGAGAAGGCGAGCCGCGAAGGGATGTTGGCCTTGATGACGCCGGTGATGACGTTCACCGAGGGCCGCTGGGTGGCGAGCACGAGATGGATCCCCACCGCCCTCGCCATCTGGGCGATCCTGACGATCGAATCCTCGACCGCCCTCCCTGCCACCATCATCAGGTCGTTGAGCTCGTCGACGATCACGACGATGTACGGGAAGCGATCGAACATCTCCTCGTCGACGCCGCCGGCGTCGTACTTCTCCCGGTAGCTGGTGATGTCACGGACGCCGGCGTCGGCGAGCAGCTCGTAGCGGCGATCCATCTCCTGGACCGCCCACTGCAGCGCATCGGCAGCCTTCTTGGGGTTCGTGATGACCCGCGTCATGAGGTGGGGCACGCCGTTGTACTGGCCGAGCTCGACTCGCTTCGGGTCCACGAGGACGAGGCGCACCTCGTCCGGGGTGGCCCGCATGAGCAAGGACGTGACGATGGCGTTGATGCACGACGACTTGCCGGCTCCCGTGGCACCGGCGATGAGCACGTGGGGCAGGTCCGTCAACGTCAGCAGCCGGGAGGTGCCGCTGATGTCCTTGCCGAGCGCCACGGACATCGGGTCGAGATCGGCGGCGGCCTCGCCGCTCGTCAGGATGTCGCCGAGGGTCACGAGGTCGCGGCGCCGGTTGGGGACCTCGATGCCGATGGCGCTCTTGCCGGGGATCGGGGCGAGGATGCGGACGTCCGGCGAGGCCAAGGCGTAGGCGATGTCGTGGGAGAGCCCGGTGACCCGGGACACCTTGACCCCGGGTGCCAGCTCGATCTCGTACCGGGTGACGGTCGGTCCGGGCACGATGCGGGTCAGCCTGGCGTCCACCCCGTGCTGGTGGAGGGACTCCTCGAGCTCGATCGCCATCTGCTCGAGCGCCTTGCGGTTGTGGGCGTGCCTGTCCGAGAGGTTGAGCAGCTCCAGGGGAGGCAACACGTAGTCACCCGTCGTCGGGGGCTTGATCGCCGGCCGCTTCTGCTGCTTCGGCCTGGTTGCCGCCGGTTCCGGCCCGGCAGGGCCGGTCGAGCGCCGCGGCCGAGTGACCTCGACGTCGCCCGCCATGGGAGGATCGACGTGCACCTCCCTCACGTCCTGGAACGACCGCAGGAAGGCGACGGCGCCCCGCACGGCGCTCCAGATCGTCCTGGCGACGTCCCGCAGCGAAGCCCTCGTCATGATGAGGGCCCCCAGGCCGATGACGGCGACGAGCACCGTGAGCGCCCCCCAGAATCCGATGAGCCGGCGAAGCGGGAAGGACATGAGCGAGCCGACGACGCCCCCGCGCGCCATGACGTCCTCGAGGGACTCCGCCAGGGAGATCGTCCCCGTGAGGAGATGGAAGAGAGCCAGCGACGACATGAACAGCGCCAGCACCGCGATCGAGATCCGCCCGTAGTCCTTGCGGGGGAGACTCCCGACGAGGGCCAGGCCGATCACGATCAGGCAGAACGGGATGAAGTACGCCCAGATGCCGAAGAGGAATGCAAGCCCCATCGTGAGCCATGTGCCCACCGGTCCCGCCAGGTCGAAGAACGCCAGGCCGACGAGGAGGGCGACGACGATGAGGGCCAGGCCCCAGACGTCGTCCGCCTGGTGGCCCATCCGGTCCCGCACCCTGGCTCGCAGCGCCGTCAGCGCACGACGAGGCGACCAGCGGGCGGCCTTGGTTTTCCTGACCCTTCTCCGCCCCGAGCCCCCACGGGACGAAGTCCGTGATGGCATGGGACGCCGACGATACACCAGCACCGCGCGACCACAAAGCAACCAGGCGGCGAGAGCGCCCGGCCGGGCGGGGTCACACCTCGATCAGCACCGGGACGACGACCGGTCTCCGGTCGAGGGTGCTCTTCACGGCCCGGCCGGCGACGCTGCGGATCCTGCGGCGCAGAGTGTCCGGATCGAGGGGGCGCTCGAGGCTGTCGACCGACTCCGTGACCCGTTGGACGACCTCCTTGTGGATCTCGTCCGTGTCGTCCGTGACGCCGTGGCTGTCGACGTCCGGGCCGAAGACGATCTGCCCGCTCGCCATGTCCACCCCCATCGAGACGATGAGCACGCCGTCGTCCGCCAGGTGGCGCCGGTCGCGCAGAACCGTCTCGACGTCGCCGACGCCGGCGCCGTCGAGGTACACGTAACCGGCCGGGATGGCGCCCCGCTCGACTCGCAGCTCCCCATTGTCCAGAACGACGACGTCACCGTCGTTGCAGACGACGACCTCGCCGATGCCGACCTGGCGCGCCAGGGCGGCGTTGGCGAACAGGTGGCGGTGCTCGCCGTGCACCGGCACGAGCGCCCGGGGAGCGACGATGTTCATCAGCGTCTTCAGCTCCTCCTGGGCGGCGTGGCCCGAGACGTGCACGTTGGCGTTGCGACCGTGGTAGACGCTGACGCCGGTCCGCACGAGGTTGTTGATCACCCTGCCGACCTTCGTCTCGTTCCCGGGGATCGGCGTGGCCGAGATGATGACCGTGTCCTTCTCCTCGAGCTTCACGTCGCGATGCTCCCCCGACGCCATCAGCGAGAGGGCCGCGAACGGCTCGCCCTGGCTGCCGGTGCAGATCACCGCGGTCTTCTCCGGGGGCAACTCGCCGAGGGCGTCGAGGGGCATGGAGTCGGCGTCCGAGTAGACGAGGAGCCCGAGGGACCTGGCGACCTCGGTGTTGCGCAGCATCGATCGCCCGAGGAAGGTGAACTTGCGGCCCGACCCGACAACGGCATCGATCGCCTGCTGGACCCGATGGATGTGGCTGGCGAAGCAGGCGAGGATGACTCTCCCCTCCGCCCTGCTCGTCAGGGCGGAGAGCTCGCGCCCGAGGGTCGACTCGGACGGCACGAACCCGGGACGTTCGGCGTTCGTCGAGTCGACGAGAAACAGGCGGACACCCCTCCTGCCGAAACCGGCGAACGTCGCCAGATCGGTGGTGATGCCGTCTATCGGCGTCGGGTCGAGCTTGAAGTCCCCCGAATGGAGGATGATCCCCTCCGGCGTGTCGAAGGCGACCCCGGTCGCCTGGGGGACACTGTGGGCGACCGAGATGAGCGTGAACTTGATCGGACCCGCCTCGATCCACTGCCGAGGCTCCACCGCCACCAGGTTCGGCTCGACGCCGAGCTCCTCGATCCTCGGCCGGGCGAGCTCCACGGCCAGGGCGGTGCCGTACACCGGGACGTTCACCTCGCGGAGGAAGTAGGCCAACGAGCCGACGTGATCCTCGTGGCCGTGGGTCAGCACGACGCACTCGACGTCGCCCGCCCTGTCGACGACGGAGCTGAAGTCCGGGAGCACGAGGTCGACCCCGAGCATGTCCTCCTCGGGGAACATGAGCCCGCAGTCGAGAAGCGCCAGCCTCCCGTCGACCTCGACGACTGCGCAATTGCGGCCGATCTCGCCGAGACCGCCGAGGAACCCGACCTTGACCGTCATACGGCCTGGGCCGCCTCCAAGGCACTCTCGATGAGCTCGAGCGTCGCCTCGGATGCGGCGACGAGCGGTAGGCGAGGTACGCCGACCGGATCCCACAGGACGTCGAGGGCCGCCTTGACAGGCATCGGGCTCGGTTCGACGAACAGGGCGTCGAAGAGCGGCACCAGGGCGTCGTGGATCTTGCCTGCCTGGCCGTGATCGCCGTCCCTGGCAGCGGCGACGAGCCGCCTGATCTGTGGACCGACGAGGTGGGACGCCACCGAGACCACCCCGACGCCTCCGGCCTCGACGATCGCCTTCGTCATGTGGTCGGATCCGGCGTACACCGCGAAGCCTTCCGGGAGAGCGGCGATGGCGGCCCTGGTGTGCTCGAGGTCCTCGACGGCGTCCTTCACCGCGACGATGTTGGGATGCTCGGCGAGCGCGCTGAGGGTTTCGACCTCGATGAGCCGAGCCGTCCGGCTGGGGATGTTGTAGAGCATCACGGGAAGGTCGGTGGCGTCGGCGATCGCCGTGAAGTGGCGACGGAGCCCCTCCTGGGGAGGCTTCGAGTAGTAGGGCGTGACCGCCAGGATCCCGTCGACACCGACCTCGGCAGCCTGCTCCGTCAACTCGACGGACTCCTTGGTGGCGTACGTGCCGGTCCCGGCGATCACCGAGGCGCGGTCGCCGACGGCATCGACGGCGGCCTTGTAGAGGGCGATCTTCTCGATGCTGGTGAGCGTCGGCGCCTCGCCGGTGGTGCCGGTGACGACGATGCCGTCCGAGCCGTTGGAGACGAGGTGGCGGGCCAGCCGCCAGAAGGTCCCGTAGTCGACCGCCCCCTCGGAATCGAACGGCGTGATCATCGCCGTGAGCACTTCTCCGAATGGGGGGGTTGGTCGAGCATCCATGACACGGACGGTAGCAAAGATGCCGGCCACTATCCTGGTGTACCGCCGCCACGTCGGAGCAGAATTTGGACCGCCGCAACGTCATCGACATCACGACGGAAGAGTTCCCGCAGGCCGTGCTGCAACGGAGCCACGAGCTCCCGGTCGTCGTCGATTTCTGGGCGGAGTGGTGCGGGCCGTGCAAGGTGCTCAGCCCCATCCTGGAGCAGGCGGCCGAGCGCCACGGCGGGGCCTTCCAGCTCGTCAAGGTGGATGCCGACCAGAGCCCGCAGCTCGCCGCCCAGTTCGGCGTGCAGGGAATCCCGACGGTGATCGCCTTCAAGGGCGGCCAGCCGGTGGCGAGCTTCACCGGGGCCATCCCCGAGCAGTCGCTCGAGGCATGGCTGGCGCAGATCCTGCCCACCGAGCTCGACACCAAGGTCGACACCGCCCGCGATCACGCCCTGTCCGGTGACGCTTGGACTGCGGAGAAGCTGCTCCGCGAGGTCCTCGACGAGCAGCCGGACCATCCCGAGGCGGGCACCGGCCTCGCCAGCCTGCTGCTGGCACGCAACGAGCCCGCCGAGGCCCTCATCGTCCTCGGGAAGCTCGCCCCGACGCCGGACGTCGAACGCCTCCAGGCGGCCGCCCGCCTCGCCGAAGCTCGCTCCGACGAGGACCTCACCCCCCTCGAGGCGAGGATCGAAGCCGACCCGGAGGACCACACCGCCCGGCTCGAGCTTGCCAAGGCGCTCGCCGGCCGCGGCGAGTTCGAGCCCGCACTCGATCATCTCCTCTGGGTCGTGCGGGCGAAAGGCGACCTCAGGGACGACGCCCGCCAGGCCATGCTCGACGTGTTCGGCGTCCTCGGCGACGAGCACCCACTCACCGCGACGTACCGCAGGCAGCTCGCCAACGCCCTCTTTTGAATCCGTTCCTGCGTCCCTGCGTCGCACCAATGCGACGGCCGGACGCCAGAACGGACGGCGACCCGGCGACCTAGATCCCGAGGA
>Ga0214471_10001789_pt1 | contig 16979 bp, 21 predicted proteins | sample RVTome_5_FD_207665 | JGI IMG/M metagenome (GOLD analysis project Ga0214471, IMG submission 207665) | Soil microbial communities from uranium-contaminated site in the Upper Colorado River Basin, Wyoming, United States - RVT142D155 | ecosystem: Environmental > Terrestrial > Soil > Contaminated >... | reverse complement strand
GGGGTCAACGACGCGGGGGTTACGACGCGGGCGCGGCCGCGCTACACCAGCCAGCCGCGGTGGCCGCGGCCCACCCGCCGCGCCGCGCGCAGGGCCCGCGCCACCGCGTCCTCCGGCGTGCGCGCGCTGAGCAGCGGCACCCGCCGGCCTTCGGGCTGGGCGAGGCGCCACGTGCCGATGCCCACCACCGGCCGGCCCAGCTTGAGCGCCAGCGCGATCTCGGACAGCGTGCCGTAGCGGCCGCCGACCGCGATGAGCGCGTCGCAGGAGCGCACCAGGATGACGTTGCGCGCCTGGTCCATGCCGGTGACGATCGGGATGGAAACCCAGCGATTGGCGTCGCGCGCCTCGAAGCCGGGCAGGAGCCCGACCACGGTGCCGCCGGCCCTGGCCGCGCCGCGCGAGGCCGCCTCCATCACGCCGCCGAGGCCGCCGCAGAGCAGCACCGCGCCCGCCTCGGCGATGGCGCGGCCCACCCGCTCGGCGAGCGCGGCCACCCGGCGCGAGCAGACGCCCTCACCGATCACGCCCACGTGGAGGCCGGCGCGCGCGGGCCTCTTCATCGCGTCAAATGAAGGGGCCTCACGCGTCCTCGACCCGCTGCCAGCCGCGGTCCCTGAGCGAGCGCAGCACCGCGTCCAGCACGAGCTGGGCCGACACCCCATCCTCGAGCGAGGGCGACGGGCTCTCGCCCTTCTTGATGCCCTCGAGGAAGCGCTTCACCAGCGGCGCGATGGTGGCCTTACCGGTGATCTCCATCTGGTCGCCTTCGCCGGCCGACCGGGGCAGCCCCGCGGTGACCGGCACCGGCTGGAGCGTGCCGCTGGCGCCGGCCGCGCGCAGCTCGCCCACGTACCACTTGGGCTTCTCGCGGTCGAGCCGGTAGACGAGCGAGCCCTGGCTGCCGTAGGCCTCGAGGAACGACTCATTCGCCCCGCGGGCGGCGCGGCTCACCGAGAACGTCACCTGCCCGCCGGAGACCAGCTCGCCCATCACACTGCAGAAGTCTTCCGCGTCGGTCGGCTTGCCGCCGGGCGCGGTCCGGGTGGGATAGGCCACCCCCGCCTGCGCGGTCACGCGCGCGAACTCGCCGAAGTGCCACCGTATGAGGTCGATCACGTGCACGCCCATGTCGCCCATGGCCCCGTGGCCGGCCTGGGCGCGGTCCATCCGCCACGTCACCGGCGCCGCCTCGTCGGCCCAGCGCGCGCCGAGCCAGCGTCCCCCCGCGTGGAAGAGCCGGCCGACCGCCCCCGCTTCCACCAGCGAATGAAAGCGCTGCATGGCCGGGATGAAGCGCCAGTTGAAGGAGGTCATCGCCACGCGCTGAGCCCGCTTGGCGGCCGCCACCATGTCGCGGCCCTCCGCCGCGGTCATGGCGAGCGGCTTCTCGCAGAGCACGTGCGCGCCCTGCTCGAACGCGCGCAGGGCGATCTCGCGGTGCAGGTGGGGCGGTGACGCGATCACCACGATGTCCGGCTTGGTCTCCTCGAGCATCTGCTCCCACCGCTCGAAGACGCCGGGCACGTGGTAGCGCTCGGCCACCGCGCGGGCCGTCTCCTGATTGCGCTGGCAGACCGCCACCACCTCGCACCGGTTGGCCTGAAATGCCGGAATGTGGGCGCGGCCGAAGCCGAGCCCGACGATGCCCACGCGATACGTCTTCCGAGCCATGCCTCGTCGATCCTTTCGTCAGCGGATTCCCTTCACCCGCGGATTGGGTTACAGTCGGCCCCATCCTAGCAGCAGGCCAGAGGAGGCCCCAATGAAGGCGGTCACCGCCATTGCCGAGATCCTGAAGCGCGAAGGTACCACCTTTCTGATCGGCTACCCGGTGAACCCGATCATCGAGGCGGCCGCCCAGGCCGACATCCGCACCATCATCGTGCGTCAGGAGCGCACGGGACTGCACATGGCGGACGCGGTGAGCCGCATCACCTCCGGCCAGAAGATCGGCGTGTTCACCATGCAGCACGGGCCCGGATCGGAGAACGCCTTCGGTGGGGTGGCCCAGGCCTACGGCGACTCGGTGCCGATCGTGGTGCTGCCCGGCGGCTATCCGCGCCGCATCACCAATATCCCGCCCAACTTCAACTCGTTCATCAACTACCGCAACGTGACCAAGTGGTGCGAGCAGGTCGTCGTGGCCGACGCGGTGCCCGACGCGATGCGCCGCGCCTTCACCCAGGTGAAGAACGGCCGCCCGCGGCCGGTCCTGGTGGAGGTTCCCGTCGACGTGTACCAGGAGGAAGTGCCCGAGCCGCTCAGCTACAAGGTGACCCCGCGCACGCGGGTCGCTCCCGATCCGGACGCGGTGACCGAGGCCGCGCGCATCCTGGTGGAAGCCGAGCGGCCGGTGATCTACGCGGGCCAGGGCGTGCACTACGCACGCGCGTGGCAGCAGCTCCGCGAGCTGGCCGAGCTGCTGGAGGCGCCGGTCACCACGAGCCTCGAGGGCAAGAGCGCGTTCCCGGAGAATCACCCGCTGTCGCTCGGCTCGGGCGGCCGCTCGATCCCGAAGACGGTCCACGAGTTCCTGAAGAGCTCCGACGTGATCTTCGGCATCGGCTGCAGCTTCTCGACCACCAACTACGGCGTCACGATGCCGAAGGGCAAGACCATCGTGCACTCCACGATCGACGTGGCCGATCTCAACAAGGACATCGTGGCCGAGCACGCGGTGATCGGTGACGCGGGCCTCGTGCTGGACGCGCTGCTCGCCGAGGTGCGCGACCGCCTGAAGGGTAAGCCGCGCGGCCGCAAGGCGGAGGTCACCAAGCAGATCGCCACCATGAAGGGCGAGTGGCTCGCTCAGTGGATGCCCAAGCTCACCGCCAACGACAAGCCGCTCTCGCCCTACCGGGTGATCTGGGACCTGCTCCACACCGTCGACGTGGCCAGCACCATTATCACCCACGACGCGGGCAGCCCGCGGGACCAGCTCTCGCCCTTCTGGGAGAGCACCCACCCGCTCACCTACATCGGCTGGGGCAAGACCACCCAGCTCGGCTACGGCCTGGGCCTGGCCATGGGGGCCAAGCTCGCCAAGCCGGAGGCCCTCTGCATCAACGTGTGGGGCGACGCGGCCATCGGGTTCACCGGCATGGACTTCGAGACCGCGGTGCGCGAGCGCATCCCGATCCTCTCGATCCTCCTCAACAACTTCTCGATGGCGATCGAGCTGCCGATCATGAAGACCGCCACCGAGAAGTACCGCTCCACCGACATCAGCGGCCATTACGCGGACATGGCGAAGGCCTTCGGCGGCTACGGCGAGCGCATCACCGAGCCCGGCGAGATCATCCCCGCGCTGAAGCGCGGCATCGCCAAGACCCGCGACGGCGTCCCGGTCCTCCTCGAGTTCATCACCGAGAAAGAGATCAACTTCTCCATCTTCAAGTAGCGCTTCACCTCGCCCTCCACCCTCTCCCCTCTGGGAGAGGGCAGGGTGAGGGGCAAAGGGCCCGTGACGGACCTCACCTATCGCTCGCCCAGCACGGAAGTGCGCCCGAGCCCGATTCAGGGCAAGGGACTGTTCGCGACGCGCGCGATCGCGAAGGGCGAGATCGCGGCGGTCAAGGGGGGCCACATCCTGACGAAGCCGGCGTGGACCGCCCGGGAGCGCGACCTCGGGCCGGCCGACATCCAGGTCTCTGAGAACCTGTTCATCGCACCCGTCACGCACGCCCAACGCGACGGCTCCATGCTCTACACCAACCACTCCTGCGATCCCAACCTCGCCATCCAGGGGCAGATCGTCCTCGTCGCGATGCGGGACATCGCCCCCGGGGAAGAGCTCACGATCGACTGGGCGACGACCGACGACGGCGACTACGAGATGCAGTGCCGGTGCGGCGGCGCTAACTGTCGCGGCACCGTGACGGGCAAGGACTGGATGAAGCCGGAGTTGCAAGCCAAGTACAAGGGATGGTTCTGCTGGTTCCTCCAGCGGAAGATCGACGCGTCATCCTCCGTCCCCCGGCGTGCATGACCGGCGCCATGATCCTCGAGCTCGTCGCCCTGCTCTGCACCGGACTCGACCGCGGCTGTCCGGAGGCCTAGGCATGGCGTCGGGTCGCGGAAGCCGCGTCGTCACGCCCGAACGCTTTGCCACCGGCATGACCGTCGATCAGTACCTGGCCTACATCGGCACCCCGGAGAACCTCACCCGCGAGGCCGGCTGGTGGCGAGGACCGGAGCGAATGAACTGGAGCGGCCCGCTGCGGACCTGGTACGAGACCCTCCAGCTCCGCGACGACCAGGTGGCCGCGATCCGCTGGCTCGCCGCGCAGCCCAAGGGACCGGCCAAGATCCTCATGATCTCGGAGGAATGGTCGTCGGACTGCCGCCGGGTCATCCCCATGCTCGGACGGCTGGCGGAGGCGGCGCCGCTCGAGCTGCGCGTCTTCCCGCGCGACGGGCAGCGGGTCGGGCGCGGGCCGAAGGCCGACCCCGCCGAGTCGCCGAACGCCGACCTCATGAACGAGTTCCTCCGGGAGCGGGACGGTCGGACGTATCGGTCGATCCCGATCGTCGTCTTCTACACCAGGGATCTCGAGTACCTGTATCACTACACGGAGCTCCCGGCGCTCTTTCCGAGAGACCGTCTCGTCCCCGCCATGCAGGCGGCCCGGCCGGGCGAGACGCGGGAGCAGGCGTGGGAGCGCTTCCTGCGCGACTGGGGGGCGATGCAGCAGTCGCCCTTCTTCAAGGTGTGGGCCTCCGCGGCGATCGACGAGATGCTCTCGGCGCTCTACGAGCAGCGCGTCCTCGGCGCGCTCCCCGATCCGTGTCGGGCGTGACGCACGACGGGCGGCGCTGGAGCAACGCGGATCAGGACCGCGTCGAGCTGGTCGCCTATGACCCGAGCTGGCCGGCCCAGTACGAGGCCGAGGCGCACGCGATCCGGGCGGCGCTCGCCGGGCTCGCGACCTTCGAGCTGGTGCACTTCGGCAGCACCGTGATCCCGGGGCTCGCGGCCAAGCCGATCATCGACATCATGCTCGTCTCGGGCGACCGGTCGGCCTGGCCCGCGCTCGTCGAGCCCATCAAGACCCTCGGCTACGTGCTCTGGGCCGACAACCCGCGCCGCGATCGCCTGTTCTTCGTCAAGGGCATGCCGCCCTTCGGCACGCGGCGCACCCATCACGTGCACGTCCGAACCCCGGAGGATGCGAGGGCCGCCCTCCTCTTCTGCGAGCATCTCCGCGGCCACCCGGAGGAGGCGGCGCGGTACGCCGCGCTGAAGCGCGAGCTGTCGGCCCGGTACCCGACGGACCGCGACGCGTATACCGACGGCAAGGCCCGGTACGTGGAGGACATCGTGCGAAAAGCGGGAACCCCATGAAGGCCTCCACCATCGTGGCGACGGTGGTCGGGATCGCCGCCGGCGCGTACTCCGGCATCCATCTCCTCATCCCCCTGGCCCTCGCCGGCCTGTTCTGGTGGGTGGCCCGGAAGCTCCTCCCGCACCGCCCGCCCGAATTCGTGGGCGCCGCCGCGGTGCAGGCCGGTCACCTGCTGTGGATCGCCGTCGGCCTGATCGTCATCCGGGCGCTGACCGTGGACCTCGTGGACATCGCGATCCTGCTCATCGGCGTCGTGTGGCTGCTCGCGCGGCCGGGCCTGGCGCCGGTCATCGTCTTGACGGTCTACCAGTCGCTGGCGCTACTCATCAGCCTGGTCGCCTTTCTCAACCTTCCGGTGGGACACAACCTCCACCGGGTGCTGCTCGTCCATCTCCTCTGGCGCGTCCTGGCATTGATCCTGATGTGGCGAGCCCACCGAAGGACGACCGATCTCCCGGAGGCCGCCGCGTATTGACAGCCGGCCGGGCCGTGTGGTCTGGTGAAGCGCCCATGGGCGCCCTCGGCTCCCTGATCGCCCGTCCCCGGCCGCTCGCGCTCGAGCTGGCCCCCGCCGCGTGAGCCGGGCGGTTCTCTTCGCGATCCTCGCCGGCGCGTCGGCCGCCACCTGGACGGTCTGCCTGAAGCTCGCCTCCACCAAGATCACCCCGGCGCTCGGCGCGCTGGTCATCACCACCGGCGCGCTCGTGGTCAACTCCGCGGTCCTCCTGGTCACGCGGGCCAGCGGGCACGAGATCATCTTCACCCGCGAGGCGCTGTGGCTCACCGCGCTGGCCGGCGTTGCCGCGGCCGGGGTGGACATCTTCGCGCTCTTCGCCTACGACCGGGGCCTGAAGGTCACCTCGTCGTTCTTCATCGGCGGCACCTCCACCGTGCTCGTCCTGTTCGCCGGCTTCCTGCTGTTCCAGGAGCCCTTCACCTGGATGCGCCTCTTCGCGATCGGCCTGATCGTCGGCGGCTCGCTGCTGCTGCAGGCGCAGGGCGGATGAGCCGGCCCTTCCTCGAAGGCACCGACGTCGCCCGGAGCTTCGGGGGCCTCCGGGTCCTGAAGCGGGTGAGCTTCGCGGTCTCCGAAGGCGAGATCGTGGCGCTCATCGGGCCCAACGGGGCCGGCAAGACGACGCTGTTCAACCTGATCAGCGGGCTGCTCCGGCCCTCGGCGGGGTCGATTCGAACAGTCGGTCCGGGCCGTCGGCCCCCGGCGCCTTGAATCAGGCGCCGGGACCCAGAGGTTGACCATAGCTGAATTCGATCACAAAGCCGTCGGGGTCCCGGAGGGCGCAGCGGTATCCCACCGGATACGGAAACTCCTTCGGTTCCCAGGCCAGGCATCCGGCAATCCGGCCGCGTTCGGAAACCGCGTCAACCTCCTCTTTGCTGCCCAGCGCGAATCCGAAGTGGCTCAGATCCTCCTTCGGCTGGACGTGCGCCTTGCCGCCGAGCAGGAGTACGAAGACATATTCCGTCTCGCGACCGTCCTCGCTCATCCAGACCGCATGGTCATTCGGGCCCTCCCCATGTTCATCGACGACCTTCAGCCCGCAATAGTCGCTATAAAACGCAACCGACCGTCCGAGATCCCGGACGTGCATCGCGCAGTGTGTGAACGCTGGGTTCAAGGGTTGCCTCCAGTCAGATGCGGGTGCCGGAATCGAATCGCTAGGGTCCGGACTCAATTGAGCCACCAGATGACACTAGCGGCAAGGCGAGGGTGGCGACGCAGTTGCGAGCGAGTTTCCAGCCTAGAAAGGCTGCCGAGCGGCCCTGTCGCGCTGGGCGCCGTTCAGGCGGCGTGGGGAGCGCTGAGCTCGAGCTGGATGTTGTCGGGGTCCCGGAAGATGAGGACGAAGATCCCGAAGGCCGGCCCGAGATCCCGAATCTCTGAGTGGGATATCCCCCGCGTGTCGAGCACGCGTACGGCGTACTCGAGGTCGGCCCGGCTCGCCACGCCGAAGCTCAGGTGATCGAGGCCGATCCGGTTTTCGTCGAAGCGGTCGCCCTGGATGGCGCGGTCGGGTGCGGGGTGAGGACCGATGCCCAGCCCCACGCGGCCGTTGCTGAGGAAGGCTCCTGGGTTGAGGTCCATGAGCTTCTTGAAGCCCAGCACCTCGGTGAAGAACGTGACAGTCCGGTCGACGTTGCTGACCGTGAGCCGGAGGTGGTGGACACCCTGCGTCGCAATGGGATCGGCCATCGGGATGCCTCCCTGTCTGAGCCAGTCGAGGTCGCCTGACTCTGTGCTCGTGCTACCGGCTTGTCAAGGGCTTCGCCGCGATGCTAGGTTGAGGCACCAACCTTTCGGGCCCGTCGGTCAGCGTGAGGGAGGCGCAGCGCGGATGCAATGCCCCCGGTGCCAGCACGAGAGCCCGCCCAAGGCGAAGTTCTGCGCCGAGTGCGGGGCCACGCTGGGCCGCGACTGTGCCCGGTGTGGCACTCAGCTTCCCCTCGGGGCGAAGTTCTGCCCGGAATGTGCCCAGGCGGTGGTGGCGGCCCAGATCCCCGAGACGCGGTTCGCCTCTCCCGCCGAGTACACGCCCAAGCACATCGCGGAAAAGATCCTCAGCTCCAAGGGCGCGCTGGAGGGCGAGCGCAAGCAGGTGACCGTGCTCTTCGCCGACCTCAAGGGTTCGATGGAGCTGCTGGCCGATCGCGACCCGGAGGAGTCGCGCCAGCTGCTCGATCCCGTGCTAGCACGCATGATCGAGGCCGTACACCGCTATGACGGTACCGTCAACCAGGTCATGGGCGACGGCATCATGGCCCTGTTCGGCGCCCCGCTGGCCCACGAGGACCACGCCCTGCGCGCCTCCTACGCGGCCCTCGCCATGCAGGCGGCCGTCCAGCGTCTCACTGACGACGTGCGACGCAGTCACGGTCTGGAGGTGCGCATCCGCGTCGGCCTCAACTCCGGCGAGGTGGTCGTGCGTGCCATCGGTAGCGACCTGCACATGGACTACACCGCGGTGGGCCAGACCACCCACCTGGCAGCCCGCATGGAGCAGTTAGCCGCGCCGGGCACGATCCTGCTCACGGCCGAGACGCTGCGGCTGGTGGAGGATTTTGTGGACTTCAAGGCCCTCGGTCCGATCTCTATCAAGGGGCTGGCCGAGCCGGTGGACGTGTTCCAGCTCGTCAGCGCCGGGCCCATTCGCAGCCGCCTGCAAGCCGCCGCCGCTCGCGGTTTGAGCCCGCTCGTGGGGCGGCAGGCCGAGCTGCAGTCTCTCCACACCGTTCACGACAAGGCGATGGCCGGCCACGGTCAGATCGTCGGCGTGGTGGGCGAGCCCGGCGTGGGGAAGTCGCGCCTGTACTGGGAGTTCACGCACTCGGAGTCGCTCAATGGCTGGAAGGTCCTCACCACTGGCTCGGTCTCGTACGGCAAGGCCACGGCCTATCTCCCGCTGATCAATCTTCTGCGCGACTACTTCGAGCTCGACGAGCGCGACACCGGCGAGAGCCTGCGGGAGCGTCTCACCGCCCGGCTGCTGGCGCTTGGTGAGACGTTCCGGCAGCCCATCCCCGCCATTCTCACACTGCTCGACGTGCCGGTGGAGGACGAGATGTGGCGGAAGCTCGATCCGGGGCGCCGCCGCCAGGCTACGCTCGACGCCGTCAAGCGTTTGCTGTTGCGGGAGAGCCACGCGCAGCCGCTCCTCCTGCTCGTGGAGGACCTGCACTGGATCGACTCCGAGACGCAGGCCTTGCTCGATAGCCTCGTGGACAGCCTTCCAACCGCGCGCATCCTGCTCCTGGTGAGCTACCGGCCGGAGTACCAGCACGCCTGGGGCGGCAGGACGTACTACACCCAACTCCGTCTCGATCCGCTGCCGGCGTCGAGTGCCGAAGCGCTGCTGAGGACACTGCTGGGCGAGGCGGCCGCCTTGCCTCCGCTCGTGCGCCTCCTCATCGAGCGGACAGAAGGCAACCCCTTCTTCCTGGAGGAAACCGTCCGCTCCCTGCTCGAGACCGGCGTGATCGCGGGCGAGCGGGGCGCCTATCGTCTCGCCAAGCCCGCGGCCGGCATCCAGATGCCATCCACGGTGCAGGCGGTGCTGGCCGCGCGGATTGACCGGCTGCCGCCGGACGAGAAGCAACTGCTCCAGTCGGCCGCCGTCATCGGCAAGGACGTGCCGCTGATGCTCCTGGAGGCGATCGTCGAGGATCCGGACGACGCGCTGCGCCTCTGGCTCTCGCATCTGCAGGCCGCCGAGTTCCTGTACGAGACCAGCCTCTTCCCGGAGCCGGAGTACACGTTCAAGCACGGGCTCACGCTAGAGGTGGCCTACCAGAGCCTCCTGCGCGATCGGCGCCGGGCCTTGCACGAGCGCGTCCTCGACGCGCTGGAGCGTCTCTACGCCGAGCGCGTGACCGAGAAGCTCGAGCTGCTGGCCCATCATGCCGTGCACGGCGAAGCCTGGGACCGCGCCGCCCGGTATCTGTACCAGGCCGGCGAAAAGGCATTGGCCCAGAGCCGGCCGCGGGCGGCCACGTCCTTCTTCCAGTCCGCAGTGAATGCGCTCGATCACCTCGGCGAGGGCGCCAACCTCGTGCTAAAGCTCGACGCCCTCCTCGAACTGTGGGTGACAAAGATCTCCACCAGCCAGCTGGAGGCCTTGCAGGAGGTGGGCGAGAAGGCCGAGGCCCTGGCGCGCGCGCTCAATGACGGCCCCCGGCTGGCCCGCGTCCAAGTGCGCCAGGCCCAGGCCCTGGCCCTCATGTGGCTCCTCCCTGGGACCTTTGATTCCGCCATCGAGCGGGCCCGTGAGGCCTTCAACCGCGCCGACCCCGCGGATCTCAGAACGCGGGCGTACGCCCAGTTCATCGCCGGCGTGTCGTGCCGCGATCTCGGTCGGTTGGGCAACGCCATCGCCGAGTTCGGGCGCGGGATGGCGCTTTTTCCGCCGCCGGGCCAGGCTGGGGAGGAGGCCGGTCTGGTCTTCCCCATTTACGTGAGCCTCTGCAGCTGGCGCTCGGAGGTACACGGGGCCCTGGGCGAGTTCGACGCGGCGCTGGCCTCAGCCGCCGAAGGGCTCCGCGTGGCTGGTCAGATTCGCCACCCTTCGAGCGTGACGCTGGCCAACGCGTTCCTGGGATACTGCCAGCTGTTGAAGGGCGACATCGGCGCCGCGATTCCGACGCTCGAGCGGGGGCTGGCCATCGCGCAGGAGCACGAGCTGCCCCACGGCGTCACGGCCAACCTCCTCTATCTGGCCTACGCCTTGATCCTGTCGAACCGCCACGAGTCCGGTCTCGAGGCCCTCGGCCGTGCGGTCCACCATCAGATTGCCTTTATGCCCCAGTGGACGCGCTACGGCACCGTGACGGCTGGCGCCTACCTCGCCGCCGGCCGCATCGCCGAGGCCACCGGGGAGGTGGACAAGGGGCTGGCCATGGTCGCCGAGCGACAGGCCCGTGGCTACCGGGGGCCGCTGCTCCGGCTCCAGGCCGAGATTCTCATGCGGCAGGAGCCGCTGAACACGGAGACCACCGGGGAGCGGTTGCGGGAGGCGCTGGCGCTCACCACGGAGCTCGGGATGCGGCCGGAGATCGCGCGATGCCGGCTCGGGCTGGCCCGGCTGCACGGCCGGATCGGCGGCGGTGCAGCCGGCGCCGAGCACCTGGCCGCGGCCGTCGCCCTCTTTCGCGAGCTCGGCGCCACCTTCTGGGCGGAGCGCGCGGAGGCCGAGGCTAGCGAGCCTGGCTGAAGACGGCGCCATGGGGACCAAGCGGTCACTCATGACACCGCTTGCCTCCACGAGATCGCCGCGAGATGCACAGCGCCGACCTGCAGGCGCTGGTCAAAGGCGGCCACGTAGCAGTGATTCGCCACGGCAACGCGCCGCCAGGCTACGGCGGCGCCCCCCCCGGCCTCAGGTTCGACGACTGCAAGACGCAACGGAACCTGGATGACATAGGGCGCGGGCAAGCCAGGGCGCTCGGGGAGGCATTTCGCAACCACGGCGTACGCGTGGACCGGATCGTGTCCTCGCCGGTGTGCCGCTGCCTGGAGGGTGACGGACAACCTCGCGCTCGAGCGGACGCGCTTCGCGCGCCGCTCATCGCGGGCGTTGGGCGGACCGGAACCCAAGCGCCGGATCCTCCGTAACCGGCTCCAGGGATATACTCCTCGCATGGTGCTCGACAGACGCGCGTTTCTAGCCGGAATGGCGACGACGCTCGTGCCATGCCGGGCGGACGCCCAGCCGCCGCGGGGTCTTCCCGCGCAGCGCATCGGATGGATCTCTACTGAGGCCCAGCCGGACCCATTCGTCGATGGGTTCCGGGAGGGCCTGCGCCGGCATGGCTACGTCGAAGGTCGGAGTGTGATCCTCGATCTTCGCTACACGCGCGATCTGGACGCGCTCCGGACGGCGGTGACCGAGCTGACGCAATCGAAGGTCGCCTTCATCGTGTCGAGCGGCCCGGCGATCCGGGCGATCAGGGGAGCTCGCGACATTCCCGTGCTGTTCGCGATCAGCGGCGATCCCGTCGAGCTGGGCTTGGCGGCAAGCCTCGCGCGGCCGGGCGGGAACTTCACCGGTCTCACGTTCCTCTCCCTCGAGATCGCGGGAAAACGGGTCGAGCTCCTCAAGCAGGCCGTGCCGCAGCTCCGCAGGCTGGCGGTGCTGTCGAACATGGATCACCCGGGCGAGCGCTCCGAGCGGCGGGCTACGGAAGATGCGGCACGGGCCCTCGGCCTCGCCGTGAGCTACATCCCCTTCAAGGGCGGAGACCAGCTCGACAGCGGGCTTTCGGCAGTGCGCGACGCCCGAGCCGACGCCATGGTGGTCTTCCCGGAGGGCGCCACCATCGGGGCGCGGGCCAAGATCGCGCAATTCGCAATCGCCGAGCGGCTACCCTCCATGTTTGGCTGGAGCGAGTATGCCGACGCGGGTGGACTCATGAGCTATGGCGCGAACCAGCGCGAGGCCTATGTCCGCCTGGCCGCCTACGCGGACAAGCTGCTTCGCGGCGCCAGGATCGCGGAGCTGCCGATCGAGCAGCCAACCCAGTTCGAGCTGGTCGTCAACATGAGGACGGCGGCGGCGCTGGGAATCACCTTCCCGCCGGCGACGCTACTCTTCGCGAATCGGCGGATCGAGTGATAGGCCAGGGTGTTCCATGACCGGAACCGGAAGACTTCCGGACCTCGGGGGGCAACTGCGGCCACTGATTCAGGCGCTGCCCCTCGCTATTCAGCCGCGGCTCATGGCTCGCCTCGAACGCACCGCGGCCGACCGATACCGAGCCCGGGCGGCTGCGTGTCTGGACCCGGCGACCGCGGAGGGACTGCGAGCCTGCGCGGGGCGAGAAGAGGAAGTCGCGTCCCGGGTGGAGACGCGGTACCCGCCCCAGCTCGATGAGCTGCGCCACTTCCGCGAGGCACTGCCGACAATCGCCGAGGCGTATCACTCGGCCTTGGCCGAGCGCCCGGTCAATGAGCAGTACGCCATCCAGGCAGCCGCGGAACGTCGCGGGGCCGCCTTCTGGCGCTTTCTTACTTCGTCGGTAGCGGACGGTTCGGTCCGTGAGACCCTGCACAGGTGCGCCGAGCTCGAGGAGCGCAGCGCCGAGTTCCTCGAAGCTCTCGTGAGTCGGAAAACGTGACTCTGACCGGGAGGAGGGTGCGCCATGTTTGACGTGGACCGGTTCATTGCCGAATGCCGCGGCGCCAGCGCTGCGAACGGGTCGCCGGGCGTGCTCGAAGTCGTCGCGAGCGCGGTCGCCGCGCCCTCGGAGATCCTGAAGGCGCTCGGGGAGCCGAGCCGGGCCGGGCTCCACGTGGTCTTCCGATCGCCGGAGCTCACGATCCTCAACGTCGTCTGGGGGCCGCGCATGTGCCAGCTCCCGCATAACCACAAGATGTGGACCGTCATCGGTATGTACACGGGACGCGAGGACAACATCTTCTGGCGTCGGGTGGCGGGCGCTCCCGATGGCCGCATCGAGGCCGCCGGGGCCAAGGCCCTCAGTGACCGTGACGCCGTGCCCCTCGGGCCCGACATCATTCACTCGGTGGTCAATCCGATCAAGCGGCTGACCGGGGCGATTCACGTGTACGGCGGCGACTTCTTTGCCGTCCCGCGCAGCGAATGGGACCCCGAGCGCCTCGTGGAGCAGGCCTTCGACGTCGAAAAGGCGTTGGCTCTCTTCGAGGAATCCAACCGTCTCTACCCGTCGCCGTAGCGGGGGCGCCGCGCGCATGAGCTCGGTCAATCTCGCCGCGAAGCTGGCCACCTTCTCGGAGCACTGGCAGCCGCGCACCATCGGTCAGTTCAACGGCCACGACCTCATGGTGGTCAAGGCGCGGCGCGAGTTCGTCTGGCACAAGCACGACGACACCGACGACTTCTTCCTCGTGCTCGAGGGGCATCTCACCATCGAGCTGCGCGACCGGACCGTCGAGCTGGGCCCCGGGGAGCTCTTCGTGGTGCCCAAAGGGTCGAGCATCGGCCGGTGGCGAAGGAGGAAGTGCACATCCTGCTGATCGAGCCCACGGGCACCCCGAACACCGGCGATCCGGCCACCGGGGCGGCCCGGCGCATCATCTAGGCGGCGAGCACCAGGCCATGGCGGTGCGCATCGTGCGCCTCGGCACCCCGCGACATCCGGGTGAGGGGCTGCGCATCGGGACGGTGCGCCGGCCGCCGCGCGGGGTGCGGAAGGCCGACTACGCGGCCCGGGACTACTACGACGCCTGGCTGCCCGAGCTGGCGCCCACCGCGCCGCTCGTCTCCTGGGCGCTCTCGAAGCCGTTCACGCCCGCGCGCTGGGCGCTCTACGCGCGCCGCTATCGTAGCCAGATGAGGGAGCCGGCGGCCCAGCGGCAGATCGCGCTGCTCGCTGCGCTGTCGGCCCGCGCCGATTTCTCGGTGGGCTGCTACTGCGAGGACGAGAGCCACTGCCACCGCTCCCTGCTGCGCGAGCTGCTGATCCAGCACGGCGCGAAGGTCGTCTGACGCTGCCTCCGGCTGAGGCAGCGGAGCTCGCGCTGCCCGGTCAGCGGGCGCATCATCTGCGCATCCCGCCCGCGCGAGGCGCGGCCGATCGCCGCAAGTAGCCGCCGGGCTTTGCGGAATCCAGTCACGCCCGAGATGCGCCCGGCTGGCATGTCCTCTGCAACTACATGTCGCAAGCAATTCATCGCGTCGTCGCGAAATCCGGAGCGCCGTCGCCGTACGATGACGGCGCTCTTTCTTTTGGGGAGGAACGGTCGAGATGGACAAGCAAGACGGCAGCACGGTACTGCCGAAGGCCTGCGACGGGCGGCCGCCGCGTTCGCGGCCCTGGGAGACCACGCGGTGGCCACCCAGTGCCTGCGGGTCGCGGACGAGCTGGCGGCCAACCGGAAAGGAGTCTAGCCCATGATCTTCCAGAAGCTGGCCCTGATCGCGCACGATCACAAGAAGGTGGACCTCGTCGCGTGGGCGACGTTCAATCGCGACACCCTCGCCGCGTTCCCGCTCATCGCCACGCGGCACACCGCCCGGCTCGTCCGGGACAAGGTCGGGCTCGAGGTCGAGGAGCTCCTGAGCGGACCCGAAGGCGGTGACGCCCAGATCGCGGCCGGCGTCGCCATGCGGGAGATCGACGCGGTGTTCTTCTTCGTCGATCCCCTCTTCGCGCAGCCGCACGATCCCGACATCCGCGCGCTGCTCCGCGTGTGCAATGTCCACAACGTCCCGGTGGCGACCAACCTGGCCACCGCCGATCTGATCATCGCCGGCTTGCCCACCTGCGCCGGCGCCCCGGACCCCATCCCCGCCTGACCGCGCGGTGACCTCCCGGTTGTCCCCGCCCGGGCAAACGTGTAGCCTCGGGGCCCGGAGGGTAGAGCCATGTTCGCCCGACTCGGTGCCTGGCAGGGATCCGCCGAGGAGCTGGAGCGGTGGATCGAGCGCGCCCGCGATCACGTCAAGCCCGGCATTCGGGACGACGCCGGTCTCAAGGCGGCCTACTGGCTCGTCGACCGCGCGGGCGGCAAGGGCCTGATCGTCACCTTCTGGGAGAGCGAAGAGGCGATGCGGGCGAGCGAGGAAGCGCGCCGGCGCCGCCAGGCCGCCACGTCGGCGGCCACCGGCGCCCAGGTGACGACCGAGCGGTACGAGATCGTCGACGCACTCGTGATGTGACCCCAAAGGAGGAGCGCATGAAGTACGGCGTGGTACTTCCCATCTGGCAGCTCACGGTAGCGGAAGCGGAGTCGCTGGCGACGCGCGCGGAGGAGCTGGGGCTCGACGGCGTCTTCGTCCCCGACCACATCCTGGCCAAGCCCGCCACCACCCAGCACTACGGCGGTCACTGGCCGGATCCCTTTGCGCTGCTCGCCTTCCTCGCCGGGCGCACGCGGCGCATCAGCCTGGGCGCCAGCGTCATCGTGCTCCCCTACCGGAACCCACTGGTCGCGGCCAAGTCCGCGGCCACCGTGGACCAGGCCTCGGGCGGCCGCTTCATCTTCGGCGTCGGGGTGGGCTGGGACGAAGCCGAGTTCGTGGACCTGCGGCTGCCATTCCCCGAGCGCGGCCGGCTCAGCGACGACTACATCCGCGCTATCAAGGCCGCCTTCGCCGCCGACATCCCGCAGTACAGCGGCAAGTATGTGAGCTTCTCGGGCGCCACGTTCTCCCCGCGCCCGATCCAGCGGCCGCATCCGCCCATCTGGGTGGGCGGCTCACCCGGCGCGGTCTCCGGGCCCGCGGTGCGGCGCTGCGCCGAGCTGGGCGACGCCTGGCATCCTCTCGCGCTCGGCCTCGACGACATCGAGAAGGGCTACGCGACGCTGCGCGACCTGGCCACCCGCACCGGTCGGCGCGACGCGCTCGGGCTCGCCCCACGCAACATGCTCGACCTGACCGACACCGCCAAGGGCCCCGGCCGCGCCGCCTTCCAGGGCTCGGTGGCCGAGGTGGCCGCGGACGTCAAGCGGGTGAAGGGCCTGGGCGCCGCCTGGATGACCTTCGACCTGCCGCGCGCCGGCATCCCCGCGATGGTGCGCGCGATGGAGCGCCTCGCGGGAGAGGTCAAGCCCGCGGCGGCGTGACCGCGCTCCGCGACGCGCGTCCGAGCGATGGCGGCGCCATCGAGGCGGTGACACTCGCCGCCTACGAACAGTATGCCGCCGCGCTCGCGCCGCCGCTCTGGACGATGTACCGGCAGAGCATCCAGGCGACGCTGGCCGACGTGGGGCCGGCGGCGCAGATCGTGGCGGAGGAGGGCGGCGCGCTCGTCGGCACCGTGCTGCTCTATCCGGCGGGCGCGGTCATGGCCACTCCCGGCGGTACGCCGATCACGCTCGAGTGGCCCGAGGTGCGCCTCCTGGCCGTCACGCCGGCGGCGCGGGGGAAGGGCGTGGCCCGCCGGCTCATGGAGGAGTGCATCCACCGAGCGCGCGCCGCGGGCGCGCCCGCGCTGACGCTCCATACCGCGGACATCATGGCCGTCGCCATGCGGCTCTACGAGCGCATGGGGTTCGGGCGGGCGCCGGAGCTGGATTTCTCGCCCGCCCCGGGGATCACGGTGAAGGGCTACAAGCTCCCCCTCACCGTCCCGCCCCTCACCGTCCCGCCCCTCACCGTCCCGCCCCTCACCGTCCCGCCCCTCACCGTCCCGCCC
>Ga0214471_10001788_pt1 | contig 16979 bp, 15 predicted proteins | sample RVTome_5_FD_207665 | JGI IMG/M metagenome (GOLD analysis project Ga0214471, IMG submission 207665) | Soil microbial communities from uranium-contaminated site in the Upper Colorado River Basin, Wyoming, United States - RVT142D155 | ecosystem: Environmental > Terrestrial > Soil > Contaminated >... | reverse complement strand
GTGCCAGCCAGATCGCCGCGTTCTCCCCTACGCTGTCGAGAAACACGGACCGCTGCGGTAGCAGGAGACCGGTCCCGAAAACTCGCTTCACCGAGCCCCAGAGAGAATCGTGGGAGCCCAATCCGACTACGTCATGGATATACTGTTGATGGAAAGCGAAGACCGAGACGAACGCGGCCGCGAAGGCGGCACTAAACCACGTCAGCCGCGCCCTCGAGGCGGCTCGCGAGCGCGGTGAGCCGAGAAAGACAACGCCGAGAGCCGCCACAAGCACTCCAACTTGGAACGAGGTCTTCAAGCTGAACTGAACGGACACCGCCATCGCCACGCCGGCGACCGCAGCCAACCAGGGTCGGCGTGGTGGCAGCGCCAGGTCAACTGCCGCGACGAGGAGGAAGGCACAGATCGGATCAGGTCGGAAGCTGATGCCGTGTCGCACGACGAAGCTGAAGCTCGCGTAGCAGAGCACCGCGACGAGCGCAGCCTCGCGTCCGACGAAGCGGCGCGCGACACGGAAGATCGACGAGCCGGTGAGCAGCGCCAGGCCCTGCAGCGCGAGTCTCGCGGCGACGACCTGATCGACCTCGTTGCTACCGAGGTCTCTAAGCCAACCGAAGAAGTGAACGTGGAAGGTCGCCCAGCGGTACTCGAGGCTGCCACGCGCCGCCTCGTAGACGTAAGAGAGATAGTGGAATTCGTCCCAGTTGACGTTGGTCGTGAGAGCGAGCCGTGCGCTCACGAGGTAGGCCAGCCCCAGCGAGCCGGCCAGGATCCAGGTCAGCCAATTGCTGCGGCCCTCTGGGAGAGAGGCCTGGGCTGCCAACGACTCCGCCAGGTCGGCGACGCGCACGAGGTCCGCTTCCGGACGGGACGGCGGGAGGGATTCGGCACCTCGATCGATCACTTCGTTCGACTCGGCGCCACGACGCACTGCGGGAAGATATCAGCCGCCGCGCCCGGCTCCGTCGCCCGCGGCGCTCGTGCTTCCGTTTCCGAAGGACATCGCGAGCGTCGAGCCGAGGGCCACCGAGAACGCGACCACTCGGCGAGCCACGGCTGCCATCAGGGCCGTGAGGCTCGGCAGCCCGGCGACGCTCGCTGCCAGCACGACGGCCCCTTCGCTGATGCCGACCGAGGCTGGCGTGATCGCCAGGACGATCGACAGGGAATAGATCGAGGCGACGAAGAGGGCCTCGATCGGGCTCGCTCTCGTCCCCACCGCCGCGAACGCGAAGGCGATGGCGAGCCCCTGGAGGATGGTGTTCGCCGCCAGAAGGCCAATCAGCGGAGCGAATCGCGAGGCGCGGAGGCGAATCCAGCCTTCGATCACTCGGCGCACGCTGCGGCTGATTGTGCCTTGGCCGCTCGGCGGCCGAAAGGGCCACCAGTGAGCGAGAACGCTGGCCACGAGGACCAGGAACAGGAGAGCCGCCAGAGCGTTACGAAGTGCGCTCGTGCCGCCAGGGAGTGCTGGCAGACAGAGCAGGCCGGTCGTCGCCGAAATGGCGAAATGCAGCGTGTACGTCGCCGCCTGGACGCTCACGAAGCTCGCATAGGGCAATCGGTGGCGCCGCTTGAGATAGACCGCCCGAAGTCCGGTCCCGCCGACAAACGGCGCGACGTAGTTGGTTAGTGACGTCGCGGCGGCGAGATGAAAGGCCTCTCTCGCCCCCAACGAGACCCCGAAAATCCGACACAGACTTCGGGTCAGCAGCCCGCGGGTCACGAGCAGGCTCGCCTCGAGCAGCACTAGCGGGACGAGATGAAGCGGATGGAGTCGCACGCTCTGCGCGAGATCCGATGCATTGCGGATCAGATACCCGGCGCCAAGCCCGAGCACCGCGAAGAGCGCGGCGACACTCGCCCAGCGGGCGATGGGTGACCGCCGTCGCGTTGGGTCGTCGGACGCCACCTCGGGAATCACGCTGGCTTCACCGCCTTCCAGTACGTCAACACGCGCAGTCGACTCGGAACCCATCTCTCCAGCGTCACCAAGACGGACTGAAGACGGGGCGGCAAGAAGCGATAGACACGCGTCGGTAGCAGGAAGCGCGATCGCGATTCGACGATCGCCAGGCCGGCGCGCGCGACGAGGGCTTCGACTGCGCGCGCGGACGCGAATCGGAGCCCCGTCCCCGGTCGCCGCTTTCCGCTCGAGACGAGGAGCGCCTCGGCAAGCCATCGGGTCGAGTACCGGTTCAAGGTGTCGAAAACGAGCTCGCCCCCCGGCCGGAGAACGCGGCCCGCCTCCGCGAGGATCCCAGCTGGCGCGCAGTAGTGGAAGATCAGGCGCAACATGAGGATTCGATCGACACTCTTGTCACGAAGCGGAAGTGCAAACGCATCGCACCGAAGCAGCGGATTCGCCACTCTCCGGCGGGCCACCGCCAGCATCGCCGGAGAATAGTCGGCCGAAACGACTCGCCCATCGACGGCGGTAGCCAGCAGTCGGCTCATGCGGCCGGCGCCACACGGCAGATCCAGCACGGTGCCGCGCGCGCCGGCGAGAAACCCGAGGACTACCTCGCGATCGACAGAATGCGCCAGCTCGCCGATGCGGTCTTCGTAGTCGGTGGCGCCGCGAAAGGCGCCCCACTCGCTCCGCTTGCGCCGCTGCCATTCTCCGCTCGCCTGCGGCTCGTCAGGAATGCGCGCTCCCTTCGGACGCCGCCGACGGCTTTTCGAAGCACAGGAACATGCCGATCGGGCCCTTGCGATCGTACCGAGCGGTGAAGCCGGCGGCGAAGAGGAATCGCTTCATCTCGGCGTGATCGCGCAGCCAGGTCTGATAGAGACCCCACTCCTCCGCGAGAGTCTCTCTGCGCGAGGCGAAGAACGGGAGGAAGGAAAGCCAACCCGACATCGTGAGACGGTCGAGAATCGAACGAAGAGCGCTGGGTCTCGGCTCGAAATAGTAGAGGCGGCCGCCCGGCGCGAGAACGCGATAACACTCCCTCGCCGCCGCCTGGTAGTCGGAGAAATGGTGCAGCACGCTGTCCACGAAGATCGTTCGGAACGAGGCGCGCTCGAAAGGCAGACGGAGTCCGTCGCCGACCAACACCGTCTTGACTCGCGACGCGAGGACGAGGTCGAGCGAGTAGTCCATGCCCACGAGTTCTCGATACCCGAGCTCGCGGGCGATCGAGAGGTTGAGCCCGTCTCCGCAGCCGAGCTCGAGGAAGCGCCCTCGGCGCTCCGCGTCGACCATGGCCCGCATCCGCCGGCGTCTGCGCCCCAGGTTGCGGCGCGTGCGGACATAGCCCTCTTCCCATTTCGCCCGGCGGCCGCTGTCTCGATGGAGATCGTCACTCACGGCGTATCTCGCGCAGGATCTCGTGGCACCTCGCGGAGATCGATCGCCAATCATATTCGCTCAGCGCACGCTCTCGGGCCCTGCGGCCCAGCGCCCGATGGAGCTCCTCGTTCTCGAGAAGCTCCACGACCGCATCTGCGAAACCGTCCCAGTCGCCGGGCTCGACCAGGATTCCCGTCTCTCGGTCCACGACCGCATCAGGAATCCCCCCGATGCGAGTCGAGACGGCAGGAACGCCGAACAGGGCCGCCTCCAGGAAGACGATCCCGAACCCCTCCACGTCTCCCGGAACCCGTATGGCCGGCAGCACGAGGACATGGGAGACGCGATAGATCGCCCGGAGAACGCTGTCGGATGCGAGACCGAAGAAGCGAATTCGTGGCTCGAGCGGCGAACCCGCGAGCTTCGCGCGCAGGTCGGCCAACGCTCCCGCGCGGTGCGCGAGCGAGTCGTGCGGCTCGTCGCCGACGATCCACAATCGAACGGCGTGTCGCGACACGATTCGCGGCAGGCAATGCTCGATGAACGGCTCGAGACCCTTCCGCTCGACGATCCGTCCGACGAACAGGAGAATCGGCTCGGCGGGCGTCGCGATCGACTCGTCGCGGGGAAGCCCGACGATCGAGGGATCGACGCCTGGCGTCAGTCGAGTGACGTGCGCGCTGCGCGCGAGACCACGCGTGGTGAGCTCCGCTTCGACAGCCTCGCTGATCGCCAGCAGCCGAGGCACACCCGGCAAGACCCAGCCCAGCCAGCGCTGGTAGAGCCGCGAAGGGTACGTCACGTCGGTGCCGAAGACGAGGACCGCATGGGGTCGGCCGGCCAACCGAGCGAGGATCTCGACGAACGATCCGATCAGACCGCCGATCGACATGACCGTCGATCCCTCTCCCCGGACGAAGGCGAGCGGAAGACGCCAGGTCAGCCAGACGAGGAATCCGAGCAGGCCGGGAAGCGGCGAACGTGCGATCCGTTCGGAACTCGATTCGTTCCGGTGAACCCTGCCCGTGAGAACCTGGACCGCGGCGTGACGACGGAGACCCTCCGAGAGCCTCCAGGCCATCTCCTCGATCCCTCCGCGCCGGGGCGGGAAGTTCCAGGTCACGAAGAGGATCGAGCTGGCAGTCGGCTCGCGCTCGTCCATCGTCACTCGCCGATGGGCGCTCCCGGCGCGGTGCCGGTCCGCTCGGCGGGCCGTAGCGGGCTGACCAGGGCCGTGCAGAAGGCGCTCGTGCTGAACCGGGTGGGCGCTTCGCTGAGAATTCGTGCCCGCAAGCTATTGCACACCTCGAGGTCGTCGCAGAGTTGGATCAGGATTCGGGAGATTGCGTCCGCGTCTCCCGAATCGGCCAGGAATCCGTTCACCCCGTCGACGATCGTGCCCGGCAACCCGCCGACTCGCGTCGTGATGACTGGGACGCCCATCGCCAACGCCTCGAGGAGGACGAGCGGAAGATGCGGGATCGACTCGCTCCGGAAAGGAAGAACGACGACATCGAGACCGCTCAGGAACTCCGGCACGTCCACGCGGCCGAGCAACTCGATGCGATCTCGATGCTCGCTCGCGGCCAGCATCGAGCGGACCTCGTCCGCCTCTTGGCCCTTTCCGCTCCAAGCCAGACGCAATCGGATTCCCTCTCGCACCAGCGCGGCTGACTCGAAGGCGCCAAGCAACGTCGGCACACCCTTGATGGGAGAGAAATGACCGAGATAGCCCACGACCAGGCTACCCGCGTCACGCGCCGGGGCCGGACGGGGGCGGAACCTCTCCGTATCGACGCCGAACGGCTGTACTTCGATGCTTTTCGCCGGACAGCCGAGCCCCTCGAGTTGTCGCGCCTGGTGCTCGGTGCTCACCACGTACCGCGTCGCGCGAAAGCCGACGAACAGCGCGAGGATCCTAGCCAGGAGCTTCGACTTGCCGAGCCAATGAGCCAGATACTGCTTCCGGAAGCCGTGCCGAAACACGCGCGCGTCGATCGCCGGCGAGCTGATGTGCACCGCCGTCGGCGTGCCACGCGCCAGGAGGGGAGCCATCGCCAGATGCCAGAGCGGGTTGTTTTCGAGCAGGATGACGGCGCCCGCGCGCCGGCACTCCTCGCGCAGTCGAATCGCGTAGGACCACCAGGTTCGGATCCGCTGCCGGCGGCCGTAAACGGTCACCCGCACGTCCTCGTCCAGCGACTCCGGCCGCGACGGAAGCAGCAAGTGAATGGCGAAACCCCGCGCGCGAAGCTCGCGAACCACACTCGCGATCAATCCCGAGCCACCCTCGAGCTCGAGAGACCGCCAGAAGAAGAGTGCGACGAGGACCTCGCTCGTAGGTTCGCGCTCGCGCCCGTGGGCTGGCATCGGTGAAGTCTATTCGACTCGCTCTCCCGCGATTGACAGACTCTCGGTGCGGAGCTACTGTGCACGCCCGACCGGGCGCGCGTCCGCGACGTGCATTCGCGGGCCGCGAACGCGGGCCCCACGGAATCGGCGAGCTGGAGCGTGACCATCGCAACGAGCGAAACGGCGGCGCGGAGCGACCTGCGCCCCTCGAGGCGCGAGTCTCACCTCGTGGTTTGCATTCCCTGTCTGAACGAGGAAGAGACCGTCGCCCGGGTTGTCGATGCGGTGCCGAGGACCGTCGCCGGCGTCGATCGAATCGATGTGCTCGTCATCGACGACGGCTCGACCGATCGAACCGTCGAGGTTGCCGAAAGGGCGGGCGCGATCGTCCGCCGACACGGCGCCAACCTCGGGCTGGGAAGGGCGTTCCGGACCGCCATCCGAGTCGCGCTGGAGCTGGGCGCCGACGTCGTCGTCAACATCGACGGCGACGGACAATTCGATGCCGCCGACATTCCCGCGATCGCCGGACCCGTGCTGCGTGGCGAGGCCGAGATGGCGACCGGCTCGCGATTTCTGCGCTCCGACTTCGTTCCGGAGATGCCGACCATCAAGCGCTGGGGCAACCTCTGGGTGACCTGGATCGTCCGGCTCCTCACCGGCAAGCGCTTTCGCGACGTCTCGTGCGGCTTCCGAGCGTTTTCGCGCGAGGCACTCTTGCGCATGAACCTCTTCGGCTCGTTCACCTACACGCAGGAGACGTTTCTCGACTTGGTCTTCAAGGAGATGTCGATCGTCGAGATCCCGGTGCGCGTCCGGGGCGTTCGCGAGTTCGGCGCGTCCAGGGTCGCCTCCAGCATCCCCCGCTACGCATGGCGGTCGCTCGAGATCATGTTGCGCGCCTTCATCGGCTACCGGCCCTTCGTCTTCTTCTCCACTCTGGCGGCGGCCTTCTTCGCCGTCGGCATTCCCCTGCTGGTCTTCCTGCTGGTCCACTACCTGCGCAGCGGTGGATTCTCGCCGCACATCTGGGCAGGGTTCGTCGGCGGATCGTTCTGCTTCCTCGGCATCAGCACCCTCGTCACCGGCATCGTCGGCGACATGCTCGTGCGCATGCGCCTCAATCAGGAACAGATCCTCTATCGCCAGAAGGCCGAGCGCCTCGACCGCAAGAGGGAGTGACCGGAGCAGCTCCCACGGCGTCGTCGCTCCCGCGGGGAGCGGCGGAGTCGTCGCTCACGCGACGAGCGGGCCCGAAGTGCGTGCTACCCTTGCGCGCAGGCCGGAGGTGCGTTTCGGGACACAAGGATCCGGCGCGGAGCGGCGCGGCGTGAAGCTGATCGTCCAGATCCCTTGCTACAACGAGGAGGCCGCTCTCGCGGAGACGCTACGCGACATTCCGCGCACGGTCCCCGGATTCGAGCGCGTCGAGGTTCTCGTCGTCGATGACGGGTCGGACGACCGGACGGTGGAGGTGGCGCACTCGGCCGGTTCCGACCACGTCGTGCGCCACCGCCGCAATCGCGGTCTCGCGCATGCGTTCCGCACCGGCCTGGACGCCGCGCTCGCGCTCGGCGCCGACGTCATCGTCAACACCGACGCCGATCACCAGTACGAAGGCCGCGACATCCCCGCCCTGGTCGCCCCGATTCTCGCCGGCCGGGCGGACATGGTCGTCGGCGACCGGCAGACCCACCGTCTCGCTCACTTCTCGCGGACCAAGCGATTCCTGCAGTGGTTGGGGAGCGCGCTCGTCCGCCGGCTCTCGGGTCTGGACGTGCCCGACGCGGTGAGCGGTTTCCGCGCCTTCTCGCGGGAGGCGGCGCTGCGCCTCAACGTCCTCTCCACGTTCAGCTACACGATCGAGACGCTGATCCAGGCCGGCCGCTCGCGCATGGCGGTCGCGGTCGTGCCCGTCGCCGCGCGTCCAACGCGCCGCCGCTCGCGGCTGTTCCGCTCGCTGCCGCAGTTCCTCGAACGTTCCCTCGTCACCATGGTGCGCGTCTACACCATGTACCATCCCCTGCGCGTCTTCGTCCTGCTCGGCTCGCTGCTCTCCCTCGCCGGCCTCGTGCCGATCGTGCGCTGGCTCTTCTTCTACTTCCACGGCCAGGGCGGCGGTCACCTCCAGTCCCTCGTCCTCGGCGCGGCGCTCCTCGTCATCGGGTTCGTGATGCTCCTCGTCGGCCTAGTCGCCGACCTCATCGCCTTCAACCGCATGCTGGTCGAAGAGACGCTTGAGAAGGTGCGCGCACTGAGCACCGCGAGCGCGGCGAAAGCGGAGTCCGCCGGCGTCGAGCGCAGCGCTCGCGATACCTCGTAATCAGGGTTCCGAGGCTCGGCCCACGCGGCGAGCCACTTCACTGCAGCGGCCGTCGCGCGACGGGACGAGCGCAGCTCAGGTCGGCCGCGGCTCGGCCTCGCGCGCGAGGACGAGCTCGTAGAGCATCTCGGCGACGTTGATCTTCTCGGCGAGAAGTCTGCGTCGCGCGGCCTGCCAAGTCGTTCGATCGCCGCTGCGCAGAATCTCCTCGGCCCGACCCACCGCCGCGTCGAAGCCCTCCGGGGGCTGAAAGATCGAGACCAGCCCGTAGCGGTGCCGGAGCTCCTCGAGATAACCCAGGCGAAGCGGATTGACGTAGACGCTCGGGACTCCGAGCATCGCCGCCTCGGACGGCATCGTGCCGCTCTCGCCGAAGACGAGGCTCGCGAAGCTCATCAAGTGATGCAGGCGCGAAGGCCTGATCCGCAGCCTCAGCGGTTCCAGCGCATCGGGCAAGGGGCCCTCGCTGGAAACGACGACTCGGGCCAGGGAGGAGATCCGCTCGACGGCCCTGAGCTTGTCGTCGGCGCTCAGGCCCCGTCTGCCCAGGTCGTGGGCCGCTCCCCAGCCGACGAAACGGACGATGGCGAACTTCTCGGCGGGCGCGATCCCCGCTTCGTCGAGAACGGTCGCCTCTGGCTCGAAGACGTCGGGATGGAGATAGGCGAGCTCGTGGAAGCCGGCGTAGCGGACGTGCGGCCAGCGAATCGGCTTGCTGTACGATTCCGGTACGTAGACGCAGGTGCAGAACGGGTACGACAGGAGGTTGGACAACGTCGCGTGCTCGGTGTCATAGAAGACGTAGCAGGGGACCCCCGCCCATTTGGCGGGCAGGCTGAGGTAGGTGCCGGCCACCGCCAGGCAGAGGGACGGGCGCTGACGACGAAGGATGCCGAGGAGACGCGCTTGTCTCTCGACCAGTTCCATCCCCATCCGGAGCATCCCGGGTTTCGCCTCGCCGAATTGCTCGACCTCGATCCCCGACTCTCGGCACAGAGTCAGGAGCACGTCCTTGTCGCGCGCGGTCACGACGACTTCGTGCCCGTCCCGCCGCAGGCGCCGGACGAGGTTGAGGAAGAAATAGAGATGCGCGGGATGTTGCAGGTCGATCAAGACCTTCAAGCGCGCCCCCGCATTCTGCTTCAGGGCCGCCGACGGCGGCCCGTCTGCCGCGGGGCTCTCGCGCCCGTCGACGCGCTCGTGGGAAGCAGCTTCCTGTCGCAGCACATTCGAGGTTCTTCTCGAGCTGGTTCAAGAATCAAGATACCACCGGACCGAGATCCGTTTGCCTCGCGCGACGGTTGCGGTGAGAACGCTTGCGCATCGGCTCCAACTCGTTGCGGCGAGTGTTTCACTCCCCACTCCTCCGAAGTGCGGGAACAGGTCACTTACTATATTGCTGGCACCTGACTTCGAGACGAAGCTGAGGACCTTGCCTCGCGTTTCACTCGTGGGTCGGCAAGGGCGACCCCGTTCTGCGGTCAGAATGACCGCGCACGTGTTCGGCACGACTCTTTGCCGAGCCCAAAGAACTCTTCCGACCATGATGTCCGGGAACTGATTTATGCCAACTCCCGGTAATGCGCCCCGAGCTCCGGCCGGCGCCTCCCTCAAAGACCGCCTCGTCGGCGGGGGCGCCTGGGCGATCGCCGGCAAGATCGGCATCGGGGTCACCCAGCTCGCAGCCCTTGCGTGGGTTGCGCATCTCCTGCCCCCCCATTCCACAGCCGTGTTCCTGCTCGCTCAGAGCATCGTCGGCCTCGGCGCGATCGTCGGCAGACTCGGGCTCGAACTCACGGCCGTCCGGCTCGTTTCGCAAGCGCTGGGCCGGGGGGACGAAGGTGCGGCTCGGGCATCCGCCGTTGCCATTGTCAGGGCTGGCACGGGCGGCGCCTTGGCTGCCGGCGCCGTGCTGGCTCTCGGCGGAGCAGCCTGGGCTGGCCGCTCTCTCCTCGCAGCGCCCCGTCTTGCTGACGTGGCGCCGGCTCTGGCCGTCTGGGCTGTCGGCCTCGCGCTTCAAATGCTCCTAGCAGAAATCTTCCGCGGCCTTCACGCCATTCGCGAGGCAATGACTTGGGGCGGGCTTGCCAGCAATCTGCTCGTGCTCGTGGGATTGTTCAGCCTGTCGCAATCCGGCGCGGCGACGCTTGGAGCGACGATCTGGATATGTGCTGCGTCCGTCGTGCTCAGCATGGTCGCGGCGGGCGCGGTCCTCGCGGTCCGTCTCAATCGGTTGGCCCCGCCCACATTCCCTGCGCTCGAGACCTGCCCGCTGCTGGCGACTGCCCTGCCTCTCCTGGTCAGCAACCTGATGGGATTCGCTCTCCTGCGCGCCGATTTGTGGATCGTGAGCGCGTTCTCGTCGGCGGACGACGTGGCCGCGTACGGCGCGGCATCCAGGCTCGTCATCCTGATCGGTCTACCCTTGACTGTCGCCAATCAGGTCGTCGCGCCGCTCATCGGCGATCTGCATTCACGCGGCGACGCCCGCGGCCTCGGGGAGCTCGTTCGTGGCGTGGCCGGCGCGGTCGCCGTCCCGGCGACGCTCCTTGGCGGTGCGTTCATCCTGTTCGGCGCCCCGCTGCTGAGCCTCGTCTATGGCGCCTTCTTCGCGCGCGCCTGGCCGATACTTGCCTTGCTGAGCGTCGCCCAGCTGAGCATGGTCCTCACCGGCTCTTGTGGCCTGGCGCTGGTGATGACCGGGCACCAGCGCACCTACATGGGGATCATGGTCGCCGCCGCTGTGGCCCTGCTCACCGCCGGTCCCGTGGCCGCCCGCAGTCACGGCGGTGTCGGCCTCGCTGCCGTCGCCTGCGTGGTCCTCGTCGTGCAGCAGCTCGTCACACTGCTCTTTGCCAAGCGATTGACCGGACATTGGACTTACGCGAGTCTGCTCCACCTCCGACGCGGAGCCGCCGCCTTGCTCGCCCGAGCGGGGCTCCGAGTCTAGTCACGGCTCACGCGCTGCCGATCGCGGCAGACTGGAATGACCAATTCCTTGCGCAGCCCGAGCAGCTACGGCGCCCCTTCGGCGCTCATCTCGGCGCGAGAGAATTCCGGCCAGACACTCAAGTTCCGGCCGAGCAGCTGCTCGAGCCGTGCAACTGGCGGTGCCATTTCCTCGCGAATGCGGGATTCCAGAGCTGCGCTGAGTCGCGCTCTCGGCGTCTTTCGCGCATTGAGTCGCACCAGTCGCTTTCGCAACCCGCGCTGCAGCGATGACGGCAGCCCGAGGCCGCGCCATGCTCGCTGCAGGATTCGCGGCGGTCGCCACAGGAGTGTCGCGAGCAGCGAAGTCCGAGGCACCTTGTTCGCATTGATGATCGGGAAGGCCGTCTCGAACTCCGTGTCCACGCCGAGAAACTGCAGTACATCGCGATAGACCTGCGCCACATTCGCCGCAAAATCTTCGTAGAGGACCACCTTCACCCGCTCTCTTCCGAACGCTCCGAAGAATCGCGCAAGTTGGGGGGCGTAATCGGCGATCCGGCGGTAGAGCAGGCGCTCCGGAATGCGCAGCTCGCGCTGTTTGGACATGATGGCGAGACGAGAATCTTCCGCGTCGAGAGCGTGCGCGAGATCTTTCTCGACCTCATAACCACTGAACAAGTTCTCCGAATGGAGCGATGGAATCATCGTCAACGGATTCCGCAGCATGACGATGATCCTCGCGTCCGACCGAAGGGCCTTGATCGCCTCGGCCGCCGCACGAGAGTACAGGTAGAACACCGAGCTCTCGCCGACGCGTCGCGCCCCCTCGGCACCGCGAAACAGCTCAAGGTACGCCTCGCGGGAGCGATACTTGTCCCTCTCGTCCGTTAGATCTGTCGCGAAATGATGGCTCTCCTTCTGGAGCGCCATAAAGATTTCGGGGTGCGCATCGAGGTAGCTGTCGAGAGCCGTCGTGCCGCACTTGGGCGCGCCGACGAGAAAGAAATCCGGCGTCTCGATTCCCTTCCTCAAACATCACCTCCGGTAGCGGTCGTTCGGGAGTGGGCGGGCTTCGAGCTCGCTCGGGGAGACGTTCCTTGCAGTCCGCCGAGAGTCGGCGACGCGACGATCTCGATTTCCGCGCTTCGGCGAACAGCCGCAGCGACGATCCCCGCCGGCGCCAACGCGAGCAGCAGCAGGCGGCGAGCCCAAAGTGGGAAACGGAACCTCGGCCATCGGCTGCGAACGATGAACTCGAAGCTAGCGATGAAGCCCGATGGACGGGCCGAGTGCGAGAGGGATCGGGCGGTGAATCCCGCCGCCTCGAGAAGTTTCTCGAGCGATCGCGGCGAGAAGACCCAGAGGTGCCGGGGCTGATCCAGGCCAATCCAATAGCGACGAAACAGCCAATGTTCGAGGGAGCGATGGTTCGGCACGATCAGCATGACCACACCGGACGCACTGAGCTTGCCGGCGATCCTTTCCAGCACATTGACGGGCTCGGGAAGGTGCTCGAATACGTGCTGCATGAATACGAGGTCGAATGGCCCGTCCAGCTCGGCGAGCTTCCCGACGTCACCCTGGCCGGCTTCGAGGCCTCGGTCCCGTGCGAGCTCGACAGCTCGAGCCGACGGCTCAAGACCTCTGTATCGCCAGCCCGGCCGGCGAGTCAGGACTCCACTGTTCGCGCCGGTTCCGCATCCGATTTCCAAGATACTCGCCCGTTTGCCGAGAATCGATCGCAACCTGGATTCCCGTGGTAGATCCCAGAGACGCAGCAGGAATCCGACCCATTTCGGCCGACGGACCGGCGCGTGAGACGGGTATCCGACGTAGAAACGGTCCAGGTCCTTCGGCCTGGGGCTCTGGAGAAGGAGATCGCATCGCTCGCATCGACGGAGAGTGAAGCGCAGCGGTTCCGGATCGTCCAGGAGACGATCCGGAAGCTCGTCGTACGCGAGGCTCGTCCCGGCCGCTCCGCAGATGGGGCAGTTCTGAAGCTGCCACACGGACGTGTTCTCTCCGCGGACATCACCGCGCTGCAACGTACCTTTCGTCACGTCCTCGCCCGACGAAGGCCCGTCAGAAGATGGCAACCGCATATCGACGAATTCCCACGACAGCTCTGGATCGCTCAGGCCCGATTGGCGGCCGTGCGGCGTGTAGTCTTCGACGCTCGCCGCCCGGGCCTCGCCAGGATCTGGCCTGTCGATTTCGGTGCTTTCGTGCTTCTCACGGCTGCTCCGGCTTCGAACCGGCCCGCATTCGCTGGTTCCACCTTCTTGCTCCGGCAGTCTATCGGCCCTGTCGCGAAGTCGTCGAAGATGGCTCGCCGGGACCGCTCGCAAGGTCGGCCGCGATCGACAGCGAGTCACCCCTCGGTGAATCTCGACGCGGTCGTCCCTCCGGGCTGTCTGCCGATCCCAGCGTTCACTCGACACCCGTCGTCGATGGAATCGGGCGGGCTAGCGCTTGGGTCAGGGCGCGTCGCGCTGCTCCAAGCGCGCTATGCATTCGCGAAAGTACTGGTCGTCATGTCCGCGCTCAGTCCGCCACAAGCGCGAGCGGCTCGAGTAGCGATGGGCGACAGCCGGCAGACCCTGGTGATAGAAGAGCTCGAACTCGAGTGCAAGCGCGTTCGCGGCTGAGCCGACCGGCGACACGTCGGCCGGGCCAGCCACGTCGAGGAGCAAGGATCCGGCGCCGGCGCGACGCGCGGCAGCAGCGATCCGGTATCCCGTATCGGGCCCGCAGACGCCGAGAACCTTCTCAAGCCTGCGAGCCCAAGTCGCTAGTCTGGGCATCGCCAGCAGCCGTCGGCGGGTCGCCATCCCGCCGAGGCGTACGACCTGACGCGCGACCAGATCGTAGCCACGGCGCAACGGCTTGGTCGCGAACGGAGTCCAGTCGACCCCGATGCGACGGATCGCTGGGACGTCGAGCAGCGCGAACACGGGACTCGGAAAGTCATGGTACTTACCGAGTTTCCACCACGGATACGGCGCTCCGGCAGTGATCGCACCGGACCCCTTCATCGCGCCGATCAGCCTCTCGTCCCAACCGCGCAGGAACACATGGACATCGGGATCGGAGACCAGCGCATAGGGTGTCGTGATGCGCTCGAAGCCGCAGGCCAGGCCGAATGCGTGACCCCACGAGCCTCGCCTCTCGCCAGGGTCCACTGCGAGCAGGTCGACGTCGGGCGCGGCAAGCTCGGACAGACCGCGGTCGCGGCCACCGGTGTTGTCGACGATCAGGAAACGGACTCGGGCTGGCCGGAATGCTCGAGCGCGCAGGCTGGCTGCGGCCCGGTGCAAATCGGAGGCGGAATGCCAATTGACCAGAAGCGCCGTGATCGCCACGTCGGCCGCCGCCAAGGTTCGACCCAGCTCAGTCACCACAGCCTCCGGCACCAAGGCTGAAACGCCGCCCACGCCAGTCGAGCAGAGTCGATCTCTCGGTCACCGGCTCGAAGCGTAAGGCATGAATACCGCATTCGTCGCCTGACCCGAGACGAACGGCTCTCAACGTACGAAATCTGTCGCTTGGCATGGCCGTCGCCGGCGGCCTTCCTCCGAGGACGTGTCCCGAGCGCTAGTCGCCACACGGATTCAGCTCGCGCCGGTATTTCGCCGTTCACCGTTTCTCTGTTCGCTGCCAGCGAATCCCCTCGAAGGCTTTCGAGCAAGAGGTCGAGAAATCCGCGGACTCTGCCATGCTCTCGGCATGCCGCTGCTGAGCAATTTCGTGGCCCGTTCCCGATACCGCATGGTTGCGCCCTACGTCGCGGGAGACGTGCTCGACATCGGCTGCGGCCGGGCGGATCTGCTGCGCGATCACGCCGGAGCGATCCGGCGATACGTCGGAGTCGAATTCCACGCTGATCGCGTGGAGAGCCTCTCGCGACGGTATCCGCGAGCGGATTTTCGGATTCGCAACCTCGATGAGGAGGCGCTCGAAATCGAGGGGACCTTCGACGTCATTCTGCTGGTCGCCGTCATCGAGCACATCTGGAACCAGAGATTCCTCCTCTCGCAGCTCGCGCCACGTCTGAAGCCCGGTGGATTCATCGTCTTCACGACACCCACGCCGTTCGGAAACGACGTCGTCCATCGACTCGGCGCGGCGCTCTCGCTCTTCGCGCGCTCGGCGGTGGACGATCACATCGTGATCTACAACAAGCTTCGTTTCCGGCATCTGGCGAGAGAGTTCGGATTCGAGCTGGTCAGATATCGCAGGTTCCAGTTCTTCTCGAATCAGCTTGCCGTCTTCCAGCGAGCCTGAGACCGACCGCTCTCGGGAGCTCGCATCGACCAGTCACCGGATGACACCGACAACCCGCTTCAGGCGTCGACATCTCCTTCTTCTCGCACTTGCTCTCGCAGCCGTCGCGAGCTGGCTCGCGTCGCGCGCGGAGCGGGTCGACGTCGCGCCGCCGCCCGGCGAGACCTGGCCCGACGGCGACTGGGTTCTCGCCGGGCCGACGGCGGAGCCGCCCGCGGAGGCGCTGGCGCGCCAGCTCTCGCTGCCCTACGCCGCCGGGACTCTCCGCGCCGACGAGGCGGGCAGGACCGGCGTCGTCGCCTGGCGCCCGGAGCTCGCGCAGCCGGGTTGGAACCTCTACGTCTCGGGCCACGGGCACGAGGCGATCCTGCTCGCGATGGACGGCGCGCCGCTCCACCGCTGGCGCGCGCGGCTCGCGGAGGCGTTTCCCGGCGTGCCGCGCTCGCCCGACGGCGGCAGCTTTCGCCGCGCCGCGCTCCTCGCCGACGGTTCGCTCCTCGCCCTCGTCCAGGGGATGGGCCTCGTCAAGCTCGACGCGCAGTCGCGCGTCGTCTGGCGGCACGCCGAGCCGCTCTTCAACGACCTCTGGGTGGCGCCCGACGAAGGGCAGATCCTGGTTCTCACGAAGCGCGCGATCGAGCGGCCGGATCTCCGGCGCGGGGGCCCGATCCTCGAGGACTCGATCGTCACGTTCGACGCGGGCGGCGAGGTCGTCGCGCGCGCCTCGCTTCTCGCCGCTTTCGAGCGCTCGCCGTTTCGCGAGCTGCTCTTCCCGCTCGGCGAGACCGCCGACATCCTGCACTCGAACACGATCGAGGTGCTCGACGGTCCGGGCGCCGCGTCCGCAGGAGCGCTCGCGCGCGGCAACCTGCTCGTCTCGCTGCGCGAGATCGACACCGTCGCTCTGCTCGACCCCGCGGGGAGCGAGGTGCTGTGGGCGCGGCGCGGGCCGTTCCGGCGCCAGCACGAGCCGACGCTCCTCGCCGACGGACGGATCCTCCTCTTCGACAATCTCGGCGGCGCCGCGGGCGCCTCGCGCGTCGTGGCGCTCGACGTCGCGAGTGGCGAGCTCGAGGTGATCTTCGCCGGCGCGCCGCAGCGGCCACTCGCCTCGCCCGAGGCGGGAGCGTGCCGCCGGCTCGCGAACGGCAACCTGCTCGTCGTCGCGAGCGAGCAGGGCGTGGCGTGGGAGCTGACGCCGGCGGGTGAGATCGCCTGGGAGCTCCGGACGCCGCACCGCGCCGGCACGCGCGGGCAGCTCGTTGCTTCGCTCTTCGACGTCGTGCGCTACGAGACTCGGACGCCCTTCCTCGCGCGCTTCCCGCTCCCTCAGGCGCCGTAGAAGGCGCGCACGGCGTCGACCGTCTCCGCGACCTCGGGCTCGGTGAGCTCGGCGAACATCGGCAGGCAGAGCACCTCGCGCGCGGCGCGCTCGGCGTGCGGCAGCTCGAGAGGCTCCGGCATGAGCTCGGCGAGCGCCGGCTGGCGGTGGAGCGGCGACGGGTAGTGCACCGACGAGCCGATGCCGCGCGCGGCGAGGAAGGCCTGCAGCTCGTCGCGGCGCGCGGTGGCGATCGTCTCCTGGTGTACGACGCACTCGTCGTCGGGATGGTCGAGCGGGAAGCGCAGGTCGCCGACGCCGGCGAGCCCCTCGCGATAGAGCGCGTCCCAGCGGCGCCGCGCGGCGTTGTCCTCGTCGAGGGTGGCGAGGCGCAGGTTGAGCACCGCCGCCTGCAGCGAGTCGAGCCGCGAGTTGGTGCCGACCTCGACGTGGTGGTAGCGCGAGGTCTGGCC
>Ga0214471_10001786_pt1 | contig 16988 bp, 17 predicted proteins | sample RVTome_5_FD_207665 | JGI IMG/M metagenome (GOLD analysis project Ga0214471, IMG submission 207665) | Soil microbial communities from uranium-contaminated site in the Upper Colorado River Basin, Wyoming, United States - RVT142D155 | ecosystem: Environmental > Terrestrial > Soil > Contaminated >... | reverse complement strand
ATCATCCAGTCCAAGCAGATGCAGGCCCAGTCACAGGCCCAATCTTCGGGACAACCAAATATCAGTAACATGATGATGCCAATGTTCGTTATAATAGGTATGATGTTTCCTGTTGGACTGCTGGTGTATTTCATTACCTCAAACGCCCTCCAGATGTTCCAGTATTACCGGATCCAGAGGGAGATCGCCGCGGAAGAGGCTGTACTTGAAAAGATCGGCGGGACACCGGGGGCTGGGCCTAACACCGGCCCTCCTCCGATAAAACGCCGTAAAAAGAAAAAATAGAACAGTTCGGAACCGGTAACAACCGGTCCGCGCTTAGTCGCGAGTGGAGGGATCGCAAATGCTTTACTGTGACATCATCGCCAAAAGCGAATCGGATGCTCTTGATCGCGCGTCTGAAAAACTGAGGCTTGGAACCGAATTCCTTCAGGTAGTCGAATCGGAAGAGTCAGGCACGGAAACCAGGTACCGAATCGAGGCAACCAAATCCCGCGGACAGGAAGCGCACGACGTGCTTAAAAAGATCCTGGGTGGGATCTGTTCCGGCTGCGACCTGTTCTTTGTCGATTCTTACGACCGGATCCTCATCAACGTGACCGGTCCGCACCTTGGCCTGATAATCGGCAAGAATGGATTAACCCTGGAAGCCCTCGAGACTGTCATTTCTGTAATTCACAATCGAGACTATAGCCACTACAAACCGATCGTCATCAATCCCGGCGGATACAGGGAAAACAAGCAGAAGTATCTGAAATCGCTGGTCAGGAGCGCTGTTGACGCTGCCGCATCAAATGGGTCGGTGTCACTTCCACCCATGTGCCGTGCAGATAGAAAATTGGTCCACGAGTACGTTTCTGAACAAAAGGGATTCAGCTCGAAATCGGTAGGCGAAGGTCCAGAACGCAAAATTCTCATTTTTCCGGATGATGAAACTTGAGTTCCCGATACCGCTTAATCGCGGGATCGGTTAGAATAGAATCAGGAAAGCCGCTGACTTTCAGGAGCCCACCAATGTATTCAAAAAACCTGCTTATTTTATCCTTCTGCCTTTTTGCGATCCCGGCATTATCATGCGAGTCCCTTGTTACCGCTCAGGAAAATCCCACCCGTACGGTGATCGATTTCCTCAAGGATATTGGACGCGGAGATTTTGAAGGAGCCCGTGATTTTGTCGCCGACGATTCCCAGGACCAGATTCAATCATGGTTTAACAGCATGTGGTTCCCCGACCACGAGACCCCTCCTACCCCTCAGAATGAATCTGATATCGATAAATTCATCGGAAATTTTTATAAGGTCTCAGTTGATAATCAGGATGGCTTGCTGGCGGTCGCCATGCTGACATGGTCGGCAACCGACGCACTGATCGCATTCCCGTCCGTTGCGGACAATCCCACGGTGCCGCCGAATGCCAGGTACAGGATCACCCTGGTCAACGAAGCGGCGTCTGAAGACGCCCCCCCTGTCTGGAAAATTTCGTCGCTCATACCTGAGCCCCTTGCAAATTAAAATTCAATATCTGCCGGTATGTGAATTATAATAAAGGCACTATGAGATCGATATTTGCATTCCTGCTGTTAATGTTGATGGTCGCGCCTGGTTGCGTAGCCGCAAATTCTTCGGCTGTCGAAGAAGACCAGCCTGAACCCGAGAAAACAGTTCAGCCAGAAAAATCCGGATTGCCCGACATCTCGATCCGACTTGAAAAAATTGCCGGTGGCCTGTTTGAGCCTGTTAATGTTGCTGTCCCGCCAGGCGACAATGACAGGATATTTATAGTCGATCGCCCCGGAAGAATTCAGATAGTTAAAAATGGAGAATTGCAGGTTAAATTGTTCCTCGACATCCGCGACAGGGTCGAAAGCGGCTTTGGCGAGCAGGGACTTCTCGACCTCGTGTTCCATCCCGATTTTCAGAACAATGGATTCTTTTACATTAATTTCTCGGACATCCATTCCGGAGGCAGTACCGTCATCGCGCGATTCTCCGTTGATCCGAACGACCCTGAAATCGCCAATCCCGACAGCTTCAAATCGATTATAACCTTCGACCAGCCACGGGCGAACCATAACGGCGGAGAGCTGGAATTCGGTCCCGACGGATGCCTGTATATCGGAACAGGCGACGGTGGCGGTGGCGGCGATCCTTTTCAATCCGGACAAAATCTCCAGACTTATCTCGGCAAAATTCTCAGGATCGATATAGACACTCCCGATAATGTCCCCTACTCAATTCCTCCCGATAATCCATTTGTGGATAACCCGGACGCGTTCGATGAAATCTGGGCGTGGGGACTCAGAAATCCCTGGAAATTCACATTCGACATCGATACCGGCGACCTGTACATCGCTGATGTAGGCCAGAACACATATGAGGAAATCGATTTCCAGCCTGCCGGTTCTCCGGGTGGCGAAAATTATGGCTGGAATATGATGGAAGGATTTCACTGCTTCCCGATCTCCGACGATCCCTGTGACACATTCGGTACACTCCCGATCTTCGAGTACGACCATCGCCTGGGATGTTCCGTCACCGGATTCGGAGTTTATCGTGGGGATGAATATCCGGATCTGAACGGTGTTTACTTTTTTGGAGATTTCTGCAGTGGACGTATCTGGGGCTTAAACCGGGATGATTCGGGTGAATGGATCGCTACTGAACTCTTACAACAAAATATCCAGTTTACAGGAGCTTGCACAGATCATAACGGCGACTTGTATGTCGTAACCTTTGGCGACCCAGCGCTCTGGAAAATAGTTGGGACCTGATGAGAATAACAAGCATGGGGAGCTTGCATCACTGCTTATTTATCTCTCCGACCTGCCACTCGACTGAAGATCGTGCAGCAGCCTCTCCGCTTTCTCCCTCAGGTCACGCGACGGAAACTGTGCCAGACATTGATTGACCTCATTGATAGCGCGTTCATGGTCGTCAATTAATTTGTAGGCTACCGCGAGTTCATATCGTGCCCAGGCTGTTCGTGTCTGCCTGCGAATTTCGATCGCCTGCTCGAAAATAGGGATCGCTTGCCGGATAGCATCCTTGTTGTTGGGTCGAAGGTCCCTGTAAATAATTCCCTGGTAGACAAGCGCCGTGTAATCGGTGGGTTGCAGCTTTATGGCGGTATCGATGGATATCTTAGCAGCGTTGGTGCTCTCGAGGCCCCATTCCGCTCTCGCCTTTTCAATCCATAATTGCCAGACCTCGATTTCGTCTTCATGATCCTTGATCCAGTCGTCCGCTACATCGTAGGCGTCGTCGTAATAATCTTTTCTTTTCGTCAACTCACCAAGGTCGTTAAGCGCCCGCGCATATGAGCGCGCGAATGTCACGCTATCCGGCATCGACTCTGACGCGAGCAGGTACCTGTCAGAGGCGGAGGCCGTATCTCCCGTGAGTTCGCTGACTCGACCCATTCCGTAATTGAACCAGCCTGTACGCAGGTCGACTGGAATTACAAATGTGATGACAATTAATACAACAAGAAAAATTAGCAGGTTTTTAAACGCCTTCATACTTTCTCTCCATGCGATGAGATATCCTGAACACTCATGGCAGCGCGTAGACTACTGCGAATCCGATCTGTGTAAACATCATAAGCATGTACATGTGTTTCCACGAAGGATGATTACCTTCCAGGGCCAGAGAATCCGGGTCCCTGAGTATCAGCCAGGCTGTATATGTACCCCAGATGAACAGCAGTCCGAGCCACACGGCCTGGGATTTAACCGCACCTCCACTGAGTGCCACAATTAACGGAATCGCAAGATAGGGAATTACAAGGAATGTCGCGACGATCCAAGCCGCTTTCCTGAATCCGTAAACCACAACAACTGTCCTGGCTCCACCCGCTTCGTCTCCCTTAGCATCGGCGAAATCCTTGGTGCTTGCCGCGCCGAGAACATAAAGGAATATTACCAGTCCAATCAGCCACGGGGTCGAGCTCGCCCATTCTTCCGGACGGATCGCCACCCATCCCCCTACTATCATCAGAAATCCCCTCGGGACCGCCATAGCTATATTCGCGAACAAACCATGGTTCTTAAACCGTACAGGAGGGGCTGAATATCCCCACGTAAACAATGTAGTGATCAGCACAACGACAAAATATGTCGGTACTGCAGGATTGACCATGTAGCTTGTCAGGTAGCCGAGTCCGAAACAGATGACGTAAATGATCCATGCGAATTTCATTGAGTCGGCTGAAGTGATTCGTCCCGACGCTATCGGGCGGTCCGGCTTGTTGATCTTATCAATTTCCAGGTCGTAATACTGGTTGATGGCGTTCGACGCTGCGTTCAGGAGAGCCCCGGTTAATCCTGCCAGAATTCCTATTCCTAACTTCGAGTAATCGTGGTCGATACCCATGGCGATCAGCGACCCGGAGAATATCCCCACAAACGGTGCGAGCATGGTGAATGGACGTGAAAGTTCACGGTATTCCCTGAATCCCGGTTTTGGAATTGAGGCAGTTCCTGATTCGGTAACGCCGGAACTCCCCGCGGTATTTTGCGATGTTGAATCTATCGTTATTTAACAGCTCCAGGCGATTTATTTCTTCATTATCGACGCAGATTAGAGTTTACGCCCGTCCTGACAGCGCCATCATAGACAAGCATGGACCAGTTTTCAAGGCGCTCATAAACACCTGATATTTTGTCGGGCTCGAGGTAATCCCCATCCATTTTATCGGTCTCTCGAATCGATACTGGCGATTCCACATCCCATCTCATCACCACACCAAGGTGCACCCTGCTGACCTCGTTATTGTCGCTGAGTATCAGTCCGAGTGCAGGAAGATCGTCGAATCCCGGGGGATCGTCGACAGCGAGTTCCTCGGATAATTCCCGCTTGAGTGCCGAGTCCAGAAGATCCTCGGGCTTACCGTCTATCGGATTGATATGCCCGCCGATACCGATGCTCATTTTTTCGTGCAGGCGTGCCTCCCCCTGCGTTTTATGCCTGGTGACGGTAAGATACTTCCCTTCGTGGCAGACAAGCACGTAGGGAATCACCTGCCTGTACGAGGGGTCCTTCTCGGCGTCAGGGCGATCCATGAAAAAAGCCCGTGACGGCAGCTCGGATAGAAATTCGGATTTCACACCGGGGATAAATCCCCGTTCATCGTAAAGCGAATGAATCCACGCGGCATCGATCACAAGTACCCTTTCAACTTTTTCTTTCATGGCATGGGATTTTACCATTTTCAGCGGTCTGAAGGTCGGGATGGCGGTTTTCCCCGGCGTGGCAGCCCTATCGCAATTATTCTCCCATTTGCCTTGACACTGATAATAAGTTAAGGTTAGATGTCGATTCCAATTGACTACTTAAGGTGGTGTCAAGTGATTTGACCGAAGAAAACGAGAATACTGCACAGACAGAAACAGAAGAAAAACAGGAAGAAAAGAAAGACGTAAAGGCACCGGAAGCCGAGGAATTACCCGCTGAAACAGAAGAGACTTCTGAAAAGCCGGACGATGCCGCGGACGTAACCGCGTCAGCCGGGGATAATTCAGACGATTCTGACAAAAATTCCTCAAACGACAGTATAGACGACGCCTCATCGGCTGAAAACCGGGATGACCGCGACCGCCGTGGAGGACGTGATGACCGTCGTGGCGACAGGGATGATCGTGGTGGACGAGGCGGACGCCGTGGAGATCGGCCCCTGACTGCGGAAGATAAGTACAGGATGTACAAACGCCAGTCCGACGAGCGTCTCCTGAACATTAAAAGGTCCAAGGAAAATAAAATCGGTAAAAAGCGTAAAAGGTAAAGCCGCTTTAAATTTTGATATTTTCGACCCACCAGGGAATTCTCCTCTTACGGATTTTCATGGTGGGTTTTATAATGTATGGGCGCGCCCGAGTGGTGGAACAGGTAGACACAAGGGACTTAAAATCCCTCGCCCTTTAAATGGCGTGCCGGTTCGATTCCGGCCTCGGGCACCACTTTTTTCCATGGCGTACAACGAAAAATCGCGGAAAGAATTCGAAAGTCAATCGGCAGAAAAAAGGATTCACCGAAAATAAAATGTTCGGCGGTATAGCGTTTTTGCGAAATGGGAAAATGGTGGTTGGCGTGAACAAGGATGACCTGATGGTGAGATGCAATCCTGAAAATACTGCTGACCTGGTAAAACAAAAATACGTGCGCCCGATGGACTTCACGGGCAAACCAATGCGCGGATTCCTCTATATAGACCCCGCCGGTTACAAAACCGACTCAAAATTATCCGAGTGGATCGAAAATAGTATCGAATACGTCAAGGCTCTGACGAGTTAATGGAGGACCGGCGTCTCGCCTCTTATCGGAGCACTGGCGTCCCGCCTCTTATAGGAGCACTGGCGTCCCGCCGGTCGGTCCACCAGCGTCTCGCTGGCAGCAAGCAAGAATTCACCTATCCAAATTACTTTCAATCTTCGCTTCATCATAAATGCTCCATACCCACTTCCAATCATCTAATCCAGCTTTGGCAGGATTATTTATTATATATTCCAGTTTTGTCCTAAAATCATCCTCATCTCTGACTATCCTGTCAAAATATTCTCTTTGCCACACTGAACCTGACTTCCCCAATATCTTATTTATCTTTTTTGAAGTGAAAGACTTCCAGGAATGCATAATATCGCTTAGGTGATTGTCGCCTATCAACTTCAATAGAACATGTACATGCGTTGGCATAACTACCCACGCATAAAGCTCGTATCGATCTCCATCGAAGAATTTCATCGCTTTCGATACAATCTCGGCTAATTCCTGTTCTTTCAGAATTTGTGAACCATAACCTTTGTCTAGAATGATATCGAGATTCTTCCTCATTAAGTTATTGATTCGCTTGTTAACGCTTAGTCCTTTCTTTTCAAGATTATCCTGGTGGGCGAATACTGCCTGTCTGCATTGGATTGCCAGTTTTTCAATTAATCCGGGCGGGATAGAGTCATGAAGCCTGAAGGTAACGAAATAGATAGAATCCTGCAATTCCCAGTGAGGGATAAATCCGCGAGTCCATATCTTAATATTCGTAATTTTCCGGTGAGACACCGGAGTACCTACCGGCGGGACGCCAGTGCTCCGTGATTTTGGCATAGTTTTCTCCTTTCATAAGTAATACGTATGAAACGGAGCAAAACTGACACCTTAAATTGGATTTTTATAATTTTTCGGAGCACCGGCGTCCCGCCGGTCGGTCCACCAGCGTCTCGCTGGTTATTCGCTTCCCCTCAACCACTCTGCCAGCCCACGAAAACTCTTCCCCCTGTGCGACACAAAATTTTTCTCCTCCGGCGTACACTCCCCGAAACTTTTCCCGTACCCCGGATGATAAAAAATCGGATCGTAGCCGAAACCATTTTCGCCTTTTGGCTTCTCCAGGATCATTCCCGTACACAATCCGTGGAAAACCTGGCTCTCACCGGTAGCTGGATCGAAATAAGCCGCGACCGAAATGAACGCCGCGCCCCGATCTTCCCCTGACTTTCCCTTCAAGCGCCTGATAACTTCAGCATTTCTACTTTCATCCGTAGGCATGATTCGCGCCGACTTCACCCCCGGCCAGCCTCCGAGCTCAGCGACAGCTATCCCCGAATCCTCCGCTATGGTTTTCATCCCCGACTTTTCCCCGTAGAATTTCGCCTTGCTGACAGCGTTCTCTTCGAAAGTCGCGAAATCTTCCGGTGCTTCCGGTACGCCCTCCGGACCCTGGAACGCTTCAACCTGCCGCAAAAAGATGCACTCGACATCAAGGTCCTTAAGTAATTCCTTCATTTCTTTGAGTTTTCCAAGATTGGTAGTGGCAATCAGAATTTTTTCCGTCATTCGGGATCACCCGGAAGTTTCACGTCGATCGTTTTCAGCGTTTCCCTGACTTTTCCAAGAATTTCATCCGTCCCTTTCTGGGCGAGTTTCAGGAGGCGGCTGAGTTCGTCCATGGTGACAGCGCGTCCTTCCGCTGTCCCCTGCATCTCGACAAAACTCCCCTTTCCCGTGATCGCGAAATTCAGATCCGCCTGCGCCATCGCGTCTTCCGAATAATTCATGTCGAGCATCTCGAACTCCTGGACAATCCCGCAGCTTATCGCAGCAAGCGAATCGTTCAGGGGATTTTCCGCGAGCCTGCCGACATCGATCAGTTTTTCAACACCCATCGCGAGCGCGATGAACGCAGCCGTTATCGACGCTGTCCGCGTACCCCCATCCGCCTGGATCACATCGCAGTCCACATAAATGCTCATTTCCTGCATTTTGTAAAGGTCGACAACAGCCCGAAGTGAACGTCCGATAATTCGCTGGATCTCGACCGTCCGCCCGGTCTGCTTTCCAACACGGGCTTCTCGAGGCGTACGTGGACGGGTGCTCGACGGCAGGAGCGAATACTCGGCGGTAAGCCAGCCTTCGCTTCTCTCCTTCGCGTGTCGCGGGACATTGTCGTCGGATTCGACTGCGGCGATCACCCACGTTTTGCCCTGTTTGTAGAGGACCGAGGCGAGCGGGTATTCTATATAATTTGGGACGATCTGTATGGGCCGCAATTCCCCAAGTTCACGTCCGTCATTCCGAATTTTCATGATGGGCGATTATACCATGACCGAGAACAGTGGTATCTCTGGAAATTTAGATTGATTCAATATAACTCCCACACACTCAGACCGTAGTTAGTATTAATGCTTATTACTCCGCGCCACGACATAGAATCACTACATTTGTTACAATTGTACCATGAAAGGAACGAGGGATCTCAAACAATGGGAAGCTCGCAGGAAACGCGGTGTCGAGCTTTACAAGAAAGGTTGGAACCAATATCAGATCGCCGAAGTGCTGGGTGTGACGCAACCGTCGGTGAGTAAATGGGTTCGCGCGGAGGCTGCGGGAGGCGATGACAGCTACGTAGTCGACACCGATTACATGGCTCAGTCGCGGCGCTACATGCCTGGCGAGGCTTCGGAAGAGCAATATCGCTACTATGCAAAAGACCGGCAGGGCAGCGTCAGCATGATGACCGCGCACAACGACGGCACTCAAATACAGGAGCTTTACCATTACGACGCGTGGGGTGAGCATTTGCCCGGCACGACTCCGCCTGCGGTCGAGAACAAAATCCGCTATGTCGGCGCGCGGGTAGAGAATTTCAGATCCGGCACCACCGACGCGATCTATCATATGGGCGAGCGTCATTACCGGCCCGCGATGCACCGATTTTTGCAGCGCGACCGGCTGACGTATCAGAAATTACCGAGTCCGTCGCGTCCGTTTAGCGCGAATCCGTAGCGAAGGCCTTCCCCTACCATTGCGCGGAATATTCCATTCGCGTAATTGGAAGTTTCCAGCGGGCGCATTACATTATCGCTCAGGGAATTTCCCCATTTAGAATAGAATTCCACGCTTGGCTCGATCTCGTCGTTGCGATATTCCCACCAGTTATTCTGCGATGGAATCATGGGGTGGTGGCAGATGGTTATGTAATCGTAGCCCTGAAGCGAGTTCCAGAGCTCGAAAATTTCGTCGATGGCCGGATCGTTCTGTGAGAGGATCGGGATGGAGGTATCAAGGGTATAAATGCAGCGATGTCCGCTTAACAGGCTCGACCACTCGTATCCATATATGACGCAGGAATTTCCGGGGTCGTTATATTTCGCGGGAAGTGAGCGGTAATAATCGAGGCCGGCGTAGTTATCATCGACAATGTGGTTCGAATGGTCGGTGATGACGCAGAAATCCAGATTGGATACATCCCGGGCGTAGCGGAGCGCAAAATCGGGCGACTCGTCGCCGTCGGATATATTCGTGTGGACATGCACGTCGCCATAGAGAAGACTTCGGTTATGATATGCATTCAATGAGCCGGATGGCACCGGGTGCTTTATAAGTCCTGATGGCGGAGCAGCGATATGATCAGGAATTCTATTCACCAATAGAATCTTTAATTTTGAAAATAATGCCTGTGCACCAGAGTCAATGCGTTGATTGGTATGTTAAATATATTAGAAATATAGTCTCCTACGCTGATTCCATGAAAGGAGATGACACATATAATGGTATATGGCTATGGAGACACACGAAAATAATGAATCAAATTAAGGAATATGACGAAGATAAATATTTGAAGATAAATGAAATACTGAACTCATCATCAGCTTTGGAAATTTTTCTTCACTAGAACTATATGGGAATAAGTTCTTGATTTTAGATTACTAGGGACTTTGAGTAGTTAATTCATTCACTTATTTTTTCCCTGGGTGCCCTCCATACGTGCAGCTTATGGAGGATCTCTTAAACTGACTCCGGTTGACCAGAAATCAACATCAAGCATTACAGCAATCGGACTGTCATCAGTACTCGAATAAATCTATTGTAACCTCAATAAGTTACGCTTATGGAGGGCACCCGGATATTGGTTCTAAAGTGCAAGCTGGAAGCTTGCGGACCGACCGGCGGGACGCCTGTGCTCCGTGGATGGTCCCGCGCTTTCCCCAAATGTGCTATAATGCTACATCCCAAGTCGAGGAGGCGCCATACGCATGGCACAGACAAAGTATGTCTTCGTAACCGGGGGGAACCTCTCAGGACTCGGTAAGGGCATCGCCGCCGCGTCCATGGGGAGAATCCTCAAATCCCGCGGACTCAAAATCGAAGCGATCAAGATCGACCCCTATATCAATGTTGACGCCGGGACCATGTCGCCGTACCAGCATGGCGAGGTGTTTGTCACGAAGGACGGGGCGGAGACCGATCTCGATCTCGGTCATTACGAGCGGATTATCGATATCGACTTATCGGAGCGGTCGAACATCACGACCGGGCAGGTGTACAAGGCGGTCATCGAGAAGGAGCGCAAGGGCTCGTACCTCGGCGCGACTGTCCAGGTGATCCCGCACATCACGAATGAAATAAAAGACGCGATCAATTTATTCGGGTCGGACGAGAATCCCGCGCATGTGGTTATTGTGGAGATCGGCGGGACGGTCGGGGATATCGAGAGCCTCCCGTTCCTTGAAGCGATCAGGCAGTTCAGGATGGAAGCGGACAGGGGGACGTGCATCAATGTTCACCTGACGCTGCTCCCGACAATGTCGACTACCGGGGAACTGAAGACGAAACTTACGCAGCACGCGGTGAGGGAGATCCGGGCGATCGGTATCCAGCCGGATATTCTCCTGTGCCGGTCGACCAAGGCGATGGACGACGATCTTCGGAAGAAGATAGCGCTGTTCTGCAATGTCCCGACGGACTGTATTTTCTCGAATGTTGATGTCGGAAATATCTACGCGGTTCCGGTCGGGTTCGAGAAGATGGGAGTAGGCGACAAGCTGATCGATATCCTCGGCATAAAATGCGGGAAGCCGGACCTCGAAGAATGGGAGAAAATAGTCGAGACGATCGAACATCCGAGAACAAACATAAAGATCGGTCTGGTTGGCAAGTACGCCGAATTGAGAGACGCGTACATGTCGGTCCTTGAAGCACTAAGCCACGGCGGGATCTCGAATGGAATCGGTGTGGATGTCGACTGTATTCAGTCTGAAAAACTTGAGGATATGGAAAACTGGCGGGATGTCCTGAGCGAATATTCCGGGATAATTGTGCCGGGAGGATTCGGGGAGCGTGGCACGAAGGGGAAAATGCTAGCGTGCCAGATAGCGAGGGAGGAGAAAATTCCGTTTCTTGGATTGTGCCTCGGGCTGCAGGTAGCGACGATCGAATTCGCGAGGAATGTGCTGGGGATAAAGGACGCCGACAGCACGGAATTCGACGAGGTCACGGAAGAGCCGATCATCGACCTGATGCCGGAGCAGAAAAAGATCACGCGCAAGGGCGGGACAATGCGGCTGGGGCATTATCCGTGCAGTATCAAGCCGGGGACAAAAGCGCACGAGGCGTACGGGTTGGATGTCGTGCACGAGAGGCACAGGCACCGGCTGGAAATAAATAACAAGTACCGTCCGGAACTCGAGAAGAGCGGAATGGTTATGTGTGGAGTTTCGCCGGACGATCTGCTTGTGGAAATGATCGAGTTGAAGGATCACCCGTGGTATGTCGCGACGCAGTTCCATCCGGAGTTTCAGTCGAGGCCAAACCGCGCGCATCCGCTATTCAGGGAATTCATCAAGGCGAGTCTGGAGTACAAGGAACGGATTCAGCAGCTGAGTCCGGACGCGATCAGGGAGATTGAAGAACAGGCGCGGAAGTAAGGTTTACCAGTAACCGTCCGGCTGTAATTTCAGCACGTAGGATAGCCAGGAATCACTGTATTGTTCATAGACACCCGGACCGGGATCGAAATCTACAGGTATCCTGTACTCACCGACAACATAAAGGGTGTCGGAATAATCAAAATGGAGACTGGATCGACCCCATCCCTGTGCGTTGATTCCTCCATAGGATAATCCAGTTGCAGCCCACGTGCGTCCCCAGATGTACAAGCCGTCCAGTGCCCACTTGGTGAGAAGGACATCGCCGAATTGCGCTGACGATGTATGCTCATCGACACCGGGACCGGGATCAAGATCGATGGTTCCATAAAATCCGCCGTTGGCGTAGACATCCCCGGAGCTGTCTACAGCGATATCAAAAGGAAGGTCGCTGTTGGATGTGAACCCTCCATTATCGCCGACAGGTGCCATGTCTTCGTTGGTCACGGAGAGCGCGTAATGTGAGAAGTCAGATACATCCTCGACCCATTCGGCTATTTTCTGACCGGAATACAATCCGGGGATTTCCACCAGCAAGGGATACTGTTTGTCGTGTCCCTGCCAGTCGAAAACATAGAAATTCAGCAGAGTCGTTCCGCCGCACTCGGTCAAACCGATTCCACCCGGCTGTTCAAAGACCTCGATCTTCCAGGCTTCGGTACAGTTGGCATCCATGGAAAAATCGGTCATCGGGTCGGTTACAGGTTTATTGATGGCAGATTCCCAGCTGGCATCGACAGCGTATCCGATCACTTTCGGGCCGTCAGGCATATCGATTTCGTATGTACGGGTAACAGCGCTTCCGGGCAGGAGTGCATTACGGTAATTTCCGGGCGACTGAGAGATATGGCGAATGTATCCATTTAAGATTGCGGTAGGAAGGGATTGAGATGAGAATTTTCCTTTAATGTATCCCTGCAGTCCGCCGGGACCGTCGCCGAGTGTTGTGAAATTGTAAAGTGTGGTATAACCGTCGCCGTTAATTAGCTGCCCATCTCCGAGCGAGGCGTCGGGGGTACTTAGTCCCATTGCTGGAAAACTGTAGGATCCATTGAACATGGCGATACCGCGGATATCGAATCCGGTGAAATTCAGGTTGGTGAATGGATGCTCGATTGAGATATCGATAAGAAGAGTTCCGTTGCCTGAAGGCACGACCTTTGTGATCTGAAGGCAGTTTGAGCAGGGGAATTGCTCGAGCCACTGGACGACATTCCAGTGTCCGGCTACGGAACGTACCTTGACGATTTCAAAATCCGAAAAATCGTCGGGATTAATATAAAGCAGGTAATAGCCCCATAGCTGGTGATTGTTCTGATAAGTCTGACCTGAGTTGTTTTCCTCAGTCAGCTTGAAGTTATCATCGAAATTTGCCGGGGTGACCGGATCTGTTGATGAGCATGTCCCGCATCCGATAATCAGGATGTAGAGAACTACCACAACAGATAATTGAATTAGACGCTTCATGACATACCTCCATGTCTTTCCGCACTGAACTAAAATTACGAATTCAAAGGATGATCATGTGTAGAGGATTGTTAGCGTCCATTAACTTTTCAGTTATTTTCTTCCCACTTTTTTCGGAATTCCTCAAATTTGTTCACTTCGAAGTTACTTCCGAGGATTATCGGGCATCGGTCATGGATTCTTTCCGGAACACGATCAAGGATTGTCTCTCCCGTACCGGTTATCGCCATGCCTCCGGCGCGTTCCATCATCCACGCGAGCGGCGCGGCTTCGTACATCAACCTGATTTTTCCATCGGGCAGGTCTTCCCCTGCCGGATACATGTGAATTCCGCCACGGACAATTGTACGGTGGACATCTGCGATCAATGACCCGACATGGCGTCCGCTCGCGAGTTTTCCCTCCCCCGAATATTCTTCAGTGTGAAGCCAGTCGAGGTAATCCACAATGTACGGTTTCCAGTATCGGCGGCGGGCGTCGTTGACCGAGAACGTTTTCCCGCGTTCGGGGATTCTGAGGTCGGGCTGGCTGAGGATGAATTCTCCGATTGACGGGTCAAGCGTGAAAGCGTCGATGGTTCCTTCAGATGCGTATACCAGGACAGTCGATGGGCCGTACATGATGTATCCAGCCGCGATGAGGTCTTTTCCGCAGCGCAGGATATCGGCATCGGTCGGCGGCCCGGATTTTGAGACGCGGTGCCAGATCGCGAAAATTGATCCGACCGTTACGTTGATGTCTATGTTCGCGCTGCCGTCGAGCGGGTCGTACGCGATGACATATTCCCCATCCTCGTTTCCTTTAACGATCTGAGGACCTTCACGCTCTTCTGAGATCAGGACGCAGCAGTGTCCGGTCGCGGCGAGTGCGCGCTGGAAGTTATCTGAAGCTTTACTGTCGAGGGCTTTTTCAATTTCACCGGACGGGTTAATGCCTACTGTCTTGCCCATCGTGTCGGCGAGACGGGAGCGGTTCATGTCCTGGGCGGTGATTTTTCCGGCGATGGCGATGTGTCCGATGATCGTGGAGAGCTTGCCTGTAGCGCCGGGGTACATGGACTGGATTTTGAGTGCTTTGTCGATGAGTGTTTGAACTGTCATGGCGGGTACATTGTAATGGTGTGGAGGCGGAAATGCGATATGTGGGATTATTTGCGTATCTGAAGAACCGCGTTCCCGGTCACCCGCCGCGGTCTAAGGAAGCCCGGAACCATCGGGACGATGGTGGACCGACCGGCAGGATGCCGGTGCTCCGGTAAAATGGATGTGACTATAATATGAATTCTGACTTTTATGGCCCGTAATTAATTACCAGCAGCCGTCAGGGAGGTGTTTTGTCAGGAAGACGTCGGTGTTGCCAGCTGAAACCTTGACGGATGATGGCTCATTACATGGAGCATTGGTCGGGGCGAAGTCGCAGGACGACTGGAACAAGCCTGTCGTATAGATAATGTTGTGTCCATCCACAGCGATATCGTAGCCGTAATCAGAGAGCGAACTTCCCCACGCGCGTACCCATTGCTGGGTACCGGTAGAATCAAGTTTGTTCAGGAATACGTCGTTAAGGCCGTTCGAAGTTTCATAGTCCGATGCACCGCCGGGATCGAAGTCGACCGTACCCCTGAAAGCCCCGACGACATAAAGGTCTCCATCGCCGTCAATGGTCAGACCATATCCTATATCTTCAGCGGTACTTCCCCACTTTTCAGTCCAGATATAACTCCCGGTGGTGGAATATTTTGACAGGAAAACGTCAACATCGCCCGCGGATGACTTGAAATCGGTTGATGCTGTCGGATCGAAATCGACCGTATCGGAAAAATATCCGGTAACGTACACGCTGCTTCCGTCCACGCCAATGCGGTGCCCGCTGTCAGTACCCGCTCCTCCGATTGTACTGGACCAGACATAGCCGCCAGCGCTGCTCAACTTGATCAGGTAAATGTCATTTTTGCCTGTGGGAGTGTGGTTCACCGTACCCGGACCCGGGTTGAAGTCCATGGTTCCGAGATAATTTCCGGTGATATACGGATTTCCGGAAGAATCGGTGTCAACTCCGTAACAATAATCTTCCTGGGTGGATCCCCATGTCTGCACCCACTGGAAGGTTCCGGATGATGTAAATTTTGAAAGCCAGATATCGTATGTACCCAGGGAAGTCCTGGAAGTATTGCCGGCGCCGGGATCGAAATCGACCGTGAAATGAAAGTCGCCGCATACGTAGAGGTAGTTATTGACATCGTCGTAAGCTAGCCCGTAGCCGCCATCGGTGAAACTCCCACCCCAGGTTCTCGCCCACTGGTACTGCCCGGATGAATTGTACTTAACCAGGAACACGTCGATATAGCCGTTTGAGAACCGCCCATCGACGCCAATCCCCGGGTCGAAATCAGCCCAGTTTTCAAATCCGCCTATAACATAGACATTACCCTGGTCGTCAAGCGCCAATCCGGACCCGTAATCGTAATCGGCACCACCCCATATAACGCCCCATTCGAGGTCGCCGCAGGAATCGTACTTGGACAAAAATACCTGGGTGTTTGTACCGAACTGGGTAATAAGTCCCGTGACATAAACATTCCCATCGTCATCGGATTCCACTACCCAACCCTCGTCGCGATACGCATAGCCATAAGTATTGACTTTACCCGCTCCCTCGATAGCGAAGTAATCGTCGGACTGGTCGCCGACAATTCCGGGAAACTGATTGCTAAGGACCCTGACGAGGACGGTTTCGGACGGCTCACACGGAATATTAGTCCATGTCCATGAGCCCGAATCCGGGACATTCGCCGCCAGGACTCTTACATCGGATACAAAATCGTCGAATGAATATTCAATATTTACCGTGCCAGTGTGGTACTGCGATGTCCAGGTGATGTCGTTGTTCGATTCAATTTTCCAGGCTTCTCCGCCATTGGGTGAAGTTACGGTAATAGATGGCTCCAGAATTGAGAAGTAATCGTCGGACCGGTCGAAGACAGTCGGGTCCAGGAGAGAGCTGACCTGAATTTTGACGGTGTCGGACGGGTCGAACGGAATATCTGCCCATGTATAGGTGCCGTCGTTCACTTCATCTGTCGCGATTTCGTTTATATCATTGACGAAATTGTCTTTTGAGTAGAGAATGCGGACGGGTCCGGTAACCTCATAAGAATCCCATAAAATGTCGGTACTGGATCCGGGGACGAATTCTTCTCCGCCGTTGGGCGCGATAACCTCGATCCAGGCAGGGACATAATCCAGCACATTCAGTGTCGACTTGAAGTACGCGGATAAATAATCTCCACCTGTAGTGTTATTTACGCCGTATTCATTTTCGTAATCGTGC
>Ga0214471_10001785_pt1 | contig 16991 bp, 9 predicted proteins | sample RVTome_5_FD_207665 | JGI IMG/M metagenome (GOLD analysis project Ga0214471, IMG submission 207665) | Soil microbial communities from uranium-contaminated site in the Upper Colorado River Basin, Wyoming, United States - RVT142D155 | ecosystem: Environmental > Terrestrial > Soil > Contaminated >... | reverse complement strand
GCTCGGCGCGAACCCGCGCTCGCGCGTGTTCTACAACCGCGTGAAAGGCGAAATGGAGGAGGCCGTGCGCATCGCGGCGGTGCCGAAGACCTTCATCTTCCGGCCGTCGCTGCTTTCGGGGCCGCGGAAGGAAGAACGGCTGGGTGAGAAGATTGGCCTCGTGGTCGGCGCACTGCTCGGGCCGCTGCTCGGCAAGTACCGTCCGATTCACGCGGATCAGGTGGCGGCGGCGATGCTCAGGGCGGCGGAGCTCGACCTGCCGTCGGGGATGATTGAGTCGGGGGAAATGCGTAAATAGGGACAGACCTCATTTTTCTCATCTGCGAACGAACTGCAGATGAGAAAAATGAGGTCTGTCCCTAATTACGGCTGATAGATGATGGCCCGCACCGGCGTCGGGTTGAAGTCGTTCACCGGGTTGTTCATCTGCGGGCAATTGGAAATTACCGCGAGCAGGTCCATCTCCGCGCGCAGATCGACGTGATCGCCGGGCTTGGAAATGCTCGGCCCCATGTCCATGGCGCCGTCGGCGGCGACCGGAACGTACATGAAGAAATTCACGTTGGCGGCCATGTCGCGCGGCCCCATGCCGTAGCGGCCGAGCTGGTCGAGGAAGTTCTGCCTGCAGTTGGGATCGTCCGGCTTGCCGTAGCGCCGGCGGTTGAGCGCCGACGAGCAGCAGCCGCCGATCGTATCGTGGAAGCCGCAGCTGTCTTCGACCACGGTGAACAGGGGATTGCAGTTCACCGAGTAGAGCACCGTGCCCTTGCGGATGAAGATGCCGCCGTTGATCTTCATCGTGTCGGCGGCCGCGTAGCGATCCTCGTAGTCGCGGGCGTTGTAGCAGAGGAAATCCACCGCCTGGCGGCCCTCGAGATCGACGATGCGCAGCACCTGGCCACGCGAAAGCTCGCGGCTCCAGCCGGCGCGCGCCGGGATGACTGCGGACGAAATCACCATTCCCGGAATCCGCTGCGCTGCGCTCGGCATGGCACTGAGTCCCTCGGGGTCAAGAGCGCAATGAGAATAATGGGGTCTGTCCCCATTTGCTAGCGCTCGCGGCCGGCTTCGTGCCAGGCTTTTTGCACGGGCGAGAGAAAGCACAGAACCAATGCTCGCGGCCGGCTTCGTGCCAGGCTTTTTGCACGGGCGAGAGAAAGCACAGAACCAATGTGCGGATTTCCATCTAGACCACGCACTTAGTCCAAACTCCATCGCTGAACTGAGGTTCGGTTCCCAGATTTTCCATCAACCCCATGTAAACTGCCCTCACACAGCACGGGCCGCTGGTTCGATCCCGTTGCAGCTGCCAGGCATCAAGCGGCCCGCTACCGCTCCCGCCCGGCCTCGTGAAACGCCTTCCGCACCGGCGACAGGAGATACTCGAGCACCGTGCGGGTGCCGAGATGGATTTCCGCGGCGACCTGCATGCCCGGCGTCAAGCGGTACTTCACGCCGTCGGCATCCAGCGTCTGGCTCTTCAGATTGACGAGCGTGCGGTAGGCGAGGGCCTCCTCCGGGGGCCTGGGCGCCGCCGGCGCAAGCGCGCTGGCGCTCGAACCGCGCTCGGCCGCATCGGCGCTCACATGCGCCACGCTGCCTTCGAGCATGCCGTATTTCTGGAAGCTGAACGCGGCGAGCTTCACGTTCACCGGCTGCGCCTCGCGCACGAAGCCGATGTCGTCGTTCTTCACCCAGACTTCGGCGCGCAGGTTCTCGTCCCTGGGCACCAGGGTCATCAGGATGGTGCCGGGGCTCGCCACGGTGCCGACGGTGTGGGTGGCGAGGTCCTTCACCTGCCCGTCCTGCGGCGCGCGCAGCTCGAGGTAGCCGTGCCGGTGCTCCTGCTTGGCGAGGTCCTGGCCCGCCTTCTCGAACTGGTTGGCGATGTCCACGCGCTCGGTCTGCAGCTGGCGCCGGTAGTCGGCGGTGATCTGCGCGGCCTTCTCTTCCTGTTGCGCGATGGTGGCGGCGGCCGAAGCGATCACCGCCTCCTGCGCGCGCAGGTCCTGCTCCTTCTCGATCCTCTCGCGCTGCTTGTCGTTCGACATCAGCTTGCCCGCGAATCCGTCCTTCTCCAGCTTGGCGTAGGCCGCTTCCTGGTCGCGGTAGTGCGGCAGCACCTGCGCGAGTTTCTTGCGCACCGCCTCCGCCGCGGCGAGGCCGCTCTTCGCCTTGACCAGCACCGCGCGCTCCTGCGCCAGCGCGGTCTCGTAGGCCTGGCGGTTGGCGAGGTACTGCGCCTGCACCTGGACGAAGAGCTCCGCCGGGTCGTCGCCGCGCCGCATGAGCGGCGTGCCCGCGAGCTGCGCGTCGATGCGCCGCAGCGACAGGCGCTTGTTGTGGTAATCCGCCGCGAGCGTCTTCAGGTCGGAGTCCGAGAGCGCGGCATCCATGCGCATCAGGATCTGGCCCTCCTTCACCAGCTCGCCTTCCTTGACCAGGATTTCCTTGACCACGCCGGCGTCGGCCGGCTGCACGATCTTCAGGTAGGTGTCGGGCACCAGGCGCCCCTCGGCCACGGCGACGATATCGAGCTTGCCGAACACCGCCCACGCGAGCAGCGCCGCCAGAAACACGAGCGCCGCCCACAGCATGCGCCGCCCGAGCGGGCTGGGCGGCAGCTCCTGCAGCCGCACCAGCGCCGGCTGGAATTCGCGCGGATCGGCGTGCGCGCGCATCACAGCTTCCGGAATCCTTCCCCGAGCCCGGAGAAAGTGCCCATGCCCCCGCAGCCGTTGCTCTGGCCCGTGGATCCCGAATGGCCCCAACCGTCGTGCCAACGGTCGTCGTCCCATGCGTGTCCGCCGTGCTGGCCCCTGCCGCCGTAACCGCCGCCGTAATCGTCGTCCGCCGGCGCGAGGCTGGCGACGCAGTTCTGCACTTGCAGCCAGCGCTGCGCGATCTGCTGCGGCGTCATGGCCCCGTAGCCTGCGCCCCCCTGGCGCTGCAGGTACACGGCGAGCGCGGTGAAGTCGTAGTCCGGGCCGCGCTTGAGGCGCGCGGCAATGGCATCGTGCGGACCATCGCCGCGCCTGTCGCCATCGCCGTGCCCATGGTGGCCGTCGTGATCGTCGTCGCGATCATCGCGATCCCCGCCATGATGGCCGCTTCGGTAGCTCGATGGCCCGTCATCCCAATAGACGCCATGGCCGCCGCGCTTGCCGCCGGAGCTGGTCGCGACGTGCGCGCGAATCGCCTCCTCGCTCCACACAGTGCCGTCGGCGAACTGCACCTGCTCGACGCGCTTGGAGGGCGAGTAGAACCAATCCCTCGCCGTCACGCTGCCGTTGCCGCCCGAGAGCTTGAGCACGAGGTCGTTCCCGGAGCGGCGCACCGTCACGTCGCCCGTGGCGATGCCGGTGCCGAAGCGGATCGCGTCCTCGCCGCCCGAGTCCTGCACCAGGTCGTGGCCGCCGCCCCTTGCATGCACGAACACGTCGTCGCCCTTGCCGCCGACAAGCGTGTCGCTGCCCGCGCCGCCGTTGAGCACGTCGTCGCCGTCGCCGCCGTCCAGCCGGTCCTCGCCCGCGTCGTCGAGCAGCAGGTCGTCGCCGGCCATGCCGTAGAGCCGGTTGTCGCCCGAGCTGCCGATCAGCACGTTGGCGAGCGCGTTGCCGCGGCCTTCGAGGTCTCGGTCGCCGATGAGATGCAGTTCCTCCACGTACGTGGGCAGAGTGAAGTCCGCCGAGCTGTGGACCGTGTCGTAGCCCGCCCCCGCAGCCTCGACGACCAGGTCCACGCGGCTGCGGCTCCGGTCCACGAAATACGCGTCGTCGCCCGTGCCCCCGCTCATCTTGTCGTAGCCCTCGCGGCCGTCGATGACATCGTCCCCGCTGGTGCCCGAGAGCACGTCGTCGTGGTCGGTACCGACGATCGGCACGATGCCGCCGCCGCTCGAGCCGCCCGCAATGTTGAGCACGAACTCGCCGCTGGCGCTTGCGCCCGCCGTGTCGGTCGCCGTGACGCGCAATTGCAGCGTCTCGGGCGCGCCGCCGTCCATGCCGCCCGGCAGGGCGCCGGAGAAGGTGCGTGTAGCCGCGTCAAACGATAGCCACGAGGGCAGCCCAGCGCCGTTCACGAGGCTTGCCGAATACACCAGCGTGTCGGCAGTATCGATGTCGCTGAAAGCATTTGGCGCAACAGAGAAGCTAAACGCCGTGCCCGCGTTTACGTTCTGATCGGCGATCGACATCACCAGAGCTGGTGCATCGTTCGCGCCATTGACCACCACCACCAGACTGCCAGGCGTGCTCGCGATACCGTCTGTGGCGCCATAGGAAAAGGTCTCTTGAAACTCCTCACCCTCGGCGAGCGACTGAGCCAGCGCATTGTCGAGCGCGTAGTTGTAGCTGCCGTCCGCCGCTAGCTCAAGCGTTCCAAAGACACCTACGTATGTACCCGGATTTGCCACCGAGAGCGCGTCGGAAAAGTCCGGATCGGTGTCGTTGTCAAGCACGCTGCCGGTGGCAACCAGCGCGACGTCCTCTTCCACGGAGGCCGTGTCGTCCTCCGCAATCGGAGACTGATTCGATCGTGGATCAACCTGCTCGCGGAGCGTCGCAGCACTCCATACGGCGCCGTCTCCGAATTGCACACGTTCGAGTACGTCATGGAGCAGCGCACCGTGAACGATGACCCGATCCTCGTCATCGCCAATCCGGATGACAATGTCGTCTCCCGAGGCCGCGACCAACACATCGCTTATCAGGATGTCGTCCGCAAGAACCAACGTATTGATACTCTCGCCCGACGCTTCCGATTCCACGATGGTGTCGGCACCATGGCCACGGCCAAAAAAGTAAGTATCGTCACCCACGCCGCCCAGAAGCAGATCGTCTCCCGCATACCCGAAGATCCGATCTGCCGTGTTGGATCCCACAATGACATCGCTTGACGGCGTCCCAAAAAGGTCGAGCCCACGAGCAATCAACTGGCTGTAGGTAAGTTGCAAGCCATCGCTGAACGTGAAGAGCTCCACATCGTGCGCGCCGAAGACGTCGTTCGTGTCGACACTTTCAAGATGAATTGCATCGCCATTGGAGCCCACGCGAATCAACAGCGATCCACCGCCCAAGGTAAGCATGCCGGGTGAAATCCCTGGACCGAACGCGACACTGTTTGTCTCGCCGAAGGAAGGATTATCGGAAATACGGTCGACACCATCGCCCAGTGAGAAATGATAGGTATCGTCCCCACCTCCGCCAAATAGGAGATCATCTCCGGCTCCACTGTGAATCGCATTTTCCGCGCTGTTTCCGAGCAACGTATCGTTGCCCCCGGTCCCGGTGACCGGGACGGCGGCATCCAGAAGGTCGTTCAGTGCCACTGCGGTACCATCGGCGAAGACCAGGCGGTCGATCGGCAGGTCTCCGGCCTCGCCCGCGTTGGAGCGAATCAACTCCAGAGTGCTCCCGGCTACATGCAGGAGCGTGCTCGACGCGCCGATCTCGACCGACACGCCGGACAGATCCACGCCGGCGCCAACGTGAAGATCGTCAAGCCCCGACTCGTCGTCGATGACGTCGTTCCCGTGGCCGATGGCGTAGTAATACTTGTCGTTTCCAGCGCCACCGGCGAGCACATCGTCGCCCTTGCCGCCGGCAATCAGATCGTCTCCAGCTCCCGTGAAGACAAGGTCGATACCGTCCCCGGCACGGACTCGATCGGAGTACTGTGAACCTTCGAAGATTTCGTCGGCGGACGTTCCGACATAGTTGCTCCCCCACGATTCGAGCTCCAAGGGCTCGCTAATGTAGTCGGTCTCCTCGAATCGAACATGCTCGATCGGAGATGCCGGGCCAGCGAACCAGTCTGCCACCCTGGTGTGGCGGACCAGTTCCCGGCCGAAATAGAGTGATCGCTGCAGAACCACGAGATCGTCGTCCTCGCGGTAGACCTTGTCGGTCAGCACCGATGGCTGTAGTGGATCGCTCGCCCATGAGGTCAGGAAGCTGTTGGTAACGTCGGTAAGGCTCGGCAACCGCAAGAACATGGTGTCGTCGCCCTCGAAATCATCAATCGTTCCGTTGAAGACACCATAGATATCGTCGCCCGCGCCACCCGCCACGTAGAACTCTCCGGTTCCGATTCGCGTTTCGGAGGTGCTGACAAATGGCAGGATGACGACCAGCGAGTCGGTGTGGATCGAGTCGTTTCCATCACCCGCGAGAATGAAGCCGCTTCCGGCAGACACGACGCTTATCGCGTCATCACCGGCGCCCCCGTCTACGACGTCATAGCCGCCTTCCGTGGCATTGCTCACAACGATATGGTCGTCGCCCTCTCCTCCTTCGAAATTGTTGAACGCGACTTTCGTCGGATCCTGATACCAGTCCCGCTCTTCGGATCGAATAACGTCGTTACCGGCGCCCCCAATCACGGTGTCATTGCCGCCCGCCAAGTCGGAAATCTGGTCATTGCCGTCGCCGCCGTAGATCGTGTCGTCGCCGGGTGCGCCGAAGCGCACTGCCAGCGGACCTAAGGCAGTCAGAGATATCGTCGCATCCCCATCGATGACATCGTTCCCGGGGCCGCCATACACGACGTCCGATCCACGTCCGGCATTGATGATGTCGTCACCGGCGCCACCGTCGATGTAGTCGTCAAAGGTCGGGTCGGCGCCCAGTACATAGTCCAATGCATACGCAAGACCACCGGGGAACAACCACCCTTCCAACTCCAAGTATGGCAAGAGAAAGTCGGATGCGGCCCCCAAGAACAGCGACTCAGGGAAGCGTTCGGTAGAACTCCCAGTAGGCGGTCCGAACTTGAATGAGTAGGCGCCCGCATTGGCGAGAACTGCCAGTGTTGCCGCATCTTCGGCCAGAAAATGATTGGGGAACGCACCCTTCAAGTTGAAGATGAAGTTATCGATCAGGAACGCGCCTAGCGAACCCGAGGACCCCGCAGGAACGTCCTGTACTTGATAGTTGTCACCCCAGATCCGTTCGCGAGCCGGCCCCCCCAGGATGTAGTCGTCGCCACTACCACCAGCAAGCATTACGGGCTGCGAAAACTCGTCCCCCAGGAACGAAGCTGCGGATACGTCGATAAAGTCGTCCCCTGACCCGCCATCGACAGGAAAGAGTCCGACCGGGCCTGAAAGCTCGATTGCGTCGTCGCCGGCCCGGCCATGGATGCCGTCAATCCAGATCTCGACGTGCGCGTCGCTGAAGAGGTCGTTGCCGTCGCTGCCATAAAGATTGGCGAAACTACTGCGAAAATACGAGATGAGGTCGCCGCCCGGCGGCGGTGCTGGAGGTCGGTCCGCAGGATAGGGGTACGACAGCGTATAGTCGCGCGTCGGGACGACTGCGGGTGGTGTGGTCGGCTCAATGCTGTCCTCGGGAAGAATTATTCCAAAATTCCCCGAGACAAAGTTCTCCACTGAAATCGCGCCGTCTATGACCAGCGTCTGCTGGCCGACGGCATCCCCAACCAACTGATATCGCGTGCCAAAGCCATCGATGTAAGTCTGCGGGTCGCTCGCGAGACCACCGTTCAGTACTCGCCCCTCGTAGCGGATCTGCCCCGATCCGTCTGAATCCAGAATCGTGTCGTGCCCGTCGCCAGCGCTGTAGACATAGTTGTCAAACCCAGCGCCGCCCTCGAGCCGGTCGTTGCCCTTGCCACCCTCCAGCCGGTCGTCGTCTAGACCGCCGTGGAGGCGGTCGTTGTCATTCCCGCCGTAGAGTTCGTCGCTGCCTGCGCCACCCCAGACCTCATCGTCGCCGCTTCCCGCATCAATGACGTCGGCACCATCCCCGCCCTCGACATAGTCGTCACCGCCCATTGCTGTTATCGTGTCGCCTGCCGCTCCACCGATGAGGAAATCGCCCGCGCCAGCGCCGACCAGCGGCTGTCCGGCCGAGTCCGCGCCGAATATGTAACCTGGGAGGCTGGAAGCGATCAGCCCGAATCTGATGGCTCGTTGCCGGTCCTCGAAATAGCCGCCGATCGCGCTCAGGCTGAGGTCACCATTGGCCGCGTTGTAGCGCCCCAGCGCTTCGAGAAACTTCGCTCTCGCCTCGATCCACTTGTGGGACATGCCGCGCTCGCTTGAAGCGCCGCCCAGCTCCAGTTCGCCGTTCGGAAAACGTGCACTCGAATAGTCCGCGCCTACCACGGCAAACGGTTCCACTTGCAGCAACGCGTACCGAACCGCGAGTCCAGTGTCGTCGTCCCGCCTTGCGAGCAGCGCCACTTCGCTCGACGGCTTGCCTGCCAGTACCTTGATGCGGTAGGTGCCTTGCTGTGGAAGCGCGGCCAGTTGCTCAAAGTACGACTGGCGGTTCTCCATGTTGCCGAAGCCGCCCGGCGTCGCGTTCGACTGCACTTCGACGGCACTGGCGTCGAACGCTCTCCGCAAGGCGAGGAGCGCCTTTTCCAACGAATCGCCTTCGGCCGCCTGAGTGTCTCCCAGCACCGCCACGCTCTTGGCCTTCTGCGCGGACGATGCGCGGATGATCGCTTCAATCTGCCCGCGACTCAGGGTCGGATCGAGTCGCTGAAACTCGCGTTGCAACGCAAGAGAATCCACCAAGAGCGTGATCGCGTGCGTATTGCCGAAATCACCGCGTTCCTCGCTCGACGAGGCGAGCTCCAGGAGGGGCTGCCCTTCGATAAATACCGCATTCTTGTTCAACGGATGAATCTGCGAATTCGCGACCAGAGTGGTGTCCGCGTTGAGCGCGCTGCCGTAGATGCTCGTAATGAGCGCGTCGCCCGCGGTGCCCAGCCCAGCGCGAAACGGCACGCCCGGGATCGAGCGGTAGCCGGCGAGCTCTGCGGTTTCGACCAGCGCCCACCGGTAGCGCGGGTCGCCGTACACACGAGTTGCGCCTGCGGCAAACGGGTTCCAGGTTGGATCCGCCAGATGCGCCTGGAGCGCCGCCTGATGCAGGAACCGGTACCGGTCCCATCGCGGATCCGTGGGAGGTATTGCACCGAAGGCGTTCGCGTTCGGCTCGCTCGTAAGAACCTCTCGAAAGTGCTCGATCATCCCGCCCATCCGCTCGGCGGTGGTACCGCCCTCGCCGAGAAGGGCGCCCCGGCCGGCGCTGTTGTACACATACGCCGCCTTGACCCCGTCCGCGTGCGTCTCAGTGAACACCGTCGCCAGGTGCCCGCCTAGCGAATAGCCGGTCACATTGATCCTCGCCGCCCCGGTCAACGGCAGGACCTCCCTCTCGTAGAAGTCCTCCAGCGCCGCGAGCTGCCCGAGCGCGAATCCTTTGGTGATGATCTCGCCGTTCGCGCCCAGCAGGTGGTCTCGCTCCGCATCGCCTCCTTGGGTGAAGATCTTGTACTCCGTCGACCGGATTGACAGCGTGTACTCGGTGCCACCCTGTTCGTTCGTCCATTGCAGCAGCGTTCCCGAGAACCCCGTCGCGTCGTTTGCGCGGTGAGCAATGATTTGATTCTTCGCGATGAACTCTGCCGCTAGCGCGGCCGGCATCCGGGTGTGCCCAGAAGGCTCGAACGGAAGCCGCGTATTGCCGCGATCCAGACGTTGCTCAACTAGCTCTGGATCGGTCCAATCAATCGATTCAAGGTGCGATTCGGCAGCCGCCTGCTGCAGCGCAAACTCGAACCAAGTGTTCAACTCTTTGCTCATGGAACAATCCTTTACTTTCCGATGGCCTTCGGTGGAAGGGCTTTATGAACAAAGGCTCTCAATGTCAAAGACTCCCGTGCCATAACTGGACAACCCGACGAGCTCAACCACCATCGCCGGTCCATCACTCCGCGTGCAGCATAGGGGTCCAAGGCGAAACCACGTCGCAAGGCGACCAATTCGCCACTTGTTAGATCGAACGCCGCCAGCTCACCCCCTGAAATTCCCATCTCAAAATCGTTCTCGCGCGAAATACCACGCCATGCAATTCCGAATCGGCTACTGAAAGTTTCTACGTTCACTAATTTAGTGAATTGTTTCTCACCCCAAACGCCATCTGGCCTTAGGCGACGCAGTTCAGCCAATCTAGAGAAATCAATCTCGTGCCGCACTCGAACGTCAGCACCGGTACGTGTGGTTACCCCACCTTCCACGTAGCGGTAGGTCGGCCGCGACTTACTAAGGAAGTACACACCAGGCCGCTTCTCCCGATTCGGGTATCCAAACTCGAGCAATCCATATGCGTCCTCGATCACGTACTTGTCCTGCATCGCATCGTCCGTTTCGGCGCCTCTCGGCCGCACCAGCAAGAAACCCTCAACGTCCACTACGGTCTTGTGTATGAACTCCCCCGCCTCCGCCTTGCATAGCGCCTCCCAATACTCCCGAGGCTTCATGCCTTCGCGATACACGCTTGCCTTCGGTGCCTCCGGCCACTTCGGGCGTACCGCGTTCCCGGGCCAATACTCGGGCCACTCCCGGCGACGCAGGATAAAGACGTTGCACGCGGAGCTGTTGCGGTTCCCAGGCTGCAGGCGGCACTCGACGTACTTCTGAGGGTCGTAGCGCTCGCCGAAGTGTTCGTGCCTGGTCGTATCCAGCGCCGGCAGGCCTTCGATCTGCTTCCGCAGGCAGGCTTCAAACTCCTGGCCCACCAGCGGACGATCCGAGGTGCCTTTGTCCAGGCAGTTGCGCTTGAGGGAAGCTTCCCTGACTTCGACAGGCTGGGCCAAACTTACCTGCGGCACTGCGAGCACGATCGCCACCGAGACCGCGCACGCGAGCGAACAGAAAGTTGTGTTAGTCACCGCGTTTAGCATGCATCCCCTCATTTGGATCCCGGGTACGGACCATCCGTGCTTCGATCATTCATAGTCCTCGCCTTTTCCCTATAGGGCGGCCTTATCGTCCTCAATAACACTCATCTGCGTCGGCGGTTGCGCGGCGGCGGTTGCGCCAAACTGCAGCACCTCATCCACCTTCAACCCGCGCGGCAACTGGTGAGCAATGAACAGCAACGTCACCTTTCCTCTCAACTGGTTCACCGTCTGCGCAAAGCTCTCCGCCGTCGGCGCATCGAGGTTACTCGTCGCCTCGTCAAAAATCAGCACCCGCGGATGCTTGAGCAGCGCTCGCGCGATCGCGATCCTTTGCCGCTGCCCGCCAGAGAGCCCTACGCCGTGCTCGCCGAGAGGTGTCTGGTAACCCTGCGGCAAGGCTTCGATGACGCTGTGGATCTCCGCCATGCGGCAGGCCTCCGCAATCTGCGCGAACCCGGCCCGCGGATTTGCCATCTGCAAGTTGTCGTACACAGTGCCCGAAAAGAGCGTGGTCTCCTGCGGCACGACGCCAAACGCGGAGCGCAATTCGTTCGCGCTCATGCTGCGCGTGTCCTGCCCCTCCATCAGGATGCGGCCGTCGGTGGGCGGGTAAAAGCCGAGCAGTAGCTTCGCCAGCGTGCTCTTGCCGCAGCCGCTTGGACCCACCAGCACGGTGAGCTGCCCAGGCTTGATGGTGAGGTTCAAATTGCGGTAGAGCCAGGGATACTTGTCGGAGTAGCGGAACGACACCGATTGGAACTCGATGCGCCCCGCCTTTGCCGACGGCCCGCCCGCGCGCTGCGGAATGAGCGCGTGCGGCTCGGCGGGCATGTCCATGACGTCGCCCAGGCGCTGCACCGCGATCTCGGCCTGCTGGAATTGCTGCCACAGCCCCACCAGCCGCAGCATCGGCTGCGACAGGCGCGAAGCGAACATCTGGAACGCGACCAGCATGCCGACGGTGAAGGTGGTGCCGCCCACGGCGGCGAGCGCGGCGCTGTCCATGACCAGCATCGCGCCAAAGATGAGGATGCCCAGCGTCATCGCCTGCTCGAGCGCGTTGGCCGCGACGTTGTACGAATTGGCGAGCTGGCGCGTCTGGAAGCCCGCCGCGAGGTACTGCGCCAGCAGCCCGCCGTAGCGCTCTTCCAGCACCGGCTCCATCTGCAGCGACTTGACGGTGGCCATGCCGGAGACGTACTCGGTGACGAAGGCGGTGTTGCGCGCCCCGGCGAGGAACTGGCGGTTGAGGTTGGCGCGGAACAGCGGCGTCACCGCGACGCTCAGCACCACGATCAGCAGCAGCACGGCGAGCGCGACGAGCGTCAGCTTCCAGCTGTACCAGAACATAACCACCAGGAACACGACCAGGAACGGGCAGTCGAGCAGCAGCGCCACCGCAGCGCCGGAGACGAATTCGCGGATCTGCTCCACCGCGTTCAGCCGCGCCACCAGCACGCCCGTCTGGCGATTCTCGAAGTACGGCAGCGGCAGGCGGAACAGGTGCCGGAACACCGAGTGCCCGAGCACCGCGTCGACCCGGTTGCCGGTGTGCAGCACCAGGTACTGGCGCATCCAGCTCATCACCGCACCGAAGGCCATGAACATCGCCAGGCCCAGCCCCACCACCCACAGCGTGCTCTCGGTGTGGTGCACCACCACCTTGTCGATCACCACCTGCGTGAACAGCGGCGCGGCGAGGCCCGCTAGCTGGATCGCCAGCGAGGCGAGCAGCACTTCTCGCCAGATGCGCCTGTGGCGCAGCAGCTCGGGGACGAACCACTTGAAGCCGAAAGCCTGGGGCTTGGCGGCCGCCGCGTCGGGATCGACGGCGGGGGCGACGTCGCGCCGCAGGAGCAGGAGCTCCGGCTCGTAGGATTCGTCAAATTTTGCAAGCGGGAGCGTTTGCGGCTCGCGGCTCGCGGAACTAAACAGCACCAGCCGCGCACCGTCGCACGCCGCCAGGATCGCCGGCACCAGGTGGGTGGCGTCGCCCTCGCCCTCGTGCCGGAACGCGATGCACGGGTACGGCGCCGACCTGAGATCGAGCGTGGCCGTTGCACCGCGACCGGCATCGAAGCCAAGCGCGCCCAGCGCGGCGAGGAGCTTTTCCTGCGAGTAAGGCGGCGGAAACTGGCCGAGGAACAACCCCGGGTCGAAAGGCACGCGGTGCAACGCGCAGAGCTGACCCAGTAGCCAGACGAAATCGCCGCCGGAAAGGGCCTGCCGGACGGACTGTTCTGCCGCCGTCTTGGTTGCCACGCATCCCCCTTGTTGCGCGGCCAGACTAGTCCTTACCTGCGCGGCTGCCATCCACCGTGCGGTCTAGACCGTCCGGTGGAGCCGTGCCGGCTACGCGGCGGCGCCGTGCCTCGCGGAGAGGATCAGGTCGGCCCGGCCGGACACGCCAAAGGCGGCGTAGACCGCGATGGCGTGCTGTTTGGCGGTGGCCGCGGCGATGCCGAGCTCCTTGGCCACCTGCCCGATCGTGCGCCCTTTGAGCAGGAGGTTCAGCACCTCGCGCTGGCGCGCCGTGAGCCGGGACTCCGGCGTGCCCGGGGTGGGGCCTGCCATCGTCTCGGGCGGAAAGTACCGGCCGCCTTCGGCGATCAGGCGCATGGCGCTGACGACCACCTTCGGTTTTGTGGACTTCATTATGTACCCGCCGGCCCCGGCGGCGTACGCGCCGCGAACCGTGGCCGCATCCTCGTCCGCCGACACCACTATCACCCGCATGCTCGGATGCGCCTCTCGAAATCGAACCAGCGACTCGAGGCCGCTGAACCCGGGCAAGGCCAGATCGAGCAGCACCAGGTCGAACGCGCAGCCGCGCGCCGCCGCCAGCGCCCCGGCCAGGTCGGCCGCGGTGCGCACCAGCGCCCCAGCGAACGCCTTGGCTGCGGCGCCACGCAGGTACTCGGCGATCATCGGGTGGTCATCGACGACGAGGATCTTCATGGCCAAGGCGGTGTGGAGCGCCAGTCCGGATTGTTCGCCTCCTGCCCGCCGGTGACAAGAACCTCGCTCAGGTTTGTGGCGGGTTCGGCGACGCCAGCCGCACCGCGTTTTCGAGCGCCGCGGGTTGCCCGCGGCCGCGGAGAACACCTAGAATCGCGCCCTCTCCGGCAGCGTCGTTAGCTCAGCGGTAAAGCACTGCTCTCACACAGCAGGGGCCGCTGGTTCGATCCCAGTACGACCCAACATAGAAAAACCCTACTGCCCCGTTGGGTGCCAACACCGTGCCAACAAACGGCTGCGCGAGGGCCAAAGGTCCCTATCAAAGCCCGTCATGCTACGGTTTGCGTTGGGAGGCACCTGGCATGGATCTGCTCACCTTGGGTCTCAAATTCCTTGGGCTGTGGGCCGCACACAAAGTCGGCGTCGGGAGGGGACGCTCGCTCGAGAGCGAGGCGGAGCGGTTGTGGGCCATGTTGCAGCAAGAAAAAGACCCAGAGAAGAAGAAGACGCTGGCTCTCATGTGGAATGGGGCAACAGGTGCTCCGTCGGACACACGCGGTTCGTTAAATCCACATACAGTGGGAGGTTCCCCAGATCTAAAGCCGTGGGTCCACCGCTCAATCTAGACCTCCCGGCTCACCCCCTCGCCTGCCCCCGCCGCGCCGCCGCGAGTATCAAATCCGCCCGCGAAGACACCCTGAACGCCGCATACACCGCGAGCGTGTGGTGCTTCGCCGTGGATTCGGCGATGCCGAGGTCCGCGGCTATCTGGTTGATCGTGGCGCCGGCGAGCAGGCGCTTGAGCACCTCGCGCTGGCGGTGGGTCAGCTTGCCGCTGGGCGAGCGCTCGCGCCCGAGGGCCGTCTGCGGCATGCCGGTCAGGTCGGCGTAGGACTCGCCCAGCGCTTCCCGCGGAATGTAGTGCCCGCCCTCCGCGACGAGCCGCAGCGCGTTCACCATGACTTTCGGACCGGCGGTCTTGGGGATGAAGCCCGCCGCCCCCGCCGCGAGGGCGCCGCGGATCGCCGCGCTCCCGTCCTCGCTCGAGACCACCACCACGCGCGCGTCGGGAAACGACTTGCGAAAGCGCAGCAGCGACTCGATGCCGCCGCACCCCGGCAGGCCCAGGTCGAGCATCACCATGTCCGCCGGGGCGTCGCGCATCGATTCGAGCGCCGCCTCGAGATCGCCCGCCAGCCGAACCACCGCGTCGGGGATCGCCCGGCCCGCCGCGCTGCGCAGGTACTCCGCCACGATCGGGTGGTCGTCGACGATGAGGACGTTCACGGTGCCCCTTGCCCAATGGCTACGGTTGGATTGTTCGCTACCGGTTGACGCAGGACAAGGGCTCGCGGTGGACAGAATTCTTGCGCCAAGGCGCAACTGCATGAATTGACTAGCGGGGCGCCGCCTGCCATCTCAAAAAAAGATTGTTGGCCACCAGCGCCCCGATCACCACCGCCGCCCCGACCAGCTCGATCGCCGCGTAGCTTCGCCCGAGCCATGCCTCGATCGCGAACACGATCACCGGCACGAGGTTCAGCATCAGCATGGTATTCAGCGCGCCGAGGTACTTCACGCCGTTGTTGAACCCGAGCACGCCGAGCACCACGGTGAAGACGACGAAGTAGGCGAGCTGCCACCTCACCGACCATACGGCGTCGAACGTCGGCAACTCCACGTAGCCGAGGCCGATCGCGGCGGCATTGATCGCGACCAGGCCGAGGGCGCCCGGGATCGCCGTCAGCACCGTCATGCGCAGCGGCGACCAGCCCGAGAAGTGCCAGCCCGCCATGGTGTAGATCACCCAGCTCACCGCGCCGAGGAAGACGAGAGCATCGCCGAGCAGCGAGCCGCCCGCGAACACGCCCGCGAGGCTGCCCTTGGTCACCACCAGCACGACGCCCGCGATCGCCGCGGCGACGCAGCCGATGGTGAAGGGCTGCGGGCGCCTGCCCTGCGTGAGCCACACCGCGATCGCCGTCATCGGCGTCTGCAGCGCCATGATGATCGCGGCGTGCTCGGGGCGCGTGTAGAAGAGCCCCCACCAGACGAGCAGGTTGAAGCCGCAGAAACCGATCAGGCCGAAAAGCGCCGCCGGCAGCGCGCGGCCGCCGTAGCGCAGCGCGTGGCGCCCTTCCGCCGCCCAGAGGATGGCGATGAAGATCATCACGCCGAACGTGTAGCGGAACGAGCCGAGGAAGAACGCGTCCAGCACCGGCAGCGTTCTCTTCGCCACGGAGAACATCGCGCCCCAGGAGCCGATGGCGATCGCGAGCCAAACGAGGCCAAAGGGGACAGACCTCATTTTTCTCATTTGCGAATGATGTGCAGATGAGAAAAATGAGGTCTGTCCCCATTTAAATCTTTTCGTCCCTGAGCGCGCGCCTGAGGATCTTGCCGACGTTGGTCTTCGGCAGCTCGGTCCTAAACTCGATGTGCTTCGGGCGCTTGTAGCCGGTGAGCTGGTCCTTGCAGAACTCCATGATCGCCTCGGCGGTGAGCGCGGGGTCCTTCTTGACGATGAAGAGCTTGGGCACCTCGCCGGAGTGCTCGTCGGGCACGCCGATCGCCGCGACCTCCAGCACGCCCGGGTGCATCGCCACCACCTGCTCGATCTCGTTCGGGTACACGTTGAAGCCCGAGACCAGGATCATGTCCTTCTTGCGGTCGACGATGCGCACGAAGCCCTTTTCGTCCATCACGCCGACGTCGCCGGTGTAGAGGAATCCGTCGGGCCCGAGCACCTTGGCGGTCTCGTCAGGCCGTTGCCAGTAGCCCTTCATCACCTGCGGCCCCTTGATGCAGATCTCCCCCGACTGGCCGACCGCGACGGGCTGCTTGTCGTCGTCGCGGATCTCGATCATGGTGGAGGGCAGCGGCAAGCCGATCGAGCCGTTGTAGTCGGTAAGGCTTGCCGGGTTCATGGTGGCGCAGGGGCTGGTCTCGGTGAGGCCGTAGCCCTCGAGCAGCACCTTGCCGGTGACCTGCTTCCAGCGATCGGCGACCGCCTTTTGCACCGCCATGCCGCCGCCGACGCAGATCTTGACCGCGGAGAAATCCAGCTTGTGGAACTCCGGGTTGTTGAGGAAGGCGTTGAACAGCGTGTTCACGCCCGTGATCATGTTGTACTTGTGCTTGCCGAGCTCCTTCACGAACGCCGGGATGTCGCGCGGGTTGGTGATGAGGATGTTCAGCCCGCCCATCTTCGCCATCAGCAGGCAGTTCACCGTGAGCGAGAAGATGTGATAGAGCGGCAGCGCGGTGATGATCACCGGCGTCTCGCCGCCCACCGCGTGCATCAGGTTGGCCTC
>Ga0214471_10001783_pt1 | contig 17004 bp, 11 predicted proteins | sample RVTome_5_FD_207665 | JGI IMG/M metagenome (GOLD analysis project Ga0214471, IMG submission 207665) | Soil microbial communities from uranium-contaminated site in the Upper Colorado River Basin, Wyoming, United States - RVT142D155 | ecosystem: Environmental > Terrestrial > Soil > Contaminated >... | reverse complement strand
CCGGCAGGGCCGCCATCAGCGCCGCTTCGCGCGCCGCCGGATCGCGGGTTTCCAGATCGTCGAAGGGGTCGGAAGCGCCGGTCTTGCCGCGCTTTACGCCAGCCACCGCTTGCGCCGCTTGTAGTGCTTGACGTTGCGGTAGCTCTTGCGGCCCGAGGCGGAGAGGCCGAGATAGAACTCCTTCACGTCCTCGTTCTCGGCCAGGGTCTTGGCCTCGCCGTCGAGAACCACCCGGCCGCTTTCGAGAATGTAGCCATAGCGCGCGTACTTCAGCGCCATGTTGGTGTTCTGCTCGGCCAGCAGGAAGGTCACACCCTCCTCCTCGTTCAGGCGCTTGACCGTTTCGAAGATGCCTTCGACCAATTGCGGCGCCAGGCCCATGGACGGCTCGTCCAGGAGAATCATCTTCGGCCGGCTCATCAGCGCCCGGCCGATGGCGCACATCTGCTGTTCGCCGCCGGAGGTATAGCCGGCCTGGCTGGAGCGCCGCTCCTTCAGGCGCGGGAAATAGCCGTAGACCTTCTCCAAATCCTGCTGGATGGCGGCCCGCCCGTCACCGCGGGTGTAGGCGCCGGTGAGCAGGTTTTCCTCGATGGTCAGATGTTCGAAGCAATGGCGGCCCTCCATCACCTGGATGACGCCGCGCTTGACCAGATCGTGGGGGCTGAGGCGGTCGATGCGCTCGCCGGCGAACTCGATGGTGCCCTTGGTCACGTCGCCGCGCTCGGCGCGCAGCAGATTGGAGATGGCCTTCAAGGTGGTGGTCTTGCCGGCGCCGTTGGCGCCGAGCAGGGCGACGATGCCCCCTTCGGGAATCGACATGGATACCCCCTTGAGCACCAGGATGACGTGGTCGTAGATGACTTCGATGTTGTTGACCTGCAGGATCGGCCGGCGATTGTCGCCGGCCGATGTGTTCCCGCGGGTCAAGGTCGGGGCTTCGCTCATGACGCGCCTTCTACCCTTCGCCCGAGCGGACCCCGATCCGTCTTAGTTGCAGGCTTGCGGAGTGATGTTGTTTTCCTTCGCATACTCCATGGCGGCCTCTTCCACCAATGGGCGAACGACCTCGCGAATGGGCGAAATCCAGTCGCTGACGAAGTTCCACTTGCTGCCATCCCACTGCTGGATGATGACCGGACCGCTGGTCTCGTGATCCGCGCAGGAAACCTTCACCGGCTTGGTGAAGCCCTCCATGCCAAGCTCTTTCAGACGGGCATCCGTGACGTCCAGGTTTTCCAAGCCCCAGCGCACCTGTTCGCCGGTCATCGACGTGTCGCCGAACTTGCCCATGGCGGTGCGGATGGCTTCCACGCCGAACATGGCATTCACGACGCCGCGGTTGTAGAGAACCTCACCGACGTTGTTCTCCTTCGCCTTGGCCGCATCGCCGCCGTAGATGGTCTTGATGATGTCCTGAATCACCGCGTAGTCGGTGCCGGCGCCGTGGAACGTGCCGGCCTTGTACCCCTTGGCACCGTCGCCGGCGGGGATCACGTCGGCCTCGCTGCCCGACCACCACACACCGATGAAGTGATCCATCGGATAGTTGATGGCCGCGGCCTCTTTCACCGCCACCTGGTTCATGACGCCCCAACCCCACATGAAGATCCAGTCGGGATTGAGCCGGCGGACCTGCAGCCAGGTCGCCTTCTGTTCCTGACCCGGATGATCGACGGCCAGTTCGGTCAACTCATAGCCGTACTTCTCGGCCAGGACTTGCAGGGTCGAGATCGGCTCCTTGCCATAGGCGCTGTTGTGATAGACCAGGGCGATCTTCTTGCCCTTCAGCTTATCCATGCCGCCTTCCTGTTCGCCGACGTATTTCACGAACGCGGAGGCCTGGCTCCAATAGGTGGTCGGGAAGTTGAACACCCAGGGGAAGTACCGGCCATCGGCGGCCGCCGTGCGGCCATAGCCCATGGACAGGATCGGCACCTTGTCGACCTCGGCCTTGGGAATGAGCTGGTAGGTGATGCCGGTCGAATACGGGTTGACCAGCGAGGCGCCGGTCGGGCCGTTGCCCTTCAGCTTCTCATAGCATTCGACGCCGAGCTTGGTGTTGTACTCGGTCTCGCACTCCTCGGTGGTGATCCTGACGCCGTTGATGCCGCCTTTCGCATTCACCAGCGCATAATAGTCGCGGAAGCCGTTGGCCACCGGAATGCCGCTCGGGGCATAGGGCCCGGTGCGGTAGACGAGCATCGGAATGAACTGCTCGCTCTGCGCCTGGGCGGGGGTTTGCGCCGCCTCGGCCAAGCCGACCGCGCCGACGATCGCGGCCATGAACAAGGTTCTCATTCTCATGGTTATCTCCCTGTTACGTGGAGTGATGGGGCCAATTTCAGCCTGTTGTCAGGCCAATTTTTAACATGCGCCGGAACGCATCGCAATTGCGCGAGGGCGCGGTCGATTTGGCTTTGCCGATGGTCTAGTACGGAAATGGCCACAGGCGAAGCTTCTCCTTGGAAATCTGCCACAATCGCGCCAGACCGTTCGGCTCGACGATCAGGAAAAAAATGATCAGCGAGCCGAAGATCATGACCTCGATATGCTTCTGAGTGTCGATGGGCATGGTCAAGCCGAACAGCGGCGGCGCGTTGGTGAGGAAGATCGGCATCAGGGTGATGAACGCCGCGCCCAGGAACGAGCCGAGGATCGAGCCCAGACCGCCGATGATGACCATGAAGAGGATATTGAACGAGAGAAAAATGTCGAAGGCCTCGGTCTCGGCGCTGCCGAGCCAAAGAAAGACGGTCATGGCGCCGGCGACGCCGCAGTAGAACGAACTGATGGCAAAGGCCAGCAGCTTGGTCTGCAGCGGGCGGATGCCGATGATCTCGGCGGCGATGTCCATGTCGCGAATGGCCATCCAGGCGCGCCCCACCTTGCCGCGCACCAAATTCTTGGCGATCAGGGCGAAGACGACCACCAGGGTCAAAGCCACGAGATAGCGCACCTCGGCGGAAGCCTGCGGCCCGGCGATCATGATGCCGAACATCTTGCGTGGCGGTGCCGTGATGGTGCCGGACGAGCTGTAGTTATAGAACCAGCCGACCTTGTTGAAGATCCAGCCGAGGAAGAACTGTGCCGCCAAGGTGGCGACCGCCAGGTAGAATCCCTTGATGCGCAGGGACGGCAAACCGAAGATCAGGCCGACCAGGGCCGCCAGCAGGCCGGAGAGAAGGAACACCACGATGATGTTCAGATCGGGAAACGACGTGGTGATCTTGTAGGTCATATAGCCGCCGACCGCCATGAACCCGCCGGTGCCCAGCGACAGCTGTCCGGCATAACCGACCAGGAGATTCAGGCCGATGGCGGCGAACGCGAAGATCAGAAACGGGATCAGAATGGCCTGCAGCCAGTATTCGTTGGCCATGAGCGGGATGGCATAGGCGAGGAGAATAATGGCGGCGATGCACCAGCGGTCCTGGAGGATCGGAAACACCATCTGGTCGCTGGCGTAACTCGTCTTGAACTGTCCGGCCTCGCGGTAAATCATCGCGTCAGACCCTCTCGATGATGCGTTCGCCGAACAGGCCTTGCGGCCGGAACACCAGGAAGACCAGGGCCAGCATGTAGGCGAACCAGTTCTCGATGGCGCCGCCCACCAGTGGCCCCCAATAGATCTCGGCCACCTTCTCGCCGACGCCGATGATCAGGCCGCCGACAATGGCGCCCGGCACCGAGGTGAAGCCGCCGAGGATCAGCACCGGCAGCGCCTTGAGGGCGATCAGCGACAGGCTGAACTGCACGCCGCTCTTGGCTCCCCACATGATGCCGGCGACCAGCCCGACCACACCGGCCACCGACCAGACGATGACCCAGATGGATTTCAGCGGGATGCCCACCGACAGCGCCGCCTGGTGATCGTCGGCCACGGCGCGCAGGGCCCGGCCGATGCGGGTGTAGTGGAAGAAGATCGCCAGCACGGTCACCAGCACGGCACCGGAGGCGGCGGCGAAGAGATCGAACTCGTTGAGCAGAATGCCGCCGACCTCGAACGACTGGTTGGGTATGCCCACATCCAGCGCCTTGACGTTGCTGCCCCACAGGGTCTCGCCCAGGCCCTGCAGGACGAAGGTCAGGCCGATGGTGGCCATGAACAGGATGATGCCTTCCTGGTTGACCAACTGACGCAGCATGATGCGCTCGATGGCAAAAGCCAACGCGGTCATCACCATGACGGTCAGTATCAGGGCGAGCCACACGGGCGCGCCGCGTTCCATCAGGCCGACCAGGGTCAGCGCGGCGAAGAGCACCATCACCCCTTGCGCGAAATTGAACACGCCCGAGGCCTTGAAGATCAGCACGAAGCCGAGCGCCACCAGGGAATACATGACCCCGGTCAACAGGCCGCCGATGACCACCTCGGCGAAAAAGACCGGCGAGCCGGCCATGTCGACAAAGGGGGCGATCAGAACATTGTAGAGCATGCGCCCCTCCCGACGATGTCACTAGCCGCACCCGCCGCCATCAGTGACTGACTCCCAGATACGCATCGATGACGGCCGGGTTGCCGCGCACCTGATCCGGGGTGCCATCGGCGATCTTGCGGCCGTAGTCGAGCACAATGACCCGGTCGGAAATATCCATGACCACGCCCATGTCGTGCTCGATCAAGGCGATGGTGGTGCCGAACTCGTCGCTGACGTCGAGGATGAAGCGGCACATGTCCTCCTTCTCCTCCACGTTCATGCCGGCCATGGGTTCGTCGAGCAGCAGCAGGTCGGGCTCGGCGGCGAGCGCCCGGCCCAGCTCCACGCGCTTCTGCAGTCCGTAGGGCAGACGGCCGACCGGTGTCTTGCGGATCGCCTGAATCTCCAGGAAATCGATGATCTTCTCGGCCGCCGCCCGGTGCTCCGTCTCCTCGCGCAGGGCCGGGCCCCAATAGAGCGCCTGCCACAGGAAATGGCGGTGCATCTTCAAAAGACGCCCGGTCATGATGTTGTCGAGCGTGCTCATGCCCTTGAACAGGGCGATGTTCTGAAAGGTCCGGGCGATGCCCGTGGCGGCGGCGTGGTGCGGGCGCATCTGCTTGCGGGTTTCGCCCTTGTAGGTGATGACACCGTCCTGCGGGTGGTAGAAGCCGTTGATGACATTGAGCATGGAGCTCTTGCCGGCGCCGTTCGGGCCGATGATGGCCAGGATCTCGTGCTCGCGAATCTCGAAGCTGATTTCGCTCAGGGCCTGCACGCCGCCAAAGGAGAGGCTGACATTCTCCACCTTGAGCAGGGTCCCGCCGATGCGTGCGTGCGATTCGCTCATCGGCCGCTGCTAGCTTGCCGCCTTGAGCGGCGGTGCGGTGGTCTGCATCTCCGCGTCGAGGATTTGCAGGTCGGCGGCGACCACCCCGCGGCGCCCGTCCTCGAAGGTCATCTCGGTTTCGACGTGGGTGTGGCTGAGGTTCGAGTAGAGGGCTTCCACCACGGCGTCGTATTTCTCGGCGACGAAGCCGCGGCGCACCTTGCGGGTGCGGGTCAACTCGCCGTCGTCCGCGTCCAGCTCCTTGTGCAGGACGATGAAGCGCTTGATCTGCGAGCCGGCCAGCTTCGGGTCCTCGCTCAGATCCCGGTTCACCGCCTCGATGTGCCGCTTGATGGTGGCCAGCACTTTTGGATTCGCCGCCAGCTCCTGATAGCTGGCATAGGCGACGTTGTTGCGCTCCGCCCAACTGCCGACCGCCGCCAGGTCGATGTTGACGAACACGGCGCAATAGTCGCGCTGGTGGCCGAAGGCGACCGCCTCCTTGATCTCGGGAAAGAATTTCAGCTTGTTCTCGATGTACTTCGGCGCGAACAGGGCGCCGTTGTTCAGGCGGCCGACATCCTTGGCCCGGTCGATGATCTTCAGGTGTCCCTGATCGGTAAAATACCCGGCATCGCCGGTGTGCACCCAGCCGTCGCCGGTCTTGGTCGCCGCCGTCGCCTCGGCGCTCTTGTAATACTCGACGAACACGCCGGGGCTGCGGAACATGACCTCGCCGACATCGGTGATCTTGATCTCCACCTCCGGCGCCGGCAGGCCCACCGTGTCGGGCAGAATCTCGCCATCCGGCTGCATGGTGATATAGACGCTCGCCTCGGTGGAGCCATAGAGCTGTTTCAGATTGATGCCGATGGAGCGGTAGAAGGCGAAGATCTCCGGCCCGATCGCCTCGCCCGCCGTATAGGCCAGGCGGACGCGGGAAAAGCCCAGGGTGTTGCGCAGCGGTCCATAGACCAGCAGGGTGCCCAGGGCATACTGCAGGCGATCGAGCCAGCCGACCGGCTTGCCGTCGAGAATATCGCTGCCGCAGCGTTTGGCCACACCCATGAAGTGATGGAACATGTGCCGCTTCACCCAGCCGGCATCCTCCATGCGGATCATCACGGTGGTCAGGATGTTTTCGAAGATGCGCGGCGGGGCGAAGAAATAGGTCGGCCCCAATTCGCGTAGATCGTGCAGCACGGTGGCGCCCGATTCCGGGCAGCTGACGCAAAATCCGGCCACGTAGCTTTGCCCGTAGGAGAACAGGTGGTCGCCGACCCAGGCCATGGGCAGGTAGGCCAGCACCTCCTCGTCCTGGTGCAGGTTATCGAAGGCGATACCGTTGGCGGCGGTGCGGATCAGATTGTCGAAGCTCAGGACCACACCCTTCGGCTGGCCCGTGGTTCCCGACGTATAGAGGATGATCGCCGTATCCGCGCCCTGGCCCTTGGCCACCTCGGCCTCGTAGAACCCGGGGTGGGCGGTGTCATAGGCGCGGCCGGCGGTCTGCACATCGTCGAAGGCATGCAGGAAATCGTGATCATAGTGGCGCATGCCGCGGGGATCGCTGTAGATGACCTGCTCAAGATTGCGCGCTTTCAACTTGATCTCGATCATCTTGTCGACCTGTTCCTGGTCCTCCGCCATGGCGAAGCGGATCTCCGCATGGTCGACGACGAAGGCCATCTCGGCGGCCGCCGAATCCTGATACAGGGGCACGGGAATGGCGCCGATGGCCTGGGCCGCCGTCATGGTCCAGTACAGGCGCGGCCGATTGTCGCCGACGATGGCGATCTTGTCGCCGCGTGTCAGGCCGAGCGCCGCCAGGCCGCAGGCCAGGGCGCGCACCTCGGCGGCGACATCCGCCCAGGTCCAGGTCTGCCAGATGCCGAAGTCCTTCTCGCGGATGGCCGGCCGGGTGCCGTTTTTCGCCGCTTGATCGGCGCAGAGCTTGGGAAAGGTATCGGGGAGATTGGCCCCGGTGTCGGGAGTCCGGCCGCTGGGGTTCCGGCCGTTCATGCGGAATCTCCGCCGCCGCGGCCAACCATGCTGTGGGGCCCGGCGCATGCCGCCACGCCCCTTGCCCGCGATCGGGCAACGCAGTGTCCGGGCAAACCATACCTCCCTTGGGCTGTTCTATTTTTGTTCCATCGCCCCGTCCGCAGGGGCGCGTCAGCCTTAGCCCCTAGCTAAAGTCCAATCCCGGCGCATCGTCAAGCAATTGCTCGGGGAGATGGCCTGCTCTCGCCGGTTGCACTGGTTTGGTTAATGATGGATGCGCTATGACTAGCACCGCGGGGGCCCGAGTCGCCGGCCCCGAGTCGCGTTTTGCCTTATCCTAAGGAGTTATCGCCGTGAGCCAGGGAACCGACAGCCTGAAAACCCGCCGCACGTTGAAAGCCGGCGGCAAGAGTTACGACTATTTCAGCCTGGAGGCGGCCGCCGAGGCGGGCCTGGGGGATGTGTCGCGGCTGCCGGTCTCGCTCAAGATCCTGCTGGAAAACCTGTTGCGCCACGAGGATGGGCGCAGTGTCACCGTCGACGACGTCAAGGCGGTCGCCGCCTGGCTGACCGACCGCCGCTCGGACCGGGAGATCGCCTATCGCCCGGCGCGGGTGCTGATGCAGGACTTCACCGGCGTGCCCGCCGTGGTCGACTTGGCCGCCATGCGCGAGGCCATGCAGGCCATGGGCGGCGATCCGAAGAAGATCAACCCGCTCTCGCCCGTCGATCTGGTGATCGACCATTCGGTCATGGTCGATGACTTCGGCCACGCCAATTCCTTCAAGAAAAACGTCGAGGCCGAATTCGAGCGCAACGGCGAGCGCTATGCGTTCCTGCGCTGGGGCCAGGGCGCCTTCGACAACTTCCGCGTGGTGCCGCCGGGCACCGGCATCTGCCATCAGGTGAACCTGGAATACCTGGCCCAGGTGGTGTGGACCAAGAAGGACGGCAAGAACACAATCGCCTATCCGGATACCCTGGTGGGCACGGACAGCCATACCACCATGGTCAACGGCCTGGCCGTGCTCGGCTGGGGTGTCGGCGGCATCGAGGCCGAGGCGGCCATGCTGGGCCAGCCGGTCTCCATGCTGATCCCCGAGGTGGTCGGCTTCAAGATGACCGGCAAGCTGCCGGAAGGGGCGACCGCCACCGATCTGGTGCTCACCGTCACCCAGACCCTGCGGGCCCGCGGCGTGGTCGGCAAGTTCGTCGAATTCTACGGCCCCGGCCTGGATGCTTTGCGTCTGGCGGACCGGGCCACCATCGCCAACATGGCGCCGGAATACGGCGCCACCTGCGGCTTCTTCCCGATCGACGAGGAGACCATCCGCTATCTGACCTTCACCGGCCGGGATGCCAAGCGCATCGCCCTGGTCGAGGCCTATGCCAAGGCGCAAGGGCTATGGCGCACGGCACAAACGCCGGACCCGGTGTTCAGCGATAGCCTGAGCCTGGACCTGGGCACCATCGTGCCGTCCCTGGCCGGCCCGAAGCGGCCGCAGGACAAGGTGGCGCTGAGCGCCGCCGCGGCGGAATTCCGCCGCTACTTGGCCATCGAATTGGGCGCTGATCCCAGCGGCCCGGCGGCGGCGATGGAGGCGGAGGGGCCGGCCGCGGTCGACGGGGCGACCGATCTCAAGGATGGTGTCAAGGTGGCCGGCACCAACTATAAGTTGGCCCATGGGGATGTGGTGATCGCGGCGATCACCAGTTGCACCAACACATCCAACCCCAGCGTCATGCTGGGCGCCGGACTGCTGGCGCGCAAGGCGCTGGCCAAGGGCCTGAGCGTCAAGCCGTGGGTGAAGACCTCCCTGGCCCCCGGCTCGCAGGTGGTCACCGATTACCTGACCAAGGCCGGGGTGCAAAAAGATCTGGATGCGCTCGGCTTCAACCTGGTCGGCTATGGCTGCACCACCTGCATCGGCAATTCCGGGCCGCTGCCGGAGCCCATCGCCGACGCCGTCGAGGCGGGCGATCTGGTGGTCTGTTCCGTGCTCTCCGGCAATCGTAATTTCGAGGGCCGCATCAGCCCCCATTGCCGGGCCAACTATTTGGCCTCGCCGCCCTTGGTGGTGGCCTATGCCCTGGCCGGTTCTATGAGTGTCAATCTGGTCAAGGAGCCGTTGGGCGAAGGCGCCGACGGCAAGCCGGTATTCCTGCGCGACATCTGGCCGTCCAGCCAGGAGATCGGCGAGGTGATGGAAAAGGCGTTGACCGCCAAGATGTTCAGCACCCGCTATGCCAACGTCTTCGAGGGGCCGGAGCAATGGCGGAAGGTGAAGACCGCCAAGGGCCTGACCTACGCCTGGGTGGATGAGAGCACCTATGTGCGCTTCCCGCCGTTCTTCGAGGGCATGACCGCCGAGCCCGGCAAGCTGGCCGATGTAACCGGCGCCCGGGTGCTCGCCGTGCTCGGCGATTCGGTGACCACCGACCACATCTCCCCGGCCGGCTCGATCAAGAAGGATGGCCCGGCCGGCGACTACCTGCTGGAGCATCAGGTGCGGCCGCACGATTTCAATTCCTACGGCGCCCGGCGCGGCAATCACGAGATCATGATGCGCGGCACCTTCGCCAACATCCGCATCCGCAACGAGATGATTCCCGGCATCGAAGGCGGCATGACCAAGCACCTGCCCGGCGGCGAGGTGATGCCCATCTATGACGCGGCCATGCGCTATCAGGCCGAGGGCGTGCCCCTGGTCATCGTCGCCGGCAAGGAATACGGCACCGGCTCGTCCCGCGACTGGGCGGCCAAGGGCACCCGCCTGCTCGGCGTCAAGGCGGTGATCACCGAAAGCTTCGAGCGCATCCACCGCTCCAATCTGGTGGGCATGGGCATTTTGCCGCTGCAGTTCAAGGACGGGCAGACCCGCAAGAGCCTGAATCTGACCGGCGCCGAATTGTTCGATATCGCCGGTGTGGCCGGCGGCATCCGTCCGCGCATGGACATCGCTTGCCGCATCCACCGCCCCGACGGCAAGACCGAGACCGTCAGCCTACTCTGCCGCATCGATACGGCGGACGAGGTGGAGTACTACCGCCACGGCGGCATCCTCCACTACGTGCTGCGCAATTTGATGAAGGGGAAGTAGGGCGGCCGGCGGCAGAACCCCGGAAAACGAGCCTTTCCCGGGGTGTCCGGGTGTCACCCGAACGTGATTGGCCCGTGACCGGCTAGGTCCGTATGGTCTGTCCCATGCGCTCCCCCGCCCACAGTGCGTGCCGAGGTTCGCCGGCCTTTGCCGCCGCCTTCATCGGGCTTCTCGGTATCCTGGTTGCAATGGCCCCTGCCAATGCGGCCGACGATGAACCACCGGTGGTGGTCGAGCTTTATACCTCGCAAGGCTGTTCGTCCTGCCCGCCGGCCGACCAGGTTCTGACCGAGCTGGCCATGCGGCCGGATGTGCTCGCCCTGTCCCTGCACGTGGACTATTGGGACTACATTGGCTGGAAGGACCCCTTCGGCAGCCCCATGAACACAGAGCGCCAGCGGGACTATGCCGACACCTTGGGCCTGCGGTACGTGTTCACCCCGCAGATCATCGTCGATGGCCGGGACAGCGTGGTCGGCTCCGACCGCATGGCCGTGGAAACTGCGATTGCCGCATCGCGCGCCCAGGAGAAACCGGTGCGCATCAGCTTCCGCCCGGATGATGGCGGCGTTGTCGTCATCGCCGCCGGTGCCGCGCCCGACCAGGGGGCCACGGTCTGGCTGACGACCTACGACAAGGAACACCTGACCGAGGTCAAGCGCGGCGAAAACACCGGCCGCAGCATTCGCAACACCAACGTGGTGCGCAGCTTCGAGCGCCTCGGCACCTGGATGGGCGAAGATTTGGAAATTCCGCTCAACCTGGGCAACGCGGCGGCGCGCGGCCGCTCCGGCTGCGCCGTGATCGTCCAGGAAGGGCGCAGCGGCCGGATCATCGGCGCCGCGGTGATGATGCTGGAGACCTTGTCGCAGGCCCAGTAACCCGGCGCTCCTCAGCCCGGCGCCAAACCCCGTTCCACCAGCAGAGCCAAACGGCGGCCGAAGGCGGCCGGGTCGGGCAAAGCCTCGCCCTCGAGAATGCGCGCCTGGTCGAGCAGCAGACGCGCCGCTTCCTCCACCGGTCCGCCGGCCACGGTGGCATCGCCGCCCTCGGCCAGCCGGTCCGCCAGGCGCCGGATCATCGGGTGCCCGGGGTTGATCTCCAGCACCCGCTTGGCGGTTTGATCCAATTGCCGGTGCTGTTTCAACAACCGCTCCAGGTGCATGTCCATATCGCCCTCGTCGGCGACCAGGCAGACGGCGCTGTCGGTCAGGCGTTCCGAGAGGCGCACATCCTTGATCTGATCCTTGAGGGTCAGCTTGGCGAAGGCCACCAGGGCATCGAGGCCCGGCGCCGGCGCGGGCTTGCCGGTCTTGTCGCCGGCATCGGCATCCGGCGCAGCGCCGATCTTGCCCAGCTCGGTGGCGCCGCGGGTGACCGACTTGAAGCGCCGGCCTTCGAACTCGGTGACGGATGGAATCCAGAACTCATCGACCGGATCGCTGAGCAGCAGCACCTCGACCCCCTTGGCGGCGAAGCCTTCCAGATGCGGGCTGCGCCGCAAAGCCGCCGCGTCGTCTCCGCTGAGATAATAGATGGCCTCCTGCCCCGCGGGCATGCGCGCGACATACTCGGCCAGGGAGACCAGTCCATCGCCCTTGGTGGAGGCGAAGCGGGCGAGGCCCAGCAATGTCTTACGCTGCTCCCCATCCTCGTAGAGGCCTTCCTTGAGGACGGCGCCGAAGGTCTGCCAGAATTTGTTGTAGTCGTCGGCCAAGTCCTTCGCCCGCTTTTCCAACTCGCCCAGCACCCGCTTGGTCACCGCCTTGCGGATTTTCGCCAGCATCGGATTGTGTTGCAGGACTTCGCGGCTGATGTTCAGCGGCAGATCCTCGGTGTCGATGACCCCGCGCAGGAAGCGCAGGTACGCCGGCACCAACTCGTCGCAGTTGTCGCTGATGAAAACCCGTTTGACGTACAGCTTGACGCCATGCTGGCGTTCCGGATGGAACAAGTCGAAGGGCTTGCTCGATGGAATGAACAAAAGGCCGGTGTAGTCCAGAACCCCTTCCGCCTTGAAGTGCAAGCGAAGCCACGGGTCGTCGAAGGCATGCGCCGCGTGGTGATAGAACTCGGTATACGCCTCGTCGCTGATCTCGCTCTTCGGCCGGGTCCAGATGGCCGAGGCGGCATTGAGCGTCTCGTCCTTGTCGGCCCCGTTCTTGTCGCGACTGTGCAGGATCACCGGTATGGCGACGTGATCGGAGTAGGTCTTGACGATGCGCCGCAGACGCGCGGCATCGAGAAACTCATCCTCGCCTTTCTTCAGGTGCAGGACGATGCGGGTGCCGCGCGCCGGGGCGTCGTCGCTGGCGGCGACCGTGAATTCCCCCTTGCCGACGGAGGTCCATCGCCAGCCTTGCGTCTCGCCGGCCTTGCGGCTGGTCACCTCCACCGTATCGGCGACCATGAAGGCGGCATAGAAACCGACGCCGAACTGGCCGATCAGGTTGCTGCCGACCGCCTTCTGCTCCAACTGCTGGACGAAGGCGGCGGTGCCGGAGCGGGCGATGGTGCCCAGGTTCTCCACCAGATCGCCGCGGTTCATGCCGATGCCGTTGTCGGTCACGCTCAAGGTCCGGGCTTTGCTGTCGCAGGCCAGCACGACCTGGAAGTCGGCGTCGCCGCCGGTCAGTGCCGGCTGGGTCAACGCCGCATAGCGCAGCCGGTCGCAGGCATCGGAGGCATTGGAGATCAATTCGCGCAGGAAGATCTCCTTGTTCGAGTACAAGGCGTTGGCGACGATGTGCAGAAGCCGGCTGACTTCCGCCTGGAATCCGAGGGTTTCCTCCTGGGGCGCGCTCTGCGCGGTCTTGGATGTGCTCTTCGCTGTGGATTTTTTCTTTGCCATGGTTTCCACAATATTCTGGTCAAACCCGGCAACCGGACAATGCCAGCCGCCTCATCGGGGCAGATATGTGCTAATAGACTCGTGACTGCAAGTCCCCGGCCGGGGAATCGGGACGGCGAGGGCTTAGTGTGAGCAAAGACAACAGTGACATGCGGGCGGCCCGCCAGGCGATGGTCGCGGAGATCGCCGCCGAGGTCATCGCCACCCGCCGGCACCTGGGCAAGGAGGCGCTGGATTCCCGGGTCATGGCCGCGCTTGGCCAGGTGCCGCGCCATGAATTCATTCCCCGGGCCAATCGGTCAAGCGCATATGAAAACCGGCCGCAGCCCATCGGCCACGGGCAGACCATCTCGCAGCCTTACATGGTGGCGATCATGACCGACCTGGCGGCCGTCGGGCCGGACGACCGGGTTCTTGAAATCGGCACCGGCTGCGGCTATCAGGCCGCGATCCTGGCGGAATTGGCGGCGCACGTGTACTCGGTGGAGGTGGTGCCCGAACTGGCGGCGCAGGCGGGTGCCCGGCTGCGCGATCTCGGCTATGCGAACATCGAGCTGCGCACTGGCGACGGGGCGCTCGGCTGGCCGCAGCATGCACCGTATGACGCCATCATCGTCACCGCCGCGGCGTGGCGGCGGGTGCCGCCGGCCCTGATCGAGCAATTGGCGCCGGGCGGCCGCCTGGTGGTGCCCGTGGACCGCTCCAAGGCCGCCGCGCGCTATCCGTTCACGGCCCAGGAGCAGGATTTGCAGCTCATCACCAAGGACGCCGCCGGCAAGGTCACCGAGCGCCGCGTGCTGCCGGTCGCCTTCGTGCCCCTGGTCGAAGGTGGCGCCACCCCGGGCCAGCACGGCGACGGCTAGGCCCACTCTGAGACAACTGTAAACCTTGCAACCACGGGCCATTGGACCAATTCTGTCTATATGACCGGTCTTGCCCAGCACCGGCTGAGCGCGGTACTCGGCCCAACCAACACGGGCAAGACCTATCTCGCCATCGAGCGCATGCTCGGCCACGGCAGCGGCATGATCGGCTTTCCGCTGCGCCTGCTGGCGCGCGAGAATTACGACCGGGTGGTGCGCCTCAAGGGGGCGGCCCAGGTGGCCCTGGTCACCGGCGAGGAAAAGATCGTCCCCCCCGGCGCTCGCTATTTCCTGTGCACCGTGGAATCCATGCCGGTGGACCGGCCGGTGGATTTTCTCGCCATCGACGAGGTGCAATTGTGCGCCGACCGGGACCGCGGGCACATTTTCACCGACCGCATGCTGCACGCCCGGGGCCGCCACGAAACCATGCTGCTCGGGGCCGATACCATGCGCCCGGTGTTGCGCGCCCTGTTGCCGGAGGCCGAGCAGATTTCCCGGCCGCGCTTTTCCAATTTGACCTACGCGGGGGTGCGCAAGCTGACGCGCCTGCCGCCGCGCTCGGCGGTGGTCGCTTTCTCCGCCGCCGAGGTCTATGCCATGGCCGAGCTGATGCGCCGGCAGCGGGGCGGCACCGCGGTGGTGCTCGGCGCGCTCAGCCCGCGCACCCGCAATGCCCAGGTGGCCATGTTCGAATCCGGCGAGGTGGACTATCTGGTGGCCACCGATGCCATCGGCATGGGCCTGAATCTGGATCTCAATCATGTCGCTTTCGCCCGCCTGGCCAAGTTCGACGGCCATGGGGTGCGGGCCCTGAGCGCGGCGGAATTGGCGCAGATTGCCGGCCGTGCCGGCCGCCACATGGCCGCCGGCACCTTCGGCACCACCGCCGAAGCCGGATCCCTGGCGCCGGAATTGGTGGAGGCGGTGGAGACTCACCGTTTCGATCCAATCCGGACGCTCTCCTGGCGCACCCGGGATCTGGATTTCCGCAGCCCGCGCGCGCTGCTGAAAAGTCTGGATCGGCCGCCGCCGGGGCGGCATTTCCTGCGGGTGCGCGACAGCGAGGATGTGCATGCTCTGGCCACCCTGGCGCGGGATACGGAGATCGCGGGCCTGGCAAATCATCGCGCGGCGGTGCGCCTGCTGTGGGACGTCTGCCAAGTGCCGGATTTCCAAAAGACCCTGACCGATCAGCATGCCCGTTTGCTAGCCCGCATCTATCGACACCTGGCGCCGGACGGCGGCCGCCTGCCCGCCGACTGGGTGGCCCGGCAGATCGCCCGCATCGACCGGGTCGACGGCGATATCGATGCCCTGGTCGGCCGCATCTCCCAAATCCGCACCTGGACCTACATCGCCCACCGCGCCGACTGGCTGGCCGATGCCGGACAGTGGCAGGACCGGGCGCGGGACATCGAGGATCGCCTGTCGGATGCCCTGCACGAGCGTCTGACCCAGCGCTTCGTCGACCGGCGCGCGGCCATGCTGGTGCGCCGTCTCGGCGCCGGCGGCGATCTGCTGTCGGCGGTCAAGGCCAACGGCGATGTGCTGGTCGAAGGTGAATTCGTCGGCCGCCTGGATGGCTTTCAATTCCGTGCCGACGAAACGGTGGCCGGTGCCGAAGCCAAGCAGCTGCTGACCGCCGCCCGGCGGGCGCTGGCCGGCGCCATGCCCGGCCGGATGCGCGATCTGGAGCGCGACGGCGATGCAGCCTTTGCCCTCGATGCGGACGGGCGCATTGCCTGGCGCGGCATGGCCGTGGCCCGCCTGATCCGGGGCGAAAGCGCCCTCAAGCCCGAAGTCGAACCGCTGACCAGCGATTTCCTCGACGGACGCAGCCGCGAACGGGTGCGGGCGCGGGTGACCGATTGGCTGCGCCGCCACCTGGAAGCCGAATTGGCGCCGTTGTGGCGCGTGCAGGCCGCCGCCGCCCGCCCCGATGTGGGCGGTTCCGTGCGCGGCCTCTTGTTCCAGCTGGTCGAGGGCTTTGGCCTGGTGCCGCGCCGGGCGGCGGCGGCCCAGGTGCAGGGTTTGAGCAAGGCGGACCGGCGGGTTCTGGCCGGTCTCGGGGTGCGACTGGGCGGCGAAAGCATTTTTCTGCCGGCCCTTCTGCGCGCCCGGTCGGCGCGCTTGCGCGGAGCGTTGTGGGCCCTGCATGGCAAGACCACCGTGCCGGTGTTGCCGCGCCTGGGCCGGCGAGTGCTGGCACCGGCCGGAGATTTGGATCCGGGACTTTGCCAGGCTCTCGGGTACCGCCGCCTGGGTGGCGGGAACGGCGGATCGGTCGCTCTGCGGGCCGACGCCCTGGAAAATCTGACACGCGAGACCCGGCGGCTGGCGGCGTCCGGTCCCTTTGCCCTGACACCGCGACTCAAGGAGTTGGCCGGCGGTGCCGGGGCGGCGGCGGCGGCGCTTGCCGCCCTTGGCTACCGGGTGCACCGGCTACCCCATGGGATCGAGATCCAGGCCCCGGCCCGCGGGGCGAATGGCACCGCGGGCAGCCGGCGGCGGGCGCGGAAGCGCGCCGCGCAGAAATCCCAAACATCCGCTGAATCGCCCTTCGCCAAGCTCAGGGACCTCGATCCCGAGCGATGAGCGAGCCCGCCCTGCGCCTGGACAAGTGGCTGTGGTATGCGCGCTTTTTCAAGAGCCGCAGCACCGCCAGCCGGGTGTGCGCGGCCGGGCGATTGCGCATCGGCGGGGCCGTGATCAACAAGGCGCATCACCAAGTCCGGCCGGGGGATGTCATAACTTTTCCACAAGCCCGGCTGATCCGCGTGGTCAGGGTCCTGGCCCTGGGGACCCGGCGTGGCCCGGCGCCGGAAGCGCGCCTGCTCTATGAAGACCTCATGCCGCCGAACCCGGCCTCCAAGCTGCCTTCCGAGGCTGTCCCGCCGCGCCCGGACAGCCGTCCCAACACCCGCGACCGGCG
>Ga0214471_10001782_pt1 | contig 17010 bp, 18 predicted proteins | sample RVTome_5_FD_207665 | JGI IMG/M metagenome (GOLD analysis project Ga0214471, IMG submission 207665) | Soil microbial communities from uranium-contaminated site in the Upper Colorado River Basin, Wyoming, United States - RVT142D155 | ecosystem: Environmental > Terrestrial > Soil > Contaminated >... | reverse complement strand
GGCCGAGCGCATGGACGGGGTCGGCCCTGGCTCGGGGCGGTGGGGGCCAATAAGGGCAACACCCATGCCAGGCCTGCCACAGGGGATCGGGCCTGTCCGCGGACCGCCCCGATCTTTGTGAATTTATTGCAAGGGGGCTGCTGCCGGCGTCGTGCGCGACGCCGAACTGATCGCCGGGAAGGGTGTAAGGATTACACGGTCAAATTGTAAGAGTTACCCAGCAACGAATGTGAAAGCAGGACTGGGGATTGAGCGCCCAGGACTGAGAATTGGCCGCGAGGACTCAGCACTCAGTCCACAGCACTCATCGCTCGAACCTCGACAGGACCCGCCGATTTTTGAGGTTGGTGTCCCCCCCCCTGGGAGAATGGAGGCGCAGGCGGTGGCGAGAACGGCTCATGGCCCGTGGTACGTGATCCGACCCGTTCGGCCCACGAGGGTCAGGCGCGGCGTCCCGTCTGGCATCACGATCAACTCGGCGCGTTCGGTGGCCCGGGGGTCGGCGAGCATCAGCCGCACCGCACCGTCCTTTCCGAGATCCATGGCGGCGCGGACCCTGGCCGCGGCGTCGATGAGGCCGAAAGCCGGCTTCCCATCGGGGAGGACGAACATGGCGATGCGTCTTCCCTCGGTGTCGATGAGGCTCAGGTCTGGGACATCATTCGATCCCACGTTGGCCTGGAGGCGGGGACTTCCTGTCTTGTCGGCCAGACTCACGCGCGGCGTCCCGTCGGCGACGAGGTTCAGCCCCGCGCGGCGGATCCCGCCCCTGTCGAACAGGGCGAGCCCGACCGCGCCGTCCGCCTCGACGTACAGAAAGACCCGGCTCCTCTCCTCTTTGTCGGCGAGGGCGAGGTTTACCGCGCCGTTCGAGCTCTCAAGCCATGCCCGCGCCTTCCCGCGTGTGTCCCGGAGGACGAACTTTTCGGCCTCGACCACCCGACTCATCATGGGCGGCGCAGCTTGCCCCATGAGCACCAGGGCGGCGAGGCCCGCCAGTATGACCCCGACGGCTCCTTTCCATCGACGGGCTTCCCCCTCCAGTCGCTCCAACCGTCGCACCAAGGCGTCCACCGTCTGTCCATGCATCGTCATCTCCTTCACCCGGCTTGTCCGTGTGCGGTCATCCCTCGCCCCATCCGGCATCGCGCAATGGGAGACCTCTCCCCAGAGTGCCGATAGACCGGGCCTCTGCTCGAGTGGCGCAGTGAGTCGGACGTGGCGTCAGGGCGGGGCACGCGGGCCTCACCGAGGACCGCGGTGTGCCCCCCGAGCCCGGGCGCTCGCCCGACGTTTGGGCGCGACCTTTTCGACCGTCGGGAGTTCGCCGTGCTTGAGCCGGTAAATCCAGCCTTCCACTCGGAGTCGGGTGGCGGTGAGCCCAAGCGTGAAACAGGACGCCCACATCTCCCGACGCTCCGGCTCCGGGAGATCGACGGGGGATCGAAAGCGCGGCAGCTGCGACGCGCGTGCGCGGAGGGTCTGGAGCGTCCTGGCGTAGACGGTCGTGAGGAGGGTCAGGTGCTGCTCGAGCAGCTCCCGGGAATCGTAGATCCGGAGGTCGTCCGCAATCGTCCGGCCGAGATGCCGTTCGTAGGTCAACCCGTCTTCCGCTCCGCACAGGGCGCGATGCGCCTCCTCGAGGATCTCCAGATTGTTCGGGATCAGGGGATCGTGATCGAGGAACCATCGGATCAGGGCGGGGAGGTCCCCCGGGCCGGATGGCGGCAGGGTCGAAAACGTGTACGTCATCAGCCCCTGCGGGGTCGTCGGTTCGGTTCGGGGCTGAGATGCCGGTGCGGGAGCCCGGGCGGAATCACCCGACACCGGAACAGGCGGCTCCGTTCCCCGCGGGGGTCGAGGGGGCGCAGCGCAGGTCACATCTTCCTCGCCGCCGCGATGGAGCCTGCGCAGGATATAGATGTCCTCGCGGACCTTCGTTCCCTGCAAGGCCTCGTGAAGCTCTGCCATTCCCTCCGGTCGGAGGACCATGTAACAGTGGGAACAGAAGGCGCGGTCCGATAGAAGTGGGGTCTGGCAGGCGGGACATTTGGAAACCATGGGCCGCGGGGTGTGCAACCAGCGTCGCAAGGTCTCCCGGAGGCGCATCACAGTCGGTTGTGACTCCGGCGTCCGACGTCTCCTCGCATGACGGTCCGCTGAGGTCTCATCACTCTGAAGAGTGACGATACACTGCCGGGGAGCGCTCGTCAAGTTTTCTGAGGGGTCCGGCCGGCTGACCCGGCTGGCGCCCGGGGCGATCGTGTACATTTTACCGTCCCGCCTCGCCGTGACACCCTCGACCTCCTAACTTCACCTTGTCGGTTCCCGTCAAAACGGATAGAATCAGCGGGTCCTTCCCCCGATCGGCGTTCGTGTGCTGTCTCGGCACGCAACGTGCCTTGTGCGTCACGCCGCTTGGTGGTGGAGCCGGAGCCCACCTCGATCCCAGCATGGGGATGGACTCGGCCGCTGGTCCGTTCGGATCCAGGTCGGCCAGGGACGACCCGCGGGTCTCGCTACAGGCGAGACCATCCCGGTGGGGCAGCTGGGATATATCTCTATCGGCTCTTCCGAGAGTCTGAGGAGGGGAGGGGATGATGAAGGTTTCGCGGCAGGCCTTGGCGCTCTTTCTCTGCGTGGGCGTACTCGCGACATCCACGGTCGGTTGCGCGTCCTTCGAGCAATCGGTCAGAGAAAACCCGGGGACGGTGGTGGGAGCCGCGGTGGGGGTGGCCAGCGGCCTCCTCATCGGGGGATTACTCTTCCACAGCACCACGGGCGCCCTGGCCGGTGGGTTGATCGGCGCATTGGCGGGGGGCGTGATCGGCAACGCCATGGAGTCCCAGAAGCGGGACTACCCGGCTACCACCAAGGCCTATGACTACACGCCGACGCAGGGGGCGACCGTCCGGATCGAGCGGGTGAAGGCGCAGCCGGCGACGGTGAAGGCCGGGGAAACGGTGCACCTCATCGTAGAGTACGCCCTCCTGACCCCCGATGCGAACAGGGAGTTCTCCGTGACGGAGCGGCGGGAGATCAGCACGAGGGGACGGCTGGTCGGCAATCCGGCCCTGAGCGTCAAGCGGACAGCCGGGACGTGGGCGAGCACGGTACCCCTCAAGCTCCCGGCCAACGCCGAGACCGGTCCGTATCAGGTCGCCGTCGCGGTCCAGGCCGAGGGCGGCGTCGACCACGCGACGATGAGTTTCACGGTCCAGTAAGCGCGCGCGGTTCGGTGGGGAACGGGTGAACGCCATGTGTCCGAAAACCGGTCAAGGCTGCAGGAGACCGGCCGGTTGTAATCGGCCCTCGTGCACCGAAAGACCCCCTGACGCATGCCTATGGGGCGTCCTAGCCGGGCACGATTCTTGCTCCAAAAGTCGTGGGGTTAGACAATCGATACGACTATCGGACACTCGCAGGGCGACGGGGAAGGCCGATGAAGGGGCGAATGCGGAAACTCTGGGGGAACGAGGAAGTGGCCACCTGCAAGCTCTGCGGGACGCCCATCAAATCGGGAAAGCGGACCTGTCCGCTCTGCGGCTATGTGCTGGGCGCAGAGTCCAACGTCTTTTACATCGCCGGGGATGCCAGCGGCCGCCGCGAGAATAAGGGGGCCCGAGCCTCTGCCCCGCCCGCTCCGGCCGGGGAGGGGATCATTTCGGAGTTCGGGAACGGCCGGGGCTTGGACGAGGAGGTTGCGCTCATGGCGGAGGCGGACGGGGATCTGGAAGTCACACTGGGGGCCCAGCCGGAGCTGGAGACAGAGTCTCCAGTCTTCAGGCTCGATCCGCCGGGGCTCCGGGAGTTGCTGGCGACCCAGCCGGAAATGCTCGAGCCGGGGCTCAAGCCCATCACCGACAAGAGCGGGAAGCCGGTCGGCGCGGGATTTTCCACCGCCGTCGGGACCATCGATCTGTTGGCCTGGGACAAGAGCGGGGCCTTTGTGGTGGTCATGGTGGCCGAGCCGGGGCAGGGAGAGGAACTCGTCAGGGACACCCTGCAGCGGGTCGGCTGGGTCCGCAAGCACCTCGGGAATGCAAAGCAGCCGGTGCGGGGGATCGTCCTGATCGAGGGGGTCCCCGAGAAGCTGAGCTATGCGGCTGCCGCCGTGGCCGACACCCTTGCCTTCAAGACCTACCGGATGGCCGTGCGCTTTGAGGACGTCGAGGCCTAAAGGCCCGGAGTTCCCTCGTTGTTCCCTCTCCCGTTCGGGTCCTGATCAACCGATAGCGATGCCGCGGGTCTCCTCAGACGAGGCCCAGCCCCGATCGGATCCCACGATCCCGTCGGACACCGGTCGTGCCGTCGCCGCTCGTCCCTAATCTCTGCAGGTGATGCCCACGCTGGTTCTCGCCGCCATGGCCTCGCGCTCCGGGCATGTGAAAGGGGCGCCTGCCCGCACAGTAAGCGAATTATGGTAAGCTATCGGCCACATCATCAATCAATGGGTGGGGACCGCAGACGGCTTGATGACATCTCGTCGAGGAGGGAGTGGGGATGGGATTGTGGAGGCGCAGGAGGATTCGAGGGGAGAGGATGCCGCAAGAGGTTATGGCATCATCGCCCGAGAACGTCGGATTGGCCGAGCTGGACCCGGATCGGGCAAGCCTCTATCGTCAGCTGTTCGTAGAGGCGTTCCGAGCCGGATACCGGGAAGGGGTGGAGGCGATCGAACTCACGCCAGCCGATCTACGGATGGCGGTTCGCAGGCTGCTACGGCAGACCCGGAGATTTCCCGATCACTTCATTCGCGTCGTGCGGGCATCCGGGCTGCCCCGGTTCGTCACGGATCGGGGATTTGCTTCCCTCGAGGTGGTCGCAGCGGGGCGTTATCGGTTGACGCGCCCCGGGGACGAGGTGGATGTCTCGGCCGTTCCGCTCGAAGGGGAACGGGTCCTGGTGGCGACGAAGGTGCCGTCGTTGATCGCCAGGCACGTGCGGCAGGATCGGGATGCGGTCATGGGCGCGCTCACCCACGCCCGGGCGCTTGAGGAATTTTTCGGCCACCCGTGCCACCTCCTCCAGTCTTCTCTGCGCGCCACCGGGACGACGGGGGAGCCCTGTGAGGCGGATTACTTCTTCCTACTGGAAGATGGGGGGAGGGACGTGAGTATCCCGGTGACCGTCACGGGGAACGGAGGGACGGGGGTGCCGGCGACCCGGATGCGATCGGCCGTGCGAGCCGCCCTCGCCGGTTTTCCCGGTCTCGCCGTGAGACCGCTCAGCGTCGGCATGGATGAGGAGCGGAGGATTCTGGTCACCGAGTATCGATGGAAGGAGACGGACAGGGGAGAGATCGCAATGGAGGGGCTGCGGAGCCGCCGGTATCGGTTTGAGCCGCAGCTTTTGGCCTGGCGCGCTCGGGCCTGACGTCCCTGCCCCCGAGGCAAGGCGGGGGGAAGGGACCAGGGGGAGTACTCTCCGGCCGGTAGGACTCGAGGAGCTTCACGAAGGGTTGCATGTTGAGCTTGTCCAGCGCCAGACGCAGGCCCTCCCTCCCCCTCTATGACGGTGCGATGCTCGTAGCCGTTACGGCACCCGTCCCGGGATATCGCAGGTCCGCATGGGCCGCAATCGTCGTTGACGAAACCCTCCCTCGTCCCGCGAACGCGTGACATCACGCGGAGGGACTCGTGCCACGCGGCAGCCGCGCGGGGCAGGCGGTGTAGTTGGTCCGAAGATTGCACTGGCCACCACTGCGCCGTGGGACGGATCGATTGTCTGTAATGTCGTGGTGACAGAGGAGGGTCGTTTACATGAAGAAGACCGCAATGGCAGTGGTTGCTCTCCTAGTAGGCTTCGGTGGGCTCGCGGGATGCGCCACAACGGCGAGTGTGGTGCACGACAAGGATGACGGAACCAGTCAGGTCTATCAGGTCAACAGCACCCAGGCCTGGGAGATTGCCAAGACCGTGTTCCGCTGGCAGGGGGGTGAGGACATCGAAGAGCATCGGCCGAAGGGGTATCTCCTCGCCCGGAGCGGGGCGACGTGGGTGCCGTGGGGGTCCATGATGGTCGCATGGATCGATCAGGTGGACGGAAAGAAGACGAAGGTCACCGTGGTCACCAAGCGGCGGATCGGAGACGTTGGGACGAACTCGAGCGAGGAGGAATTTCACAAGCGGTTTGCGGATGCAGTGAAGATCGTCAAGGCCGGCAAACGCCTTCCCGCCGAACCACCCAAACAGAAATAGCTCGACCGAGCGCGAAGCGACGGGCCGCCGAGGGACGCCACCTCGGCGGCCTTTTTTCTCCCCCTTTTCTCGCTCGTGAATTCTTGCCTGGTGGGGCGGGATCTCGGGCGGCCCCGTCTCGGACCACCCTGCATCTGGCGCACCGCGTTCATGCTGTGGGGCGCGGCGGGGATCGATCGCCGTCGGGCGTTACGACGCCGCGGATTCGGCCGCCCGCACGGTGGCTTGGGAGAGCAGCTCCCACCACGGGATGTCCTCACCCCCCAGGATCCGGAGCCCGACCATAAACCGCCCTGGCTGATTCGGATGCTCCTGAATCCACCGGACCTCCGCTTTGGAAGCAATCGGCCGCTGCATCCGCTGTGGCAGGTGGAGGGAGAGCCCCACAACGGTCCCCGGGGGGAACGTCCTGGGGCATTTGACCTTGAGGCCGCTCCTACTCCAATCAAGAACGCTCGCAGGAAGCGGGGGCTCCTGATCCTTCCGCAGCGCCAGGGTAATGCCTTCCCGGGCTCGCGGTTCCACGCGTTGCCTGCTCTCCTGCCTCCACTGGGTGCAGAGCGGGATGAGGCCGGCGTGGAATCTGGAGACGGACGCGAGCAGGCAGATGGAGAGGGCAGCCTCTTCCTTGATGCGGCGTAGTTCCTCAAGGGCCGCTTTGGCTTGCCGTTGGGCGGGCGTCAGACGAGAATCCAGCGGTTGGGCCTTGAGTGTGAGAAACGTGGCCAGCGCTTGCGGATCTCCCTTACGGGCGAGGACACGCTCGCCCTCGCCCTCGAAGATTTCGATCGTGTCGGTGTCGCCTGCGGCGAGCGCCGCCTGGTAGTTCGCGAGGATGGCGGCGGCCGACTGGTCCTCCCACGCACGGGTAATCTTCTCCGTCCAGTAGAAGCGCGCGATCGATCGCGAGAGCCCGTCGAGCGCCTTCAAACCGTCTTCCACGAGGTCCTCCGCCTTGCCGTTCGGGCGCGCCTCGACCGCCCTGCAGGTGGCGACATTCCTCGGATTCCGGGTCTCGTGATGCGCCGCTAGGGACGTTGAGCCGGACCGGGTCGCGGTTCGCCCCTGCTCGTGTCTCACCGAGAAGCGGTGAATGACTTGCGAGAGCCTGTCGATCGCCTCGCGGGCCTGGGTGGAGAGATCCTGTCCGGACGGGTGGAGGATCGCCCGCAATCCTTCCTCCCTCTCGATGATTTTCTGACGGAGTTCCTTGAGCAGCCTTTCCATCTCGTGGCCGAAGCTTTTCCGGGCGTGCTCGAACTTGTCAAGCGTGTCGCCGGGATGAGGCGACTGCTCGTCCATGATCGCGCGGGCCTCCGCGATAAACGTGCTGAAGAGTTCCACGGGCGCTTTGGCCAGCCCTTTGAGGTCGTCCATCGGTGCCGCCTTTAGCATGAGAAACTACTTTAAGTTCCGAATGCTAACAGCCATATATTCCGATGTCAAGGCTTATTTTCTCGATCCCGGATTTGGCCAGGACAATCTGTCAAAGGACCGCGACGGCGCCTTCGATTCGTCATGGGGTAACCGCCTCAATGTGGGGATCGGTTCCGGTCCTTCCTCGGACGCTTCTCTCGCACAGGGCGATTCCGGTGGGACAGATGGTGCAGCAGAATCCCTTCGCGAAGGCCGCCGTCGCTGACGGTGACCTCATCGAAGCCGAAGAGGTCGAGGATCTCGCGCGTGAGCAACGTGCCCGACAGGATCACATCGGCCCGGGCGGGTTCGAGGCCGACGATCTGGCGGCGCCGCGCCAGGGGAAGGGCACAAAAACCCTCCAGCAGCTCTTGGATCCGTTTCCGGGAAAGGCGGTGGCCGGTCACGCGCTTCGCATCGTACTGCAGCAGGCCGAGGTCGATGGCGGCGAGCGTCGTCGGCGTCCCCGCCGTCCCCGCGAGGATCGCCCCCGGCGGGTGCCGCAAGGATTCCGGAACGTCTTGTAATCGCTTCCGGATAAATTCCGATGCCGCGTCGAGCTGGGCGGGCGAGGGCGGATCGCTCTCGAGGTACGCCTCGGTCAGCTTCACCACGCCGATCGGGAGGCTCACGGATCCGGCGATTTTGCCGTGATCCAGGGCGATGAACTCGGTGCTCCCCCCGCCGATGTCCACGATGAGGAGCGCTGTCCGGTCCGGGCCGAGGGCGTGGGCCACCCCAAGGGCGGTCATGGTCGCCTCCGTTTCCGCCGAGATCACCTGAATGTCGAGCCCGGCCTCCTGCCGGACGCGGTCCAGGAACGCCTGCCGGTTGGTCGCCTCGCGCGCCGCGCTCGTGGCGACCCCGATCACGGCTGCTGCCCCGAGTTCCTTTGCGGTCCCGGCGTAGTGCACGAGCACCCGGATCGTCCGGTCCATCGCGGCCGCGCTCAACACCCCCGTCTCGGTGATCCGCTCGCCGAGGCGGGTGATCACCTGCTCCCCATACGCGACATGGTACGTCCCGGCGCGGTCCGCATCGGCCACCAGCAGGCGCACGGTATTGGTCCCGACGTCGATCGCGGCGTATCGGGTCATTCCTGATTTGGCGTTCGCCGTCTTCATGGCGTCATCGAGCAGTCGCACCCGCGCCCGGCTCCCGCGCGCCCAGCCGCGCGGCCAGGGTGGGCTCGGGCGTGACCACGACCGTCTTCTCCTGGGTGATGAGAACCGTCCCGGGCTTGCGCCCTTTGGCTCGTCGGACGAACCGGGCGGCGGTGTAGTGGACCGGGACCTTCCCGGCGTTTCTTGCCTTGCTGAAGAAGGCGGCGAGCTGCGCCGCCTCGCGCAGGGTCCGGGGCGGGACCGTCTGTCTCTTACGGTTCCGGACGATGACGTGCGAGCCGCCGTAGCCTTCGACGTGGAGCCAAAGGTCGTGAGGACGGGCCACGTGGAAGCTGAGGTGTTCGTTGGCCGCCGAACTCCGCCCCACCAGGATCTCCCGGCCGTCGCTCGAGACAAAGCGTCGGGGCTCGAGACGGTCTGCCTTCTCCTCGGGCCGCGGCCGGGGGGGCGGCGGCTCGAGCCTGCCGAGATCGTCCGCGGCCTGCGCGCTTTCCAGGGCCTCGGCGGTCTCGATCTGAAGGACCCGCTCTAACGCGGCCTCCCACTGTTTCACTTCCGCCTCGGTCTCTATCAGCCGCCGCTCGATGACGGGATGGCCGCGCTTGACCTTACGAGCCTCTTTGAAGTAGCGCTCGGCGTTCGCGTCGACGGAGTGGGCGGGGTCGAGGGGAATCGTCAGGGTTTTCCCGTGGCCGGCATAATAGTCCGGCAGGGTCACCTCGGCCAGGCCGCGGCCGATGCGCTCGCGGTGAACCCGAAGGAGCTCCCCCTTCCGGCGCAGGTCCTCCCATCCCCGTGCCCTGTCGAGGTCCGCGAGGATCTTTTCCCGCCGACTCTTCAGCCGCCGGATCCGTTGCCGGAGGAGGCGCGCGTAGCGCTCACGCGTGCGTTTCCACTGGAGCATCATGGCCCGACTATCCTATCCGTCGGCGGGCGACAAGTAAAGGGAGAGGGTGCCGGTCCTAGGGGCGTTTGCGTTTGACAGGCGGTGAAAACTGCAGTAAATTGAAGCCTACATCGGGAAATCTCCTTGCGGGGGGTCCGTGGCGTTCGTGACGATCCTCGGTGCGACATCGCTGGCCTTCGCTGGATGGTCGGTGTTGGTTCGGTCCCAATGCTGAAGAGCATGACCGGGTATGGCAGGGCGGAGGGCGCCACGCCCACTCATCTCTATACCGTCGAAGTCCAGGCCTTTAACCACCGGTTTACCGACATCCGGGCGAAACTTCCTCGGGCGCTAACCTTTCTGGAACACGCGTTCCATCGGCAGCTTCGGGAACGCGTGCACCGCGGCCGCTTCGACGTCCAGGTGACGGAGAGGCTTCACGGGGAGATTCCCCGAACGGTGCGCATCGATCGCGGTGCCATTGCGCAGTACGTCGAGGCGCTGCGGGCGCTGCAGCGCGAACTCGATCTCGGAGGCGAGGTGACCGTCGATGCGCTGATCGGGCTCCGGGACCTCGTGGGCATGGAGGCCGCCGAACTCGACCCGACAGAGGCGGAAGGACTCCTGCAGCGGTTGCTCCACCAAGCCCTGGATGAGGTCGAATCGATGCGGACCAAAGAGGGGGAGCACCTGGCCCGGAGCCTGGAGCGCGCACTGGACCAGGTCGAGACCGCGCTCGCAACCGTGGAGGCGCGCGCGCCTGACATGGTGGAGGCCTACCGCGCGCGACTGCACGAACGGATCAACGCCCTGCTCGGCGCACCGCTCGTGAGCCCGGAGCGGCTCGCGCAGGAGGTGGCGTTCTTCGCCGACCGGTCGGATATTACCGAGGAGTGCACGCGGCTCAGGAGCCATCTGCAGCAGCTGCGGACCATCCTCCGGGGGGAGGGTCCCCACGGCCGGCGGTTGGAGTTTCTCCTGCAGGAGATGTCGCGGGAGGCCAATACGATCGGGGCGAAGGCCACCGACGCCACCATCTCCCCCGTCGTGGTCGAGATCAAGGCGGAACTCGAGCGCTTGCGGGAGCAGATCCAGAACATCGAATGACGGCCTCGGGGACACCGGCGGGTCGCCTTGGGTGCAGAGGGAGGTGAGGCGCGTGGCCACCGAACTCCTGAATGTCGGGTTTGGGAATATGGTGGTCGCGAATCGGATCGTGGCCATCGTCAATCCGAGTTCCGCGCCCAGCAAGCGGCTCAAGGACGATGCCAAAGAGATAAGAAAACTCGTGGATGCCACGAACGGGCGCCGGACCCGCGCCATCGTGGTCACGGACAGTGACCACGTGATCCTGTCAGCCATTCAGACCGAGACGTTGGCCCAGCGATTGACGGGGAATCAAGGGGCGAAGGAGTAAGAGGTGGGAGGACCCCCTCGCCTCCTCATCGTGGTGTCGGCGCCTTCGGGGGCAGGAAAGACCAGCCTGTGTCGGGAGGCCGTGCGCCGGATTCCGGGCCTCGCGCATTCCGTCTCGTATACCACCCGGGCGCCGCGGGCGCACGAGGTCGCCGGCCGCGACTACCACTTCGTGGATGAGGCGACCTTTCGGCGCATGGTGCGGGCGGGGGATTTTGCCGAATGGGCCACCGTCCATGGCCACCTGTACGGCACCTCGCGGCCCCTGCTCGATGCCCATTTCGCGGCGGGGCAGGATGTGATCCTGGACATCGACACCCAGGGCGCGGCCCAGCTCCGGCGGGTGTATACGGATGGGATATTCGTCTTTGTGCTGCCCCCCTCCTGGGAGCAGCTGGAAGAACGCCTCCGGGCCCGCAAGAGCGACGCCCCCGAGGAGATCGAGCGACGGCTGCGGAAGGCCCGGGACGAGATGAAGGTGTTCACCGAATACCACTACGTCGTCATCAACGACGTGTTCGAGCGCGCGGTTGAAGATCTGTATGCCATCATTGTGGCGGAGCGGTGCCGAAGCGTTCGCCTGGATTCCCGCGTCCGCGAGGAATTGGGCATCTGACGAGGAGGGGTGTGATCGATGAGCTACGTGTCGCTTGAGGACCTGATCGACAAGGTCGACAGCAAGTTCCGTCTGGTGATCATCGCCGCCAAGCGGAGCCGGCAGCTCAATGAGGGGGCGACGCCCCTGGTCCAGGCCAAGGCGTATAAGCCGACGTATACCGCCTTAGAAGAACTGACCACGGGGAGGGTGGAGTACTCGACCAAGTCCTTGGAGGAGGTGACCAAGGCGGGGGTCCCCAGCGAGGCCGTAAAGCCGACCTGGTTCAGGGAGATCGCCCCGGAGGAGGTGACGGCGGAGGAGGAAACGGAAGAGGAGGGGGCCGAGGTCGAGGCGGTGGCGCCTGTCGAAGCGGAAGAAGAGGCGGAGGGGGTCGTCCCACCGGAGGCCGAAGGGGAGATCGTGGACCTCGCGGAATTGGAGAAGGGGGAAGTGGAGGAGGAGGCGGGATAGGCGGTCCCCAGTCTCGAGGATGGGTGGTGACCGATGAGGGCGAGCGGCGTCATCTTGGCCGGAGGAAAGTCGACCCGGATGGGCCGCAACAAGGCGGTCCTTGAGATCGGGGGGAGACCGCTCATCGATCGGTTGGTCCACGGTCTGCAAGGGATCTTTCCGGAGGTCGTCATCGTCGCGAACACTCCGGGGCTGTACGATCACCTGGGTGTCCCGGTCGTTCCGGACCTCATCCCGGACAAAGGCTCGCTCGGCGGCATCTATACCGCCACCGCAACCGCGCGCCATCCCTGGGCCTTCGTGATGGCGTGCGACATGCCCTTCTTTAACCCGGTCCTGATCCGGTACCTCACGACCCTCATCGAGGGTTGGGACGCGGTGGTGCCGTACACCGACGATTGGGAGCCGCTCTACGCCCTGTACGCCAAGACCTGTCTCCCCCAGATGGAACGGCTTATCCACTCGGGCGACCTCAAGATTGCCCGCTTCTTTCCCCACGTCCGAGTCCGACAGGTGGGTCGCGAAGAACTCAAACCGTACGATCCCCACGAGCGCAGCCTCTTCAACATGAACACCCCGGAGGAGTTGGCCCGGGCCGAGGAGTGGTGGCGGCAGCTCACGGCTACGGGGTAGCATGCGCATCCTCGCGGCCAGATACCTCCTCCCGGTCAGTCACCCGCCGATCCGCGACGGCGCGCTCCTGATCGACGGGGGCCGCATCCGGGCCGTAGGGCCGCGCCGCTCCGTGAAGAAGGCCCATCCCGATGTCCCGTGGCACGATCTGGGCGAGGCGATCCTCCTGCCGGGTCTCGTCAATGTGCACACCCATCTCGAGCTAGGCGCCCTTCGGGGGCTCGTTCCGCCCGGCCGGTCCTTCGTCGATTGGGTGTTGGCTCTGTTGGAGCGGAAGCGGCACCTGTCACCGGAGGCGTATGCCGCCGCCGTGGAGGCCGGCACCACGGAGCTGGCGCGGTCGGGCACCACGTGCGTGGGGGACGTGACGACGACGGGGGCGAGCCTTGCCGGACTGAAGGCGTGCGGCCTTCGGGGGGTGGTGTACCGCGAAGTCATCGGCCCGGACGACGCCCGTGCCGCTGAGATGGCCGAGGCATGTGCGGCGCATCTGCACGCGATGCGCGCGGAGGCCTGCGGGAGTCTGCTCGATGTCGGCATCTCTCCGCATGCCCCGTACAGTGTTTCGCCTCAACTCTTCCGCCGGTGCCGTGAGGTCCAGCAGCGGCTGGGACTCAAGGCCGCCCTGCACGCCGCCGAGAGCGCCGCCGAAATCGAATACCTGCACTCAGGCACGGGCGAGATCCGTAGCCGTCTCCTGCCGGAGACCGGCTGGGGGGACGTGCCCCCGCCCGTTCTCGACGTGACGCCGGTCGGGTATCTCCACCGCCTGGGTGTACTGGACGCCCGATGCCTCATCATCCACGCCGTCCACCTTACGGAAACCGATCTCGAACTCCTGGCCCGAACCGGGGTCGCCGTCGCGCACTGCCCCCGGTCCAACGCCACCCTCGATGTGGGCCGGGCCCCGCTGAAAGCGCTCCGGGACTTACGGATTCCCGTGGGTCTCGGGACCGATTCGCTGGCGAGCGTGCCGAGTCTCAGCCTGTGGGATGAGGTCCGCAGTGCCCACGGGGCGCATGCGGGCCTGCTCTCCCCGGCCGAGTGGATCGCGATCGCGACCGCCGGGGGAGCCCGGGCCCTGGGGCTCGACGGCGTGATCGGGACCCTGGAGCCCGGTAAACAGGCCGATTGCACCGCAGTTTCCCTGGACGAGCCGAATGTGGACCCGTACGAATACCTCCTCCACGAAGCGGGCGCCGAAAGGGTGCTGCTCACCCTCGTGGATGGCGCGGCGCTCTATGACAGGCGGCGGTCGTGAAGCGGCCCCGGATCGGGAAGGTGCGGTACATCAACTGCGAGCCGGTCTACTCCGGGATCGAGGAGGGAGCCGTCGCAGCGGTGTGTGATCTCGTCGCCGGGACGCCGGCCGAGCTGAACCGCATGCTCGCGAGGGGCGACCTGGACATCTCCGTGGTCTCCTCCGTCGCCTACGCCCAAGCCCCCGGCCATTTCCGGCTCCTGCCGGATCTGGCGATCGCCTGTGACGGCGCCGTGGGGAGCGTGCTCTGCGTCAGTCGCGTGGCGCCTGAGCGTCTGGGCGGCGAGCAAGTCCTCATCACGTCCGAATCGCTCACGTCGGTCTATCTCCTCCGCCTCCTCCTTGAACGCGGCTACGGGGTCCGTCCCGTTTACCGTCACGGAGAGGTGCCCGAAACCCTGCCGCCGGACGTGGCGGCGGGCCTCCTCATCGGGGATCCGGCCCTCAGGGCGGGACACGCACGGCGCTACCCGCACCAGCTCGACCTCGGGCACGCGTGGCAGGAACTCACCGGACTTCCCTTCGTCTTCGCCCTGTGGGCGGTGCGGGAAGACTTCTACCGGGACTTTCCCGAAAAGACGCGGGAGCTGCACCGCGCGCTCCTCGCCTCGAAGGCCTACAGCCTGGGCCGTGTCGAGGCGCTCTCCGCCGCCGTCCATGGGCGGGTCGGCATCCCCGAGGCCGCCTGCCTGCACTATTTTCGGAAGCAGCTCTCCTTCGACCTCACCCCAAGACACCTCGAAGGCCTCGAGCGGTTTCTCGCGAGCCCGGAACTGGATGGACTTGTCGCCCGTCCGGTCCCCTGGCGATTCGTGGAGAGGGAATGAAGGGGATCGGGATCGCGTCCCGCGCGGAGACCCTTCCCCCGTTCCTGGCCATGGAGGTTCTGGAGCGCGCCCAGGCGCTCGAGCGGCAGGGGGCGCACGTCATCCACCTTGAGCTGGGCGAGCCGGACTTTCCCACCCCTGCCTGCATCCAGTCGGCCGCGCTCGAGGCGCTCCGGGCGGGGCGGACCAAATACACGCACAGCCTCGGCATCCGCGAGCTCAGGGAGGCGATCGCCGCGCACTACGCCCGTCGATACCAGGTGCGGGTGTCGCCGGATCAGATCCTGGTCACGGCCGGCACCTCTCCCGCATTGTGGCTCGTCTTTTCGGCGATCCTGGAGGGCGGCGACGAGGTGATTCTGACCGATCCCCATTACGCCTGCTATCCGAACGTCATTCGGTTTGCCGGCGGCCGCCCGGTCACCGTCCCGGTCCGCGAGCGGGAGGGGTTTCAGCTCGATCCGGAGGCGGTGCGCACGATGATCGGCGCCCGGACGAAGGCCCTGCTGATCAACTCGCCCGCCAATCCGACGGGGGCCGTTCTGCCGGCGCCCGCGCTCAGGGCCCTGGCCGACCTGGGGTGCCCGATCATTTCCGACGAGATCTACCATGGTTTGACCTACGAGGGGGAGGAGCACTCGATCCTCGAGTACACCGATCAGGCCGTGGTCCTGAACGGCTTCTCCAAGGCTTACGCCATGACCGGGTGGCGGCTGGGGTACGCTATCGTCCCCGGGTGGCTGATCCGGCCGCTGCAGAAGATGCATCAAAATTTCTTCATCTCGGCCAGTGACTTTGTCCAGCGCGCGGCGATCGCCGCCCTCACCGACGCGGGGGCCGAGGTGGAGAAGATGCGCGCGATCTACAACGAGCGCCGCCGATTCATCGTCCAGGCCCTCCGCCGGATCGGATTCATCATTTCGCAGGAACCCCAGGGTGCCTTCTACGTCCTGGCCGATGCGACGGGCTTCACCGCCGACTCGACCCGCTTCGCCTTCGAGATCCTCGACAGGGCGCACGTGGCCGCCACGCCGGGGATCGACTTCGGGCGCGGAGCCGAAGGGCACATCCGATTCTCGTACGCCAACTCCCTCGAGAATATTCGAGAAGCCGTCCGGCGGATCGAGACATACCTGGGGACCAGGGATCAAGGGATGAAGGGTCGAAAGGATGAAGGGTCGAAAGGATGAAGGGAGCCAGGGATGTCGAACTCTTCATCTTCGATCTGGACGGCACCCTCGCCGATACACGGGCCGACCTCACCGCGGCGGTCAACTCCGCCCTCGAGCGGCTCGAGCTGCGCCCGCTCTCCGTGGAGCAGGTCTGCCGTTTCGTCGGCGATGGCGTCCAGGTCCTCCTCGGCCGGGCGCTCGGTCCTGCGCATCGAGAACTCCTCGACGCGGGAGTGCAGTTGTTCCGGGAGTATTATGCGGAGCACCTGCTGGATGCGACGCGCCTCTATCCGGGGGTCCAGGACACCCTCGAGCATTTCCGGCAGAAGCGGAAGGCAATCATCACGAACAAGCCGCTCCAGTTTACCGAGCGGATCCTCAGGGGTCTACAGATCGACCGGCACTTCGAGGTGGTCCTGGGCGGCGACAGCACGGTCGAGCGAAAGCCGCATCCGGAACCCGCACAGAAGGTCCTGACGATCACGGGTGTCGCGGCCCGACGGGGGGTGGTCGTGGGCGATAGCCCCGCGGACATCGAGATGGCAAGGCGGGCCGGGCTGTACAGTGTCGCCGTGACGTACGGCTTGCGATCGGCGGACGAGCTCAAGGCCACGGCGCCGGATCTGCTCCTCGACGATCTGCGCGCGCTGCGGCACCATTTCGTCTAGCGGTCACCGAGGCCGGCTCGCGGTTCAGGGTTCAGAGTTCGCGGTTCATAGACACCCCGATCCATGATTTCTGAGCCGGTGGCCATTGACGCATGACTATTGACGAGACCTCGATTTCCGACACTCAGTCTGAAACCCTGAACGCTGAACTATGAACGATGAACGAGCTTCCCTGGTGGAGCGGCTACAGGCGCAGGCAGAGGACCTGCTCCGCGAGACGCCGACCCTGTTTGCGTACGGCATTACGGATCCCGAGGGCTTTCCCGGATTGCACGATGTGCAGCTGGCCGTCTATATGGATCCGGCCCTGCCTTCGGACAGCTACTTCCACGTGGAGA
>Ga0214471_10001781_pt1 | contig 17023 bp, 22 predicted proteins | sample RVTome_5_FD_207665 | JGI IMG/M metagenome (GOLD analysis project Ga0214471, IMG submission 207665) | Soil microbial communities from uranium-contaminated site in the Upper Colorado River Basin, Wyoming, United States - RVT142D155 | ecosystem: Environmental > Terrestrial > Soil > Contaminated >... | reverse complement strand
CGAAGTCGGCGCGGACGACTACATGACGAAGCCGTTCAACCCGCGCGAGCTGGTGGCGCGCGTCAAAGCCGTGCTGCGGCGCTCTCAGGGCGCCATCAACACCGACAGCGTGCTCGAGGTCGGTGACATACGCCTTGACCCGGCGCGCCGCGAGGTGATGGTGGCGGGCAAGACGGTGACACTGCGCGCCAAGGAGTTCGACCTGCTGACCGCGTTCATGCGCTATGAGGGCGTCGTCCTCGACCGCGAGCGCCTACTCAGCATCGTGTGGGGCCAGGACTTCTACGGCGACACGCGCACAATAGACGTACACGTGGCCTGGCTGCGCGATAAGCTCTCCGGCGCCAGCGCCAGGGTACAGACCGTGTGGGGGGTAGGTTACAAACTTGTCCTGGATGAGCAGGCTGCTACCGCGAAGTCTTAGATCCCGGCTGATCCTCTCCTTCGGTGTACTGATTTTCGTATCGCTGTTCCTCGCCGGTACGTTCACCGTATGGCTTCTCAAGGCGCAGCAGGAGGACCGCCAGGAAGAGCAGATCGGCCAGCTGGCTGAGCCGGTAGCGCTGCGCGCCGCGTTCCTGGAGCTTGCCATCGGCCCTTACCCGGAACAGATCGCCTCCGTCTTGTCGCAGGAGTACCCCGGCACGCGGATTCTGCTGGTCGACCGCGGCCGCTGGGTCGTCGCGGACACCGCGAACACGCTGGAAGGCAGCCAGGTCTCTCTGGTCGGCCCGGTCGCCGGCGACCCCGCCCTGCCGGAGCTGCGCTATCACAAACGCCGCGGCCCCGAAGACCTGCTGTTCTTCTACGCCACCCCCTCCGGCGTCGTACCCGTGACCGTAACCTTCACGCCACAGCTCCAGACCGTGCTCGCGATAGACGCCAGCGACGTGAGCCAGGCGTGGCGTGACCTGCTGCCGCGCCTATTCCTGGCCGGCGGCGTGGCGTTCCTCGCCGGCGTCCTCGCGGCGAGCCTACTGGCGCGCTCGATCAGCAAGCCGTTGCGCCAGATCACACTCGCATCGGAGCAGATGGCGCAGGGCCGGTACGACCAGCAGATCCCGGAACGGGGCAGCGACGAAGTGAGCCGTCTGGCGCGCGCCTTCAACGACATGGCGCGCCAGGTCAGCCACTCGCACCGCACGCTGCGTGAATTCCTGGCCAACGTCTCGCACGAGCTCAAGACGCCGCTGACTTCGATCCAGGGGTTCTCGCAGGCGATGGTCGACGGCGCGTTGACCAAAAGCGAGGACTACGCCGAGGCGGGCCGCGTGATCAACGACGAAGCGATTCGCATGCGCGGCCTGGTCGACGACCTGCTATACCTGACGCAGGTGGACGCGGGCGAATTCACGATCCAGACCGAAGACATGACACCAAGCGAGCTGCTGCAAGCGACGCATGAGCGTTTCCAGCGCCGGGCCGAGCAGGAGGGCATCGACCTGCGCGTGCAGTCGGAGTCGACGCAGCGGTTCCGGGGCGACGGACGGCGGTTGGAGCAGGCGCTGGCGAACATCGTCGACAATGCGGTGCGTCATACACCGCCGGGAGGCTCCGTCACCGTGCGCTCCTTCGGCGAGAACGGCCGCGTCAACGTCTCGGTCCACAATACCGGGTCGGTGATCCCACCGGACGCGTTGCCGCACATCTTCGAGCGCTTCTTCCAGGCCGACCCCTCCGGGGCGAGCGCAGACGCCAACACGGGCCTGGGGCTTGCGATCACGCGCGAAATCGTCACGGCACATGGCGGCGACGTCATCGCGAGCAGCAGCGAGGCGGCCGGGACCGAGTTCTTGATCTCATTGCCGGCATCCAACGGCGCTGCGACGCCAGATGGCGCCACCTGGGCACGACCGGAGCACGACAATGCATAGATCACGTCTCTTCCTGGTACTCGCCGGCCTCATCATCAGCCTGACGATCGTGACGGCGGCGTTGGCCGCGACACTCGTCTTCGATGGCGACGATGACACGCCGGACAGAGCCTCACCGAACACCGGGGCCCTCTCAACACCTTCTCCCACGGTCGAGGCCGAGCAGCCGGACGGCATCCCGGATGAGGTCTGGGCCAACCTCGAAGCGCTGCCGGACAAGCTGCGCGACGACCTGCTTGCGCGATTCGAGGCCGGCGGACTCGGGGTCCCGGAGATCGAGACCGTGATCGAGGAGTACGAGGGCCGCAACCAGGGCGTCCGCGTCGGCACCGTCCTCGATGCGACGGACTCTGTGCTGCGGCTGGAGGTCTACACCACGGGAGAACGCGCCGAAGTGGCGCTGAACGACGAAACCGTCCTCAGGCGCGGACACGATGACATCACCGCCGCCGATCTTGAGCCGGACGAGCTCGTGATGGTGATCTCGCGGGACGGCGGGGTGACCGCGTTCTCGGTCACCGCCTTCGGCGTTGGCGCGCCGTAGGTCTAATTCAGGGCCTCGCTAAGCCGGGTGCCTCAGGAGCCACCACTCGTAGGCGTCCGCGAGCGCCAGCCATGACGCCTCGATGATGTCTGTGCTGGCCCCGACGCACTGCCATTCGTCCGTCTCATCACTGCACTCGATCAGCACGCGTACGGAGGCGCCCGTGCCCGCGTTGGAGTCAACAACGCGCACCTTGTAGTCCACGAGGCGCACGTTAGCGATATCGCCGTAGAACTCGCCGAGGGCCTTGCGCACCGCGTGGTCCAGGGCGTCGACGGGACCGTCGCCGTCGGCGGCCGTTTGGCGCAGCTCGTCCTCGGCGCCGCCACGCCCGAAGATGCGCACCTTGATCATCGCCTCCGCCTGCATCTCAGCGCGGCGATGCGTGGTCTTGCGCGGTTCGGCGGCCTCGCTACGGCGCAGGACGACCCAGAAGTCGTCCAGGTTGAAGACGGGCGTGTAGCCGGGCAGAGTGCGGCGCACCAGCATCTCCAGCGACGCATCCGCGCCCTCGAACTGGTAGCCGTGCGCCTCCTGGTCCTTGATCGTCTCGGTCAGGGCTCTGGCGTCATCGCGGCTCAGCGGGTAGTCGATGCCCAGCTCGCCCAGCTTGTCGAGCAAACCGCGGCTGCCGCCGAGCTCCGAGACAAGCAGGCGGCGCTGGTTGCCAACGGCCGCCGGGTCGACGTGCTGATAGGCGTTCTCAACCTTGATGACGCCGTCAGCGTGGTAGCCGGCCTTGTGCGCGAAGGCGCTGGCGCCCACGTACGGCTGCTGCGGCCAGGGCGTCATGTTGGCGACTTCGCTAACGAAGTGCGAGATTTCGCTGAGGTGCGCCAGCTGCTCGTCGCTGACCACCTGCAGGCCGAGTTTGAGCTTCAGGTTGGCGATGACGCTGGCCATGTTGGCGTTGCCGCAGCGCTCGCCGTAGCCGTTGATGCAGGCCTGCACCTGCTGCACGCCGTGTTGCACGGCCGCCAGCGAGCTGGCGACGGCGACGTCGGCGTCGTTGTGGCAGTGGATGCCCAGCGGCACGTTGGGAAAGGCGGCCTGCACCTTCTCGATCGTCTCCAGCAGCGTTGACGTGATCGTGCCGCCGTTCGTGTCGCAGAGGACGAGCGCGTCGACGCCGCTGTTCACGGTGGCGCGCAAGCAACTCAGCGCGTAGTCGGAGTCGTCGCGGAAGCCGTCGAAGAAGTGCTCAGCGTCGTAGTAGACCTGCTTGCCCTTCGACTTGAGGAAACGCACCGAGTCGGACAGCATCGACAGGTTTTCCTCCAGGCTGGTACCAAGGACCTCGCGCACGTGGAGGTCATGCGCCTTGCCGACGATGGTGACGTAGTCGGTGCCTGCCGTGCTGAGCGTATTGAGGGTCGGGTCGTTACTGCTGTCGCCGCCGGCTCGGCGCGTCGACCCAAAGGCGACGAGCTTCGCGTTATTCAGCTTGACGTCCCGCATGCGCTCGAAGAACTCGACGTCCTTTGGATTGGCGGCGGGAAAGCCGCCCTCGATGAAGTGCACGCCGAGGTCGTCCAGGCGTTTGGCGATGCGCAGCTTGTCCTCGACGGAGAGGCTGATGCCCTCCATCTGCGCGCCATCACGCAGGGTTGTGTCATACAGGTCGACGGTCATTGGGGAAGCCTCCGGGTTCTGGTCCTGGCGATAGCTATCGAAGGACTTGCGGTCTCAATTGACTGAAGGGCTGCCAAGTGAGCAGCCGGGAGCTCAGCCAATGGCCCGCCCCGACGATGAGTCGGGGCGTAGGGAGACCTCCGGAGCGCGAAGAAGCGTCATTTCTGCTTTCAAGCGTAGCGAGCGTGAGTTAGAGCGTCAATGAGGGTTTCGCTTAGAGCCAGGCCCAACGCTAGACCAGCTCGCTGACCAGGATGGCGCCGAGGCCGAGGAAGACCAGGAAGCCGACGACATCCGAGAACGTCGTGACGATGACGCCCGAGGCGAGGGCCGGGTCAGCACCGAGACGCTTGAGACCGAGCGGTACCAGCACGCCCACCATGACCGCGTTGGCGATGTTGGCCAGCAGCGCGAGCCCGACGATGAGACCAAGCCACGCGTTCCCCATCCAGATGTACGCGATCGTACCCGACGCGAGACCCATGACGATGCCCTGGACGAAGGCGATGAGTGCCTCGTGTCGCAGCACGTCCAAAGCGTCGCGCGCCTCAACCTCACCCAGCGCGATCGAGCGGACCACCAGCGTGATCGTCTGAATGCCGGCGTTTCCCCCCATCCCGGCGATGAGCGGCATGAAAACAGCCAGCGCAGCAACGCGCTCGATCGTGTCCGTGAAGAAGTTGACGGTGGCAGCGGCGAGGAAGGCCGTCATCAGGTTCAGGGAGAGCCAGAGGAGTCGAGGTGGGACGGCCTGACGGACCGGGCGAAACAGACGCTCCTCCTCGGCTAGACCGGCCATGCGGTAGATGTCCTCCGTCGCCTCTTCGACCTGCACGTCCAGCACGTCGTCCGCGGTGATGACGCCGCGCAGACGGCGATCGGCGTCGACGACAGGCAACGCCAGCAGGTTGTAGTGGCGAAACTGCTCCGCCACCACCTCCTGGTCGTCGGTGACCAGCACGGAACGGATTTCCTCTGACATGATCGCGGCGATCGGTGTTTCGGGGGCGGCAACGATGAGCGAGCGCAGGCTGACCGTCCCCGTGAGGTGATGCTCTTCGTCCACCACGTAGAGATAGAACGGATGCTGGTCGTCCGGCGCCTCTGACCGCAGAAACGAGATCGCGCTTTCGACTGTCCAGTAGCGGCGCAGCGCCACCACCTCGCGGGACATGCGGCCGCCGGCGCTCTCCGGCGGGTACCTGAGGATCTCCTCAACCGCCTCGCGGTCCTCCAGCAGCTGGATGACCTCGTCGGCCTGACCCGGCTCGAGGTCCTGGACGATGTCGGCGGCGATGTCTTCGTCGACACGGTCGAGCAGCGGCGCAATCGACTCGGCCGGCAACCCGGCCAGCAGGTCAGCGCGCATATCCTCGTCCAGGTATTCGAGGACTTCTGCGAGGTGCTCGTGAGACAGCGCCTCCAGCACGCGCGTCCTGTGGCCGTCCTCCAGCTGCTCGATGAGGTCTGCCTGATCGGCCGGGTGGTTGTCGCCCAGCAGCTCGACGGCGCGCAGCAGCTCTTCTTCCTCGTCCAGAATCTGGTTGAGGCGCTGGCGCAGGGTCTCCATCTGCTCCTGGTTGGCCATGACGAACCTCAGACTAGCAGCCGGGCCGCGCGGGCAGCCCGCCGCGAGGTCAAGAAACGCTAAACGAAAGTCGCGGGGTGAAGAGCTGGGGTTGCCTTCAGGATAACAGACGCGCCGCCGCAACCGGGATCGTGAGCCTGGGCCTGGCTACGGGTTAGAGTAAGCCGTCTGACGGCAGTAAGAGGGAGGACATCCGTGAGCGAAACGCTGATGAGCCAGGCGGAGGCGCAGGCCTACCTCAAGGCGAATAACAACTGGGGACGCTGGGGCAAGGATGATCAGATCGGCGCGATGAACCTGATCACGCCCGAGAAGCGGCTGGAGGCCGTAGCGCTGGCGAAGAAGGGGCGCACCGTCTCGCTGAGCCGGCCCTTCCCGAAGACACCGGCGCCAAACAACCCGACACCCGCGATGCACTGGATGCGCGCGCTCGGCCGCCGCTTCGGCGTTAGCGGCGTCATCGACTTCTACGGCATCTCGTACCACGGGCAGAGCGCGACGCATATCGACGCGCTATGCCACGTCTGGGACGACGACGGCCTGTGGAACGGCCGCAGGCCGGACGTCGTCACGGCAGACGGCACCACGTGGGGCAGCATCCAGAACTGGTCGCAAGGCATCGTCACACGCGGGGTCCTGCTGGACGTGCCGAAGTTCCGCGGCGAGCCGTTTGTGCCCCAGGGCAAGCCTGTGACGGGGGGTGAGCTGGAGCAGGTGGCGAAGTCGCAGGGCGTGGAGATGCGCCCTGGCGACGCGCTGTGCGTCTATTCCGGCCGCGAGAACTACGACCGCGCCAACGACCTGCCGTGGGGCTCCACCGGTATTCCGAGGCCCGGTCTCCACGCTTCCTGCCTCAGGTTCATCCGTGAGAACGACGCCTCGCTGCTGGTCTGGGACATGATGGACGAGGAGCGCGAGGAAGAGTGCCCCTGGGGCACGCACAGCGCGATCTTCGCCTTCGGCGTGGCGCTGGTGGACAACTCGCTGCTCGAACCGCTCGCGGCCGTCTGCGCCGAGGAGGGGCGCTACGAGTTCATGCTGATGCTCTGCCCGCTCGTCGTGGAGGGCGGCACCGGCTCGCCGCTCAATCCCATCGCGATGTTCTAGGTCTCCAGCGCCGCCACAGTTAGCGGGTCAGCTTCGCCCTCGAAGTATTTGTCGAGCGCTGCATGGAAGATCTCCGGGTCGTCCGCACAGAGCGCGAACAGCGTCATCGAGGAGCGAAACTTGATGTGTCCGGGCTGCCGAAGATCTGGTGTGCGGTGCGTCCATCGACGGCGAGGACAAGGCTGGTGCACTCCCGCAGACGGCCGCCGAGCACGGGATGGGCGTCGTAAGCCACGGCTTCGTCACGGCCCCTGATCGCGTAGCGCCGCGCCATCGAACTAAAGCCGAGGCCCGCGACCTGCGGAAAGACGAACCACATCCAGTGTGAGGTCTTGTGGCCAGCCGCGAGCTCACTGACTACCCGCTCATAGAGCGGGTGTTGCGCCGCAAGGAAGCGTCGCAGGTCGTACGGGTCGTCCATGCAGCCAGTCTAGCGGCCTACTCAAACGCCGCGATGCTGGAGATGCGCGTGACGTCCACGTTGGCTTGCACGACGATGCCGACGAGCTGGCCCGCCTGGTTCACCGCTCCGGCGCCGCTGCAACCCGGTCCCGCCGGCACGCCGAGTTCGTAGGTCGGTACGTCACCGGCGCGCGTAATCTCCTGCTGCAGGACGCCGCGCCGGATCTCCAGCTCGAAGTAGCAGAGGAACGATATCGTCCCGCCGGCCAGGCCGGTGAGGTCCGCCGGCGGCGAGGCGGCCTGCCAGACCATGCCCTCCGGCAGCTCGACCGCGAGCTCGGCGATGTCGGCATCGGCGTCCGACTTCAGGACCTTTGCTGTGCCGGCGCCGCCACTAAAGGCGCCGCGGCGACGCACTTCGATCTCGAGATCGCGCACGGCGCCCCACTGGCGGGCATTGACGTTGTGGTTGGCGGTGAGGACGCGCCAGGGAGGCCCGCTCGTCGTCAGAATTCCGGTGCCGGCAGTCTCGAAAGTCGAGCCGTCCTCGAAGCAGACCTTGACGTGCAGCTCGACGGCGCTCTCCGCGACGACGGTGCGCGCTTGCGCGGACGACGGCTCTGCGCCGCGGCCGGCCGTGGCCTCCGGCGCGCGCTCGAGGGCGTCGGACGTAAACGGCGGGAAGTTGCAGGCCGAGGCCGGCGCATCGCCGTCCGACGATGGGTCCAGCACGAGCAGCAGTCCAGCGCCCGCGATCAGGCCGAGCAGGAAGACCGCGGCGTGAGAAAGCCTTAACGGCACCGGGGCCCGGCGCTAGGCGTGAAGAAAACCCTGGATGTCTTCGGCCGTGAACTTGTTAACCATGCACGCTGTGGCTTTTCCCCTCACGGTGATTGGCAGCATGCGGCAGGCGGTTTCTTCGTTGCCGGCTTCCACGATGACCCAGCCCACGTGCTCGCCGCTCTTGCAGCCCCAGTCGAAGCGGGCCAGCAGCTCCTTGCTGTGGCCAAAGACACTATCGAGCTCAGCTACGCAGTCTTCGGCAGTGTGCGGGACCGTAATCAGATATCGCGCCATTTCTGTTTCTCCTTGTCGTGAGGTGACGAAATCCAGTCACGATGTTAGGCAAAGACGGGGTTCGTTGCCACCGGCCCCATTAGAAGTGATTGCTAATGTAGTGGTCGGCCCGGATAGCGGCCGTCGCGCCATCGCCGGCCGAAGCGACAACCTGACGGGCAGAGTTGTTGCGTATGTCACCGGCCGCAAAGATGCCCGGCACGCTGGTCTCCATCCATTCGTTCACGATGACGTGACCACCGTTGTCGGTCTTGAGCAGGCCCTCGATGAATCCACTGTTCGGCGTCTGGCCGATGAAGATGAAGACACCATCGATCGGGAAGTCTTCTTCCTCGCCGTTCTTGAGGTTGCGCAGGTGCACGGACGTTACGTCGTCCTCACCGTCGATCGAGTCGACGACGGTGTCCCAAATGAAGTTCATCTTCTCGTTGGCGAAGGCACGCTCCTGCAGGACCGCACTGGCACGCAACGAGTCGCGCCGGTGGATCACGTGGACCTTTGAGGCGTAACGCGAGACGAAGAGGCCTTCGTCCATGGCGGCGTCCCCGCCGCCTACGACCGCCACTTCCTGCTCTTTGAAGAAGGCGGCGTCACAGGTGCCACAGTAGGACACCCCATGACCGACGAGACGCTCCTCGCCCGGGACGCCCAGCTTGTTGTAGTCGGCGCCCGAAGTGACGATCACGGCCTTCGCCATGAAATCGCCATCATCGGTGCGAATCAGGTGACCACCTTCCTGCGGTTCGATGCTGGTGACGGCGACGTATGCCATCTCGGCGCCGTACTTTTCGGCCTGCTTCTGCATCGCCTGACCAAGGTCGAAGCCGTTGATCATGTCGATACCCGGGTAGTTTTCGATTTCGGAAGTCAGAGCGATCTGGCCGCCCGTGACGTTCTTTTCGATGACCACCGTGCTACGGCGCGCTCTCGCGGCGTAGAGAGCGGCGGCCAGACCCGCCGGTCCGCCACCGATGATGACGATGTCGTATTCCTTAACAGCCAATGAGATCCCCGCAATTTCGGAAAGCCAGGGGCTCCTCCTGTCGGAGCAGCCCCTGTAAGTTCAGCTGTACTGGTTAGGCCAGCGCGTCGTCCAGGCGCTTCTTGAGGTCAGACTTCGGCCGGAAGCCGACGATCTGGCCCACGGGCTCGCCCTTCTTGAAGACGAGCAGCGTCGGGATGCTGCGGATGCCGTACTTGGCGGCGGTGCGCGGGTTGTCGTCGGTGTTGAGCTTGCGGAACTCGACCTTGCCGTCGTACTCCTCCGCCAACTCTTCGACAATCGGCGCCACCATGCGGCAGGGGCCACACCACGGAGCCCAGAAGTCGACCAATACGGGCTTGTCGGCCTCGAGTACGTCGCCGTCCCAGCTCGTGTCGTTGACTTCGCTTGGCTTCGCCATCAGATACCTCTCATTCTTGCGTCCCGAAGACGGGACCTTTGACTTTCCAGCGTTGTTACTCCTATACTCTATATACCCCCAGGGGGTATGTCAAGGGCCCTGGGGAGTAACAAGTAGCCGGGAGCAGTAACAAGCCTCTACTTGTTACCGAGAGGACACCGATGGAAGAGTCGAAGCAGCTCACAACGCGCCTGCGCCGCATCGAGGGGCAGGTTCAAGGCATCCAGCGCATGCTGGACTCCGGCCGCGAGTGCGAAGAGGTACTGACCCAGATCATGGCGGTCCGCAGCAGCCTGGACCACGTCGGACTGCTGCTGATGGAGATGCACATCGAGAAGTGCGTGCTGGGTAACCTGCCGCCGGACTCGCCTATGACTCGGGAGATTGGCGACGTGTTGAAGTCCTGGGCGCGCTTCGGCCTGGTGCCGGGCGCGCGTTCTGACGTGGAGGCGGACGCCCTCTACTCCCGCCCCGCCGATCCGTCTGGCTAGACGCTGCGCCGCGCGGACCTCCTGACGGGCCCCCGCGTGGCGGGGCCGCACGCCCGCGAGCGCCAGATGCAGGCCGGGCACGGGCCCCCGCAGGACGATCCGTACGCCCCCGCGGACCCGGCGACGACGCGCCCCTTGCTCCTTCCGGACGCTCCGAGCGTCCTCGCTGGCCTGACGGCGGGCCGCTTCGCCCTCTGGGCGGACCCGACGGGCGCCCTGTGCTACCTCGCCCCGCGGACGGCGATTCGCTTCTTTCACCTTCCGGTTGCTCCGGTCGTCCTCGGTAGCCTGCTGAGGGGCCGCTTCGGCCTCTTGGCGGGCCGGAGGGGCGTCCGGGGCCGCCGCGTCCCGCGCCCGCCGGCGGCGCGCCGCGCGGACGCCACGCCGGCTTCGGCCGTGGGAACCAGGCCGGCCCTTCGGTCTCTCGCTGGCCGCGGACTTCGCGATTGACGGCCGGACGCGGCGGCCGGCTGGTCCGCGGCGGCGGGCCATCGAAGCCTCGTCGCGGCCTCTCGTCGCGATCACGCGGCGCACCGTCGTCTCGGTCGCGACGAGGGTAACGCGGCGGCGAGTCCTCAGCGTTATCGCTGTATGAGCGGCGCACCGGCTGACCCTCCACCGGCATCTTGACCTCACCGGCGCGCGACGGCTTCGGCGTGACGAGGACCAGGACGGTGAGCCGGCCCGGGCCGATGTTTTCGATCGTGTGGTCCACGCCTGGCGGAACCAGGGCGGCGTCCTGCTCCACCATCTCCTCGATCTGCGGCCCGGTCTGCAGCCGCGCCAGGCCCTCGATGACGAGGTACAACGAATCGGACGTGGTGAGGCCGCGCCGTTTCTCCGTCTGCTCCGCCTCGAGACAGATCAGGTCGCAGACCAGGCGGGGACGGTCGAACAGGTTGACGCGTATCGGACGCTCTCGGAGAAACCGCCGAGAGCGGCCGATGTTGACAAGATCCATGGGACTCCTAATCCTTCCCGTGAAGGACGGCCGAGGGCTCTTCTTCTATTTCGCTTCCGTGCCGGGCTTCAGGGGCGAAGGATTCGCGCATCACGGGCAGCAGGTTGCTCGCCGCGGCCGTGCTGGCCAGCCGTAGAGCATTCTTGATCGCGATGGCGTCGGCACGGCCGTGCGCTACGACCACGATACCGTTGACGCCGAGAAGGTTGCCGCCGCCGTACTCCTCGTACTGCAGGCGCTTGAGGACACGACGCAACGCCGGCTTGACCAGGATCGCCGCGCTGATGAACAGCGGGCTGCTTTTGATCACGCTTCGGACCTGCTCCAGGATGTAGTCGGCGACGCCTTCGCCGGCTTTGAGCGCCACGTTGCCGGTGAAGCCATCCGTCACCACAACGTCGCAGATGCTTTTGTGAATGTTGACGCCCTCAACGTTGCCGATGAAGTTGAGCCCGGATTCCTTGATCCGGTCGTACGCCTCAACGGCGAGCTCGCTGCCTTTGCCCGCCTCTTCGCCGACGTTCAGCAAGCCGATGCGCGGGTTCTTTGTTTGCAGCACGTTCTCCGAGTAGGCAGCGCCCATCTTGGCGAACTGCAGCAGGTGGCTGGGGCGGCAGTCCACGTTGGCGCCGGCGTCGATCAGGAAGACGCGTCCTTCGTTGTAGGGCAGCACGGCGCCCAGGGCAGGCCGCTCGACGCCGGGGATGCGTCCGAGGATGAAGAAGGCAGACGTCCAGACGGCGCCGCTGTTGCCGGCGGAGACGACTGCCGCCGCTTCGCCGTTCTTGACCATCGATGTCGCGACGTTGATCGAAGCGTCGCGGCGCGTGCGCACCGCCTTGACGATTTCGTCCTCGTCCATCGTGATCGCGTCGCCGGCCGGGACGATGCTGACGCGCGGGTTCTTGGGGTGTTTGGCAAGCTCCGGCTCGACGATGTCCGGGGGCCCAACCAGGGCCACCTCAATGCCGAACTCCTTGGCCGCGAGAATGGCGCCTTGAACTTGCTCTCGCGGAGCGAGGTCGCCCCCCATAGCATCCAGCGCGACTCTCAAACGGACTCCTCCAGCCTGGCAACAAAGATCAGGTCGTCCCCGAATCCGACGGGAGACAGGTCGTAGTCGCCGTAAACGTGTGTAACACGCAGACCGGCCTGCTGCAATAGTAGCGCTAACTCAGCCTGCGTGGAGTGTCTCAGCTCGGTCGTGAAGACGCTGCGCTTGACGCCGCCATCCCGTGAAACGCGGTCGTAGACATAGGTCAGGCGGCGCACCATGCGCGCCGGGTCCGGCTGCTCAACCGCCATCTTCATGATCACGTCGCCGGTCTCGGGATCGACGCGAGTCCAGTTCAGCTGCAGGGGCGCCCAGTCCGCCTCCTCCCAGGAGACGCTGGCCGGCGACCGCACACCCATGGAGAAGATGCCGTCCGGCAGGAGGTGCCGGCGGGCGCGGAGCAGGCAGGCCAGCTGCGCTTCGGTGGTCAGGAGATGCTGAAACGTGTTGGCGGCGACGAAGACCATGCCGAACTGACGCCCCAGGTCGAAAGACGTCATGTCGCCGGGTTGCAGCTCCAGGCTTCCCTCGATCGTGCCCGCCGCCTTGAGGCGCGCATTGGCGCGCGCAAGCATCGACGGCGACGTGTCGATGCCGCTGACTTCGTAGCCGGCCTGCGCCAGGGGCAACGCAACTCGTCCGCTACCGACGCCAAGCTCCAGCAGCGGGCCGTCGACAGATTGCGCCAGGTTCTCGTAGAAGCTGACGTCTTCGGTGAAGTCTTCGTACGAGAAGTCGTAGATATCGGCGATTGAGGCGTAGGGGTCGTCAGACAACGCGGCAAACTCCGGCTCGACGGGACCTGGCGTCCCGCGGCTCGCCTTATGGTACCTGCTGACGGTCGTCCGGTCGAAGCAAGGTTTGGTCTAGGCGACGGGCTCCTGCTCCGCGACCCGCCGCTCAACCTCCGTGCGAATACGGATGCCCTCCTGCAACGACTCCACGGAACGAGGAATCGGCAACCCGAGGTCCTCAGCCAGCCAACCGAGCGCCAGCAGGCGCTGGTGATAGCGACGGTACAGCTCGGGCGTGGTGAGACTGCCGTAGAACTCGTGCCAGGGCCGCAACCCCAACCGCGCCTCGACGAAGTCGAGACAGGCGTGCGCGAATGCAACCGTCTCCTCGTGCGTCTCGGGATTGGCCAGGAGCAGTTGGTCGAACTCGGCGAGCAGGCCGGGATCGTCGACGGAAGCGTGGAACAGGGCGTGGAGCGCTGTTCCAGGCTGCGGCTTCTGAAACACCACGCGGCGGGCAAGCAGGTAGAGGACCGCGGCATCCCACAGCGTGTTCTTGGCGGACGCAACGACCATGCCATCCTGCCCGGCGGCCGCGCCGCCCTTTACGTCAAACCAGTACGAGGTGAATTGCAGAAACCGAGGCCCGAGGAACGACTCGTAGTAGACGAAGTCAGCGGCCGAGGACGCAACAGACGTGACCGGCAATGCCATATTCTTCCTCCCTTAACTAGTAGGCGCGGACGAGCGCGTGACCTTGCAGTGCCGCGATCGACTCCCGCACCTGCGACTCGCCGATGTTCAACGACCCGGCGATCTCGGCTCGTGTACGCGGTCCGGCCGCAACATGGTCGAAGACCTCACGGACCTCGCGGGACACCTCAAAGAGGTAGCGCTGGTTCTGCAGGATGTAGGCATCCTCGCCGACGTCACGGCTCATCGCGGCGCCGTTTGTCACCAGCGGGACCTCTTCCAGCGTCCAGCCGGCGTAGGCCTCCATGCCCAGCTCAGCGCCGAACGCTGCCACGTCTCCCATATAGGCGGAGACTTCACGCTGACCCGGCGCCTTCAGAGACCAGGCGCGCCGGTACAAGCCGGAGTCCTTGCCATGGAGACGCGCGAGCTTCTCCTGACGCCACTTCAGCGAAGGAAAGGCCTCGCCATGCGCCGCGAGATAGGCGTCGAGCGCCGAGGCCGAGGCTGCCTGGGCCGCGATAGCGGCGCTGACCGCGCGGCCCGTATCGAGCTCCTCCCGGGCATGCTGCATGGACGCCGCATAGCGCAGCCCGCACCAGGCGGCGAGCAGCCGTTCCGCCACCTCGCGACGGAACGCCGCATGCATCGCGCTGAACCCCGGCGCGTTGTGGCAGGCTTCGCCGATCAGGGTGCGGTAATAGAGATCGAGGTCGGCCAGAGGCGTGAGCCAGACGGCACGGAAGTCGCTGGGGTCGAGCGTGTTGAGGCGCTCAGTCAGGACGCGCATACCATCCCGCGTGAAGATTTCGAGGTCGAGATAATAGTCCCCCAACGCGGTGCCAAAGGGTCCGTTGTAGGCCGGGTCAGCCGCGGTGATCAGAAAGAGGTCGATGTCGGACGACGAGTTACCGAAGCCCTCGATCAACGACCCGCTGATGTAGGCGATGTCGTCCGGAGACGACACCACCGTCTGCACAATGGCGTCGACGGCCCGCATCTGGCGAAGCTCTCCCGGCATGTCAAGGCTCCCTTCTGACCGGCATAGCCGCACTTTCACGATTGACTCGTTTATTAAGACATACGTAAACAAGTTATCGTGCGCGCAGATATTATTCGCGGCCCGGAGCCGTGTCAACAGGCAATGGAGGAACAGCCGAGATAGATGGAAGCACTGGTGACGGGCTGGAGCCGGCGGGGAGATTCGAACTCCCGGCCTGCCGATTACGAATCGGCTGCTCTACCACTGAGCTACGCCGGCCCGAAAGACAGCGCCTGCCCCGGTGGAGACAGACGCTTCGAGATTCTAGCACAGGGCAAGGACGAGGCCCCCTCGTTTGGCCGGGCCCCGCTCGCATGCCCTGGTGACGAGAGGTTAAGCCGGCGGCATGTCGCTCTCTGCCAGGCCGATGACGTTGCCGGCCGGGTCCTCGAACTGCGCGAATGTCACCATGCCGGGCAGGACGGTACGCTCCGTGACCACCTTGCCGCCCATGCCCTTCGCCTTCTCGAGGAACGGGTCGACGCTGTCGACTTCGACGTAGACGCGGACGTGCGCCTTGCCGTCCTGCGACGCCGAGATGCCGCCGCCGATGCCGTTCTCGACAGGCGAGACGATGCCGTAGTCCATCGGGTTGCTGGCGTCGATGGTCCAGCCGAACAGGCCGGTGTAGAACTCCTGCAGCTTCTTGCCGTCTGGGCCTTCGATCTCGAAATGGGTAACTTTTGCCATGTCGTCCTCCTCCTCACACAATGCTAGGGCACGCGCCCGTCGATTTGGTTAACCAGCGATAAATTCGCGACGGCGTCTAGTGATGACGGTCCGATTCCACCCAGGGGTCGGGGCCAGGGTCCTGACCGGCGGCTGCCAGCACCAGGCGCGCCAGGAAGTGATCCCAGCCCTCGGCGTGCTGCAAGGCCGCCTCCCCCGCGAGGCCGCTATGGCGCAGCTTCAACAGCGTGCCGTCGCCGTCCGGCGTCAGCGTGACTTCCACCCTCGTCGAGCCCGGGGCGATAGGGCTGCCCTCCCAGCCCCACGTAAAGACGATGCGGCTGTGCGGCACGATCTCGACGTACTCTCCCACCGCGACTTCCTTACCTGTGACGTTGACGCGGTAGATGCCGCCGGGCCGCGGGTCGAGCATCGCGTCGACACCCTTCCAACGCACCATCTTGACGGGGTCCGTAAAGAACTCGAAAACTACCTCGGGGCGCGCGGCGATGCGCACTTCCTTCTCCACGTAGTCGACATCAGCGCTCACCGTGAAGCCTCCGCCTCCGCCTCCGCCTCGCGCGTCAGCCGCGAGAGCGCATCGTCCCAGAATGCGTCGATGAACGCGCGCAGCTCCGCCAACCCCTCCGGCCGTGTCTGATAGAGGCGGCGCGTCCCAAGCTTGCGCTCAGAGACAAGGCCCGCCGCCTTGAGCACCTGCAGGTGTTGCGAGATCGCCGGGCGGCTGACCGAGAAGTGGCCGGCGATTTCGCCGGAGGCCATCTCTGAGGCGCCGAGCAGCTGCAGGATCTCCTGTCGCCGCGGCTCGGCCAGGGCGCGAAGCACTTCTTGCATGAATCGACTGTAAGCAGGCCCTTACGCACCGTCAAGCCCAAACTTAACGCAGGCGAAATACCGGCGAAACGCCCCCGAAAAGACGCCGGCCTATTCTGAAGCCAACAACTCACGGGAGGTTCAACAATGAGTCAACGGCTGCAGACAGAGCGCGTCGCCGGCAAGCCGTCGCAGGGCCACGAGCACACCGTGCTAAGGCTGGCCCGCGAAGCGCTGCGACAGGACCCGCCGCGCATCCAGTTTGTCGGAAGGTCGGGCCGCGCGGCGGCCCAGGGAGCCCTGCCATGGCGTGCCTTCGACTAACGCTGATTCAGCCCAAGCCGGGTAACAGGGAAGAGATGCAATCGGTGCTAACGCTGCTGGACACGAAGCTCGCCAGGACACCAGGCCTGATCTTCAGCTTTGTTACGGAGATCGAGTCCGAAAGGCTGGGGCGCGTCGCCCTCTGGCGATCGAAGGACGAGGCAAACCAAGTCGCGATGCGTGAGGACATCCTGGCGCTACGGGCGCGGCTGCGGTCGCTGGCGCTGGACACGGAGGAAGCGCTGATGGAGCTGCACTCCGGCTTTCTGCCGGAGCCACTCGCAGCGCTGATAGCCGGCGACATGCTCATGGAGCCTGTCGCCCTGAATTTGGGAGCCGTGGCCTGAGACCTGGACAGCGGGCCATGTAGCCTTCAGAGGGCCGGTTGGGGATGCCGGCCCTCTTTCTTTGAAGATGGAGGACACCTCCATACCCCCGCTGAAGCGGGTCCCGAGGCGCCACCGACCGCGCGACGCCGTGAAAATGACCCACCTGGTCCGAGGAGTAGCGGGGCCCATGAGGGGGCCCACAGAAGCGACCAAGGGTTGTAAAACGGCGCGGGGCCCGAACCCCCCCCCGCCCTGGCGCCCGCAA